>Ga0209526_10003366_pt1 | contig 10911 bp, 7 predicted proteins | sample JacPinW_OM2H0_M1_FD_188566 | JGI IMG/M metagenome (GOLD analysis project Ga0209526, IMG submission 188566) | Forest soil microbial communities from Algoma, Ontario, Canada - Jack Pine, Ontario site 1_JW_OM2H0_M1 (SPAdes) (version 2) | ecosystem: Environmental > Terrestrial > Soil > Boreal...
GTTGGCCATCATCGCGAAGGCGAGCTTCGCCAAGCTACCCCCAATATTCATGGTCATCACACCACGATGGTCGGCACCAATCGAATAGGTCCCGGTGAACGGTTGAGCGACCAGCGCGACTCCGGCACCTACGCCGTTGGTGTCCAGTTCGCCGTTGGTGAGACTACCAGCCCCGTCCGCTGTGAATCTTCCTACGGCCCCATAAACGGATGACACGGTCCCATTCCCGCTGATCCCGCTGAAGGTAAATGCGTAGTTGCCATTCAACTCGGCGTTGTTGGTCTGGCCATGAACTGTTGAAGCAAAAAGCAACGCGAAACAAAGGATTAGCGGAACATTTAGCTTGCGCATCTTTCCTCCACTTGCCATCTGGGCGATTGAATCTGTAACTTTTGTTGCCAATGGATAGCCTAAGATTGAGGCGCGCGGGAGGGGAGGGCGCCAGACCTTAATTCCAACCGAACTTTTCTGGATTGGCGGACTTACCGGGCACATTCCGAGAGGCTGGGCGAAGGTACACTCTGTAATTTTTCGGTTGCCAATCTCGCATAGATGGCTTGATAGCGATCCACAATCGCAGGTAGCGCGAAATTTTGCTCCACGCGCTGCCTGGCGGCCATTCCGAGGCGGTGCCTTACTTCGGGTCCGGCATCTATAAGCCTTCGCCATGCTTCGGCCAAGGCGTCCGGATCTCGAGGAGCCACGACCATACCGGTCTGATCGACAATCATTGCGGAATCTCCGACGTCGGTGACGACGCAGGGGGTTCCACAGGCCATGGCTTCGCCGATCACAACGGGAAACGCTTCACTGCGAGAAGCGGTAGTGGCAATATCCATTGCGGCAAAGAGGCGAGACATGTCTCGGCGTAACCCCAAGAGATGGCAGCAATCCTGTATGCCCGCGGCCTCGATCCATCCCGCCAACTGAGAGTTTTGCCAAGTGATGTCAAGGCCACAAAGCAGGAAGTGAACGCCTGGTATTTTTTTGCGCAGGCGCGCGGCGGCCTGGACGAAGTTGCGATGGTCCTTAAGTGGATGGAAGCGGGCCGCTATTCCAATTAGAAGAGTATCCGCCCGGATACCCAACTCCCTGCGCACCGATACGCGGGCCGACGGGTCGGGTTTGGCTTGGTTCAGATCGAAGCCGTTAGGGATAACTTCCAGTTTTTCGGCGGCGTAGCTAAGGTTTTTGTGGACGCGCAGCGATGCCTCTGAGCAACATACAACCCTGGCTGCGAACTTTCGAGATAAAAAGGCACAGGCGCGATTGACTAACATGGTGCGCCGCTTGTCAACGCGCGGATCGAGTGCACTATGGTGGATGCCCCAAACCACCGGTACATTACCAGCTAAGCGCGCGGCAAGAGCGCCGATCAAGTTCGCGTGATACATCCAGGTGTGAATAACGTCTGGTTTCGAGGCGCGAATCCATTGTGCAAGGCGCATCACCAGCAACGGGTTAGGCATAGCCGTTGTCATGCCGAGTGTGCGTACGCGAACACCGATTTCTTGCATTCGCTCCGCCAGGTCCAATATGCCGGTAAGCGACACAATCTCATTTTCAAATCGCGAGCTATCCATCCCGGAAGCGATTCGGCAGAGCATGGTTTCGGCGCCAGCTGGGCCGAGGGTTGTGATGACGTGCATGATCTTGATCATATTGGTCTTCAAATTTGTCGTAGCGACACGCCTTGCCGACCAAGCACGGTCTCCGCTTTCAAGCGATGCGGACGATCGACCATGTTCTCGTAGAGTTCTTCGTATGCTTGGACCATTGTCGATACGTCGAAATTTTCTTTTGCACGCCGCGCGGCTGCCCTCCCCAGCGATCGCCTAGCTTCTTGGTCTCCCAAGAGCGATGCCATGGAGTGGGAGAGGCCCTGAACGTCTCCCGGCTGCACGATAAAACCTTCCTTTCCACTTTCGAAGAGGTCCGGTACGCCACCCGCAGCGGTGCTCACGATAGGCAAACCAGAGGCCATGGCCTCCATGACCGAGAGCGGGTTGCCCTCCCAGTCCGAGCTCAGGACGAAAACATCCATTGCGCTGAGTACATCTGGAATATCGGTCCGCAGTCCGAGGAAGTGGACTTGGCTGGTCAGACCGAGGTTCTTAGCTTGTTCTTCCAGCTGTTCCCGCAGGACGCCCTCTCCAACCAGGACCAAATGGGCCTTCGGATCGGAAGCGGGGCCTTGGGCGAACGCTTTCAGGAGCAGGACGTGATTTTTCTGTGGGGCAAAACGCGCCACGCAGACAAAGAGAACATCATCGTCGCCGAAGCCCTGCCTTGCCCGCCACTCGCTCCGTGGGGTTTTTGGAGAGGCGTAGCAATCCGTCGGAATACCGTTCGAGATCACCCGGCATTGTTGAATCCCATAAAGGCGTCTTAGGCTTCGTGCTACTTCTTCCGCAACGGCGACGGGGAGAACCCCGTGGTTGAGTGCGTAGCGCTGAATCCAGCGCGCCGTAGGTTCAATCTCGCGTTCCGCCAGGTTGTGGACCGTGTGCAACAGCGAAGCGCGTTGGAGAAGCAGCAGAGATGGTAACGCATAGCGAAGCACGTGCAGATGGGTGTGGACGATATCCGGTTGGCACTCTCTGAGAACAGGATGTAGCCTGGCGTACATGCGGTAATCGAATCCCGGGCGTTTGCCCAAATATCGAACTTCTACGCCAGCCTCCTCCAGCAAACAGTCGAGGTCGCATTCCAGCCGTCCTGTGAACGAAACGACTACAGGTTCATACCGCTCACGGTTCAAGCCTCTTACGATATGGACCGCCACGCGCTCGGCGCCACCCGGGCTCAACATCGGAACGATATGGACTACCTTGATCTTATTCATGTTTCACTTCGTCGCTCTTAGCGGAGTTTCGCGCACCAGAACTGCGTGTTATCCATATGGATGACGGTCAAGATTCCAGGGGGAGAAGATGATTCTGATGCGAGCCGGCGAGAGCGAGGGCATGCCTCTGCGTTGACCGCTTCGGGGCAATGCTGCCGCATTGTGCAGTTAGCAGGCCCAAGAAGAACCATGTGGGCTTCCGCATTTCCCAAGTCAAACTGGATACGCCTACTACCCAAACCGCCAAACATACAATCCACAGTTTTTGCTGGAGGGGAGGCATCGCCCTCAGTGACAGCGCTAGGACACCGAGCAAGGCGCAAAAAAGTGCAAAGCCAATCACGCCCAGTTCTACGAGAACTGACAGGAAAGTATTGTGCGCAGCGGGCATGGCAGGCCTCCCGTATTCGTCGGCGTGGATCGGCTCAGCCAAAACACGGCTAACGATAAGCCGGAACGCATTGGCTCCAATACCCAGGAAAGGATGGTCGCGGAAAAGCTCCCAACCTGCTTTCCAGATGACTGTACGTCCCGTAAGCGTACCCTGTGCGAGTTCGCTGGGCATCGTGGATAAGCGGTCCCAGGAGCTCGCAGGTGCGAAGGCAAGAGCACCACAGACGAGCAATGCCGCCGTCAATAGGACGGCGATTCTCTGACGCCTTGTCAAACGCGCATGACTCAAAGGTATGATCGCCAAAGCAACCAGGCTCGCCAAGGTGGCTCCCCTTGAGGCCGTCAGCAAGACGGTCATTCCTGCCAAAACGAGTTGCAATCTGTACACCCAAGCCATCAGCCCTTTGCTTTGAATGAGCAAATAGTATGAGAGGGGGATGCTCAAGGCCACCATTAGCCCCAGGTCATTGGCATCCAACCGAGCGCCGGCATAACGTTGATAAACAGACTCCTGGTGAGAAAGAAATAGGTATACCGTGTCTATCCCAGAGACGAAGGTCCCAAAGACATAGGCCTGCATGAGCCGGGTCTGTTCTCGGATCCGAGGGGAAAACTCCCATATCAGCCACACCATAGTGAGGAGCTGGATATACGTCAAAACCTGCGTCAGAGTTCCCTCTGGATAAAGGCTCCACAGGTAACTTACCGCCGCCAACATAACGAATAGAGCCATGATGATGTGGCCCGGCGCTGGCCGTCTGACTCTCCCTCTTTCGACCATTGCCAAGACCCCAAGACCTCCAGTGAGCATCCCGATCAAACGTGCGCTGGTGCCAAAATCAGAGATTGTGATTGCGTCTTCCCATGGGATGGCGAACACCAAGAGCCAAAGGGACGCGAATGCAAGCTTGCCCAGACCGGAAAACTCTTCTGCCCCGGCGAGAGAGCGGGCAGCTCTTCCGGATTGCTTCAAGAAGCCGCATTCGGCGATGGCTGATTCAAACGGACCCAGGGGAGCGCGGTGAAAGAACACAGGAACTCGAGTGTTAGTCATTGATGCTGGAGGTCGTCGCGGTGAAACCAATTTGTACTCATAGCGACAGCGTCATGCTGTTTCAGCCCTTTCGGCGCACACATTCGTTTGCATTCGCATGCCTATGAATAAAACCAGGGCGCTCCCGGCAAGCTGCACGACCGCGGCGATCAACATCGCCAAGAACGCGCCCAGCAAGCCCTGCCGTGCAATCAACCAATAGCAAGCTGCGAAAAGGCTTAGGTTCGCCAGGATGTTCAGTATGACCTGCGAGTTGTAATAACCGGCCGCGGTCATTCCGAATCCCAAGAACTGGGCCATAAACAGGACGCCTCCCGCAGCCATGATCCAGGGAAGAAGGTCTGCTCGCTCGGAGTATTCGGGCCGGAACAGAATGGTAAGGATCTCGCGTCCTGCCAATTTGGAAATAATCATTCCGCAACCTCCGAGTGCTGCCCCAAAGGCAAGGAGCTTGGCGAGCAGCGAGCTGAACACAGCAAGGTTGCCTGCGGCATACGATCTGGCTAGGCGCGTGAACGCAGACTGCCCAAGCGAGACGACTGCCATGTTTCCTACCGAAATCATGAATCCGATCGCCGAGAAAATACCTAAATCCCGTTCCCCGAGTTCATGCTTGATAAAATAGCTAGGGACGCTGGAATTCAAAGAGGTTAAGAGCACTACGATTCCGAGCGGGAGACTGATCCACAACAATTTGCGTTGCTCCCTCAGATCGAGACGGGGCGTCAGCGCCTCGTCTCGAGAGGACCATTTGGATTGCCCACCGAGACCGTGGGTACGCTCACAAATGTCGTAGCCGAAGAGGACGATCGCACGTGCCAGCACAACGCCTGCGACTCCCCACAGAAGACTTCCGCTGACATAAGTTGCGACTGCCAGCCCAAGCACGGACAGCAGCGCCCTGGCAATCAATGACTTGGATATTTCAGCCATTCTGTCGTGCAGTTGCAGCCGCGCATAATACACATCGCTGATAGTTTCGATGGCGTACGCTACACCCACCATCAGAACCACGGCCGCTAGTTCCCAGCGGTACCTCAGCACTTGGGTAATGGCGAAGATAATCACGAGTGCCAGCGACGTGGTCAGCAGGCGGAGGCTGAGGTAATAGCCGAAATGGGTCTGCTGCCGAGCGCCCGAGGTCATAACCGCCCGCAGTTGCAGGTTCGTGAGCATCATCACGGGATACACCACGGCCAGGCCCAACGCGTATTGCCCCACCAGCTCCGGCCGAAGCAGCTTGGCCAACAGCATCAGCGTCGCAAACTGGCCGCCCGCATAAATGGCATTCCCCACTAACGTCCAGCTGAAATCTCCGCACAAGGATGTACGTTCGGGTTGCTGCACGGTAAATACGCTTGGGGCTTCAGTGCTCACAATCGACGATCGGAACAGTGGCAGCTAGTCGTGAGGGTCTTCATCAGACGAGGCGGAGGCTAGCGTGTCGTGAGTTACAACCCTGTCGGGGAGGTCCTTCGCTAGTGCTGATGTGAAAAGCACCGCACCCTCGGAATTGAGATGCATTCCGTCCCGCTGATAAAACTTCGCCGAAAGAACTGCCGGGTCAATCGGCACCGATACATCCACTCCGGCAGTACGCGCAGCGTCGGCCATTTGGTTGACCGCTCTCTCCGATGACAGAGTCGGTGGCACCAGAAGAATTAGCTTGGCTCCGTGTACTTCACATAGCTCACGCATCCGTTGCAAACGAGGAATCGCAATCTCTTCAAACGCCCGACCCTCCGGAATGGCCGGCCTCGGACTTACGAGCGAGAAAAGATCTTCCACATGGGGAACCACGTGGCCCAGAATTTGTGTTCGAATCGCGCCGCGCGTATCCCAGAAGGTGCTCGAATGTGCCAGCAAGAGATTGCTCGTTGCCGTGCGATCTAGATGTAAATCTGAAGCCACGGCGAAGGTGTCTCGAACATCAAAGAACAGCATGGGAGCATAATCCTGACGCACTCCGTTCTCGAGAAAGTAATTCACGCCGACACCGACCACGACCACCTGCGGTTTTGCCCCCTGACGGAATAGGCGCCTCAGCCCGTACAGCCAGTCATAGTAGCCGGTAGCCTCAAGGAAAATGGGATAGACACGCAGACGGGAGGAAGTCAACGCCTGGAAGCGATCCAGTTCGACTCCGTGCAGTAGCAAGGAATTGCCCACCATCAGTACACTTGGGGGATCGCCCGGTCGAGCGGGGTGCATCTTGACGGCCTCGTCATATTGCCGAGAAATCCGAGCATACGTGCCCGAATCATGCTTCAGCAGATAAGCGGAAGAGACCTCGAGGGCAACGATGAGTATCACGCAAATCCCAGCCAAGGCCTTCGCGTAGGCCAGAGCTGTGGACTTAGAATCGGAAATAGACGAACGCATTGAGATTGTTCCCAGAGAAGAGTGCTAATACAACCAGAGCGACAGTCGCAAACGTCGTCCGAAGTGCATAGGAAGCGTTCGCGAATGGGTATTCCTGGTTGCTAGCTTCCAGCAACAAGTCCACCACGAACAAAGGTACGGAAAAAAGGCTGAGCATGAAGAACGCCGAGGCGTACTCGCTCCGCCATGCGAAATTAGACAGCCCACTCAGAAACTGCGTCGCTAAGCTGAGTGAGGGCGCTCGGAAGAAGGCTAAACTCAGGCAAAAGACGTTAAAAGTCAAAATCCGTTGGCCCCAGCCAGAGAGAAGACTGGCATAGCGTTTGAGCTGAGCCCCATCGGCGGGTCTCATTGTGACCGGCCAGAAAAGACGCTCAACAGCCAAAACGAAGCCGTGGATCGCGCCAAAGATAACAAACGTCCAGGCGGCTCCATGCCAAAGCCCTGCCAGAATCATCGTCATCACAAGATTCCGTGATGTTTTCCAGTTTCCCCCGGCACTGCCGCCCAAAGGTATGTACAAATAATCGCGAAGCCAGCCACTTAAACTGATATGCCAGCGACGCCAGAAGTCTTGGAGCCGGCGCGACAGGTAGGGTTGCCGGAAATTCACCATGAAATGGAAGCCCATCAATTGAGCGCTGCCGCGCGCGATATCGCTATAGCCGCTGAAATCTCCATACACTTGCCACGCAAACGCATATGTCCCGATCAGAACAACCCAGAAGTTTGGCTTTCCGAATTGGCCTCCAAAGGCCGCATTCGCCAGCAGAGCGCAATTGTCCGCGACCACACATTTGCGCACCAAGCCGGAAAAAATCAGCATCAGACCATCGAAAAATCGGTCCGCATCGAAGCTACGATCCGTTTGCACCTGAGGAAGCAGGTGCCCGGGTTTTTGAATCGGGCCTGCGATCAAGTGCGGAAATAGGCTGACGAATAAGCCGTACTCGATGAATGACTTTGCGGGTTCGAGTCTTCCCTTATAGACATCGACGATGTATGCCACTTCCTGGAATGTATAGAAGGAAATGCCCGGTGGAAGAATGATACGGATGAGGGGCAAAGGAATATTGTGGATACCCAGTGTATTTAGGGTCGCTGAAAACGAGTCTGCGAAGAAATTAAAGTATTTGAATACTCCGAGAATGGAAAAATTCAACACCAGCGAGAAGATGAGCCACTTCTTGCGGTTCGTGTCGGCGCGACTGGGGTCGATTTTCTGTGCAATCAGGAAATCCATCGTGGTGCTGCCGATCATCAATGCAAGGAAGCGCCAATCCCACCAGCCGTAAAAGAAGTAACTCGCGAGCAGCAAAAAGACGTTTTGCTCGCGGCGATTCAAGCGCCAATAGATCAGCACAACCGGCAGCAGGAAAACAAAATATGCGGGCGAGTCAAAGAGCATGTTGATAGGTAGCGAACTGCAGTGGTCAGTTTTATTACTTACAGTGCGGCGTGTGTCTGGTAGTCGCGGTAACTTCCGTAGCCGTATTGTCGGCCGCTTTTGGGATCCCAACTGTTTAGAACTGTGCCGAGCACGCGCGTCCCGTCTTCGGCAAAACGCTGACTGGCGAATAGCGCGCTTTCGGTGGTTGTTTGCCCGGCGCGGACCACCAAAATGACACCGTCAGCGAGGCGGCCCAACACGCGGGCATCGGCGAGATGGATCATGGGGGGCGCGTCAATCATAATCATGTCAAACTCGGTTCGCAGATGCTTCAAAAGGTTCGACATGCGCGGAGAATAAAAGAGGTTCGACGGGGTTACGCCGCAACTGCCCCCAGGCAGTAGGCAAAGACCGGAGACTTCGGTCTCGCGAACCAGGTGTGACATAGGAACTGCTTCAAGCGGGGTGTCTGTCCACAGCACGTCACTCAGGCCCCAGTTGTTGCCCACGCCAAAAACCTTATGCAATCTGGGGCGCCGCAGATCGCCCTCGATCAGGAGCACCTTGCGACCGATCTCCGCTACCGCGATGCTCAGGTTACACGCCACCGTTGTTTTGCCATCGCCCGGGCTTGGACTTGTGAGGACAATCACCCGAGGACCCTCTCCATTCTGGCTAGGCAAAAGAATAGAAGTCAGCGTGGTGCGGGTGCATTCAGCGAGCAAAGAAGGCTTGCGCTTCCAAGTGGCTAGTTCTGGACAATCGCCTAGCGAGGATCTCAAGGCGCTGTCATGGGGAAGGGAAGAGGCAGAATGATGCGGGTGCAGGCGGTGAGGGATTTGCCAGGAGACAGCGGTCTCGTCCAAAGGTAAAACGCCCAGCTCCGGTAAATCCAAATAGACCTGTGCGTCGCCTGGAGCACTGATCCTGTGGTCAATACGCTCCCGGAGCAGCACGAATCCGAAACCCAGGAGCATGCCGCTGAACACGCCAATCGCCGAGTTCATAGGCAGACTTGGACGATAGGGAAGTAGCGGCGGTTTGGCGCGGTCAATGACCAGCACATTGCTGTCTCGCATGGCGGTGGCCAAACTGGCTTCCTTAACTCTCTGCAGCATCACTTCGTAGAGCCGGCGGTTCGAATCCACGTCGCGCTTCAGCGTGTCGTAGTGGATCGCCTTACTAGATTGATCCGCCACGATCTTCTCCTGTTCGGCCTGGGCTTTGGACAACAATGTTTCACGGCGGACCGCGGCTGCGTATTCATTGCCGATGCGCTGCAGCACGTTGCTGCGTTCATTGTGCATCTCGAACTTTAGGTCGTTGATCTGCGCTTGTACACGCTGCACCTTGTAGTGTTCCGGGGTCAGCGTTGCACTGAGTTCGGCGTACTGCCGCTGCAATTCAGTCAGCTTCTGGCGGTATTCGCGCATGGTCGGGTCTTCCAACATTTCCGGCAGAGAATCCGCTGGTTTGCGGTGTGCTTCTTCGAATTTTGCCTGCTTTGTGATTCGGTCCGCCTGAGCTTTGGAAAGCTCGTCTTGTAGTTCCTTGAATCGATTCTCCGCTGGATTTTCCTTCTCAGAGGTGATCGACAGCCCAGACGTGCGCGCGTAATCTTGGAGCTGCGCCTCCGAAGCTTCCAACTGGGCCTTCATTTTATCCAGGTGGTTCGTCAGCCATTCGGCAGTGCCCTGGGCGGACTTCCACCTCTCCTCTTGGCTTAGTTCGATGAATTCGCTGACCAGCGTATTCGCGAAATCGGCCGCCCGCTGGGGATCCGGCGACTCATACAGCACCTCCAGCAAGCGCGAGCTGCCGGACGCACGCACGGTCAAATTGCGCTCTGCTTGACGGATCAATTCCTCCTTTTCCGGTAGGTGCGAACTATTCGTCCATTCGAAGATCCGCTGCACGCGCGACACCAAGCCCCGCCAGCCGCTTGTTGGCCGCTCTCGGTGGAGCTTCAGTTTGTCGATCACGTGCTCGAGTAAGGATTCGCTCTGCAGAAGCTTGACCTGCGTCTCCACGTACAACTCTGGTGTGCCGTAGCTCCCGGGGGAGTCGGAAGGGCCCTTCATTTCTATGAAGTTGGTACCCTGGATCTCAAGGGACGTCCTGACGCGATAAATCCGTGTCTGCATCAGGCTGATCACGATCGCTCCGAGCAGCCCCGCCAGGGCAAAGCTTAGTAATGTCTTTCTGTGACGGAACAGAATGTTCCAGTAGTGCGGGAGACTGTCGTAGCCTGCCGCCGCGGTGACCTCCGTCGAAGGCGCCTCCACATACTTGTACACGGCGGGACGCTGCTCCGCGCCCCGGCTAAGTTCGCTCAAGCGTCGGTCAGGTTTGTCGAGAGGGAATTCGAAAGGTTTCATTGTGCCTCAGGAAAGGTTTCAAGGCATGCGCCAGATGGCCATGCCTGATCCCGTTTGAATAGCTGCTTCGATGGCCCGCAGGGCCGCCTTTTTGCCCGTGCTGCCGGGGATGAACAAAATGTCGTCGCCGCGAAGTGCGATGTCTGGCTTCTTTCCGTTGAGAACGTCTTTAACATCCACGGCTAACTCTTCACGCTGATCGGCTTCGCGCTTCAGCCGCAGGATCCTGGCATGCCGCGTGTCAGCGGCTCCGTTGAGTCCCTCAGCGAGCGAAAGCGCCTGCAGTACGGAGATGGTCTGGTGTTCGCCTAAAACGAATCCGCCTGAGCGCCTTACCTCTCCGATCACGTACACCATTTCGGCCTTCGGAACGGAGATCACATCGTGCGGGAAAATCTGAATGTTCTCTTCGGGGTTTTTAGCATCCATGATTTTCTTCATGTTGAGTTCGGCCACGCTGAAGCGGCCC
>Ga0209526_10003367_pt1 | contig 10910 bp, 11 predicted proteins | sample JacPinW_OM2H0_M1_FD_188566 | JGI IMG/M metagenome (GOLD analysis project Ga0209526, IMG submission 188566) | Forest soil microbial communities from Algoma, Ontario, Canada - Jack Pine, Ontario site 1_JW_OM2H0_M1 (SPAdes) (version 2) | ecosystem: Environmental > Terrestrial > Soil > Boreal...
CGTCCGCCGCGACCACGTGCGCGGCCCCGGCTCGGAGCAGGACGTCGGTGAACCCGCCGGTGGACGCGCCCGCGTCGAGGCATCGCCGGCCGGCCACCATCAGGCCCGGGAAGGCGGCCAGGGCTCCGGCCAGCTTCCGGCCGCCACGGGACGCGTAGTCGGGCATTCCGGGCAGCTCCCGGATCGCGATCGAGTCGTCCGGCGCGACCTGGGTGGCGGGTTTGCCCGCCACCTGGCCCGCCACGAGGACCCGGCCGACGGTCACGAGTTCCGCGGCGTGCTCACGGGATCGTGCGAGTCCCCGTCTGACCAGTTCGGCGTCCAGCCGTCTCCGCGTGCCCATGCAGTGGCCGGCCCGTTGTTCAGCTTCCCGGCGTAATGGGGCTGGCTGAAGTTCCACGAGTGCCTGACGTGGCGGACGGGTCTTCCGGGGCGGAGTCCAGCGCCCCGAGCGCCGCCGTGAGGTCCCTGTGCACATGCTCGAATACCGCTGGGTGCTCGTCGACTGGCAGCCCGTCGAGATCGCCAAGCCTGGCCAGTGCCTCATCGACACGGGCGTCGCCAGTTCCCGCCTCGCTTGGCCCCGCGCGCTCGGGCGTCGCTTGCTCAGGCGGCGCGTACTGTACCGCCTGCTCAGGCGGCGCGTAGTCCTGTACCGCCTGCTCTGGTGCCGCCTGCTCGGGCGGCACGTAGTCTGGCGCCACGTAGTCTGGCAGCGCCTGCTCTGGCGCGGCGTGCCCGGGCGCCGCGACGCCGTCACCATGGCGCTCCATCAGGCCGCGCTCCTTTCGTCCGCCCGCATTCCCGCGTGCACTGGTTCTCCGAGGAACGCTACCGCCCGGAGCCGACCGGGCGGGTCACCCGGCGCGCCGGCGGCACGCCTGATCCGCCACTGAGAGGTGCGGAGTTGCAGAATGGACACTGTCTGGGAGGCTAGGTGATCATGGCGACTGTTGAGGAGTGCCGCAAGGCACTGGAGAGGCTACTGGGGCGTCTGTCCGAAATGAGCCCGGAAGACCGTGCTGCCCATCTGGTCGACAGGGCGATCAGCTGCCGGGTGGACGATCTCGGGATCACCTTCCTGACGCGGCTGGGTCCCGACGGCGCTGGCCCGGTCACCGAGGCGACCGGCGACGAACCGCCCGCCCAGGTCAGGTTCACGATGAAGAGTGACGTCCTGCTGGCCATCTCCGAGGACCCGGCGAGCATTGCCCGTGCCTGGATCACCGGGCGGCTCAAGATCGAGGCGAGCGTGTTTGACTTGCTTCGCCTGCGCAAACTGCTGTGACCGAGGTCACCCGCCCCAGGCCGTGGGCGGATGCCGGACCGGGAGCCGGGCCGGATGCCTGAGGGGGATGTGGTCTGGCTGGCGGCCAAACGGCTCCGCGAGGCGCTGGCTGGACGCGTGCTCACCCGCAGTGATTTCCGGGTCCCCCGGTTCGCCACCACCGACCTGACCGGCCGCTCCGTCGTCGAGTCCGTGTCCCTCGGCAAGCACCTGCTGCTCCGGGTGGAAGGCGGCCTCACCGTCCACACTCACCTCCGCATGGACGGCTCCTGGCGCGTCCGCGCGGCCAGCGATCGCGTCCCGGCCAGCCACGGGATCCGGCTGATACTCGCCAACGACACCTGGCAGGCGATCGGCTACCAGCTGGGCATCGTCGAGGTATTCCGCACCTCACAGGAGGAGCAGGTAACCGGGCATCTCGGCCCGGACCTGCTGGGACCCGGCTGGGACCCGGAGGAGGCAGTGCGCAGGCTGCGCGCCTCGCCCGGGCGGCCGGCCGGCGAGGCCCTTCTCGACCAGCGGAATCTGGCCGGTGTCGGCAATTTGTATAAGTCCGAGGTCCTGTTCCTGCGCGGCATCAATCCCTGGCGCCCGGTGGCGGACATCGCGGACCCAACCGCCCTGGTGGAACTGGCCAGGCGCCTGCTCGACGCGAACAAGGACCGCATCGGCCAGGTCACCACCGGTGTGCCGCGTCGCGGCGAGGAGACCTGGGTGTACGGGCGGGCCGCCCGCCCCTGCCGGCGCTGCGGCACCCCGATCAAGACGGCGGCCCAGGGCGGCGACCCGGACGAGCGGGTTACCTTCTGGTGCCCGCACTGCCAGTCCTGAGCAAGACGCGTGCCCGGTGGCCGTCCCTGACGGGAGGCCACCGGGCGCGATGAGGAACGAGGCGAGCGGCGCCGGGCCGCGCAGCCCGGGATCAGGCGTCGCGCTTCCGGAAGAGGATGAACCCGGCCCCGATGGCGATCGCCGCGTAGGCGACGAACACTCCAAACCCGACCCAGGCCGAGAACAGGTGGGCGGTCGGATCGGTGACGACCGTCCAGATCTGGGAGCCCGCATTGGCAGGGATCCACTTGTCCACGTGGACCTGCCAGGACTGCGGCAGGAAGTTCGTCAGGATGGTCAGCACGAAGAGCAGCCCGATGGCAGCCGTGATGGCCGCGGCGGTATGCCGGAGGACGGCACCGAGCCCGAACGAGAGCAGCCCGCAGGCGGCCAGGAACAGTCCGCCGCCGATCACGGCGCGCAGCACGTGCGGCTGGCTGAGCGTGGTGTTCAGGTGCTGGCCGGACAGGATGGCCTGGCCGATGAAGAACGAGGCGAAGCTGGCCACCAAGCCGGTGACCAGGGAAATTACGGCGAATACCACGGCCTTGGCCGCGAACAGGGTTCCCCGGCGCGGCTGAACGGTGAGCGAGGTGCGGATCATCCCGGTCGCGTATTCGGACGTGATGGTCAGGGCGCCCAGCACCGCGATGATCAGCTGGCCCAGGAACAGGCCGACCAGGCTGCGGAAGGCCGGATCGAAGTTGGGCCCGTGGTCGGCTCCGCGGGATACCGCGCCCAGGCATGAGAGCGCGCCGATCCCGACGGTGACGACGATCAGGGCGAGCAGCGTCCAGTAGGTGGAGCGGACCGAGCGGATCTTGGTGAATTCGGAGCGGAGCGCTCCGCTGAAACCGGCCCGCCCGCGCTGAACTGGCCGGGCGCCTGGCCTGGCGCTCGCGGGCAGCTGGGTTGTCGCCGCCATGTCAGGCCACCCCTCCCGAGACAGCCGGCCGCTCCTGCGGCTGGGCTGGCATGCCCGCGTGGAACTCCACGCTGGACGCGGTCAGTTCCATGAAGGCCTCTTCCAGTGAGGCCTGGGCCGGGGCAAGCTCATGCAGCCGGATGACGTTCTCGAAGGCCAGGTCGCCGATCCGGTCCACGGACAGGCCCTGCACAACGACGACGCCATCGGCGCCGTCCAGGACGCTGCCCCCGGCCTCGGTGACGAGCTGCACCAGCGCTTCCCGCTGCGGGGTGCGGACGCGGACCGTCTGGACGGAGTTGCGCGCGATGAACTCCGCCACCGTGCAGTCCGCGATGAGCTTGCCCCGGCCGATCACGAGGAGATGGTCAGCGGTGTTCTCCATCTCCGACATCAGGTGGCTGGACACGAAGATCGTGCGGCCCTCCGCGGCGAGCGCCTTCATCAGGTTCCGGATCCACAGGATGCCCTCGGGGTCCAGGCCGTTGACCGGCTCATCGAACATCAGGATGGCCGGGTCCCCGAGCAGCGCCGCGGCGATGCCGAGCCGCTGCCCCATGCCGAGGGAGAAGCCCTTCGACCGCTTCTTCGCCACCTCACTCAGCCCGACGAGCTCTAGGACCTCGCCGACCCGCCGCCGGGGCAGGTTGTTGGTCTGGGCGAGGCAGAGCAGATGATTGTAGGCACTGCGGCCGCCGTGCACAGCCTTGGCGTCCAGGAGCGCACCCACCTCATGCATGGGATGAGCGAGCTGCCGGAATGCCTTGCCGTTCACGGTGACCGTACCCACCGACGGGTGGTCAAGCCCGAGGATGAGCCGCATCGTCGTGGTCTTGCCCGCCCCGTTCGGGCCGAGAAATCCGGTGATCTTCCCGGGCTCCACGCTGAACGAGAGATGGTCGACCGCCACCTTCTCGCCATAACGCTTGGTGAGGCTCCGCGCCTCGATCATGTGAATTCCCTTCCTCAGGCGCGGACCCCGTGCCCGTCCGCCATGGCCGCAAGTCTGGCCGGCGAGCGGGCACCACCGCGTCGGCCGCAATGCTGATCCGCATGCGACCACAGGGGGATATGAGACTCAGCCTTTCAGCCGGACAGGAGGCTCAGCCTTTCAGCGGGACAGGAGGCTCAGCCTTTCAGCGCGGCGAGAGCCTGCCGCGCCGCGTCGGGGGTGACATTCCCAGCTGACCACGCCGCGGCGCAGAGCGCACGCAGGCCGTCGATCATGTCGCCGGAGCCGTCGAGCACGAGCCGCCGCCCGGCGAGCCACCGGGCTGTCCAGCCGCCGCACCGGAAGGCGTCCCCGCTCATGCTGACCGCCGGATGCGGTTCAAGCAGGCCGGTCAAGGAGGCCGCCAGGTAGGTCGGGCGCTGATGTGGCGGCGCAAGCACGGCATCCAGCGGGCGGCTGACCCCGGTGAGCACCAGCAGGCTGTCCGCGCCCACCCTGACCGCGCCCTCGATGTCCGTGTCCAGGCGGTCTCCGACGACCAGGGGGCGCTGCGCGCCCGTCCGGGCCACGGACTCGGCGTGCAACGGTGGCTCCGGTTTGCCCGCGATTACCGGCTGCTGCCCGGTCGCGGCCACTATCACCTGCGACAACGCCCCGTTACCGGGCTGGCGTCCCCTGGCCGTCGGGATGGTCGAGTCGGCGTTCGAGGCTACGAACCACGCGCCTGCCTGGACAGCGAGCGCGCCCTCCGCGAGCAGCGAGTAGCTGATGTCAGGCGAGTAGCCCTGGACGACAGCGGCGGGCCGGTCCGCGGCGACGGTGACCGGGCGCAGCCCACGCTCCCGCAGGGCGACGCGCAGGCCGGTGCCGCCCACGACGAGAACAGCCGCGCCCGCCGGCAGCCGTGTGGCCAGCAACCTGGCCGCCGCCTGCGCCGAGGTCACCACGTCTCCGGCACTGGCCGCGACGCCGAAGCTGGCCAGCTGGGCAGCGATCGCGGACGGGGTCCGGGAGGAGTTGTTGGTCACGAAGGCCAGCCGCATGCCGGCATCCGATGCCCTGGCCAGCGCATCCGGGGCGTCCGGGACCGCCGCCCCGCCCAGATAGACGACCCCGTCAAGGTCGAGCAGCGCGACGTCGTAGACCTTGACCAGCGGATCCGGGCAACCGCGGCTCAGCCCGCTCAGTCCGGTCGGCGCACTTGGCGCGGCGGGGTCGGCTGCGGGAGGCTCCACGGGCATGCTCAGCTGCCATCCTGCGCCCGTGAGCGGGCGCGCAACGTCGCGCGGACCCCCTGCAAGGCGTCGGTGTAATGCCGCAATTCGGGCCGCATCGCCGCGGCGAGCGCGAGATGCTCCGCGGCTGCCGCCGGATCACCGCCGCGGGCCAGCGCGAGGCCGAGGCCGAATTGCGCATAGTCGTCACTCGGGCTCGCCTCCACGATCTGCCGGAAACTCGCCGCCGCCTCCTCGAAACGTCCGGTGTCGAACTGGGCCCGCCCGAGGGCCTCCAGCACACTCCGGGAGCCCGGCTCTGCCTCTGCCGCGCGTTCCAGGAGCTCGGCGGCGGCCGCCGCGCTGCCCCGGCCAAGCAACTCGAGGCCCCGCTGGTACCACGAGTACGCGTCACCATGCGGGGCCGGTGGTTCGCCCGACAAGCGCGGATCTTTCTCCGGGCGGGAATCCCGGCCGCCCGGCGGTGCTTCTGACATATGTGCAGATCCTTCCGTCCGGCCGCGGACCAGCGGCACCAGGGCCGGCCGGCCTCGCGCTTGAGCCATTCCGTGGAGTCCGTTATGCCCAGGAAAAGGTCGCCGGACTCGCGGAGGTCACCTCACCACCGTACGACGTGATCGCCCACGACACAGCGGACAAGCTGCTCGCGGCCGACCCGCACAACGTGGTCCGGCTGATCCTGCCGCGCCAGGATCCGGGGCGCCCAGGCGGACCGTACGGCGAGGCGGCCCGGCTGATGCGCGAATGGAAGAATCAGGGCATCCTGGTGCCAGATCCACGGCCGGCCCTATACGTCTACGAACAGCGCGTCGACCAGCAGCACGCCGACGGGGAGCCTGCGGTAGACGCCCAGGGCGCCTCGCCGCCCGGTAGGCCGGGGGGCGGCCGCGTGGTGCAACGCGGGCTGATTGGCGCGCTGCGGCTCGCCCCGCCCGGATCGAGGATCGTGCTGCCGCACGAGGAGGTCATGCCAGGGCCGGTGGCCGGCAGGCGGCAGCTCATGGAGGCGACCCAGGCGAACCTGGAACCGATCTTTCTGCTCTACGACGGAGCTGACGCCGGGCCCTCCGGCCACGCCGGGCCTTCCGGCAGCGCCACGACCCGTATCGCCGACGAGGTGGCCATGACCAGGCCACCGCTGCTGAGCGCGGAGACCGGGGACGGCACACGGCACAGCCTCTGGGCGGTGACCGATCCGGCCGAGCACGCCGCGGTCGCGGCGGACCTGGCCCCACGGCAGGCGCTGATCGCCGACGGGAACCATCGCTACGCGGCCTACCTCGAGATGCAGGCCCACCGCCGCGATGCGGGCGATGCCCCGAGCCCATGGGACTTTGGCCTGGCGCTCCTGGTCGACTCGGCGGCGTACCCGCCGCGGATCGGCGCGATCCACCGGGTGCTCCCCGGGCTGGACCCGTCCGATGCCGTGCACCGCGCCAAGGGCGCCTTCACCGTGCGGACGCTGCCCGGCGGCCCGGCGGCCCTGCCCGCTGCCCTGGCCACACTCGCCGCGGCGGAGCGGCACGGAGTGGCCTTCCTCATCGCGGGCAGCGGTGAGATCCACCTGCTCACCGATCCGGACCCGGTGCAGGTGGCGGCCGCGATGCCAGTGGGACGGTCGGCCCGCTGGCGGGCCCTGCCGACCTCCGTCCTCCAGGAACTGCTGCTCACCCGCGTCTGGGGGATCACCGACGACGAGCGCGGCGTCCGCGTGGTGCACGATGATGCCGCCCGCGCGATCGCGGAGGCGGACGAGGCGCCCCGGGGAACCGCGGTGATCTGCACCCCGTTGTCCCCGGCGGACGTCTACGCCGTGGCGGCGCAGGGCGAGCGCCTGCCGCGCAAGTCAACCTCGTTCGCACCCAAGCCGCGCACGGGCCTGGTGATGCGGACCCTGAACGGTGACTGACCAGGCATAGCCCAGGCAGCCGGTTTGACACGGCCTAGCGAGGATGCGGCCCCTTGCGGACATAAAGGCCGACGGTGCCGCCGGGCACGGGAACAAAGTGACGGTGGAAGTAACTCGCCACCTGGGGCGCCGCCAGGGGAATCCTCTTGCGTGCCAGGGGCGACAGCCACACGTACTGGGCGGGCCTGAGCGCGGCGAGCCACGCAGCGCGGACGGCAGGTGAGTTGCCCGCCCCGGTGGCCGCGTTCCGGCCTGCTGAGAGCGAGTAGTCGGTGCCGACCCCGTCCACCATGAGCGAGCAGCCCGGCACCCGGGAGATGAACCGGTCGGCGGCGATCGCGTAGGAGACCTGGTCGGCCAGGACGCAGGCGCCGGGCGGGATGATACGCCGGGCAGCGGCTACGCCGATCTGGGGAACGCCCGCCGTGCGGGGGGACAGCGGTGCCCGCGAGGCGGCCTCCGCGCCAAACTGGACAACCCCCATGATGATGACCGCCACCCCGGCGACCGCCACCGCGGGCCTGGTGAGCGAGCGAACGCCCGCTTGGCGCCCGCCGGGTGACCTGGCCGCTGTCACGAGCCGGGACACCGGCAGCGCGATGGCCAGAGCCAGGAACGGCGCCAGGAAGCCGGCGTAGTGGTAATAGAAGTCGGTCGGCCAGAGGAAGACCGCCACGACCAGGCCACTGGTGCCGAGAGCGAACCACTCCAGCGCGGGCGGCGGGCGCCGGGTGATCCGGGACGCGAGCACGGAGCAGGCGGCCACCGCCGCGGCGAGGGCAACGGAGATGATGATCAGGGCCACCGGCCCGAGGCCGGACACGTCGGTCAGGCCGGTCATCTCGTGCAGCCGGAACGCCAGTGCTGTCCGTACCGCATCGACCCTGACCAGCTGGGCGACGATCACGCTGTCGTAGAAGGTCCGGGGCGCGGCGGCGAAGAACGGCAGCACCGGGATGAGAAAACCGGCCGCGACCCCGCCCAGGTAGCAGGCCGCCCGCCGGGGCCTGCGCGCGGCGAGCAGGAGAATGACCGCCACCGGCAGCACCGCCCACACCTTGATCGCGCCGGCGAACCCGAACGCGGCGCCGCCCCAGGCGAGCCTGCGGCCGCTGCTGGTCAGCTGGTCACCGTCGAATACGGCGATCGCCCCGGCCAGGCAGAACAGCACCAGCCACGGCTCCAGCAGGACGGTGTGCGCGGCCTGGATGCTGGGTGGGTAGACCGCCAGGAGCCCGCAGGCCACCGTCGTGGCGAGCAGGCCACGGTGGCGGACGAGCAGGCCGGCCAGGGCGACCGATGCCCCGCCGGCAATGGCGGTCACGATCCGCGCGACGGCCATCCCGTCGGCCGTGCTGAGTCCCTTGGTCAGCAACGCCACCGGGGACATCAGCAGGGTGATGCCGGGTGGTTGCACCATGATGAAGTCACGGTAGGGCAGGTGCCCATGGACCAGCCGGATCGCGCTGCCGAAGTCTGGGCCGTCGTCGTATTCGGTCACGCCGAGCAGGTAGCCGGGCCGGCTTAGCTGGTACAGCCGCAGCCCGAGCCCGACGACGGTAGCCGCCAGGATGACGACGGTCGTCACCCGGCCGACCCGCTCCGGGCTGGTCTCCCCGCGCGGGGCCGCTGAAGAGGGCCGCCACCTCGCGTGAGGCGCTCTCAAAGGCGTTCCGCTCACAGCCTGCATCGTAGTGCCGGGGTCCGGAGCGCGCCGGACCACCGGCGACGACGGTCTGCGACGATGAGCGCATGGACCAGGCTGAGCAGCGGGCCACGGGTTCCGGCATCACCGGGCTCGGGCACGAGGTGTACGAGATCGACACCCGGATGGCCGGGCACCGGGGCATCACCGCCGGCTACCTGATCCTCGCGGACCGGCCGTGCCTGGTCGAGACCGGGACCGCGCCGTCCGCGCCGGTCGTCCGTGACGCCCTGGCGCAACTCGGCGTCGGCCCGGCCGACCTGGCGACCGTCGTGGTCACGCACATCCACCTGGACCACGCGGGCGGGGCGGGCGACATCGCCGCCATGTACCCGCAGGCGGAGATGGTCGTGCACGAACGCGGCGCCCGTCACCTGGCCGACCCGTCCCGCCTGGTGGCCAGTGCCCGGATGGTGTACGGCAGCGCGCTCGATGAGCTCTTCGGCGGGATGACCCCGACTCCGGCCAGCCGGATCAGGGCCGTCGAGGAGCGCGGGACCATCGACCTCGGCGGCGGCAGGCGGCTGGACAGTCATTACTCGCCGGGCCACGCCAAGCACCATGTGGGCCTCATCGACTCGGCCACCGGGGACCTGTACGTCGGCGACGCGGCCGGTGTGTACATCCCGGAGACCGGGGATCTGCGGCCCGCCACGCCACCGCCGGACTTCGATCTGGCCACCGCTCTGGAGTCATTGCGGACCTTCGCCGCCCTGCGGCCCACCCGGCTGCTGTTCAGTCACTATGGGCCGGCCGGCGCCGTCGATCAGGTCCTTGACCGGTCGGCGGAAGAGATCACGCTCTGGGTCGAGGAGACCCGGCGGGCCCGCAATGCCCGGCTCGACCTCGATCACGCGGTGGCCATGGTGCACGAGCGGACCCGGCAGCGTTACGCCGTGCTGAACGCGGACGCTGACCCGGCCGTGGCGGCCAGATTCGAGGCGGTCAGCAGCACGGCCTCCAGCGTGGCGGGCATCATGCACTGGCTTGAAAAATCAGACACCCATTCCTGAACGCGCTCCGCCCAGCACTCCCGGCCGGACGCTAGCGGTCCGGCCCGTCCTCACCGGACCCGTCGCCGCCGGTGCCGTCGTCCGGCATGCCGTTGTCGGCGGGCTCATCCTCCGCGGGCTCATCCTCCGCGGCGTCGGCTGGCTCCATCAGGTCATCGATCATGATCTGGTCGAGATCCTCGCACCGTTCCGCGGCATCAGTCTCGTCCGCGGCGTCCGCCGCGGCGGCCCGGCCGAACCAGGCGCGTGCATCGTGGTCGCGCCCGGCCTCGAGCAGTGCGTCCGCGTACGCGTAGAACAGCCGGGCCGACCATGGGCGCGTCCGCCCGTCGGTCAGCTCTGGCACCTGCAGCGCTACCACGGCGGCATCGGGGAGACCCTGATCCCTGCGGACTCCCGACTCGACGATCCGCAGCTCAATCTCGGTTGCCCGGTCCAGGCCGTCGCCGGGATCGTTGATGACCGCCAGCGCACGGTCGAGCCTGCCCAGCGCGCGCTCTGAGTCGGCCATCAGCGGCAGGTAGCTCGACCGTCCGGTCAGCCGCCGCGCCGCACGCAACTCAGCGAGCGCGTCCGTCCAGCGCCCCGCCCGGTAGGCCGCCACGCCTGAGGTTTCCCGGACGATGCCCACCCGTGCGGCCAGCCGGCGCGCTTCCTGCGCGTACTGGTAGGCCCGCTCTGGGTCTTCTGCCGCGCCCGCGGCCACCAGCCGGCGGGCGACGGCCTCCGCGAGGTCACCAGGCAGAGTCCGCAGTTCGGCCGCGGCGGCCGGATCAAGCTGGTCCGCTGTGATGCCGTCCGGGATGTCCAGGCGAGCTGTCGCTGCGGCGGCTGGCCGCGCTTGCTGTGCTCCTGGGCCATCTGCCGACGACCCTGACCTGAACGCCCCTGACCGAGGGGACCCTGACCTGGAGGATCCTGACCTGGACGCACCGGCCCGGGAAGCACCGGGCCCGGATGTCCGCGGTCCGCCAGACGCTCCCCGTCGCGCACCTGGTGCCGCCGACCTGGAGGTTCCTGAGTTCCAGCCTGGCCGCGCAGCCGACGCCGAT
>Ga0209526_10003368_pt1 | contig 10909 bp, 14 predicted proteins | sample JacPinW_OM2H0_M1_FD_188566 | JGI IMG/M metagenome (GOLD analysis project Ga0209526, IMG submission 188566) | Forest soil microbial communities from Algoma, Ontario, Canada - Jack Pine, Ontario site 1_JW_OM2H0_M1 (SPAdes) (version 2) | ecosystem: Environmental > Terrestrial > Soil > Boreal...
TCGTTCGCTTGTCTGAAAGCGACGCGTTCCATGGATGTTGTCGTAAGCCACTAGTTCGCCCGCCTGATCTGTGTAGACCAGATAGGCGTGCTGAAGCTGGCGATTAGCGTAACGAACGATGAGAAGCCGGTTCCAAGTGCGCGGACTCAGTTCGAATTGAGCTCGCGCAGCAGCGATCAGGCAATCATTGATCGGTTCGCTGGCTGCGGGAGGAGGAGCGAAGAAAAAGCAGCTGACGGAGAGAAACAGACAAAAGATGGAGAGCCAATGTTTCCGAGGAGCCAGGGATCTAGATTCCGGGCGCGAACGCATGCTCGCAGACTAAGCATTACAAATTTACGACTCAAGCGAAAAAGTATGAGAATTATTGGCTCACTCAGAATTATTAGTACATAACCTATATTAATTTGCGTTTCTAAGACGCATTTTTGAGAGCCGTTACTTTTCCTGTCGCCCCGAGATATTCCGATCTACATCCACGAACTAAATCGTCCTTTTGTCGCATGGCCCGATTCGCGGATTCGTTTTTGGTCTGGAGACGAATTGACTCCTCTCCCGGGAGTTCGCATGCTTCGAGCAGGCAGACATTTTGAAGGGTCAGCGTTACTTCATTTTGTCTCGTCGGAAGACGGAAAAGGAGTCGTGCTCTCCGGAGACACGATTCGCGTGCTTGCTGGTCGTAGCTGGGTTTCTTTCATGAGAAGTTACCCAAACGAGCTACCGCTTTCAGAGAATTTGATCCGGCAAATAGGTCGATGCCAAGCCTCGCTTGAGTTCGATCGGATCTACGGAGCGTTTTGGGATGAAATGATCGTGAGAGACGCGAAGCAAAGCGTCGAAAAGTCGCTGGATCGTTATCTCAAGGCGCTCTCCGGAGCCTACCCGGCGGACAAAAGTGCATGATATCTGAAGCTGCGCTTACGGCGCGATTACCTGGAACAGCTCACGGACCCTGGTTCGCGTCTTTGGATTGCTGAGCGCCACCATCAATGAGACACGCGCTTTCGGACCTTTGAGGTCTCCGGCGAAAATCGCGCCTGCGTCTTCTAAATCTTTGCCGCCCCCTCCGCCACTCCCATAAATGGGCTTCACGCGTCCACCGAGGCAACGGGAGGTGATCACGACGGGAATCCCCGCCTGGCAAGCTCTCTGCACGCCAAGGCCGAAATCAGTCGTGGTGTTTCCGCGGCCAAACGCCTCAACGACAATCCCGTCGGCGCCCTTTTTCGCGAGAGGCATCGATGAGCGTTGCATCCATGCCAAGGCTCAATCGGATGAGGTCGACTTTCTTATCGAGTTTGTCCGCGGCAAGTTGTAGCGCAATCGCTGGTCGCCGGAAAAGGATAATTTCGCCAGCATCGACGCAACCTAACGCACCGTGTTCAGAAGACTGAAAGGTTTCCAAGGCGCTGGTGTGCGTTTTCGTCACGTCACGAGCTGCATGCAATTGTCTATTAAAGCAGATCACAACGCCTAACCCGCTTGCTTGAGGAGAAGCGGCGACTCGGATGGAGTCTTCGAGATTTCGAGGTCCGTCGGCCTGCGGATCGTCTTGTGGTAGCTGAGCTCCCGTGAAAACAACAGGCTTCCCGCGCGGTAACAAAAGATCGGCCAGAAAGCTGGTCTCCTCCATTGTATCGGTTCCATGAGTTACAACTGCGCCGCGCACATCGGTTCGTGCCAATAACAGTGCGAGATGCTTCACAAGCTCATGCGCGAGATCAATTGTCATTTCGAAGCTGTTGATCAACGCAAAGTTCTGGAACTCAAGAGCTGGTAGATCACTTGAGAGCGTTGGAGCGATTCCGTTCGACCTCGCGCGAAGCCTTTGATCTGCCACTCGATGATTCGTAGCGTGAGGAAATCGTGCCACCGGTACCAATGACAACGATTTTCTGGTCTTGATTCATTGGCTTGAGAGTGGGCAACACGCTGAATCCATGAAGGAAGAACCCTGCTACACCATAAGTCAATCTTTCAGGAGGCATCTACAAACCTCGTCGTCGGCGGCCCTCACGTTAACGCTCCGGAAGCAGAAAGGTGCGCATCTCTGTTTCAATTCCGTCTACTTCCTGAGCTCTTAGGCATCGCACTCACCCATGCGAAACAGGAAACGCTTTCTGTCCAAGCCATGAGGCCAAACGACGGCGCATGTCGGCGAGTCGATTCGATAGAGCGGTCGATATCGTGGCGATATCCGCACAAGTTTCCGTTACATCTCTGACCACGTTTACAGGGAGATCGGGCAAACGCCCAACATGCGTTAGCAAGTGCTTCTCACCCGGATGAAAACGCTCGTTGGCCGCGAAAAGAATGTCGAAGTAACTAGCGAGCCATGCAGCGAAACGATGATTAATACTGACTACGTCTCTTCTTCGAATGGCCGTCGCGATTTGTTCTTCGTAAGACGAAAGAACGTCAGCGAGGAGAGGAAAATTCTTGTCAATGATGGCCTGAATGAGTGGGCGAGGGAAAGGCAGATTGACCCGGGATTGGATGGTATTGAACCAGCCGTGACGATCGAATAGTACCTCAGAGTTTGCTACGTTGTAGAGAACCGCTGTCGTGTAACCGACGCACGCCTCAAATCGCTCGAGACGAGACGCGATCTCGCCCTCAGCCCAGTTACAAGACCGATACATGGCTTCGAATTTCTCTCCGCTCGATTCAATCCAAGCGTCCTCATCCTCCCAAAAAGTGCGATGAAGATTAAGTTGGGTTGCTCTAGGTCGAAGCAAGGCGTCGCGAAATTCTACCTCGATGGGTTTACGGGAGTAGATATAGAGATCGAAGTCCGATAGCTCATCGGCCAAGTCCACAGAGAACGAACCAGAAAGTACGACCGCTTCGATCTCCGGATGCCGAGCAAACTCATCAGCCAGCATCATCGTTGAAGAAAGCGATCGTCCGAAACGCATTTCACTAACACTTCTTCGAGCATCTTTTCAATTTCAGAACGCGGGCTAGCCTCCTACGGAGTTTCGATCGCTTCTGTTGATCGATACAAGTCGTCAGCGGGTTGGTCCTCTTTACTGCTCGCCGTCGGGTCCTCAATAAAGAGTCCGCTTTGGCATAGGCGTGCATAAACGCCGCCCTGTTCAACCAATTCGTCATGTGTTCCTCGTTCCACGATTGCACCCTTGTCCAGCACCAGGATTTGATCAGCGTGACGTACGGTCGAAAGACGATGAGCAATGACAAAGCTTGTCCGGCCTAGGAGCAGACGCCGGAGCGCCGCCTGAATCTGTCTTTCAGTCTCTGTATCGACGCTTGCGGTCGCTTCATCAAGCACCAGCAACGGCGGGTCTTTCAGTAGCGCGCGAGCGATTGAAATCCGTTGTTTCTCGCCAACACTCAGTTTGATTCCTCGTTCTCCGACGTTGGTGTCTAACCCTTGCGGAAGCCGAGCGACAAATTCGTATGCGTTCGCCGCCTTCAGTGCTTGTTCAAGATCTTCTTTGCTCGCTTGCGGGTCCCCAATCAAAAGGTTGTCGCGGATCGAGCCGTTAAAAAGGAAGCTCTCTTGAGTCACATAGCCTGTCGCGCGGCGGATTGCGCTCTTCGATATTCCGCGGATTGGCCGGTCATCGATCAGGATATCGCCCCCGGAATCGCTTAGCTCATAGAAACGTAGCAGTAGTCCGACGATAGTGGATTTGCCTGCACCGGTTGGACCGACCAGAGCCACTGTTTGTCCCGCTTCGACGAAGAAAGAGACGTTCCGAAGTACGCGCTGGTCCTGGTCGTAGCCAAAGCTGACATTACGATATTCCACACGGCCAACAGGATCGAATTTCTCGCCCGTACTTTGCTCGGCTCGCTGATCCAGAATTTCGAATACCCGTTTTCCTGCGGCGCGCGCACCTTGCAACATTTGGTTCAGGCTGTGCAGTTTGCCAATGGGTTCGTACAAGAACCGCACCAGGATTAACGAAGCCACAAGGCCGCCAATCCCCATCTTGCCATCCAAAACAGCTTTGCCCCCAAATCCAGTGACGATCGCGAGGCCGCACGAATTTAGAAACGTCATCGAAGGCGAATAAAGCGCCCAGGCTTTCATGACGACAAGCGTCGCCTCTTTCAGTTTCGTACTCGCTCGATCGAATCGCCCATGTTCTTGGTCTTCGCGAGCGTATGCCTTGATCTGACGAATGCCCGACAAGTTGTCGTGCAACAAAGAGTTCATTGAAGAGGAAGCTTTCCTTACAACGCCGTATCTGGAATGGGCTGTCAGCGTGTAAATCATTGCACCTACAATCAAGAGCGGAACAGGCGCCATGCTCAACAACGCCAGCCACGGTTGCTGGAAAAAGAGTAAGGTCGCTACGATAGCGATTTGTAGGATCGCCACACTACCTTGCTCGATGCCGTCGATTAATATTCGTTCAACCGCGGTAACGTCCTCCAGAACGCGGGTCATGATGTCGCCCGTGGATTGTTGATCGAACCAGGACAAAGGAAGCTTTTGGATGTGGTCGTAGAGATCGCTTCGGAGATCAAAGATCACTTTTTGTTCAAAAGTGTTGTTGATAATGATCCGGATCGATTCCGACAACGTTTGTACCAAAAACGCGCCAAGAGCGATAAGCGTCAGCGGCATAATCAGCTCGGGATGACGTCCTCGGATTGCGTCATCGATCACACGTTGCGTGATATTCGGGAAAACCATCACCATCGCGGTGCTCACGATCGCAAATCCGAGCATCGCAACAGCCAGTGCAGGATACCGGCGAATATATCGAAAGACGTAAAAAATAGAGCGCATGCTAAAAGGTGCTAAAGAGAGCGGTCATTAGGTCATAGATCCCGCGTCTCGCCTGCATAATCACTGCTAACACCTGGATCTGCGCTCAGCAATCGTGGGAAGTGAGAAGTGAGAAGTAAGAGGTGAGAAGTAAGAGGTGAGAGGAGCTCGCAGGCCTGAGTCCATCGAGGAAGAAGAGAATTGCCGGAGGGTCTCCTTTCAACCTAGCACCAGCACTCACACTCGCCATCTCACCTCTCACTTCTCACCTCGCCTGATGCTTTGACGTTCATACCGTGCGATATCTTTTTCCATGCGCTCCATTTCCCGATTACACATGCTGCCGCTGTTCTCTCTTTTTATGTTATTGGCCATAGAAGCCGCGGCGGTTGTTACCGGGAACCAGCGGGGGAAGCAAGACGACGAATCTCTTTTGCAGTTTTTGGAAGGCCGTTACAAGCTGGTCGGCAAATCGCTCGACAGCGAAAGGACATTTCTTGGGAAAGTCATTATTCGAAAGAAAGGGAAGGGGCTTGAAGTATTACGGACGATAAATGGCGCAACAGTCCGCGGTAGCGGCCGAATTGAAAACGCCACTGCCGATCGCATCAAAGTGCTAAGAATCCGATTTCAAACTCCAGAAGGCGATTTTGAAGGGACGTATCTGTTTGGTTCTGATTTAGATAATTACGCGAGAATCACTGGATACCTCTACCGGGTCGACAGAACCACCAGGCACCCTATGGAAACCCAGAACCCAGGTCTGGAAGCATTGTTCCCTTCGGCAGGGTTCTCTCGGTAAGGTTTTCGCCGCAAAGGATTGTGCGCAGAGAAGGATAGTCGAGTTGGAGGATCGCTCTGTGGTCAATCTTTTCTTTTCATTCAGATTTTAGTTGCACGTCTTTTTGTTACTATTATAGTCACAAAAGTGTCAACCAATGTCCAGTTTTCCATTGCGGTCCATGTGATGGCCGGACTCGGCTATTTTGGTCGCAAGGACATCACCTCTGGAGATCTGGCCAGCAGTGTGAATACTAGTCCCAGTTTCGTCCGGAGGATACTTGCGCGATTGTCCAGGGCTGGCTTGATTGAAACCTCTAAGGGAAAGTCCGGAGCCTGCTGGTTGGCCATGAAGCCAGCGAAGATTTCCCTGCTGGATATTTACAAGGCAGTGGAGGCTCCAAAAGCCTTCGCGATCCATCGCTACCCGGCTCGGTTGTCTTGCCCTGTTAGTACGAATATTAAGTCGTCTCTTTCGAGAGCCCTGGACAAAACCCAGGCATCTCTGGAGAGAAGTTTGAAAGAGATCAGCCTTGCGGAGGTGATTACTGGGCTCAAACGTCGATGAGTTTTTGTCGGAGATATTCTAGAACGCTATCGAGTCCTTTGTGACCGTTGTGGTAGTCGGTGTCACCGCGGCGTCGGCCTCGGAAGCTGCGTTTTAGTTCTTCGTTTTCGAGTAGCGGACCAGAGGAGAGCTGCCGCCATGAAACCAGCCCCAAATCCAGGCCTTGGCTCGGTTGTTCGCCTTTTCGTTTCTATTAACCCGCCACCGGACGCTATTGCGAAGCTAATAGATGAGCAATCGCTCCTTCGCAGCTTGCTCTTTGACCGATTTGGCGACGAGTTGGCGATCCGATGGACGAAGCCGACGCAATTTCACGTGACCCTCATCTTTCTGGGCAACGTTTTCTCAAAACAGACGGATCGGATTCGAGATGAGATAAGATTGGCACTCGAACCTACACTGACGGCCCCGACATTGGAGCTTTCCGGAGTGGGGTGCTTTCCTCGAATCCGGTCGCCACGAGTCCTCTGGATTGGCGTCAAACAAAACCCGCTGCTCGAGAAGCTTCAAACAGAGCTGTTCGCGCGATTAGCTCCCCAGTTTGGTTTGAACGATCGAGACTTGTTTTCCCCGCACATCACTCTTGCCAGAATCAAAGGAAGAGAGGCGCCGCGCGATTTCCCTGAATTTCTCTCGCAACTTTCAACTGCGCAATCAGCGCCCACCGCCTCATGGACCGCGAAATCGATGAGCCTGATGCAAAGCGTAAATGGATCCAAAGGTGTGGAATATTCCTGCATCGCAGAATTCCCTCTGTGAGCAAATGTTCGCCGTGAAGCAGCGCTCAATCCGTACCCGTTATCGAGAGACGAGAAGGGAGAAATAGAATTGTGACCGACTGCATAAAAGGAAAGGAATGAGAGATGTCGACGAGCTTTCGCTTGTGTTCCAGGGAGATCCGAGCGATTATGGTCCCGTTCGTTTGTTCTTGTTCAGGCACGGAAGATCGCTCAGTTGAAGCTTTTCAATGGTGATTTGAAACCCGGTTCTCGGGAACGGCTCAGTAGCTGGCAAGCGTTCAATCACCTATAATGAAACTCTACGTTGGAAATCTCTCATTTAACACTACGGATCCCGATCTCAGGGACCTGTTTGCACCGTTTGGTACCGTCGAAGACGTGTACCTAGTCACCGATCGCGGCACAGGTAGGTCGCGCGGGTTCGCTTTCGTCACCATGAGCAGCGTGGCCGAAGGCCAGGCAGCGATAACCGCTCTCGAAGGGAAGCAAGTTGATGGCCGTAACCTGACCGTCAACGAAGCGCGCCCTAAAGAAGAGGGTGGTAAAGGCGGCGGAAAAGGCGGCAAGCGCTCCTTCTCCGGATCGCGTTGGTAGGCACAGTCGATTTTAAGCGGAAGGACTTCTCTGAAGTCCTTCCTGCTTCCCCGACACTATTATGCCTACAAAAGATGCAATCGCGATTGAAGGAAAGATTATCGCTGTGCTCCCCGGAACGATGTTTCGGGTTGAGATTGCCAATCAACAAATCGTACTCGCGCACATCTCCGGAAAAATGAGGAAACGGTTTATCCGTTTGACCGCCGGAGATCGCGTAAGGATGGAGATGTCTCCCTATGACATCGGCAAGGCGCGTATCGTTTACCGGCTAGGATAGTGCGCCAGCGTCAGAAGTCAGCGATTCGCGCTGTCAGCGGACTCATCCGCGCTGGAAAGTCACGATAAATCGTGACCCTGCTATGGGGGTTGTCAAGCTACCCAGGGATAGGAACGCCAGCTAGGTTTTCATTTTTTTAAGCGCGACGCTAGTCGCGTCGTTTTTTAGTGGAAAATTTTGGCGCGTTTTCTTTTGGGTGGCGTCTGGCCTCGGGTATGCGGTCTATAGGCTCGCGGTGGCCTTGACCGTCCAACCTGCTATCCGTGTCCGTCTGCTCTAGCGACGGCTCACATTATGCTTTATGCGAGCATGGTCGAGGCAAGCGAGCGCGCCCAATCTACCAACGGGTTTTTGCCCAAGGGTCACTCCGGGCGCGCGCCGCTGTTGCCCAAAATTGTTTGTAAAAACTTTAGATCCTGGTCGTTTTGGCTCGAAGCTCCTTTCTTTAAAGGCCTGGAGTGTTAAGCACCAGCCCCAGTTGTTGCGCTGTTGTCCTGCCGGTGCGCATCTTCCAGATATCGACTAAAAGGCGTCGACTCACACGATTGCTTTTTTCTTTTTCACCGGGTTGTTGCCACAAAGCGCCTGGCTCCACTGCATAATCGGGCCGTACCCTGGCTGGAAACGCACCAGGCGCCATGCCATCTCCACAATGAGGGCGCGGATTCGTGGCGAACCCACTTTAGTAATTGAACCCAGCCGTTGGCCCTCTCCAGTAGAGTGTTCCTGCGGTACAAAACCGCCAAAACAACCCACCTTGCGCCGAGTGCTAAAGCGGCCCCAGTCGCTTATCTCCCGGTCGATTCGTGCCATGCTTTGGCCGCCGAAGCCTTTAGGCAGCACTTCTTTGACACTCTTTATTAACTCGCTCTTTGCTCCAGCAATCTGGCGATCCAGTAAACACAAGTTGGCTTGCCACACTTCCAGCTGTTTTGTGATCCACTCCGGTAACACCTTTTGCCACTTAGCGAAGCTGTACACTCGCCACCAGCTGCCTTTCATCGGCCCGTAACCTTGAGCCAGCACCAATGCCCGCCCTTGAGCAGCAATCGCTTTGCGCGCCCTTATGAGCTGTTCATATTGTCGACTCTGAGCTCGCAAGCGTTCCTGTTTTGGAGTGTCGGCACACGCACTACGCGCATCATTTCACCGTCGCCCTGCACGTAGCTGTAGAGCCGGCTGGCAAGCCGACGCGCATCGAGCTTGTTATGCTTGCGCTTGCCTTGCTCCAGACATTCCGGCGCACTGAGGTAAATCCGGATGCCTAGCTCCTTTAAACGCCGATACAGCACGTAGCCTAGCGGCCCGGCTTCGTAGACAGCATAGACTTCTTCGGCTAGCCCTAATTGCTTTTGGCAAAACAGCAGCAGCTCCTCCAAAGTGAAACTTGCTACCCCGTTGATTGCTCCGCTGTCCCTCTTTCGTGCCACCTGATTGCGTTTGAGGTGTGCGTCGATACCCGAGAATATTTGTTTGGCCTTTTGAACCTTTTGGTCGTTGTTTTTACTTACCTCTTCGGTAAGTGCCGATGTGGGTTTTAGACTAAGTCTATTCATATTGTCAGGTTGCTGTTAACCCGGCAGCCTGACAATACCCATGGCATCTACCTGCGTCGGATCATTGGTCTATACTCGGTAGGGTCGCGTTTTTATCGCGACTGCGCGTTTGGCTTCTCATGACCGCAGACTTCTGAAGACAGTTTTCTAAATCATGACCTGCGAGCGCTCTTAAAGGCTTACCGTAGCATTCTTGGGCAGCGTAAGCAGAGCTGTTGGGTACTGGAATTTATCGACGCCTGTGACTGGGTTGCCGCTCCCTTTCGTCATCGCGGTCATTGTTCCGGAAATCGTATCGGCCGTTACGGTTAGCGTAAGGTAGCCGTGCCGCTTGTCATCGCTCGCGATCAGGCGCGCACCTGTTGCAGCATCGGAATCTCCGTTCTTCGCGCTCAACCCATGCAGATGATAGTAGCCGCCGCTGCCGGCGACGATAAAGGGTGTCGGACCTAAACCGGCGACCTTTTTCTCGATTCGTTGGTAGTTATGCACATGCGCCGTCAGCACCAAGTTCGGCACTCGCCGAGAATCGTTGATGGCGTGCTGAACAGCGTCGGCCATTCGTGGACTACCGCCATGATGGTCATCGAAGGAGTAGATCGGATGATGCAGACAAACGATCAGCGCTTTATCCTTTGGCGCTTCAAAGACCTCGTTGGTCAGCCATTGCTGCTGAACTGAGTCGATGGAGCCGTGCTCCGGAACGTTTGTGTACATCCCGACGATCGTCACAAACGGGCACTCCAGCGTGAAGTAGACGTTCGGTAGTGACATCGTCACCCGAGGGGCATCTTGTGATCGGGGATCGATGTGAGGCGTTTGCGTCATGAAGTAGGCGCACCAACCATCCAGAGAGGTTTGCGAGGCGTTGATTGGGTCGCCATCGTGATTTCCGGGTATCGAGAATATCGGTGCATCGTAATGATCGTACGGCTCGTAGAACTGGTCATAGTATTTACTCAGTTCGCCGTTGTAGTAGATGACATCGCCGAGGTGGTAAAAAAAGGAAGGCCGATCCGCTCCTTTCGTGTTCAGGTCTTGTTTCATCGTTGCAGCGACCTGCCGTTGATATTCCGGGTTCTTGATTCCGCCTGTGTCGCCGACGACGTGAAACACAAGCTTTCCGGCTTTGGCCACCGTCTGGTCGATCTGCGGAATCGCTTGGTTCAGGTTGTAACGATAAGGCGGTTGGCCGAGCGGAGCCGGCAACGGCTGGAAAGCCTGTGAACCTGTGTACGGCGACAGCGGCGCAATGCCGCCGTGCGCTTGAGAACGCTTCCGCGGTGGTCGCGCCCGAACGGATCCGGGTAACAAATTTGCCATAAGCGTTGAGTAACGATGCGGAGCTCAGAGAATCAAGACCGGAATCGTAACAATCAGGTCACGGTAGCCCTGAAGCGCAAATTTTTGTGAGCGCTTCAAATCATCTTTCGCGGAGCCGTACAGTTTGATGTCATCAATGAAATCTGTCAGAAAGTAGGCTGCACGCAGATTGGATTATGAATGACAAGGAGTCGTTAATTGCGATCATCGCGCTCACTGCGTTCGGGAGCGTGCTTGCAAGTTGCGCAACGCGATCGGCTTTTGCGTCGGTGCGGAGCGCTTGTCACGACTCTCTGGTGGCCGTTATCGTTGCCTTTGCAGCGT
>Ga0209526_10003369_pt1 | contig 10909 bp, 11 predicted proteins | sample JacPinW_OM2H0_M1_FD_188566 | JGI IMG/M metagenome (GOLD analysis project Ga0209526, IMG submission 188566) | Forest soil microbial communities from Algoma, Ontario, Canada - Jack Pine, Ontario site 1_JW_OM2H0_M1 (SPAdes) (version 2) | ecosystem: Environmental > Terrestrial > Soil > Boreal...
CCTCTGTCTCACTAAAAGATGAAGACGAGGAAGCGCCGCAGAAAAGGCGTCCGGCGCTTCCTCAATCGACCCCTACCTCACTCCTCCCCCAAGACACGGGGAGGAGGTCAGAGGTCAGAAAACATGATACTCAGCTGCGCGGGGCGGTCAGTCCCCGTCGCGCCGGTCAGTCTCGTCGAACCCGTAGCGGTCGCGCACCACGTATAGCGGGCGGCCTTTGACCTCGTTGTAAACCCGCCCCATGTACTCGCCCAGGATGCCGAGCGTGATTAGCTGGATGCCGCCGAGGAACAGCACCACCACCATCAACGAAGTATAGCCCGGCACGTCGACGTCGTTGAGCAGCTTCCTAATCGCGAGCACCACCGCGTAGAGAAACGCGAAGGCTGAAATCATGAAGCCGAAGTAGGCCCACACCTTGAGCGGGAACGAGCTGAACGAGGTAATCCCGTCCATCGCGAAGTTCCATAGCCGCCAGTAATTCCACTTGGTGCGGCCGGCCTGGCGCTCTTCGCGGTCGTAGTAGATCGCGGTCTGCTTGAAGCCGACCCACGCGAACAGCCCCTTCATGAAGCGCGTACGCTCCGGCAGCCGCACCATCACGTCCGCGACGCGGCGGTCGAGCAGGCGGAAGTCGCCGGTGTCGCGCGGAATCGGCACGTCGGCGATGGCTTCGAAGATGCGGTAGAAAAAATGCGCAGTAGTGCGCTTGAGCCAGGTCTCGCCGGGCCGCAGCTTGCGGGTCGCATAGACTACGTCGTAGCCCTCTCGCCACAGCGTCACCATCTGCTCAATTAGCTCGGGCGGGTCCTGCAGGTCGGCGTCGAGCGGCACCACCGCGCGTCCACGCGCGTGATCCAGGCCGGCGCTGAGCGCGATGTCCTTGCCGAAGCTCCGCGAGAGGCTGATGACTCTGATCGCGGGGTTGCGCGCGCGATGCTCGAGCAGGCGGGCAAGCGTGTCGTCGGTGCTGCCGTCATTAACCACCACGATCTCGTAGCTGAGCCTCAGCCGTTCCAGCATCTTGTTGAGGCGCTCGAACAGGCAGTCGAGGCCCGGCGCCTCGTTAAACATCGGAATGACTATCGAAAGTTCAGGCGAGGTCTCCGCTACGGTTCCGGGCGCGCCAATGCCACCCGCGCCCGAGGCGGGTTCAAGACGCGTCTGCTCGAGCGCGCCCTTCATCGTTGCCCCGTGCGTTCGCGGCGCCGCCGGCAGCGGCGGACGGCCTGGGCGCGACGGCATCCGGTCCGCGCACCACGAATAGGTCGTAGTAGGCGTTTCCCACGCGTGGATAACGTTGAATGAGATTTAGGCATGGCCTCCCCCCGGCTCCACCCCAGCGCCGCTCGTCGCGGTCGTCGATCATGAGATAATCGGCCAGACGGCGCGCCGCAAGCCACCCGCAAAGGTTCTCTCCTGCGGCAGGGCGGGCGGGTAGCTGGATAAAGCCGGCGTCGGCATAGAAGGCCACCCGCACGTCGGACCCCGCAACCGTCGCCCGACCCCCGCCGCCGCGCCGGACGATCTCCTGACCGGCGTAGCGCATCCCCCGCTGATCGTAGCCGAGCGGAAACAGGGTGCGCGGCAGCAGCACGAGCGCGACCACCGCGACGACCACGGGCCCCGACAGCATCCGCCCCAGCGGCGAGTGAGTCAGCGACAGGCGAGCGTCAAGCCATCCGGCGGCTTCCACCATCCCGATCACAACCCATCCCAGCGTAAACGGCACCACGTGGAGCATCAGGCGCGGGCCGGTATCGGTCAGAACGAAACCCACGAAGTACATCACGACCAGCATCGCAAGCGTCGCTTCGGCCCATCGCGCCGCGATCGCCCTACCATCGGCCCACAGTCCAATAATCAGCGCTGCGCAAAGTAGCGGGCTGAGACTCTGGAGGAACGAGTAGCACGAGCCAAGGAAGTCGCGCGCGACTTTTCTCAGGTAGGCCGCCGGATCAAGCCGCAGCGCCGTCAGCCATGAGGTCGCGGGGCGATAGCCCAACTCGCGCCATCGCTCAAGCTGACCCATCGTCGAGCCGGTCGCCTCCATCGTCACCACGCCGAGTTCGCGGCCCACGGTCCAGTGGCCGGTGTACTCGCGCATCCAGACCAGGTATGGCGCGGCCACCAGCAAAAATGTCGCGATGAGGATCGCGGCCGCGCCGAGGCCCCATCGGAGCGTCCATCGCCGCCACAAAAACGGGCCCGCGACGAGGATGATGACGGCCAGCGCCGGAACCCCGATTCCCTCGGTGCGATAGAGATAGCCGATTCCGCAGAGCACCCCGGAGGCAGCAATGGTCGCGATGCGTTTGCGTTCGACGCTGCGGACCAGGAGTAACAACGCCGCCGTCATCAGCGCGATATATCCGGCTTCGGTGCGCACCGAGGCTGAGAAGCCAGCCATCAGCGGATGGATCGCAGCGAGCGCCGCCGCCCCGGCAGCCACTCCGCGGCGTTGGTAGACTTCGCGCATCAGAAAATACAGCAGCACGACGCCCGCCGTGCCGAACGCCATCGACAACAGCTCGCCGACGAGTTCCCAGTTCGGGAGCGCGCGATAGGTTATGGAAATGAGCCACGGATAGAGCGGCGAGAAGACCCAGGCAAGCGCGTTCTGGATGCGGCCGGCATGAAACTCGCGCGCCATCGCGATATATGCGACGCCGTCAGCCGAAATGCAGTAGCTGGTGACAACCAGGTAGAGACGGATCACCGCCGCCGCGACCGCAAGCGTACCGACTACGCGGCGCTCGGAGTATCGCGAAAGCCATCGCGTAAAGCGATCGGCGCCGGCCGAGCCGTCGGGATAGCTTTGCGCGAGCGACGCGCCGCGAGCCACAAGCCCCATCACGTCCCCGTATACTATTCGTTCGGGGCGCAAGGGCGAACCGCTGCGGCGACGGTGGCACCGCCACGACGCGCACGGTCATGATTCGTGCGCTGCGACCTGGGACGGGCCCCAGGCGGGGCCCGTCCCAGACGGCTAAGAAAGTCTCAGTGCGGCGGCTAGCGGCGCAATACCTTGGCGGCTTGAAGTCCCTTGGGTCCCTGGGCGACCTCGAACTGGACTTCCTCGCCTTGTTCCAGCGAGCGGAAGCCATTGCCATCGATGGAAGTGTAGTGGACGAAAACCTCCTGTCCATCTTCCATGGTAATGAAGCCGTAGCCCTTCTTGGAACTGAACCACTTGACTACACCAGTAGTAGACATCTCCCCCAAAACCTCCTGACCCGTAACCGTGCCTCCCCTGTTAGGCCCGCAGGGTCCCCTATACATATCGGTATACGGGCGCGCATATACCATAACGGCATGCTCAAGACCAAACGGAATGATAAGATTTCGCGAAAGTTTATTGGACAGGCTATCGAGCGTCGAGGTAATGCCTAGCCACGCCAGAAGCGCGGCCGGGCATGGATGTGGCAATGGTCGGGGATCTGGCGCATCACGCCGTCGATGACAAACTTGTCGGCGCCGAACTTGGCCCGTGCGACTGCCGAGAGCGCGTCGACCATTAGAGCCTGCTCGGCCTCAGTAGCGACCGCGCGATGCTCTCCGAGTACCGCCATCGGCGTGTCGCACGAGTCGCAATCGAGGATCGTGAATACCACCGGATGGACGAAGCGAGCATAAAGCTGAGTGTATTCGCGCAGTTCGCAGAGTTCGCACTTGGCCATGATTCCACGCTGAGTTTGCGGGCGGCACCGCACCCCTAGCAGGAAGTGACGACAATACACAACCACCACGTCGCGACCGCGCGCCGGCCGCAGCACGCATATTGGGCCCGTAATGTATTACTTCAGGCAGACAAACTCGCGCGCGCACGGGCTAGCGCGAGCGGCTCAATAGAGACGCGCTATCTCAGTGCATCGCGGGAGCGGCGGCCGGACTGGCCATAGCCGCCGGACTGGCCATTGCCCCAGGGCTGGCCATCGCTCCGCCCTTGCTCATCGACCCCATCGCCCCCGACTCCTGCTTGGCCTTCTTGCGGCAGCGGTATACGCTGCTCTTGGAGATCTTCATGTCGGCGGCGACCTCGCCGACCTTCTTGCCAGCCTGGAGTTCCGACATAACTTGTGCACAGTCGACTTTGTGGCTCGCGGCGTAAGCGCGCGAGAGGCCGAACGGAAGGGTCAGCGCGCCCGCGACAGCGAACGAAGCAAACAAAGCAAGCTTTTTCCTCATGATCTCCCCTCGTCCTTTCAAGTGCGGATGAAAACCCTCCGCAGTATTCCAAAAATGTCGAAATCCTCAAAGAGCTATCCGACTAGAAATCGATTATCACCTTGCTCTGGTTGGTCGGGAGCGTGAGCGCGGCGAAGGCCTTGGGCAGGTCGTGGATCCCCATCGTATGCGTGATCATCGGCGCGGTGGCGACGCGGCCGGCCGCGAGCATTGCGATCGCCATCTCGATCTCGGTCCGTTCCATGCCGAGGGAAAAGCGCATATCCAGTTCCTTGCTCATCGCGGTAATCGGCGCGAAGCCGTCATCCTCAGTGCATACGCCGATCACCACCACGCGACTTGCGCGCTGCGCATACGCAATCGCCTCAGCCATCGCGCCCGGCGCACCGATACACTCGAAGATCACCTGGGGCCCCGCGCCCGTAAGCTGTTCGATCATTCCGGCCGGATTGCGCATCCGCGGGTCGACGGTCGCGTCGGCCCCCATCTCGAGCGCAAGGCGGCGGCGATGCTCGGTGAGTTCGGAGACGACGATAGCGCGCGCGCCGGCAAAGCGCGCCCACAGCATGGTGACAATCCCGATCGGCCCGGCGCCCATCACCACGCAGCTCTCGCCGGCCTGGAAGCCCGCGCGATGCAGCCCGTGTAATCCGACCACCAGCGGCTCGACCGTCGCGGCCTCGCGGAAGCTCATCCCCGGCGGCATCTTGAACACGCTCGCCGGACGCGTCTTCATCAGCTCTGCATAGCCGCCCGCGACCTCGCCGAAGCCGACCAGCTTGACCTCGCGGCAACGCTGCGCCTCACCCGTGCGGCAAGCCTCGCACTCGCCGCATCCGAGGTACGACATCACTACTACCGGATCACCACGCCCGAAGCCCTCGACGCCATCGCCCAGCTTCTCGACCACGCCCGCAAATTCGTGGCCCAGGATAGTTCCCGCCGGCATCCGGAAATTACGCCCCGCGGCGTGCAGGTCGGAGCCGCAGATGCCGCAGGCTTTTACTCGAATTACGAGTTCGCCCCGACCCGGGACCGGATCGGGAACCTCGGCGATTTCCAGCGGGGCGCCGGGCGCCCGGTACACGCATGCCTTCATCAGCCCCGCGTACTTGGGAACGACGGCGCGCGCCGCTCCTTGAGCGCCGTCACGCCCTCGTGAAGATCGTCGCTGAAGAATCCCATCATCTCGAGCGCCAACGACGCGTCGAAGGCCGGCCCGAACATCCTGAGCCAGTTGTTGAGCGCACGCTTGGTGAAGCGCACCGCCTGTTGCGGTCCGCGGGCGAGCTTTTGCGCGACCTCCATCGCCTTGTCCATTAGCTGGTCGGCCGGTACGCAGAGGCTGACCAGGCCGATGCGCTCGGCCTCCTTGCCCTCGATGAAGTCGGCGGTCAGCAGGTAATACTTGGCCTTGGCCATTCCGCACAGCAGCGGCCAGATGATCACCGCATGGTCGCCGGCAGCCACGCCAAGACGGATATGGCCGTCGGTGATGCGCATGTTCTCGGAGGCAATCGACACGTCGGCCATGAAAGCGACTGCGAGGCCGGCGCCCACGGCGACGCCGTTGATCGCCGAGATGATGGGCTTGTCGAGGTTGATCATGTTGTAAACGATGTCGCCGGCCTCGCGCCACGCTTGCCCGATGTTGGTCGCGCTGCCTTTCATCCGGTCGATCATCTCGAGGTCGCCGCCGGCCGAGAACGCGCGCCCCTTGCCGGTGATCACTATCACGCGAGTCTCGGGGTCTTCGTCGATATCCTTCCACACCCGGCTCAACTCCCAGTGCAGTCGGTTGTTGGTGGCGTTGAGGACGTCGGGACGGTTGATCGTGACGAGCAGGATTCCATCGCCGCGGTGCTCGAAGAGCAGATGCTGATATTCTTCGTACTTCATCGGGAGCCTCCGAATCTCTTGGCTGGTGTCTTCCTTAGCGCAGCCCGTGTGTTTCCTCAACGGCGCCGTCGCCGAATGGCGGCCGGCAAGCGAATCGGGACGGGAGCACGCGCCATCGCGCTGAGGGGAAATCTCAAAACCGCAATTTCGGCCCGGCGCGCGAGTAGCTTAGGCGTTCACAAAGGATTCAAGGCTGCGCGGCGGACAGAGGTCGTGGCCTCTACCATGGGCAGGAATCGCGCCTTGAACGCCTCGGCGGAAAGATTCGCGCACGCGGCGAGCTGCGACAGCGCCGGCTCCTCGAAGTCCTGCAGCTCGAGCCGGGTCATGTACGAGCGTGCGACCTCGTACGACTCGGTGTTGACGTCCACCAGCCGCACCCGGACCCGTCCAGTGGCCGGATCGACGAGCTGCTCGAAATCAACCGGTGTCACGCGCCCGCCGGCGATCGCGATGAGCGCGCCGGAACCCCCGCTTAGAAGATAGCGCACCGCGCCATAGCCCAGGGTCCGCGTATATTCGGCGTCGAACGGCAGCGGCTTCGCGCAGCGCAACTCGTAGCCGATGTCCTTGGTGACCACGGTCGCGCCGAGGCCGAGTTGCTTCAGCGCCGTGCGCACCCGGTCCCGCAGCAGATAGCCGAGCGGAATGTCCGCGATGTGTACGTGGCCGTACGCGTCGGCCTCGGAACCCGGATCGGTAGGCAGGGTGTTGGGGTCCATGCGCTCGGCGATCCCTTCGGCGACGACCGCCACGCCGTCGTCATAGCCACCGGCGCGGCGCTTGATTATAGCGCCCACGATAGTGTCGACGACCAGCGAGAGATCAAAACTCTCGCCGTGAAACTCTTCCAGGATCACCGCGAGCGTGGCGCCGGCCGACTTGCACATACTGAGTGCGAGCGAACCCGACTTCCGTCCCATCGAGATCGCCAGGTACCATCTGCCCGTGGTGCGCGCGTCCACCATCAGCGACTCGACGATGGTGGTGCCGACGGCGCGCGCGGTTTCGAAGCCGAAGGTGGGCGCATTCTCGGGCAGCGGCAGGTCGTTGTCGATCGTTTTCGGCACCGTCACCACGCCGATTTTTCCGTTGCTGCGCTCGGCGATCCTGAAGGCGCCATAGGTCGTATCGTCGCCGCCGATGCATACCAGGTAGCGGATACCGAGCGTCTTGAGCGCGTCGATCGCGCGCTGAAGGCTCGCCTCGTCACGCGCCGGGTTGGTGCGCGAGGTGCGCAGGATCGATCCCCCGGTGGAATGGACCTGGCTCATCTCGTCGAGCTTGAGTTCGACCACGTGCGAGGTGTCGCCTTCGGCCAGCCATCGATAGCCGTCGCGCAGGCCCACCACGCGCAGGCCGCAGTTAATTGCTTCGATGGCGGCCGAAGAAATCACCCCGTTGATCCCGGGGGCGGGTCCGCCGCCGACCAGAATCCCCAGGGTCTCCTGTTTATGACCGTCGCGCTGCATCGTTGGGACCTTGACCGGCTGTTTCTGATCGCCGGGCGCTGTCGCGCGAGCGGCCGCGATCAGCGCGCGGACGCGCCCGCGTAAATATCCATGATCGTGTTGAGCAGCTTGATCGCTTCGCTGCGAGGACGCTGAAACGAATTGCGCCCGATGATCGAGCCGAAGCCGCCGCCGTCCTTGATCGCGCGCACTTCTTCGAGCAGCTTTTCGTCGGTGACTTTCGGGCCGCCCGAGAAGATCACGATGCGGCGGCCGTCAAAGCAGCTCTGCACCACATGGCTGACGCGCGCGCTCAGCGGCTCGATCGGCACGCGGTTGGTCTCGTAGGCCTTCTTGGCCTCGGGCTGTTCGAGATGCGAGGTGGGGAGCTTGACCTTGATGACGTCGGCGCCGAGCTGAGCCGCGATCTGCGCCGCGTACGCGACCACGTCGAGCGCGGTCTCGCCCTCCTTGCTGATGCCCGAGCCCCGCGGGTAAGACCACACCACCACCGCCAGGCCATGCGCCTTGGCCTCCTCGGCGATTGCGCGCAACTGCTCGTACATCCGTACGCGCGCGGAAGAGCCCGGATAGATGGTGAAGCCGACAGCGGCGCAGCCCAGGCGCAGCGCATCCTTCACGCTGCCGGTGACGGCGGGCTCCGGATCGCGCTCGTCAAGCAGCAGGTCATGGTTGTTGAGCTTGAGGATGAGCGGAATTTCGCCGGCGAACTCGGCCGCTCCCGCCTCCAGGAAGCCGAGCGGCGCTGCGTAAGCGTTACATCCGGCGTCGCAGGCCAGCGAGAAATGATAGCGCGGATCGTACGCGGGCGGATTGGGGGCGAAGCTGCGCGCCGGACCGTGTTCGAAGCCCTGGTCCACCGGCAGGATGACGAACCTGCCGGTGCCGGCGAGCCGGCCGTGATTGATCATCCGGGCGAGATTGCTCAGCACGCCCGCGTTCTCTGAGCGGTAAAAATCCAGAATTTCCCTCGCACGCTTGGTCATAACGACCTCCGATTCACAATTCGATATTTCGTCAGCTATTGCGCATAGCGCGCGGAAGAGCGGCGCGCTGGCGCACGGACACTATAACATCTCCATCGCGCAGCGGGCGGCTCCTATCAGTGCGGTAGCCTGATTGAGCGAGACCCGCACCGGAATCCTTGCCATCACTTTATCGAGCCGCCCCTTGGCGAGAAAGGCGCGGACAAATCCGCCGTCGCTCAGCATCGGGAGAATTTTAGGCGCGATTCCGCCGCCGATGTAGACGCCGCCGAGCGCCATGTACTTCAGCGCCAGGTTGGCCGCCTCAGCGCCGTAAATATCGGTAAAAATTCTCAGCGCCTCGACGCATCGCGGGTCGCGGCCAGTCAGTGCGGCGGCGCTTATCACCTCCGCCGCATCGTTTGCGCGGGCGAATTCGTCGGCCAGCCATTGCGGCTCGGCTTCGGGCGCGCGCGCCTTGAGAAACGTATAGATGTTGACCAGCCCCGGCCCCGACAGCACGCGCTCGAAACTTACGTGGTCGAACTCGCCGGCCAGATACTCGAGCAGTTCTATCTGCTCGCGGCCGCGCGGCGCGAAGTCCGAGTGGCCGCCCTCGGAGGCGATCGAGCGCCAGCGTCCGTCATCGAGCGGCACCAGGCCAGCCTCGCCGAGGCCGGTGCCCGCCGCGATCACCGCGATAGGTGCGCGCGACGCCGGCGGCTCACCGCGCTGGAGCACGGCCATTTCGCTCTCCTGGAGGTGCAGCATGCCGTAGGCGGTGGCCTCGAGGTCATTGATCAGCCGTGCACCGGGCACGCCGAGCGCACGCGCCAGCGCCCGCTCCTCCATCGTCCAATGAACGTTGGTCGCATGACTGACGCCGCCGATGACCGGCCCCGGCACGCCGAAGCAAGCCGCATCGATCGCCCACGCGCCGCTTAAGAAATCGCGCGCGACCTCTTCGAGAGTTTTGAATTCGCGCGTCGCGTAGAGCTTGTCCCGCAGCAGGGCCGGCGCTCCGCCCTCGACGCGGTAGAGCCCCAGATGGGTCTTGGTACCGCCGATGTCTCCCGCCAGCACGGCAGCCTTGGTCCGCACTGCCATTGCTATCCGTCCTCAACCTTGAGTTTCTCCGCGAGCGCAACTTCCTCGGTGCTGCCGATATAGACCGGCACGCGCTGGTGGATGCCGTCGGGAACGAAGTCGAGCACGCGCCCGTGTCCGGTCGAACTGGCGCCTCCCGCCTGCTCGGCGACCATCGAGAGCGGCGCAACTTCGTACATCAGGCGCAGCTTGCCGCTGCTCTTGCCGCCGGCGCTCACCTCGCCAGGGTACATGAAGATTCCACCCGTCAGCAGGCAGCGATGGAAATCGCCGACAAACGCGCCGCAGTAGCGTAGTGAGTAGCCGCCGCCCTTGTCCTTCGGTCCGCTCAGCCGTTCCAAAAACGCGCGCGCCCCCGGATGCCATCGCGCGGCGTTGGCTTGGTTGACCCCGTAGGTTTTGCCCCGCGCCGGCATCCGGATCTTCTCGCGCCACAGCGCGAACTCGCCGATGCTGCGCTCCAGCACGAACGCATTTACACCGTCGCCCGCCGTCCATACCAGCATCGTGGCCGGCCCGTAAAGCGCGTAGCCCGCGACTACCTGCTCGCTGCCGCGGCCCAGCACGTCCGCGATGTCGTCACCGTGGCCCGGCTTGTGCCGGCGCACCGCGAAGATCGTACCGAGCGAACCGTTGATGTCAGTGTTGGACGAACCGTCGAGCGGATCGAACAGCAGCGCGTATGAGTCACGCGCGCGCTGCATCTTAAGATGCCGCGGCTTCTCTAGCTCTTCCGAAATCAACGTGCATACCGCGCCGCCGCCGGCGAACGCGTCGAGGAACACGTTGTTGGACCATAAGTCGAGTTTCTCGACCTCTTCGCCTTGTACGTTGATCGCCCCGGTAGAACCCAGTTCACCCCTGAGGGCAGCTCCGGCCAGCTCATTGGAGATTCGCTTTACGGCCAGCGCGACCTGTTCGACCGTTACAATCAATCCCGGCTCCATCCGCGGGCTGGCCGTGCGCAGATAGCTGTCCAGGGTGATCATGGATGGGTTAGCGAATGGACCGGCCATTTTGCCTCCGGATGTTCGCATCCCTTTTGAGGCTAACGCAAACCGCCAACTCTGCCTAGGGCGAGACGCAGCCGGGAGTCCGACGGGCGTGGCGCCAACGATGCTTTAGTAAGTTCAGGATTTGTTTCGCATCGTGACGAATTCCTCGGCCCCGGTTGGATGAATGCCAATAGTGGAATCGAATTGTGCCTTGGTCGCATGGCATCTGAGCGCGATGGCGAGGCCCTGGATGATCTCGCCCGCATCAGTGCCCACCATATGG
>Ga0209526_10003370_pt1 | contig 10909 bp, 8 predicted proteins | sample JacPinW_OM2H0_M1_FD_188566 | JGI IMG/M metagenome (GOLD analysis project Ga0209526, IMG submission 188566) | Forest soil microbial communities from Algoma, Ontario, Canada - Jack Pine, Ontario site 1_JW_OM2H0_M1 (SPAdes) (version 2) | ecosystem: Environmental > Terrestrial > Soil > Boreal...
AAGCGAGGACCAAGGCGACAGCTGGACATGCGTGACGCACACGCTGCCGCCGGTCTATGCGGTGCGCTTCGCATGACGTAGCGACGGCGTCACCTGTCAAACTGTCTTCGAATGTCTGTTATGCGACGCTGCGGCGATAGTTGGTTGGCGTTTCGCCGGTGTATTTGCGAAAGGCCGCGGTAAATGAGCTTGTCTCGCTAAATCCGACATCAAATCCAATCTCCTTCACCGACAGCTTGTTTGAACACTCTAAAACCGAAGGAAAGGCGACCATGTCCAAGACTCACGGGAAATTCGTTTGGTACGACGTGATGACGAGCAACCCCAAAACCGCCGAGTCGTTTTATCGCAGCGTGATCGGCTGGGACGCGAAGGATTCGGGCATGACCGATCGCTCCTACACCATCCTCTCCATGGGCCCGACGATGGTCGGCGGGCTGATGCCGATCCCTGAAGACGCGGCCAGAGCGGGCGTCCAGCCGGCGTGGATGGGTTATGTCGCCGTCGATGACGTCGACATTTATGCCAAGCGCGTCAAGGCGGCGGGCGGTGCCGTGCATCGCGGCCCCGAAGACATTCCGGGCGTCGGCCGTTTTGCCGTCGCCGGCGATCCGCATGGGGCGGGGTTCATGCTGTTCAAGGGGATGGGCGATCAGGCCCCGATGTCCGCTCCGGCAGGCACCCCGGGTCACATCGGTTGGCGTGAACTCCACGCCGGCGAGCGCGAAGGCGCCTTCGCCTTCTATTCCGGTCTGTTCGGCTGGACCAAGGGCGAGGCAGTCGACATGGGGCCGATGGGCGTCTACCAGACCTTCGCAATTCATGGGACGCAGTCCGGCGGCATGATGACCAAGACCCCGCAAACGCCCGCGCCTTTCTGGCTTTATTACTTCAACGTCGAGGCCGTCGATCGCGCCACGGCGCGGGCGAAGGACGGCGGCGGGGAAGTCCTCAACGGCCCGATGCAAGTCCCCGGCGGCAGCTGGATCGTCCAATGCCGCGACCCGCAGGGCGCGATGTTCGCGATGGTGGGACCGAAACGCTGATCGACTCGCTCAGCCTTGCGCTGCGCGGCCGGTGCGCGGTCACGGTGAGGGCCACGGACGATAGCCGGCCAACCAGGAGCAGAACGCCACCGGGCGCCCGCGCCAACTGACCATGTTTCCGTGAACGTCATAGATCGGCATGCGGAACCAATTGCAGTTGGGCCCCGGCAGCGGTTCGGCATAGGCGGGATAGTACACGTAGCCGGGCGGTGCTTCGGGCGGTAGTGCGCCAATGCCGACCAGGCAGCCGGCGCAGCGCGCATTCGCCGTGGTCGGAACGCCTGCGGCCGCGGTTGCCAAGGTCGCGGCCGCCACCAGAGCAGTGAGCGTGTTCGTCATGGAAATCTCCTCGAGCGTCGGCTCGCGGCCTATGCGCGCAAGACTACACGGCGACGAGGAGCGGGCCAAAAAATTTTCAGCGGCTCGACGCTAAAATATTCGCCTCTTGAGCGCTTTCCTGCTCCATTCCCCGGGACATCTCCCGCCGATCTCTACCGATCACGGGGGCGGTGATCGCGCGAAGCGGCGCCACGAGTGTGTATCGGCCGTGTCGGTCCTCACTCAACATCATGATGCATTGGCGTGAACAGCCCGATGTATTGTTTGAGCGTGAGCCGGAACGGCCATCCCGCGTCGGGCTTTGAATGCTGCAGGATGGCGTTGAGGCCCTCCAACAGATCGCTGAGTTCGTTGGGCGTGAACTCCCAGCGCCCCGGTTCCGCTTGAATAATGATCTCGGCACGCACCTGCAGGTCGTCACGGACTTGAACGCCGAAGGCCCGGCAGAGGCGATCCTTGAGATCGTCGAGATCGTGATCGGTCATGCTGCGACTCGTGGGTGCGTTTCGCTGCGCTCAACCCATCCTCGGCTGCCTGCGCTCGAGGCGGAACACGCGGATGCTATCCCCTCCCAGCATCCCATGCGTGACCGATCTGCGCCGCAGAATGGGTTGAGCGCAGCGAAACAAGGAGCGACCAGGATCGACGAACGGGGCCGGGAATGACTCCTTGCGAGCACGTCCGGATGCGCCGCGCATCGATCCAATATTCGGGAGTGGTATCGCGTCATGCCCCCCGCCCGAATACCTGGCCGCTTAACATCGAGCCGCGTGGTCGGTTCCACCGGCGACGTGATTTTCTGTCAGCGCGATCCACATCGCCCCGCAGTGTAGCGCGTTTGCCACATACCGCCGAGTAAGTTGCCTGATTGCTTCGACAATTTGTCGATGCATAGCTGCGAGCAGGATCGGAATGGCAGGAGCGGGACTCACCCGCCCCATCGCAGGCGGATGTGATGGTCTGTCGGCCTACGCAGAGTCGGGGGAAACGAGGATCAGAACCAGGGGCGAGAACCGTATGACCGGGACGAAGCGTAGCCGCCCCAGAACGGATTTGGTTGCTGCTCTCTGACGGGACGCGCCCGGCGAGGAGTTGTCCGCGCCTCTTGCTTCTTTGTCTCTTTCTTCGGCTCCTCGGCACCGCTGCTCTTTGCCATCGCGGGCGCCGGTTCGGCTGCTTTACGTATCGGCAGCACATCCGATGGGGGAGGAGGCACCCACGGCGAATCTGCATAGCGCACGATGGTCTTGGGTGGCGGCTGGTATGCGGCCAATCCGGGGTTCGCAGTGACGGTGGGCTGCATCAACCAAAAGAGACCGACGAAAAAGCCCAGGTACGCTGCAACGACAAGTCCGACGGCCGCAGCTAAGGGGTAATCCTCATGTCGCGGGGTGCTCAGCCCCAACGAATTCCCGCGCGAATACATATGCTACCCCCCCAGTCCACTCATTCATTAGTCGCGCTCGCTGGCGAATGGTTCAATTGGCGAGCCAATTCACGGCGCGGGTGGGCGGCGGGAGCTCGATAAGCTCGGCTGGAGCCGGGCGCTGACAAAAATGGCGACGGTGAGCTTCTTAAAGACTCTTCGCCAGCGCCGCTGATCTGCGGGCGTCAACCATTTGGTTAATGGGGCGCTCCCCAACGTCTCGATTCTCCCGATCGCATTTTGAACCAATCGACCGCCAAAGCGACAAATAGAATCGGGAGCCGTCCCCCGGCGATGGAGCCGGACCATGGGATGGTAAGATTTGGGGGGCGCTTTGCACGGACAACGTGGGCTCTGACTGCGATTGGCGCGGAGACGGCCGTTTGGGCCGCCGCCGCCGTCCGCATTCAGCGATTTTGCAGCCCGCGCGGCAGCACCTTCCACGACCTGTCTGTTGGGGAGAATGGCGGTGAGCGGACTTGGTTACGACCGCGGGGCGGCAGGGATCAGCGCTAACATCGCGCCGGCGAGGACATGGACCGCCTCGATCGGTTTGGCCCAAACCTCGCCCTCCCATTGGCTGCGAGTTTCCGGCCTGCTGGTAATGCTGATGATTGTCGGCGCAGCGTGGACTCCGACGGAAGCTCGTTCTCCCCGAAAGGATCCCCCGAAGCGCCCAATTCACGGACCCAATTACCGACCGCCGTATGCGGCCATCGTGATCGATGACAAATCCGGCTTCGTGCTGCACGAGGTCAGCGCCGACGAACCGCGCCACCCGGCGTCGCTGACCAAGATCATGACGCTCTACCTACTGTTCGAGCAACTCGAGGCCGGCAAGCTCGGCCTCGACACGGAGCTGCCGATCTCGACACGGGCGGCGCTGCAGAATCCCACCAAGCTCGGCCTCAAGGCCAATCAGACCATCAAGGTCGAGGACGCGATCAAAGGGCTGGTCACCAAATCGGCGAACGACGCCGCGGTCGTCGTCGCCGAGGCCATCGGCGGCAGCGAAGAGGAATTCGCCAAGCTCATGACCTTGAAGGCAAGGATGCTGGGCATGACGAGCACGACCTATGTCAATGCCTCAGGGTTGCCGGCCGAGGAGCAGATCACGACCGCCCGCGACCAGGCCGTCCTGGGCCGCGCCATCCAGCACCGCTTCCCGGTCTACTACCAATATTTTGCAACGCCGAGCTTCCGCTATAAGGGCGCCGAGATGCACAACCACAACGCCCTGCTCGGGCAGGTGAAGGGCGTCGACGGGATCAAGACCGGTTATACCGAGGCTTCCGGGTACAACTTGGTATCATCGGTCCGCCGTGATGAGAAACACATCGTCGGGGTGATCCTCGGCGGGACCTCGAATGCTGCGCGCGACGCTCGCATGCGCCAATTGATCGAAGACAATATTTCGCTGGCTTCGACGCAGCGGACCGTGCCGGTCATCGTGGATGCAAACGGCCGGCGCATCGCGGATGAGGGATGGGCGCTCTATCTTGCCGCTCAGTGGCTCGAGGATGCGCGCTGGCGCTATCAGTCGCCGGCGCGGATTGCCCGCTTCTACGGCGATCTCGGTTGGAAGCGCACCGACGCGGAGGTCCAGCTGGTCGCGAGCGAGGCCAACAATTTCTTCGGCGTGAGCGAGCCGACGCGGGCGCAGCTGCGCGCCGCCAACGGCCGCTACTCCGACCGCTGGACCGTTCAGAGCAATCTCTATGGACGCGCGTTTGGGCAAGGCAACCCGCTATTCCATACGCTTTGCCTGGAGAGCGACGGGGTCCCCACCCAGCCGCAGGCGAATGTCCAAGTTCTCGGGCCCGACAACCAGCCCACCAAGTATTCTCCCGACAGCGGCAACGCTTGCGCGCCCACGCCATGGGAGGCGGTCGAGCGCACCTTCATCAACGCGCTCACCACCGGCGGCGCCCTGGAGACGGCCACGACGACGCGGTGACCGGCGGACGATCCGAGCTGCGCAGCGAGCGCACGGGATGCCCCCGTTGCGAGCCTTTACGCTTGTGATTCGAACCGGAAGCAGCGCCTCTGCCAGGGGCGCCAGCGCGCCGAGGCGGGGAGCGGAAAATTCGCCGGCGCGGCGGTCTCCTGCCGCCATATCATCTGCTATCCTTGCGCTCCGATGTACGGGAGGCGGCTCGGAAGCCCACCTCGATTGAGAATAATTCTGACTGACCATCATGCTTAGAAACCTTTTGGTTCTTTCAACCATCGGCTTGACCATCTGCATCAACGCGTCGGCGAATGCCGCGTGCATAGACTTGAAACAGACGGATACTCTGTCGTTTGAGGGCACATTGAATTACCGCATCTATCCAGGACCGCCCAACTACGAGGATGTTCGAAAGGGCGACACGCCTGAACCTACGTACGTCCTCAAGCTGGACGAGCCGATTTGTGCTACCGGGGATGAATTTGTCGATCAAAACGTCAAGTTCGACCGCATTCAAATATTCCCTGAATCCGGCAAAGCCGGTCAGGCGTTATGGCGGGACCTCCGAGGCTTAATTGGACAACGAGTCGTCGTCGCAGGGACGGGAGCATTCGGAAGCCATACGGGGCACCACCATGCTCCGCTGATGTTGCCCATAGCCAGCGTTTCAGCCGCTTTCGATCCGACGAAGTCTCACGGCACATCCATGACCACAGTTCAAGGTTTCTACCTGGCCCTTAGCGCGGGCAACGGTGAGGAAGCGGCAAAATTTGTGGTTCCTGAAAAGCGATCATCGGGACCACTGTCCGCAATCGCTATCCGAAATTTCTACAGCAATTTGGTTGAACCGCTTACTCTTATTGATGTGGTTCCCACTCGTTCAGACGAGTATCGCGTACGCTATACATATGTAGCACCCAGTCGCGGACGCTGTGATGGAGAGGCTCTTGTCCGCACGACCAAAGTCAACGGACTTAACCTGATTGATTCGATCAAAGCGATTAGCGGATGCTAGGATTATTTTTGCCATAGCGTTTCGTGGATTGTCCACGACTTGACCTGATCGTGCCCGGCGGCAGCCCGGTTTGTCCTTCCTGAGGCCCACGTCCGGAGCAACCGCACCCCGACCGCTGTTGGCACTCTGCCTCAGATCATTGCGTGTAGCCTTTCCGCAGAGCGGACGTTCGTTGGCTATTCGATTGCCTCGGCACGGCGACTTGAACGGGGTGTGGCAAAGCGAACACACCTCATGTTTTTCAAACGAAGGAACCCGCTTTGGCCGCTCGCCGCATTGACGATCGAAATTAAAACTACAAAGGTAGATTTTGTCACCCTATTGCGTGCGAGACCATCATGATCGCGCCGACGCTCGAGCGCGCGCCCCGGATGTTGCTTGTGATCGGCGAGGACGAGCAGGGTCTGCCGACGGAGACCATCATCCTCGAGCCCAGCGTGTCACGGCTCTACGAATCGCTGCGCGCGTGGCTGGAAGTCGTGTTGCCGGACTGGCTCGGCCGCGCGCTAGGCTTGACGCGGCCCAGCCATGCTGGCCCGCTTCCGGCTTCCGAGCCGGTATTGATTGACGTCCAGCTGAGATGGGCTGGTCTATAAACAGCCGAGCCTGAAGCAGGTCAGTGCTCGGGATGCAGCATCCCCGCACGCGTGCACGTCGTTGTCCTGGTGAGCGAGTCCGGCTATGCCGCGGCGCGCCATTTGGCTTGCGCGGTCGGCGTGATCGTCTTATTCAATTTCCATTCCAGGGCTGTAGTTTGGTGACCCCATGGCATTCGACTACGCGAAGCTTTCCCGTCCCAAGCAGCGGGCGATCGTTCTTCTGCGCACGCGTAATTTGAAAATGGCGCGCAACGCGCATGCCTATGTGCGCGGAAGCACGGTGAAGTTTTACGAGTGGTTGGAAGACGGCGGCAGGAAGCTGCCGCCGGGGCCGTCGGTATGGATTTGCGGCGATTGCCATCTCGGAAATCTGGGGCCTCTCGCCGACGCCGACGGCCGCGTCGACGTTCAAATTCGCGATCTCGATCAGACCGTGATCGGAAATCCCGTCCACGACCTCGTGCGGCTGGCGCTGTCGTTGGCGTCAGCGGCCCGCGGGTCCGATCTGCCTGGCGTGACGACGGCCAGGATGCTTGAAGAAATGATGAACGGCTACGAAGGGGCTTTGGCCGGAAGATTCGGCGGCCAAACGGAAAAGAATCACCGGCCGAAACTGATCCGCGAGATCCTCGACCGCGCGGTCCACCGCAAGTGGCGGCAACTGGCGGAAGAGCGGATCGAGAACGTAAAGCCTTCGATCCCGCTCGGAAGGCGATTTTGGGCGCTCACGAAAAGCGAGCGGAGAGCCCTCAAGGAACTGCTCAAGAGCGACAGCGCCCGCGAGCTCATCACCGCCCTCAAGGGCCGTCGTGAGGATGACAGGATCGAAGTGCTGGATGCCGCCTATTGGATGAAAGGCTGCAGCTCGCTCGGCCGTCTGCGCTACGCGGTGCTCGTCGGCGTCGCCGACGGCGAGCCTCAATCGAACAATCTCTGCCTCATCGACATCAAGGAGGGCGTGCTGGCCGCGGCGCCGCGCGCGCCGGACGCAGAGATGCCGCGCGACAACGCCGAGCGCGTCGTCGCGGGGGCGCGCGCGCTTTCGCCGAACTTGGGAGAGCGGATGATGGCCGCCCGGCTGTTCGACAAAAGCGTCACCGTGCGGGAGTTGATGCCGCAAGACCTCAAGATCGAGATCGAGCAGCTCAGCCGGGACCAGGCAACGGCGATCGCGGGATACTTGGCGGGCGTCGTCGGGCGCGCGCATGCGCGTCAGATGGATGGGCCGACGCGTCGAAGCTGGAAAGCGGAATTGGCCCGCAACCGGTCCAAGACGCTCGATGCGCCGTCATGGCTGTGGCTGAGCGTGGTCGAGCTGATGGCGACGCATGAGGCCGCTTACCTCGATCATTGCCGCCGCTACGCTTGGGACGAAGCCTGAAACGTTCCGCGGTTGGCGACTGCAGTCAAAAGAGCCTGTTGATTACAACCGCAGCCGCCTGCGACCTCACCCCGCTGATCAGCTGGTTCAGTGCGTCTTTCTCATCGTTTCGCGACGGTCCCCGGGGAGCTTTCGCAGCCATCCATGGGCGGGATTGCGGCTGACGCCGGAATGCCAGCTGGCAATGACGTCGAAACCAGGTATGGAGATCGGCGATCACTCGGAGGTCGCCCGGTTGTATCAATGACGGATCGATCGACACGGTGGACCGAACCGCTTGCACGCGCGTTGGCGCCGGCTGATGACACGCCGCGCGATGTCACAGCTTCTATTCTCCTTAACCTCGCCGTGCTTGTGGCCTACAGCATCTCCGGGCTGGTGGTGCTGGTTTTCGGTATAGGCCCGGCAAAGATCAGTCCGATTTATCCGCCCGCGGGCATCGCGGCGGCGGCAAGCTTTATCTTCGGACCACGGATCCTGCCGGCGGTCTTTGTTGGCCAGTTTCTGAACGGTTTCCCGCTGCTGGCGGAGCCTCAGATAACGCTGGCGAGGTTCATCCTCGCCAACAGCGGCGGCGGTGTCGCAGCAATGCTGGAAGCGTCGATATCGGTCGCGTTGCTGCGGCAACTTGCCGGCACCTGGCATCCGTTCGAGCGCCCGCGCGATGTCGTGATTTTCCTGGTGGGCTCGTGTCTTGTCGCCGCACTCGTTGGCGGCATGGTCGGGACATTGTCGCTCTGGGCGGTCGGCATTGTCCCGAGCGAGCAATTGCAAATCACGTTCGTGACGTACTTTCTCGCGGACGCCGCAGGCATTGCGGTGTTCGGATCTCTCATCCTGGCCTGGTATCGCGAACCGCGGCCCGATGCAAACATCCTGACCATCTCCCTCGTCATTACAAGCGTAGCAATTCTGATTGGGGCCCTCGAAGCATGGACCGGCTACTCGATCAGCTTTCTCTTCCTGCCACTGTTTCTTTGGGCCGGATTCCGGGCGGGTGCCCGCGCCGTCACGCTGGCCGCGACGGCGATCATCGTCATCGCCATTCTCTCGACCGCCTACGGTGTCGGTCCATTTGCCGACGCTGCCAACGAGTCCATCCTGCTGCTCGAAGGCTTCATCGCCGTGATCACGTTTACCGGGCTCATCGTGGTCGCGGTTCGCGCTCAACAGTTGGCGGCGGAGGCAGCCCTCGAAGCTCATAATCGGATGCTGGAGCAGCGCGTCCTGGAACGAACAGCCGAAATCCAGGATAAGAGCCGGCAGTTGGCGGAGGCGAGCGAGCGCAAGTCGCAGTTCCTGGCCAGCATGAGCCACGAGCTGCGCACGCCGCTCAACGCCATCATCGGCCTGACGGAAATGATGGTCACCAATGCCGCGCGCTTCGGCACGGAAAAGGCCCTGGAACCGCTGCGGCGCGTGACTGCGGCCGGCACCCACCTCCTGAGCCTCATCAACGAGGTTCTCGACCTCTCGAAGATCGAGGCCGGCAAGCTCGAACTCAATCCCGAGCCGGTCGATTTGACGCGGCTTATTGATGAAGTCATCGGCACCGCGGGACAACTCGCCGAGAAGAACAAGAACCGTCTTGTTGTCGAAGCGTCGGAGGACGTGGGCACGCTCACCGCGGACTCCCTGCGGCTCAAGCAGATTCTGCTCAATCTCTTGAGCAATGCCTGCAAGTTCACGAAAGAAGGCGAGGTCGCCCTTCGGGTGCGCAAGGTGGTGGACGGACATGCCTGGATCGAACTTGCCGTCGTGGATACCGGCATCGGCCTGACTGCCGAGCAGCAGGCGAAACTATTCCAGGACTTCACCCAGGCAGATTCTCTGACCGCACGCCGCTACGGCGGGACGGGGCTCGGCCTTGCCCTATCGCGCAAGCTCGCGCGCATGATGGGCGGCGATGTGACGGTGGCGAGCGAGCCGGGCAAGGGCTCGGTGTTTACAGTACGGATGCCCGCCAGCAGCCAAGGATGACGATGGACCGACTGAGCTCACTCGACTGCCATGTTGGCCGTCGAGCGAGAGCTCGTTAAAGCAGGCGAAGCCGAGTCCGCGCCAGCACGCAAAAGCATTGCGCCCGCTGCCGGCACAATGTGAATCGTTCTGAATCGTCCTGAAATTGTGATCCCTATCACGGGCCGGCCGCGCAAGCGTTGGCATCTTTGGGCCTGCAGGCGCCAGCCCATCGGCCGATGCGCTGATGCCAAATGGTCAAATATGGAGGCGTGTCATGAAAGTACTTATCGCTGCTCTGCCATTGGCCGCGCTGATCTCGGTTCCTGCGTTCGCTGCGCCCGCAAACACTGCCCGCGTGTTCCCCGGTGACGGCTGCTGTGACGCCCAGCAGTATTCTTGCGCGATGGTGTTATAGTGTGCAGGCACGGGAGCGGATCATGCGCATATTGACCCTGCTTATTGGGGCCGCCGCGTTGTGCGCGGTCGCAGCCCCTGCCGCGGCTGCGAGCCGAGCCGACTGGGACGCTTGCAAGGGGGACGATCCGGATCGCAGCATCGCCGCCTGCACGGGCATCATCCAAGGCCGCGGCGAAACTGCGTATGATTCCGCCATCGCCCACCACGAGCGGGGACTCTCGTACAAGAGCAAGGGTAATTTCGACCGCGCCATTGCCGACTTTAGCGAGGCGCTCCGGCTCGATCCCAATTACGCCGAGGTGTACTACCTACGAGGCGTCACTTACGGGAACAAGGGCGATCTCGACCGCGCCATCGCCGACTACAGCGAGGCGATTCGGCTCGATCCCAAGCTCGCAGCCGCCTACAACAACCGGGGCAACGCGTACAAGAACAAGGGCGATCTCGACCGCGCCATCGCCGACTACGACGAGGCGATCCGGCTCGCTCCCGAGCTCGAAGCCGCTCATCCAGAAACGATCGTTCGCCGCCTTGCGCACTACAACCGCGGCCGCGCGTACGGGAGCAAGGGCGATCTCGACCGCGCCATCGCCGACTTGAACGAGGTGATCCGACTCGCTCCCGGGGTCGCAGACGCCCGCCAGGACCGGGCTCAGTTCTACCAGATGCAAGGGAACTACGAGCGCGCCATCGCCGACTTGAGCGAGGCGATCCGGCTCGATCCCAAGTCCGCAGTCGCCTACAACAACCGGGGCAGCGCGTACGCCTTCCAG
>Ga0209526_10003371_pt1 | contig 10908 bp, 9 predicted proteins | sample JacPinW_OM2H0_M1_FD_188566 | JGI IMG/M metagenome (GOLD analysis project Ga0209526, IMG submission 188566) | Forest soil microbial communities from Algoma, Ontario, Canada - Jack Pine, Ontario site 1_JW_OM2H0_M1 (SPAdes) (version 2) | ecosystem: Environmental > Terrestrial > Soil > Boreal...
GGGCGCCGCGCCAGCCGGACCCGCGAGTCGAGCCAGGCAACCGCTTGCTCCGCCAGGCCGGGCTGCCGACGCCCGTGACCCGAACGAGCGCGCCGCCCGGCGGCGATGGCCATCTCGAAGAGCCGGGCGAGCCGCGGGTCGAGGCCTCGGCGCCTGGCCGTCTCCAGGGCGTCGCGTACCTGCCGCAGAACCTCGTTCTCGCCCGGAACTGTGCTCTCGAGGCCGGCCGCGACCCTGATCAGCCGGCCGGCGGCGGGCCGGCCTTGGAGTGCGAGCATTCCGGGCCAGCTGGGGGCGGGCCCGACGCCGTACAGCTCCACCCGGTGGCAGGTCGTCAGCAGTGCCCAGCCGGAATGGAATTGGAGCATCGCCTCCGCCTCCGCCTGGAACCGCGACCGCTCGTCGACCGCCACCTGGTCGGCGGCCGCGGCGAGGACCCAGGGCTCCGAGGTGATCATTCGTGCTGCCAGGCCTCGATGAAGGCGAGCAGGAGCCGGTCACAGGCGTCCTGCGCTTCGACCAGCAGCTCGGTCGCCTCTCGTGTGTCGAGTCCTCGCTGGCGCGCCGTCCTCGCGAGCTCGTCTATGAAAGGTCCCCGGAAGCGGAGGAAGGCGGCCACCGCTTCGGACAGAGGCAGCTCGAGCCGGCCGCAGCGGAGGCCGTAGTCGGCCGCCAGGGCCGAGGCCTCTTGCAGCCGGGCCAGGGCGGTCTCGGGATCGTCGGCGTCCAGGTGTGCGAGAAGCGATTCGGCGATCGCCCCGCCCAGGTGGCGGAACTGGGCCACCTGCTCCGGCTCCAGCCGCGAGAGCCAGTCGGCCAGGGGCCGGCGCTCCGTTGGCAGCGCCTGCCGGTAGGCCCGCGTCATGCGCGCGGGCGAGGTTCCGAGCTGGGCCAGGCGGGGGCGGCGCTCCCGGTCCGACGGGAGCAGCTTGAGGATCGCCTGGCGAGAGAACCGGCGGTGGCCGCCCACGGTGACGAAGCTGGCCACCCGACCCCGGTCCGACCAGCGCCGCAACGTCTCCGGAGCGACGCCCAGGAGCCGGCCGGCCTCGCCCAGCGTGAGCCAGTCCGTTTCGTCTCCGGTCGCCGCCGGCGACTGCGGCCCCTGCGAGCCAGGCGGTCGGTCGTCCCCAAAGCTGATCAAAACTGGACAAATCTACCACTCCCTCCCCTTGCTTTCGGTGAGGGTGGCGCGAGAGCCACTTTGGCTGCTTCGAAAGGACCCCCTCCCAACCGTCCCCCGCAAGGGCGGGAGCCAGGCGCCCCCACCTCTCACCTCCCCTCGAGAGGCGAACAGCACGTTTAAACGGCCTCTGAGGGTCGCGCGGTACTCCCTCTGCCAGCCGGAGCACTGTCCGTGCAGCGTCCGGGTTCCTGAGTAGGCTCGAAGGAGGCGCGGGCGATCGAGTACGAGGAGCCGGTGGAGGCGGCCCGGCGATGGCTCCACCCACGGCCGCCTACCTACTCCGAACGAATTGGGAGCAGGCCACCTGACTCAGCGGGTGCCTCCAGCCCCCCGCAAAGAGTTGGAATCACCCCTCCGTCGCGATCGACTCGATGGGTCGTGGAGCCGTGATCGGGTCTGCGTGGCGATGGATGATCCTCCAACCCTCGTCCTCCCGGCGGAAGATCGTGGTCACTCGGAGCGAGATGGGCCTTATCTCGTCCGCGGTCCCGAACTTCACCCGGGTCCGTTCTATCCACAGCACGTACCCCAGATCCTGTGTCGCGTACTCGGAGATCCGCTCGAAGTGAGAAGGCTCTCCTTCACGCAGTTGCGAAACAGCCCGATCGAGCGCCACCTCCACGTCCGCCCAACCGCGCGCCGGTGGGCCGATCGGGTTGGCAAGCGTGACGTCATCGCGTCGAGACCACAGCCTCTTCGTCGGTTCCGGGTCTCCCCGAACGACCGCGTGCAGAGTTTCTTGGTACCTCTCGAGCACTTCCTGAAAATCGGGCGAATGCATGGCGGAACCTCCTTGCTTGGTTGCAGCTACGGCGGGATTATCGCGACCCGCGGCGTACGGACGCGACCCGAATTCGAAGCCGCCGGAGCACCCGTGCCCGAGGAAGGAATCCTTTGATTCCTCTTCTAATCAGTGTGGTGGTGTTCGGTGTTGCTCCAGAGGCTGACGGCCTGGCTCATGGAGCGGACGCCGAGTTTGCGCTTGATCCTTGACCAGTACTCGCGGACGGTGCTCGTCTCGACGCCCATGCGGCGCGCCACCTCCTTCAGCTGGAGGCCTCGGGCGAGAAGGGTCAGAAGCTCCTGCTCCCGTGCCGAGAGCGCCTCCATGCTGTGGTCGCCCGGCTCCGTCCTGGTATGGAAACCGAACCGCAGCAGTTCGTCCTCGAGCTGCTCGAGCGGCGCCTCCGGTTCCAGGACCAGCTGCACCCGGCCGGTGCTGAAGCGGGCCGAGTGAAGGCCGACCCCCAGCCGCGCGCAGGCACCGAAGACGTCTTCCAGCTGACCTGCACCCGCTACCTCTGTGACCGTGATCGTCCAGTGCGCCATTGCCTTAAACAACAAAGCCCCCGCCTGAAGCGGGGGCCGGTCGCGTCTTCCCTACTACTCCGGCGCCAGGCGCCAGAGGGTTGCCGCGCCAGGCCGCCCTGCACACCCGACAGAAGAGAGGTCGCTGCGCAGAAGCACGAGCACGGTCAACATCGGGCCGAGTCTATCAGGCTGCTTAGCGATGGCATTCCTGTCCCCAAAAGTCAGGACAACTCAGTTCGGCGTCAGCCAAATCGGGGACAGGCTGACGCTGCGCCGAGATGTGCCACGACCATATATTTTTAGGCAATGATCGGCGGTCTGACCCTTTGCCCCCATCGACGACTGGCCCTTACCAGAAGGCGGGCATTGGACTTCGGCCGGCTGACTCGCTGCGCCTGTAGATAGCCTCCAGGTCTCGCAGCCGGGCGCCACGGCGCCCTGAATCCGCCGCCACGTTTGGCGGCCCCCTTTCCCCAGAGCACGCAAGCATGCCTGAAAGCACACCTCCGTTGATCGACCCCGAAGGCCTTTCCCGGAACGAGAAGGTCAAGGCCTCCAGCAACCATCTCCGCGGCACCATTGCCGAGGAGCTGGGTACTGACGCGTCCACGTTTACCGAGGACGCGACCCAGGTGCTGAAGTTCCACGGCGTCTACCAGCAGGACGACCGCGACCGCCGCAAGGAGGCCCGCGCCCGGGGGCTCGACAAGCACTACCAGATGATGATCCGCACCCGGATTCCCGGCGGGCTGGTCAGCCCGGAGGGATACCTGGCGCACGACCAGATCTCCGGGGATTGGGCCGATGGAACCCTGCGGGTCACCACCCGCCAGGACTTCCAGCTCCACGGCGTGCTCAAGGGCGACCTTCGGGCGAGCATTCGGGCGATCAACGACGCGCTCATGACCACGCTGGGCGGCTGCGGCGACCAGGAGCGAAACATCATGTGCTGCCCGGCCCCGGTCAGCGATCGGTTTCACGCCGAGGTCTCGGCCTTTCTCTCGGAGCTCGTCCCGGCGCTCACGCCGACCACCGGCGCCTACCACGAGATCTGGATCGACGGGGTCCTGCAGGGCACAGAGCAGCCTCAGGGCGAGGTCGAAGACCTCTACGGCGAGCTCTACCTGCCGCGCAAGTTCAAGACGGCCATCGCCCTGGAGGGCGACAACTGCGTGGACGTGTACTCCAACGACCTCGGGCTGGTGGTCCGCCGGGGGCCGGATGGCGGTCTGGCGGGAGTGGACGTGCTGGTGGGGGGCGGCCTGGGGCGGACGGCCAACAAGCCGGAGACCTTCCCCGCGGTGGCCAAGCCACTGGCCTTCGTGAGCCCCGAGCAGGCAGTCGCCACCTCCCGCGCCATCGTCGCCGTCCAACGCGACTTCGGCGACCGGGTCAACCGGCGCCATGCTCGCCTCAAGTACCTGATCCACGACCGCGGCGTGGACTGGTTCCGGGAGCGCGTCCAGGAGCGGCTTCCATTTCGTCTCGGCCCCTCCCGAACGCTCTCCTGGAAGCCCGTGGACGACCACCTGGGCTGGCACGAGCAGGGCGACGGCCTCCTCTACTACGGCCTCTACGTGGAGAACGGCCGGATCAAGGACGAGGACGGAATGAGGCTCAGGTCGGCGCTTCGTGAGCTGGTCAACCGGCTCCATCTGACCCTTCGCCTGACCGCTCAGCAGAACGTCATCCTGACCGGCGTCGCGGCAGAGGACCGGTCCCTGGTGGACGAGGTGCTGCGCGCTCACGGAGTGCCGCTCTCGGAGGACCTCTCGAACACGCTGCGGCACTCCATGGCCTGCCCCGCCTATCCCACCTGCGGCCTCGCAGTCGCCGAGGCCGAGAGGGCGCTCCCGGATCTGATCCGCCGTATCGAGAGCCTGGTCGGGGAGCTGGGCCTGGCCGGGGAGCGGATCAGCTTCCGCATGACCGGCTGCCCCAACGGGTGCGCCCGTCCCTACCTGGGCGACGTCGGCTTCGTGGGGACCACGCTCGGCAAGTACGACGTCCTGCTCGGCGGCGACTTCGACGGCACCCGGCTCAACCGGCTCTACGCGAAGAACGTCCCTCTGGGCGACATCCCCCGCCTGCTTCGTGACCCGCTGCATGCGTTCGCGGCGGAGCGGGAGGCCGGCGAAGGCTTCGGCGACTGGAGCGCCCGGGTCGGGATCGACCACCTCCGCGAGCGGTTCCTGGAGGCGGTCAGCGTATGAGCGCGCTGGTCGAGGCGTCGGCCGCGCTGGAGGAGGGGACCGCCGAGGAGATCCTGCGCTGGGTCTACTCCCGCTTCGAACGGGTCGCCATCGTGGCCAGCTTCCAGGCCGAGTCCACCGTTCTGATCGACATGGCCTCCCAGCTGGTGGATCAGCCGCACGTCGTCACCCTGGACACCGGCCGGCTGCCGCGGGAGACGCACGACCAGATCGACCGCGAGCTGGCCGCTCACCCTATTCATCTCCAGGTGCAGGCGCCCGATCCGGAGGAGCTTCGAGGTCTGGCGGCTGAGCACGGCGCCAACCCCTTCTACCGCTCGGTGGAGCTGCGGCGGCTGTGCTGCGACATCCGCAAGACCCGGCCTCTGGCCCGGGCGCTGAGCGGGTTCGACGCCTGGATCACCGGCCTTCGCCGAGACCAGGCCAGCTCCCGGTCGGCGACGCCGATCATCTCCGAGGATCCGGCGCACGGCGGGATCGCCAAGGTGGCTCCGCTCGCGCGCTGGTCTGAGGAACAGGTCTGGGACTACATCCGGACCCGGCGGCTCGAATACCACGAGCTCTACGACCGGGGCTACCGATCGATTGGCTGCGCGCCCTGCACCCGCGCGGTCAGCGCCGGGGAGGATGCCCGTGCGGGCCGCTGGTCGTGGGAAAAGGAAGAGGTCAAGGAATGCGGACTGCACTGGTCACCGGCGGTGGCACGCTCATGAGGCGGCTTGGCCTGTCGCTGGTCGCCGCGGTTCTCTCCGCGCTGGTGGCGGCCTGCGGAGGCGCCGCCCCCCAGTCCTCGGCCTCTCAGCAGGTGACCCTGCGGCTTGGGCACTTCGCCAACCTCACTCACGCCACCGCCCTGGTCGGGATCGAGCAGGGCTTGTTCGCCCAGAGCCTGGGAAGCAACGTGACGCTGAAGACCTCTGTCTTCAACGCCGGCCCGGAGGCGGTCACCGCCCTGCTCTCCGGCTCGATCGACGCCAGCTATCTCGGTCCCAACCCGGCGGTCAACGCGTACGTCCAGTCGCACGGCCAGGCCGTTCGGGTGATCTCTGGCGCAACCTCAGGAGGCGCCTCGCTGGTGGTCAAGCCTTCGATCGCGACGTCTGAGGACCTTCGTGGCAAGAAGCTGTCCACGCCCCAGCTGGGGAACACGCAGGACGTCGCCCTGCGCTGGTGGCTCGGTCAGAAGGGCCTGAAGACCAACGTCCAGGGCGGCGGCGATGTGAGCATCATCCCGCAGGACAACGCCCAGACTCTCCAGTCCTTCCGCTCGGGCCAGATCGACGGCGCCTGGCTGCCGGAACCGTGGGCGACCAGGCTGATCGTCGAGGGGGGAGCCAAGCAGCTCGTCGACGAGCGGGACCTCTGGCCGGGGGGCCTCTTCGCGACCACCGTGCTCGTCGTCAGGACGGACTTCCTGCGCGCCCACGGCGACGTGGTGAAGCGGCTGCTCGAGGGCCAGGTCAAGGCTGACCTCGCGGTCAACCGCCAGCCCACCGAATCGCAGAGGGCGGCCAACGACCAGATCGGCAACATCACCGGAAAGAAGCTTCCCGACGCCGAGGTCTCCCAGGCCTGGTCGCACATGCGGTTCACCGACGACCCGATCGCCGCCAGCGTCCGCACCTCCGCGGACCACGCCCAGAAGGTGGGCCTGCTCTCGAAGGTGGACCTGAAGGGCATCACCGATCTCACGCTGCTCAACCAGGTCCTCGCCGACCAGGGCCTGCCCCGGGTGAGCGGATGAGACCGGCGGTCCGGATCGACGGGGTATCGCACGCGTTCGGCCAGGGAGGCGAGCGGCTGCTGGCCCTGCACGAGGTCTCTCTGGAGCTGAGGAAGGGCGAGTTCGCCTGCCTGGTGGGCGCCTCCGGGTCGGGCAAGAGCACGCTCCTCAACCTGGTGGCGCGGCTCGACCCGCCCACCACAGGCGAGATCGAGACCTTCGGCTCGCGGACGGCTCTTCTCTTTCAGGAGGCCGCTCTCTTCCCCTGGCTCACCGCGGCGGACAACGTCGAGCTTCCCATGCGCCTGCGGCACGTCGCCGCCGACAGGCGCCGAGAGGAGGCCCGGCAGCTGCTCTCCGCGGTGGGACTTGCGGACTTCGAAGCCAGCCGTCCCCACGAGCTCTCGGGCGGCATGAAGCAACGGGTCGCGCTGGCGCGGGCGCTCGCCCAGGACGCGGCCATCCTTCTCATGGACGAGCCATTCGGCGCCCTGGACGCGATCACCCGCGACCTGCTCCACGACGAGCTGGAGCGCATCTGGCTGGAGCGCAACCTGACGATCCTGTTTGTCACCCACAACGCGCGTGAGGCGGTGCGGCTGGGCGACCGGGTGCTGGTGTTCAGCAGCCGGCCGGGACGCGTCGCCGACGAGTTCCGAATCGACCTCCCACGCCCTCGCCGCCTTGAATCGCCGGAAGTAGCCCGCCTGGCCGGTCTGGTTGGAGACCGGCTGCGGGAGGAGGTGCTGACCCGTGGCCACTGAACCGCTGAGAATGCCGGCCTACGGGGCCGGCGAGCTGTCTGTGCTCGACAAGCTGGAGACAACGCCTCGTCCGGCGCGCCGGTTCCCGCTCCAGGTCTGGCGAGGCGCCTGGCCGCGGCTGGCGGCGGTCGCCATCGCGCTCGCCGTCTGGCAGGCGGTCGTGCTCAGCGGCTGGCGTCCCGACTATCTCCTTCCGGGTCCGGTGCCGGTGCTGCGTCGGCTGGCCGCTGATCTCACCCAGCCCGTCTTCTACGGCGCCATGGCGATAACCCTGGAGAGGGCGCTCTGGGGCTTCGGTCTGGCGATCGCGCTTGGCTCCGTGGTGGGCGCCGTGGTGGCGCGAAACCGGGTGCTGCGGGCGGCGATCGGCTCGCTGATCACCGGTCTTCAGTCGATGCCCTCGATCGCCTGGTTCCCGCTCGCCATCCTCCTCTTCGGCCTCACGGAGGGCGCCATCGGGTTCGTGGTCCTCCTGGGCGCGGCTCCCGCCATCGCGAATGGCCTGATCAGCGGCTTCGATCAGATCCCTCCGCTGCTCATCCGCTCCGGCCGGGCCATGGGCGCCAGCCGATTCCAGCTCTTCCGCCACGTGCTGCTGCCTGCCTCGCTGCCCGCCTTCATCGGCGGGCTGAAGCAGGGCTGGGCATTTGCCTGGAGGAGTCTGATGGCTGGCGAGCTCCTGGTCATCATCAGCAACCACCCTTCGCTGGGCGTCCGGCTGCAGCTCGCGCGCGAGACGGCCGACGCGGAAGGCCTGCTCGCCGCCATGATCGTGGTGCTGGTGATCGGCATGGCCGTGGAGATCCTCTTCTCGTCAGTCGACGGCACCGTCCGGCGGCGCCGGGGCCTGGCCTGATGGCCGGCTTCGTGGTCTGGCTCACCGGGCTCTCCGGTGCCGGCAAGAGCACGATCGCCAGCCGGCTCTCGGAGCAGCTTGCGGCTCGCGGCCGGGTGCCGGAGCTGCTCGACGGCGACGAGGTGCGAACTCACCTCTCCAAGGGGCTGGGCTTCTCCAAGGAGGACCGTGACACCAACATCCGGCGCATCGGCTATGTGGCTCGCCTGCTGGCGCGGAACGATGCCGCCGTCATCACCGCCGCCATCTCGCCCTACCGCGACGTGCGTGACGAGGTGCGGGGGCAGACGCCGGGGTTCGTCGAGGTGTACGTCCGCTGCTCCCTCGACGAGCTGGTGCGCCGTGACGTGAAGGGCCTTTACCGCAAGGCCCTGGCCGGAGAGCTGCCCAATTTCACCGGCGTCAGCGACCCCTACGAGCCACCCCTTCAGCCAGAGGTCGTCGTCGACTCCGAGCTGGAGACGGTGGAGGAGTCCGTCGAGAAGATCCTCGAGGCGCTGGTGCGGCTGCGGCACATCGCCGGACCGGCGCCGGAGAGCGTGCCGGAGGGCGAGGAGCTAGAGCGCGCGATCGCCGAGGCGGCTCGCCTGCCGCGGCTGGAGATCGGTTCCCGCGAGCACTCCGACCTCTACCTGCTGGCGAGCGGCGGCCTGGCGCCGCTGGACGGCTTCATGGGCGAAGCCGACTACGAGGCGGTGGTGGCCGAGGGCAGGCTGGCAGCCGGGGCCCCCTTCACGATCCCGGTCACGCTCCGGGTGGACGACGCGGCGACCCTGGCTGACCGCCTGGCGCTATACCGCGAAGGGCGCCCGGTCGGCGTCATCAACGTCCAGTCGACCTTCCTGACCCGGCCCGAAGTCGAGGCCGAGGCCGTCTACGGGACCTCCTCGGACGATCACCCTGGCGTCAGTCTCCTGCGCTCACTGCCTCGGCGGGCGCTGGCGGGCTCCGCCATCGCCCTGGAGGCGCCGTCCTCCGGTTTCCCGGCCAACGACCTCTCTCCGCGCCGAGTGCGGCGGATCGCCGCCGAGAGGGGCTGGCGGACCATGGTCGGCTTCCAGACCCGGAACCCGGTCCACCGCGCCCACGAATACCTGCAGAAGGTGGCGCTAGAGCTCGTCGACGGGCTGCTGCTGCATCCGCTGGTGGGCGAGACGAAGAGCGACGACACCCCGGCCGCGGTCCGAATGGCCTGCTACGAGGCGCTGCTGGCCGGCTATTACCCGCCCGACCGCGTCCTCCTCGCCACCAACCCCGCCTGGATGCGGTACGCGGGGCCCAAGGAGGCAGTGTTCCACGCCATCCTGCGGCGGAACTACGGCTGCACGCACTTCATCGTCGGCCGCGACCACGCCGGCGTGGGCAAGTTCTACGACACCTACGCCGCCCACAGGATCTTCGACCGCTACCGGCCTGGCGAGCTGGGGATCGAGATCCTGCGTTTCGAGAACAGCTTCTACTGCCGCACCTGCGGAGGCATGGCGTCCACCCGGACCTGCCCGCACCCGTCCGAGCAGCACGCCTCCCTGAGCGGCACCAGGGTGCGCGAGCTCCTGGCCGAGGGGGCGCCGCTGCCGGCTGAATTCACGCGCCCCGAGGTGGCGGAAGTCCTGCGCCAACCGTTGGTGAAAGCGTGAAGTACTACCCGCTCTTCCTGGACCTCCGCGGCCAGCGCTGCCTGGTGATCGGCGCAGGGCCACTCGCGGAGGAGAAGGTCGCCGGCCTCCATCGCTCCGGAGCCGACGTCGAGCAGGCGGAGTCTTTCCGGCCCGGGTCGCTGGCCGGGGTGCGGCTGGTGATCGACGCGAGTGGGGACGCGGCCACCGGTGAGCTGGTCTGGGAGGAGGCGGAGGGTCTCGGGGTGCTGGTCAACGTGGTCGACGTCCCGGACCGCTGCCGATTCATCGCGCCGGCGATCGTGGACAGGGACCCGCTGGTTGTGGCCATCTCCACCTCCGGTGAGAGCCCTTACCTGGCCTCAGCGCTGCGGGCGCGCATGGAGCGCTGGCTGGGCGCGGAGTGGGGGCCCTTCGTGAGCCTGGTCGGCCGGATCAGGCGCCAGTTACGGGGCCAGGGCATGGCCCTCTCCCAGCAGACGCCGATCTACCGGCGGCTCCTGCGCTCTCGTGCCCGCCGGCTGTTCGCCCAGGGACGAGACCTGGAGGCGACCTTCGAGGCGGCGGCCATTGCGGAGGCCGGCGACTCCAGGGCCGGCCGTGTGGCACTGGTCGGGGCCGGCCCTGGCGATCCAGGCCTGCTCACGGTGGCCGCCCAGGAGCTGCTCTTCGAAGCCGACCTCGTGATCCACGACGCCCTCGTGGCGCCCGAGGTGCTGGCGCTCTGCGGGCCACAGACTCGGTTGGTCCACGCGGGCAAGCGCGGCGGTCGCCCGAGCGCGCGGCAGGAGGAGATCAGCGCCTCACTGATCGAGTCCGCGCGCCAGGGGCTCGACGTGGTGCGTCTCAAAGGCGGTGACCCGTTCGTCTTCGGGCGCGGTGGGGAGGAGATGGCCGCGCTTTTGGAGGCTGGGATAGAGGTCGTGGTGGTGCCTGGGGTGAGCTCGGTGCAGGCCGCCCCGGCGGCGGCCGGCATTCCCCTCACACTGCGGGGAGTGGCGTCTTCCTTCGCGGTCACCTCGTTGAAGGCGGGCGACGCCGCCGCGGCCGCCTCGCGGCTGGAAGCGCTGGCGGCCGCGGTGGACACGCTGGTCGTCCTGATGCCACTGGCCGACCTGGACCAGCTCGGGGCTCGCCTGACCGGCGTGCTCGGCGACCGGCCGGCCGCCCTGGTCTCCGCCGCGGGCACGCCGGAGGAGCGCGTGGTGCGGGCGCCGGTCGCCGCCGTGGCGGAGGCGG
>Ga0209526_10003372_pt1 | contig 10907 bp, 9 predicted proteins | sample JacPinW_OM2H0_M1_FD_188566 | JGI IMG/M metagenome (GOLD analysis project Ga0209526, IMG submission 188566) | Forest soil microbial communities from Algoma, Ontario, Canada - Jack Pine, Ontario site 1_JW_OM2H0_M1 (SPAdes) (version 2) | ecosystem: Environmental > Terrestrial > Soil > Boreal...
TCTGTCCACCCGGACCAGAACGTTCTCAACGCGACCCAGAACAACTTGTGCAGGGCAGTCAATCGACGGCGAGGTCGTGTGGCGTGCAGAGCTAGCAATTGCTGACGGAGAGCCAGGTTATCGAGGACGAGGTCCTCCCGGGAACTGAACGCGCTGACCATTCAGCCGAGGAGAAGCCGAAGCGACACGATCATGCCAAGAATCTTATCGGAACAGTCCGAATCGAACTTTTCGCCAAGTCATTCATTTTGCGGGTGTAGGACGTTTTGGCGAGACACAACCCACATTGGCGACGATCCCAAGATCTCATGCGAGTGCGGGAACATCTGCCAACTCAGGAGAGCTACGTCCACTGCACTCACCGACAAAGTTCGTGACAACCGACCGAGACTAAGCGTACGTTTGCTAGTAAAGAGAACAGGAAGAAAGAAGCAGTGTGTTTGTGACAAAACGTGAAGCACTCAGCAATGTAGCTCTGCCCCTTGTTCTTGTCCTGGTGATGCTGTCTATTGCATCGTACTCGCAGAACCAGGTCCTAGGAGAGGTGCAGTTCGTCAGCAAGACCAAGACGGAGAAGACCTCAGGCGTGTGGATCGACGACCAATATGTCGGCTACGCCGGAGAGCTCAAGGACGACAAGAAAGTTTTACTTCTGCCGGGCGAACATCAGATCTCCGTACGCCAGTCAGGGTACACGGATTTCACGCAGAAGGTGGTTGTGGAGCCGGGGAAGAAGGTCGTCCTGCATGTGACCATGCAGAGGGATCCTCGAGCCCAATTTCCCACCGTCACATCCCAACTAAAGCTCCAAGTCACACCGGACAGGGCGGCTGTTTTCGTCGACGAGGGTTTTGTGGGGACCGTCCGTGAATTCAGTGGGGTTGGACGAGGGATGCTGGTGAGTCCTGGGAAACATCGAGTCAAGATCGCGCTGCCTGGATACCAGGTTTTCGAGACCGAGATCAACCTGTTACCCAAGCAGAAAATTACGATTAAGACGGACTTGGCTCCGGGAAGTATCACTCAAGCAGGTCCATCTATCAAAAAAGACTAATCCACCCCAACCTGCGGTCCCGAAGAACGCAATGAGAATTGGAAGAGTCCATTTGTAAAACGACAATACACGCCCTCGTCCCGTTTCTTTCACTTTGTTGCGACGATAACTCCGACGATCTTTTCATTCATCGAATCCACGAGTGTTCTCGCTTGCTCTGATGTCACGCCGCCGAGCACTTCAAATCCCACTGTTAATGATCTCACGGGGAACACGGTGTCATGATACAGCTCCAATTGGATCACGGGCTTGCCTTCGTCTCTTGGCGACGACAAACCGGCAGTCGGCTGCTCACCCCCTCTTCCAAGTTTTGCCTAGCGCGATCTTTACAGTCCCAACCCTCAGGTTTGGTGTTCGTATTGCTTTTTCGTCATCGGCCACGCCCGGCGTAAGATTCTGCACTTTAAGGTGACGCGAAATCCCAATGCTCTCTGGGTTGTGCAGCAATTGCGAGAAGCGTGGGCCTACAAACAGCCGCACCGATTCTTGCTATTCGACCGAGAATCAACGTTTGGAGCCGATGTGGTTTCGGCTGTGAGGGACATCGGAAGCGAGCCCATTCGCACTGCCTTTCGCAGTCCGTGGCAGGACGGGGTTGCCGAACGCTGGGTTGGAAGTTGCCGACGAGACTTGCTTGACCACGTGATCGTCCTGAATGAGCGGCATCTCAAACGGCTGATGTCTGAGTACATGCTCTATTACCACGAGGATCGAACTCATCTCGGACTCGCGAAGGACACGCCAGTAGGTCGGCCAACCGGAATCCGCTCTGCGGCTGAAAGCAAGATTCAATCTTTGCCGAGACTCGGCGGCCTGCACCATCGTTATGCGGTGGCAGCGTAGACTCAAGAGCTACTCTGACGACCGAACTTTTTTCGGTTGTATCACGGCCGAGACACAGCCTGTGTCCAGGCCACGTTCTTTGAGCATCTTTCGCCGACCGACGAATCAGCCTGCAATCCAAAACCCAAGAGCTTACACCACGCAGAAAAAGATCCTCTTAATAAGCGCGTAACGTTTTGGCGAAGCACAGGTTCCCCCGAAAACTAGAATCGCAATAAGTACGACACCTCTACAAAGAACTGCCGGCCATCATTCACAAAACCAGGCCGCACCGGAACAATGTCCGGCCCGGGACTGCTCAGATTGCTGTTGTACCCGATATATACCGCCGTTCCGGGATGCACCAGATACGTAATCAAGAAATCGGCATTGAATGCGCGCCCAGTCGGGGTCGATGTGAACAGAGGATTCGCCACCACCGCGTTGTATTGTCCGATGAATCGGAATGACAGTTCCCGATTCAATTGCCAATTCCAATTGGTAAGCGCGATATGTGCGTTATAAATCGCACCTCCGCCGAGATTTGCGTTGTGGTCAAAAAGATAGGTGTTGGTCACGGTCAGGCCGCGCGAAGTCAACAAGATCAGGTCAGCTTCCGCCTGCTGGTAGTGGGCCTGGGTTGGCGCCTGTCCCGCCGGAGGGAGAACGTTCGATCGCGTGCCCCACTCTGCCGAAACTTTGAAATTGAGAAATCGTGCCTGCGTGCTCTTGATCGCGATCCCGTATGCCGGCACCAATGGGAACTTATGCACCTGATGGAGAACGACAAAATCCTGTGGACCAAATGCGTCGTGCCACATCCACACGTAGCCAGTGACCGTTGTGTTGTGCTTCACATCGACTTTGACTGTGGGTGAGACGCCTTCCCAGTTCAGGTCACCGTTGAAGTGCCAGTTGCGCGCGGCATAGACCTCAGACCAGATGCGCGTGATCCATTTATTCCTGGGCCAGAATTGATAGGCAAATGTTTGCCCGATCTCGCGCCAGTTGCTGTGGTTGTAGAAAGCCATCGCCGGCTGGAAGCCAGGCGCCCGATCGAGGAAGTACCCGATGTAGTTGAAGCCGCGACTTACGCGCGTCAGGCTTGCGTCAACGTCGCCGCCGGAAAATGCGGAGCCGTCGAGCGAGCGGTTCCAGTTGTATCCCGCCATCACGGCGGCTTTCCACGTTTTGCTCACGTTGATCGTGGCATCGAGATCGGCGACCCGGCTGTGCGAGCCGGCAAACTCGCGAGCGGCGAAGGTCACGCCGATATTAGATCGCGACGGCAGATCGTGAGTGATGCGGAGCACGTCGAAGTATGCGCGCTTCCCGGAAACCGGATCAGAGGCGGGTACGGACTCGCCCGGCGAGCGGTCGTCCGCAAAAAGCACACCAATCGAATAGCTGCCTTCTTTGCCCGTCAGTCGTATGCCGAAATCAGGATCGGCAATTGTGCGTGTGAACAGCAGGTGCTGGCTGGGGACCGCCATGGGAACATCGAAGTAGCTGGCATTTTCGGTGAAAAATGGACGCTTCTCGGGATAGTAGAGTTTGTAGCGTTGGTTCGTTGTGATCTGGGGCTCGTCGGATTCAATTTGGCTGAAATCGGGTTTGGCAGTCAGATCGAGCACGACACTGTCCTTGAGAATGGCCTTGGCGTCAACGCCGCCCATGATCTCAGCAGAACTGTTGCTGTAAAACGGATTCGCCGGATCGCGCGTATCGACCGCGTGAAACGCTCGCCAGTTGATGTGAGGAATGAACTGCAGGTTCCGCGACGGAGAAATGTGCTCAATGCCGCCTATCGGGGCTTCCTGGCCGACGAAGCTGCGGATCCTCGAGGTCGTTCTCGGCCAGAACGAACCCTCAGAGCGGCGCCCTACGAAGCGCCAAACGAGCACTCCCCATTCCTGTGAGGTTGCGTGGCGAAAGCGCAGGCTCCTGAACGGAATGCTCATCCAGACGATGTATCCCTGGGGTGTGACCTTGCCTCGAGACTCCCAGACTGTATCGAAGGACTCGTCCCAGCTGTCGGTATCTTCCGAGCGGATGGAGTCGTCCTGCACACCCAGGGGATTGCACTCGAACTGGTAGGCGTGGCGCTTGTCGAGGAATGTATCGATGTAAATTCCAACTTGGTCTTCGTCCGATGCCATTCCCTCACGGCGATCGAGGCGCGCGCGGATTTTCTTGGGCTCGGCGTCGTGTGCGACGAAGATGACGTACAGATTCCGCTGGTCGTATCCAAAATAAACTTCGGTGGGCTGGGTTGCAGGCTGGCCATCATCGGGAGCTCTTTGAATGAAGCCGCCAACCCGAGTGAGTTTTCCTTCCCACTCTGTGTCTGGCCGCATCTGAAGGAAGTCCTCCAGATGAGGAGCACGGCTAACGCTGGGGATTTGGACGACAGCGGTTTCAGGGGGACGGGTTACGGGACGGTCGGTCCGTGGGTTAGCATGCGCCGCATCAATGAACAAACAACCAACTGGCAGAACGAAGAGGGGGGTTAACTTGCGAACTTGTTGCAAGAATGTCCGTTGATGCCCCACAGTCGTCACCCCGTTTTCGCGATTCTGCTGAGTTGCCGTGAAGCCCACAACGACGAATGTGCGAATCGCCCGGTTTGGTTGGCGAACCGCACGCGGGGAATGGGCAGTGTACGAAGTGTGTACAGGTGGAAGGAGTCGGCGAGGAACTCGCTGTTGGAAGCACCAGGGCGTTCGCCATCGAAAAGGATGCGTTCACCAGTCGGAGTTTGCGTTGCCGCTTCTGTGCCACAATACTGTTCAAAGGCCGGTTTAAAGGGGGCTCGAGAGAACCATGTCGCGTAGTCTGAGTGGATCGTCGTTGCAGATCGGTTATCCGCGAGTCTTAACGCTCGCGCTGGTGTGGTCCGTGGTTGGCGCGCTGGCCTACGGACGCCACTACCTTTTTGACCGTTCGCCAGGAACGGTGGGAATGGTCTTTCAGGTTGTCATCTGGATGACCTGTTTCTATCCCTGGATTGCGTTTTCTCCTCTGGTCTTCCAACTGGAGCAGAAATATCCGTTGGCCGGGGCGAACTGGCCGAGGAACATTGCCATTCTCGCATTCGCTGGTTTGCCGCTTTCTTACATCGGGGCCGAAGCCGCCCTTGGCTTGAATCTTATCGTCGAACTGATATTTCGGGTGTCGTCCACGGTTCCGAGCAGGTGGTGGAAGCCTCCGTTTGCGGAGCTGTTCATCCATTTCATGCTCTACACCACGGTCGTGGTCGCCGCGTACGTGATTCGCAACCTGATTCAATTGCGAAATCGCGAGCGCGAAGCAGCCCAGCTTGCTCTGGAGAAGTCGAATCTCGAAAACAGCCTGCATCAGGCGGAACTGGAGACTCTGCGGACAAGGTTGAATCCGCACTTCCTGTTCAACTGCCTCCAGAATATTTCGGTCCTGACGCAGGAAGATCCGCGAACTGCCAGCCAGATGCTGACGCGCTTAGGCGAACTGCTGCGGACCGCGCTGCGCCGTAATTCGGCTTCCGAGACCACGCTCGAAGAAGAAATCTCCCTGACGAAGAGCTACATCGCGATCGAGAAGATCAGATTCTCCGACCGTCTGACCGTGTTGTTCAACGTTGCTCCAGAGAGTGCGCAGGCGCTCGTGCCTACGTTTCTGCTACAGCCCTTGGTGGAAAATGCCATTGTGCATGGTCTGAAAGGAATCCGCGAGACGGGCATCGTTTCGGTTCGCAGCACGATTGTCTCCAACGAGCTTGTCCTGGCCGTGACCGACAACGGTTCTGGATTGCGGGTAGGGGATATGAGCGCAATCGATGTCGGCGTTGGCCTGGGTTCGACTTGCGAACGGCTGGCGAAGATGTACCCTGGCCGGCACTTCTTCTCGATCCGTTCGCTTCCCGAGGGAGGCACAGAAGTCATGATTCACCTGCCCTTGCAGTTCGCGAACGTGCAGTCCGGAGTCATCACGCATGAGCAAACTTCGCTTGTTAATCGTCGATGACGAGCCGTTGATCCGCAAGGGCATTCGCAACGCAGCTTCATCTCTTGCGGACCTCGAAATCATCGGCGAGTGCGGCGAGGGCGAGGAGGCCATTCAGGCCATTCAGTCTTCGCATCCCGATTTGGTATTGCTTGATGTGCAGATGCCGGGGTGCTCCGGCCTTGACGTAGTTCATGAGATCGGAGCAGCTCAAATGCCCGCTATCATTTTTATTACCGCCTATGACGAATATGCCGTGAAGGCATTCGAGTTGAACGCGGTCGATTATCTGCTCAAACCTTTTGATGAAGAGCGTTTCCGCGAAAGCATCGATCGCGCGCGGCGGCGGATTGGCGAGCCGGGCAGCCGCCTCAGGGAGCAACTCGAAGCCCTGCTCGAATCCAGGACACAAAAATGGGTGAAAAGACTAGTGATCCGCAATGGGGAACGCTATGAATTCGTTCTCACTGACACGATCGACTGGATCGAATCGGCCAACAACTACGTCGAGCTTTACTGTGGACCGAAACGCTACCTGCTGGCAGAAACGCTGACCAGTCTCGAAAACAGATTGGATCCCGCCAAGTTTATTCGAATCCATCGCTGCCGCATCGTGAACACTTCGCGAATCGTGGCCGTGCATCCGTTGTTGAGCGGGACTTACGAAATGGAATTACGCAACGGCTCCCGGCTGACCACTGGTCGCCAGTACAAAGACGCCGTTCAACAACTGATCCGCTGCCAGTGACATTCCCCTGCCGTGCTCGCCAGCAATATCCCGATTGAAATGCCAAACAATACAACCCCAGTTACGCGAGCGATCGAAAGTATTCGACATACCGTTTCGCCATGTACACCGGTTTCTTGGCTTGGCGGAAGACCCAAGACCCGTCGCGTTGGGTTCTCGGCAACCATCTGAAAGATCAACTTTGTTCGACACGAGGCGGCCGCAAGGTGTACCGTGGCCCCCGAAGGATGATAAGGTTCTGTACCACACAGCTCTACCGGACCGCTATCGAAAAATCGCGCCGCCGCTCGGCATCACCGGCGCCATCGAGGTGGAATGCAGCCCCTGGTTGGATGATAACCAGTGGGTGTTGGACGTCGCCGCCAAGGACACCATTGTGGTTGGAACGGTCGGCAATCTGGATCCCGGCACGCCGGACTTTCGCAGACACCTGAACGATTGCACCGGAATCCCTTGTTTCTCGGTATTCGCCACGGAAATCTGTGGGGTAGAGACCTCAGTGCGGAACTCGGCAAGCGAGAGTTCGTTTCTGACGTGAAGGCTCTGGCCGATGCAGGTTTGGTGTTGGATACGGCCATGCAGACTCCGGAGATAATCGCGGCCGCCGTGCGCGTGACGGACTAGGTTCCGAATCTACGCGTCATCATGGATCACTTGCCGCAATTCGTGCCGCCGACGGACAATGCCGCTAGGCGCGCGATCGACGCCGATCTGCGCGAGCTCGGAAAACGTCCACAGGTTTACGCCAAAATTTCCGAAGTACTGCGACACGTGGATGGCCGAGTTCCAACAGATCTGAGTTTCTATCGGGCCAGACTAGATGAGATCTTCGGTCTCTTCGGAGAGGAGCGCGTGTTGTTCGGCAACGATTGGCCGAACAGCGATGGATGGGCGCAGTATCCGCAAGTGCTGAGCATTGTTCGCGAATATTTCACTGCCCAGGGAACTGCGGTTGCCGAGAAGTACTTCTGGAAGAATTCCGTCGCGGCCTACCGGTGGGTGAAACGTGCGCAGAATCAGCCCCAGATCGGCCTCGCCTAACAGGGCGCGCCTGGACTAGAAGTCGCCGGGCGTCACTGCCGCGTGCCGTTGAACCCCCTTGGCGTTGCTGGCGACCAAACTCTGACTTGTCGGGGACCTGCGCAACGTCATGCGCGAGAAGGGCTTCGTTGTCTGATGCCGGAGCGTTCACGTGCTTCGGTCGCGTGAGCAATCCGTGGGGAGTGTGCCAGATGTTGATCGAGATGCGGAAGTATGAGTTCGCACCCGGGAAGATGGCGTCCTACCTGTGTAGTTCGCCAAAACGTTGCGCGCTACGTTAAAAGGATTTCTTTCTACATGGCGTAAGCTCTTCGGTTTGGATTGCAGGCCGATTCGTGGGTCGGCGGAAGATGCTCGCGGAGAACGTGGACCGGACAAAGGCTGTGCCTGGGTTGTGATACAAGCCATGGAATTGTTTATCATTGCTCGCGCTGGGAGCCGCAGATAGAGGTTCCACTGTCGGCCAATCGCTCTACAAGCCGCACTCACGGGGCCGCTCTCAGGAGGAAACGATTGAACTCCTCCGCGGATGCGCTACCTAATGCGTCCGCTCGCATGGAAAGATATACTATGCGGCCTGCAGGCAAGATTCCAGCACAAAGGCGGCGACTATGGCGATCGATCGGCGTGACTTCCTCAAGACGACGGGAAAAACAATAACTGTGGGCGCGGCGTCGCTCGCTTTGGGTGGGAAAATACTTGGCGCCAATGATCGTGTCCGGGTGGCGATTTGCGGAGTGCGAGGTCGCGGCAACGATCACCTCCACGGGTTTGCGCGTGTTCCAGGAACAGAGATTGCCGCTCTGTGCGATGTGGATGAAAGCGTATTGAACCAGCGCCTCGGCGGTGTGGAAAAACTGGGTTTGGCAAAGCCAAAATCCTACGTCGATGTTCGCAAGCTGCTTGAAGACAAAAACATTGACGCCATCTCGATCGCCACGCCAAATCATTGGCACGCGCTAATGGCCATCTGGGCCTGTCAGGCTGGCAAAGATGTGTACGTGGAAAAGCCGTGCTCGCACAACCGGTTTGAAGGACGGCAACTGGTGAATGCAGTAAAGAAGTACAACCGAATTTGTCAGCACGGCAGCCAGTCGCGATCCAACCCCGGTATGCTGCAAGCCATTCAGCGGCTGCGCGAGGGCACGATCGGCGATGTCTACCTGGCCCGCGCGATTTGCTACAAATGGCGGCCACCGATCGGACACACTCCGGTGGAACCCGTTCCGGCCGGCGTCGATTATGACCTCTGGACCGGCCCCGCACCGCTGAAGCCGTTTACGCGGAATCGCTTTCACTACAACTGGCACTGGATATGGGACACAGGGAACGGCGAAGTCGGCAACCAGGCAATCCACGAAATCGATATTGCACGCTGGGGTTTGGGTGTTCGCTTCCCGGTATCTGTTTCCGCCATGGGCGGACACTTTATGTTCGATGACGATCAGGAGACACCCAATGTGTTAAATGCTACCTTCTATTTCGATGCTTCGGAGAGCAAGCGCAAGATGATGGAACTCGACGTCCGGCACTGGATCACGAATCACGAGGCGGAGATAAGCACCGGTGCTTACGGCACCAGTGCTGTGCCCGCCGCGGGACTGAGCGCCGACTTAAACAAAAAGCCTGCCAACAAACAGTCCTTGGGGCCAAGGGATGCGAAAACGAACACCATCGGCAACATCTTCTATGGATCGGACGGCTATCTCGCCGTGGATGGATACGATGCATACAAGACATGGCTAACTAATCAGGCCGAACCCGGGCCATACGGTAAGGGTTCCGGCGACCACTTCGCAAACTTCATTGATTGCATTCGCAGCCGCCGCGCCGAGGATATTCACTCGCCGATTGAGGAAGCCCACATCTCGACGACGCTGGTGCATCTAGCCAATGCCTCGTACCGCCTCGGGCGTACGCTGCAATTCGATCCCGTGCAGGAGCAGGTCATTGGGGATGAGGAAGCCAACCGTCTCCTGCGTGGCGGTTATCGCGCGCCTTATATTGTGCCCGAGAAGATTTGAGCTGCTAAGGGTTTGGGGTTTGAAGCAAGTGGGGCCTCTCTCTTCTCACTGCCGATGGTGACACGACGAACATTCCTGACTGGAGTCGCCGCCGCTGCCTGGCGTCCTCCAGCGTGGAGCCGGGCTGGCGCGGTGAAAGTAGGTGTCTGTACGCCCGACATCTCCGGCGCGGCGAAGTACGGCTTCGATTACATAGAGCCAGCCGCCGCCGAGATCGCAGCCATGAGCGAAGATCAGTTTCGCGAGTATGCCAATACAGTGCTCGCTTCGCCTATCCGCTGCTATGCGTTCAATAGTTTTATCCGTCGGCCGGATTTGAAGGTTGTTGGCCACGAGGTTTCCATTTCTGCGCTGAGAGATTATCTCCAAGTGTGCGTGCCCCGCTGCCGCCGTCTCCGCGCTTCCATCGTGGTGTGGGGCAGCGCCGGTTCCCGCAATGTTCCTGAAGGTTTTTTGCGCCAGCGGGCCTGGGACCAGATCGTCGACTTCCTTCACATGGCCGGTGAGGTGGCATGCCGGCACGACATCGTTGTTGCCATTGAGCCGCTAAGGCGCCAGGAGAGCAATATCCTGAATACGGGCGTCGAGACCCTGGAGATGGTGCGCAGGGTGAAACACCCCAATGTGCGAATGATCATCGATTACTTCCACCTGCGCGAAGAGAATGAAGATCCGCGGATCCTCGAAGTAGCAAGACGGGAGATCGTACACTTACACTTCGCCAATCCGCACGGGCGCCTCTGGCCACGTGGTCTCCGCGAAGACGATCACTATGGCGCTTTCTTTCAGTACCTAAAGAAGACCGGCTACTCCGGCGGCATTTCAATCGAGGGCCAAGGCTCGTTTGAAAAGGATGGTGCTGCCAGTCTGGAGTTCTTTCGCCAAGCCATGGGAGTCGGGCTATTCAAAACTCCGTCTGAACTCGAACGCTGAATGCTGTGCTCCGCAAAAACGCGCGGGCTTTATGCGGCGCAGTTTTCCCATGAATATTCGTGATGCAGACCACACAAAATATCTTTCGCTCGAATCTGACAATCAGGGGGTAACTTGTGCCTGTGCGTCGTGGAGTTGGCAGTTGTCTGGCAGCGCTCTCCTCAGGCATTCCAGGACCCAAGCTGGAGTGTGGCCGTCCTTTATTGACCTCGTCAGCAGAATCTATGGGTAGATTCTGGTTCGGGGAGTCGTCCTAGCGTGTGATAAAGGGCGATTTCCATAGCTTCATAGGTCCGAAACCCGT
>Ga0209526_10003373_pt1 | contig 10899 bp, 10 predicted proteins | sample JacPinW_OM2H0_M1_FD_188566 | JGI IMG/M metagenome (GOLD analysis project Ga0209526, IMG submission 188566) | Forest soil microbial communities from Algoma, Ontario, Canada - Jack Pine, Ontario site 1_JW_OM2H0_M1 (SPAdes) (version 2) | ecosystem: Environmental > Terrestrial > Soil > Boreal...
CATGTCCCGCGTTGTGCCATTAAGCGACATCGCGGGCTTGGCTTAAGATGGAAGAGGCCGCCAACTGGGGCGGTCCTACTTGCGTGGGCGTTCTTCTTCTTTCGATAAGTCGGCCAGAAATTCCGCCAGCGCTTGCTTGCCAGCAAATTGCGCGGCCGTGTCGGACTGGAATCCGTCTCCGGTCATCTTTATGCCCAACGGTTTGCTCTTGCGGCGTATCTCCCAGCTCCAGCGATCAGGGCTCTGACCGCGCCGAGACGTAACGACGTAATAATCGTTGATGGGGTGATCGGCCATCGCGCACACTAGACCGGATACGCGCTCCGTCGCCGACTATAGTTTAAGCAAAACGGGCCACTACTGGCCATTGGGTGTCCGCCGGTCGATTGCAGGCTTCGCAATAGAAGGCCTTGCCAAATTCCGCGCGCACGACCTTGAAGCCTGCTGGAACGGCTTCCACGTTAAAATCATAGGTCCGCTTTGCAGGCCGTGAAAGACGGGCTGACCCCGACATCCCGCAGTTCGAGCATGTAAGTAACTCGGTCCACTTATCGTGGGCTATAATCATGTGCGCAGCCCCCTTTGGCGGTGGCAAAAAAAGCACACGGCGCAGCGGTCGTCTGGTCAGAATTGCTCACTCTCAGAGGTTGGCCCTATCCTTCGTTTTGGCCGAATAATCATCGATGTGTCCGGGCAAGTGAAAATGATCAGCCCGCAGAGCGGGCTGATCGGCGGGCGTGACCTGGGCAGTGAACTTTTAGCGATCCGGAGAGCTTCAGGCGCCGGAGGCCGCCAACATCGCCGCCGGCGCTTGCACGGCGCGGGCCTTGGCGGCTTTCCGCACTTTCTCGAACGCGCGCGCCTCGATTTGCCTGATGCGCTCGCGCGATACGTTGAACTTGAGCGCGAGCTCCTCGAGCGTCTGCGGTTCGTCGGCCAAAAGGCGTGCCTCGAAGATGCTGCGTTCGCGGCCGTCCAGCACATCGATCGCGGCGGTCAGCGCCTTACGCTGGCGTTCCGTCTCGTCCTGTTCGACGACGATGGCCTCGGGCGAGGGGGACTGATCGACCAGGTAGTCCTGCCACTCGTTGGTTTCGCCGTTAGCCTGAATTGGTGCATTGATCGATTTATCGCCGCTGAGGCGTCTGTTCATATCGACGACATCCTGGTCCGTGACATCGAGACTTTTGGCAATCGAAGCCACCTGATCGGGATGCAGGTCGCCGCTTTCAAGGGCAGCGATCCGGTTTTTTGCCGAGCGCAGTTTGAAGAACAGCCGCTTCTGGTTGGTGGTTGTGCCGATTTTGACAAGTGACCACGAACGCAGAATGTAGTCCTGGATGCACGCCCTGATCCACCACATCGCATAGGTGGCGAAGCGAAAGCCTTTTTCGGGCTCAAAGCGGTTCAATGCCTGCATCAGGCCGACATTGCCTTCGGAGATCATCTCCGAAAGCGGCAGTCCGTAGCCGCGGTAGCCCATGGCGATTTTGGCGGCGAGACGGAGATGGCTTGCGACAATCTGGTCCGCAGCATGGCGGTCGCCTTGCTCGCGCCAACGTTTGGCGAGCTGATACTCCTGGTCCCTTTCAAGCATCGCGAAACGGCTGATGTCGGAGAGATAGCCTTTGCCCCGTCCGTCTCTGACAAATGCCGGCTGACGCCGGGTTCGAGCTGTGAGACCTGCGAATTGTCCCTCGATGCCCATATCAATCGCTCCGTGCTGCAAAGCTGGTTACCATCGGCCGTTCGAAACTCGAGCGGTTAACCAGAGGATAGGCAAAGCGCAGGGGGGAGCCATTAAATTGGGGTTTAGGACATTAAATTCGAATTCAGTCGCGGGGAAATGAGGGTCTTGGAATCGACCTTGATGCCGCGTGATGCGGCATCAAGGTTGAGAGCGCGCGGATAACGAAAAATTGCGCGCCGGCAATTTCGACTTCAGTAGGTGCAGTTGTAGGGCAAAGTGTCGGACGTGTAATACGGGTAGTACGGGCAACCGAGGCCGTAATCGTAGTACGCTCCGCCGAAACGACGTCTTCCAACGCCGAAGTGATCCCGGCCGAGTCCAGCGATGTGACCTTCGTGGAAGCCACCGATGTGGGCTCCGCCAAGGCCTCCGATGCGGCCACCACCAAAACCACCGATGTGACCTCCGCCAAAACCACCGATGTGACCTCCGCCAAAGCCACCGATATGAGCTCCGCCAAAGCCACCGATGTGGCCGCCACCGAAGCCGCCCATGTGGCCGCCGCCAAAGCCGCCACCGTGTCCACCGCCACCGCCGCCGCCACGGGCTTCTGCACCGGTGGCAACAAGGCTGCCGGCAAGCAGTGCGCTTGCCAAAATCATTATCAATCGTCCTCTCATGACATTTCTCCATTGGGATGGGCGGACGTGCCGCCACAGGATCTTCATCAGATGTCGGTGCGTCTTGGCAGGACAAACGCCGACGTCACGATGATCTGGAGATGGGAATTCTCGTCTGCCGCCTCTACTAAATTCGCTGTCAGTCACCCGGCGCACACGGACCAGGAACGCGCAAGATCAACGGCCGGCCTCAAGCGGAGGGAAGGGCGCACGCGATCTCGGCCACACAACCCGGACCGGTCGCTATGGTGAGGCGGAAGCCGTGCAGCTTGACGATCGCCGAGACCAGGTTCAGGCCAAGGCCAAATCCAAAGCTGGTTCGGCTCTTGTCCGAGCGGTAGAAGCGCCGCGTGACGGCCTGGCGTTCATTTTCCCGGATGCCGGGTCCGGAGTCCGAGACGCGAACGATGGTTTCGTTCTTGCCCTGGAGCAGGGCGACTTCCACGTGGCCGCCCGCAGGCGTGAACTTCACGGCATTGTCGACCAGGTTGGCGATTGCCTCCAGCAGCAGGTCGCGGTTGCCGCGCACCGTTGCATCGTCTTTGGACACGACCTGCAGCGCGATATGCCTGTCCTCGGCGATCGGTTCATATAGATCGCCAACTTCCCGGATGAGATCCGCCAGCGCGACGTTGTCGAGCCCGTTGAGGCGGCCGCTGTGTTCGATCTCGGCGATACGCAGCAGTTTGGTGATGATCGCCAATGCGTGGTCGACGCTGCCGATCGCCCGGTTCGTGACAGCCTGCAATTCCTCGAGCGTCTTGGCATTGGCGACCCCGCGTTCGAGGGCGAGCCGCACCCGGGTGAGCGGTGTACGCAGATCGTGAGCAATTTCGTTGCCAACCCCGGCCATCTCCCGCACCAGAGCCTCGATCTCGTTCAGCATGCGGTTCGCCGTTTCGGCCAGCTTGTCGAAGGGGTGGTCAAGGCCCTGCGTCGGAAGGCGCTGGCGCAAATCACCGCCGACAATGCGGTGGACCAATGTGTTGAATTCGTCCACGCGCTTCTGGGCTCGAACGCTCAAGACCATGCCGATCAAGAGGCCCAAGCCAAGGGCGAAGGGCAATCCCAACATCAAGGCGCGCGCCACAACCTCGGCAAGCTGCTTCAATTCGTCGATATTGCGGGCAATCACCAGCACATTGCCGTTCGGCAGGGTGCGTGCGACAGCGCGAACGGTCATTTGTTCGGGGCCATTGGGATCGAGCCGGATCGCCGCGGCGCTCTGGACCGGCGCGTTGATCTTCAGGCCCTGTGGCAGGCCTTCCAGATTGCCCGCGATTCGATGTCCATCGCGGCCGAACAGGCCCGCCAGCTTGATGCGGCGCGGGTCCTGGCGCAATCGATCATCGATGGCGTTCAGCTGTCGATCCTGCGAATCCGCGGCGATGGCGAGACTTTCCTCGTTAAGCGCGGCATCCGTCGTCGCCAGCATATAGTCGGCGGCCTCCCAGTAGACGAAGGCGGAAAACAACACGATGCACACCGCGAACGCCCCGGCGGTCCAGCGGAAAGTTGTCGTGCGGATAAAGTCAGGAAGCTTCATGGAGAACGATCAAACCCCGCGAATATTGTGCGGACGGGGTTCTCGAGGCACCGGGTCACCCGCGCGTTCACTGCGTTTTGCGCAGTTCTCTTTGAAAAGGACGGCGCGCACCCCGCGTCACTCGGGGGCGTAAGGCGCGGGGCGCGCGCCGTCCGCTCGGCAGCCGCATAATGTCGCCCAGAGGGAGAAGGACGTGGCTGCGCTGAAATTTGATCTAGGACCGTGGAGCCATTTGCGCCACTAAACAGTGATTTAGGATTTCGCGCTGGCCGCGTTTTCTGGAAGCTAAATTCGTTTTTAGTTGAGAAAGCCGCGTCGTTCCGCGACGTCTATCTCCATGATGGAACCAGCCCGGATCGTTGATCGCCAGATCTGGCGCCACTCTGGTGTTGCTTCCGGCGGTCGCGCGATCCCGGAAGAGACCGCGGTCGCGCTCACCTATAACGGCGGAAGCTATGCGGTGATGATGACGACGCCGCAGGATCTGGAGGATTTTGCGGTCGGGTTCAGCCTGAGCGAGGGCATCATCGGCTCTCCCGCCGATATCGATACGCTCGACGTCGTGCGTCTCGACGACGGTATCGAACTGCGGATGTGGCTCAGCAAGCCGAAGGCCGATCGCCTGCAGGAGCGACGGCGGCACATTGCGGGACCGACGGGCTGCGGATTGTGCGGCATCGAGACGGTCGCGGAAGCCATGCGTCCCGCCGCCGTTGTCGGACCCGGCCGGCAATTCTCGTCGGAGCAGATCATGACCGCCATGCGGAACATATCATCGCGTCAAAAACTTAACATCGAGACGCGCGCGGTTCATGCCGCGGCGTTTTGGGATGTCAACGGAGGCATCGTGGCGCTGCGCGAGGACGTCGGCCGTCACAACGCGCTCGATAAGCTCTCAGGCGCACTGGCGCGCGCGTCCGTCGCGACGGGCGAAGGGATCATACTTCTCACCAGCCGGGTGTCGGTGGAGATGGTGCAGAAAACCGCTGCTATCGGCGCGCCGGCGATAGTGTCGGTCTCGGCACCGACGGCGCTCGCCGTTCGCATGGCGGATGCGGCCGGTATCACACTTGCCGCCATTGCCCGCGCCGACGGATTCGAAGTGTTCACGCATCCTCACCGAATTCTGTTTGCGGCGGTTGACAATGCCGCTCGCCAGCAAGAGCTCTGCTGACGGTACATCATCTTGCGAAAGGGCACTCGATCATGAAGATTGGCATCGTTGGTGCAGGAAGGGTCGGCTCTGCATGCGCGCTTGCGGCTGTGGTCCGCGGTAGCGCCCGGGACATCGTCATTGTCGACCGGAGCCGCAAACGCGCCAAGGCGGTCGCGACCGATCTTCTCTACGGATCGCCGCTCTGCCCAAAGACGACAATCGTCGACGCCGACTATGACGATCTGAAGGATGCAGCGCTGGTGATGGTGACGGCCGGCATCAACGAGAAGGCCGGCGGCGCCACCGATCGCAGCGATCCCCAGGGCCGGTTGCGGCTGTTGGATACCAATGCGGAAATCTATCGCGATATCGTTCCGCGCATCGTCCGCGCCGCACCCGGTGCCGTTATACTGGTCGTGACAGATCCTCCGGATCCGCTTGCCGATATTGCCCGCGTCAGCGCGGGGCATAATCGCGTGCTGAGCACGGGCACCTTCCTGGACAGCTTGCGATTCCGAGTTCATTTGGCGCAGCATTTTGAGGTCGATGCCAACCAGGTCGAGGCCCAGGTAGTCGGAGAACACGGCGTCTCGCAGGTTTTCCTTTGGTCGAGCGCCCGCATTGCCGGTGCGCCGATCAGCGCGCTCATTAAAGAGCGCGGCGAGACGTTCGATGGCGTACGCGAGCAGATAGAGAACAGCGTTCGCTATGCCAATATCACCATCATCGAAGGCAATGACGCGAGCCAGTTCGGCATCGGCATCGTATCAGCACGGATCGCGGAGATCGTGCTTCGCGATGAGCGGGCGGTAATCCCGATTGGAAGCTACCATGACAGGTTCGGCGTTACGCTGTCGCTTCCGAGCATTGTCGGTCGAAGCGGCGTCGTCCGGGTGTTCGAACCGGAAATGTCAGCGGAAGAGAAACAGGCGCTATTGAAGAGCGCCGCCAATTTGAGGAAATCGGAAGAGCGGATTTGAGAGCGCCGAACTGAAGACGCGCAAGATGCTCAGCGGACGACGCAAAAAAGCCCGGCCTGTGCCGGGCTTTTCTTATGAGTTGCGTGCGGCCTGCTAGGTGCCCGGCTTGGGCGAAGAACCCGGGTGTGCCGATGACACGCGCCAGACGGTGTTTCCGACATCGTCGGCGATCAGTAACGCGCCCGCCTTGTCAACCGCAAGACCAACCGGCCTTCCACGCGCGTGGTTGTCGGCATCGAGGAAGCCTGTCACGACATCCTGCGCCGGACCGCTGGGCTTGCCGCCGCTGAACGGCACGAACACCACTTTGTAACCGTTGAGAGGCGTTCGATCCCAGCTTCCGTGTTCGCCGACGAACGCGCCGCCGCGATAGTTTGCGGGAAGCTCGTTGCCCGTGTACATCGCCAGTCCCAATGGCGCGACATGAGAGCTCAGCGCATAGTCCGGCACGATCGCCGAGGCCACCAGATCGGGCCGCTGCGGCACGATGCGGGGATCGAGGTGCTGGCCGTAGTAACTATAAGGCCAGCCGTAAAAACCTCCGTCCTGCACCGAGGTCAGATAATCCGGAACCAGATCGGGCCCGATCTCATCGCGTTCGTTGGCGATGGCCCAGAGTTTTCCGGTCTCGGGCTCCCATTGCAGTCCGGTAGGATTGCGTACGCCGCTGGCGTAGATGCGATGCGCGCCGGATGCGCGGTCGACCTCCCAGATCGCGGCCCGTTCATATTCCGCGCCAATGCCGTTTTCGCCGATGTTGCTGTTTGATCCGACGCCGACATAGAGCTTGGAGCCGTCTGCACTCGCCAACAGAGTCTTGGTCCAGTGATGATCGATCGGCCCGCCGGGAAGATCGGTGAGCTTGGTGCCTGGCGCGGTGATGCTGGTCTGTCCATCCTGGTACGGATAGCGCACGATGGCATCGGTGTCGGCAACGTAGAGATCGTGGCCGACCAGGGCGACGCCAAATGGCGAGTTGAGGTGATCCAGAAAGACGGTGCGCAGCTTGGGAACGCCGTCGCCATTGGTATCGCGCAACAGCGTGATGCGGTTGGCGTCCTTTGCCTTGGCGCCGGCGAACCATTGCACCCAGCCGGTAATGATGTCCTTGGGGCGGTAGATCGGCGCTTTCGGACCATTGCTCTCGATCACCAGTACGTCGCCATTGGGCAGGACGTAGAGTGACCGCGGATGCTCGAAGCCGGTCGCCAGGGCATGGACCTGCAATCCCTGCGCCACCGTTGGAGTTTCGCTCCCCCATCCGACCACCTTTGCGATCCGTATCGGCGGCATCAAATACTGCTGCAGCTTAGGCAGCACGGGATTGGCGCCGATCTGCGTTCTCGGGTCGCCGCCATTATCGTCGCAGCCGGCCAGTGCCAGCACGGCGACAGCGGCAGAGAGAGCGGCGAGACGGCGCATGGGCTTCGCCGAGCCTGCATTCTTGAGGGCTTGCATCATATTCATGCTCCTACGCGATGACGATTTGCCAGGGCCGAGGCAACCCAGGCCGTCAAGATGAGAACGGCGACGACGAGAGCGGAAAGCATCAGGCCCGTCGGTACCACCGCGGTGTAGCCGTCGCGGCTGTGAACGAAGGCATTGAACAGAGCGATCAAGACCGCGAGCAGGTAGCCAACCGCGCGGGGCAGGGCCGGCCTGTCGATTTGTCTGCCACTTAGAAGGTCGATCACGTAGGCGATGACGGCAAGGCCCGCCATGATCAGACCCGCGGTGATCAGCCAGATCGAGAACCTCTCCCACACCACATCAGGCATCTGCCAATAGACAAGATCGGTGACGAGGGCGCCGGTGAAATAGGCGGCGGAAAACGACACCAGCATTTTGTGGATCGGTCGCCCGCGAGGTTTTGCGGTTGACCTCAAGCTAGCATGGTCAATGAACCCGGCTTCCGTGATAGTCGCATGCTTCATGTTTCAAGCCTCCAATAGGTCGCGCGCTTGCGCGCGCTTCAAAAGAGCGCCGGTTTATTCTCCGGGCTCCGATACCGGGATGTGAAAGCTTCGTGCTGATAATCCAACACTGTCCCGGCCAAAGGTTCTCTAAATTCGAGTTCATTGTTTCAAGGCCGAGGGGAACGATGTTGCGTGAACGCCAAACGGCAAAAGCCAACAGTCAGCTCTATCGCTGCATCTGCATGAGCTGATCCATCGGCATCATGTTGTGGTTGAGGTTCGCCATGATCCAGAGCGATCCGCACATCACAAGAAGCACGATCGGAAGATTTTCAGCGACCGGAGATGGTAGTCGACACCCGCGCCCCGGCGAATAGGTCAATTCCGACAGCGGCGGAAAGGGCAGCCGGCCCGTGCGCGCGAACTCGCCGATCAAGGAAATTCATCGCCCGCACCCGATCGCTGAACCCTTGACAACCGAGCCGCCGCCCGGACGTTCCATGGCGGCGGAACCCAGCTAGATCACTTCTGCCGTAGTCGCGCCGGCGTTCAGTCTCACTTGAAGTGCGGAACCACCGGGACGGAGATGTGCGGCGCCGGCAGCGGAGCGACCCTGGAGGCGTTGCCGATGCCGCTCGGATCGACCATCACATTGTTCATTCCACCGGCGTTCGCGGGTCCCGGCGCAATTCCGCTGATCGGCACATTTCCCGACCCCGCTCCACCCGCGGACCTTGCAAATGAGGCAGCGGGCGCCGCCAAAAAGATCAAGAGAGCGATGGCAATCTTTGTCGAGGTGTTGGACATGACGAGCCTCCATTGTTCGACGAGGGCGTTTTGCGTAACTGAAGTCGAAGTAGGTCTGTCCAGCGGCTGGCGCCATTAAATTGAATTTTACAATGGCCTGTCAAAGAATCTCGTTGGCAAGACTGCCATGCGTTCCCATCTTCACGTCTCACCAATCAGGAGACCGAAATGAAACTCGCATTGATCGGCGTCGCCACTCTTGTCGCGGCAGCTTCCGCAACACCGGTACTCGCGCAAGCGGTGATCGAAGACCCCGGCTATTGCGCGCAGTTCTACCCGAACGCAAATTGCCAAAACCTGGGGCCGGGCAATCCGTATACGGATGGCGGCTACCATCGAAACAACTGGCAGAACGGCTACGCGTCGGTGGAACGTCATTGGCACCGTCACCATGTGAAGCACCGCCGATAACGGAAGAGGATGCGGCGCAGCGGCCGCTTTCAGCCGCGAAGCGCACAGGAATGAAATATTGAGGCGGCCGGCATGCGTGCTGGCCGCCTCAATTTTCTTTCACAAGGCGCATGGCATTTGCGGATCGCGATGCGAGCCATCGACATGAAATCGATTTAACCTACCTGAAGCGCAATTTAGTGGGACGAGCAGGGTCCTGGCTTACGTCCGTGGTGAGGCCTCTGAGCATTCAGGGGCGGAGAAGGCGAGAATTCAAAAAATCTCGCTGCCAATCTATCCACGGAAGAAGACAAGCTATGACAAGATTCAAGATCTTCAGCGCGGCAGCCATGCTGTCGCTCATGTTCGCAACGCCGGTATTCGCGCAAGCCGCTATCCAGGAGCCAGGTGCGTTCGCGTTTTACTACCCCAATAATGATGTCCTCAACGGCGGCCGCCCCACGCCGGCGGCGGGGCTGGACGCCAGGACACCGGTGCTGTTCGGCAGCGGCGGTCCCACGATCGACAGCCGTGCAGACGGTGCGTCCTGCGCCGCGCGTTATCGTTCCTTTGACCCCGCTTCGGGGACGTTCCTTGGGCGCGACGGCCGCCGGCACGCTTGCGAATAAGCTCGCACGAAGCATCCATGCAGGCAGCCGAAACTGGGCTGCGGATTGAGACGGCCGCATCGGCAACGATGCGGCCTTTTCGATGCGATGTTCTCGGATGAGAAGCGTGGCCGGCGACCTTCCGATCAACTGCACTGAATCGGCAAGATCGGAACAAGTGCGGCAATCCCCGGCAAGCGGAGCTCGTTCGGCGAACTACAATCGTGGCGCATGGCTCCTGGAACATGGCTGAACTTCATCGAGTTATTCCAGGCGTTACTTAAGGCCTGCCGATTTCGAGCGGATAAGGTACGATGAACAAGCCAACCGACATCGACAGGAATATTGTTCCGACATCGCGTCGCCGGTTCCTGCGAAATGGCAGTGCATTGGTGGGTGGGGCCGTCGTTGCCGGCAGTCTCGCCGGCAGCAAGGCATCGGCGGCAACCGGAAGTGCGGAGAATCTGCCGCCCAACGTGCCGGCATGGATGAAGACGCCCGGCGATCCCATGGGAAGCCAGCTCTACGGAACGCCTTCGCCGTTCGAGAAGGGTGTCATCAAGAATATCCCCAAGGATCTGCCGCAATATCTGTCGGCGTCCGGACGAACACCGCTACAGGATCTCGACGGCATCATCACGCCGAATGGACTGTTCTACGAACGCCATCATGCCGGCGTCCCCACCATCGATCCGGCGCAGCACCGGCTGATGCTGCATGGCCTGGTCGACAAGCCCCTGATCTTTACCATGGACGACATCCGGCGCTTTCCTTCGGAGTCGCACGTCTATTTCCTCGAATGTTCGGGCAACCCAAACTACAAGAAACCCTACGGCAAGACGGCTTCCGACCTCGTCGGTCTTGTGAGCTGTGCGGAATGGACCGGGGTGAGGCTGAAACACGTGCTGCAGGAAGCGGGATTGCAGTCCGGCGCGAAATGGGTCGTCGCCGAAGGCGCCGATGCGGCTGCATTGACGCGCAGCATTCCGATCGAGAAGTGCCTTGATGATGCGATGCTGGTGTACAGCCAGAACGGCGAGCGGCTTCGTCCGCAGCAAGGCTATCCGCTGCGGCTCCTGCTGCCCGGATTCGAAGGCAATATGAGCGTGAAGTGGCTGCGCCGTCT
>Ga0209526_10003375_pt1 | contig 10896 bp, 9 predicted proteins | sample JacPinW_OM2H0_M1_FD_188566 | JGI IMG/M metagenome (GOLD analysis project Ga0209526, IMG submission 188566) | Forest soil microbial communities from Algoma, Ontario, Canada - Jack Pine, Ontario site 1_JW_OM2H0_M1 (SPAdes) (version 2) | ecosystem: Environmental > Terrestrial > Soil > Boreal...
GGCGCCGACTGCGCGCCGGCGGGCGGCGCATCCGGTTCGGCGCCGCCAGGTGGCCGGCTGCCGCGCAGGTCACTGCGCTCGCCCGAGGTCATCGATTCCTGCTTGCCCATGGATCTTCCTTCAGCGTGCTCGCCTCTTCGTCGGCAACCTCTGGGCCCGCCCAGCCCGGGGAGGCCGCCAGGTGGATTGGCCCGGCGGGAATCGCCAGCGTGGGCAGGACCACCTCGAACTCGCTGCCCACGCCCGGCGTGCTGCGGACCAGCACATCTCCGCCGTGCGCATGGGCGACGGCGCGCACCAACGCCAGCCCCAGCCCGGTGCCCTTGGAGCCGGTGCCCTTGGAGCCGGTGCCACTCGCCCCGTCGGCCGTCGGCTCGCTCGGCATCGTCCCCGTCCTGAACCGGTCGAAGATGCGCTCGAGTTCGCTGGGCAGGATGCCCGCGCCTGTGTCGGCCACGATCATACGCGCGGGCTCGCCACTCCCGGCCGCGATCACGGACAGCTGGATCATGTCGTCGCTGGTGGTATGCCGGACCGCGTTCTCCAGCAGGGCGTCCACCGCAAGACCAAGCCGCTCCCGGTCGGCGCTGACCGTTACCGCATCGAGCAGGCCGAGCTGCCAGCGCCGGGCCGCGGTGGGCCGCCACTTGCCGATGACTTCCATGGTGAACAGGTCAAGGGCGACCGGCTCGGGATACAGGAAGTCCGGATCCTCGGATGCGGCGATGACGAGCAGCCGCTCGCCGAGGCGGCGCAGCCGGGTGAGTTCCCCCACCACGACTTGGATGTCTCGGCTCTCACCGCGGTCGGCGAGTTCGCCCGCGAGCAATTCGGCGTGGCCCAGCGCGATGGTGATCGGGGTCCGTAGCTGATGGGAGGCATCCTGCAGGAACCTGCGCTGCGTCGAAAGCAGCCGCGCGTTCTCGTCGCTGACCAGGTCCCGTTCGTGGTCGGCGACCAGCCTGCGGCGCGCGTGCCAGACCATCAGCCAGAACATGGCCGCCATCAGGGGAACCTCGTTCAGTTCGTCCACCGACTGGGCGCCGCGCCAGACGTCCCAGCCAATGGTCGCAAACGTGGTGGCGACGACCAGGGCGAGCACCCACAGGGTCGGCCTGATGGCCCAGACGCGGAAACCGTAGAGCAGCGTGAGGCTGATCCAGATGAAGTGGAAGGGGACCGTTTCCCAGTGCGAGAAGATCACCATCGATACGAGGTTGGCCACGGTGAAGACCACCCAGGCCGCGTCGACCCAGCCCGGCTGGAAGGGCCAGGAGCGGCCGGCCGGCGCGTCCGTTGACCCGGCATCTGGCCCACGGCGCGCGCTCCTCATGAAGGGCAGGCCGGCCGGGAGCGGATGGCGCAGGCTCGCGGGCAGGGGATGGCGCAGGCCAGCCGAGAGGGGATGGCGCAAGCCACCGGGCCGGGGACCGCGGCGCCGGCTCGGAGCCGGGCTCTGCGGGCTGGTCTGCGGCAGGTCCGGCAGTTCTCCGGGAAGCGGGTGCCAGAGACGAGACAGCGCAACGTTCCTCAGGCCGGCGGCCACCTTGTGACGCAGCCGGCCAATGCTCGGGTCGCTAGGAGGTGAGCTGGTATCCCTCACCGCGTACCGTCTTGATCAGGTCGAATCCAAGCTTCGAGCGAATGCGCCGGACGCAGACATCGACGACGTTGGATCCGGGATCGAAATCGTATCCCCAGACTGACGCCAGCAGCTGACCTTTGGTGACGGACTGGCCGACATGCTCCATCAGCTCCCGGAGCAGCAGGAACTCCAAGCGGGTCAGCGGTACGGGCCCTTGTCCGATGTTGGCTTCCAACCGGCCGAAATCGAGCAGCAGCTCTCCCGCCCTGAGCACCTCATTCAGCGGGTGACCTACGTCCCGGAGCCGCACGCGGACCCGGGCCAGCAGTTCAGCCAGCGAGAACGGCTTGGTCAGGTAGTCCTGGGCGCCTAGCTCCAGGCAGTCCACCTTGGTGGTCACGTCGGAGAGGCACGACAACACCAGCACCCCCTGTTCGGGCCGCTCACGCCGCAACTCGGCGAGGATCTCCCGCCCATCCATGTCCGGCATGACGAGGTCGAGGATGACCAGGTCGTAGTCGCCGGCGATGGCCTTCCGCAGGCCGGTACTGCCGCTACTGGCGAAATCGATTGCATAGCCGGCCGCGGAAAGAGCCCGGGCGATGAAATCGCGGATCCTCGGCTCGTCGTCGACAACGAGGAGCCGCGCCGCCGTCGGGTACATGCCCGGCTGGTGGGCGATCTTCGCAGGTAGGTCAGTGTGCATTGGCTCTATCGGTCAGCTCGGCACGGCGTGGTTGCCGACCCCCCAAGCGGCTAGACGGAGGGCCGCCTGCGGACGATCCTCCGTATTCCGGCATTCCCGGTCAACCCTTCGACGCGTTTGGCAAACCATTGCACCCACCTCTGCCCGGCGAAGGGGCACTGTAGCAGCACCAAGGTGACTATGAGTAGTGGATAAGTTACACAGTGTTGCTACCATGCCGTCTCATGGCCGAACCTACCCTCGCGGCAAGCCTTGATCATGACAATTTCGTCATTCAGTGTCCGCAATGTTGCCGCCACATGGCTAACGATCGCAGGATCAGGTCCATAAGAGGCTTCCGGCCCGCGTCGTGTGCCATAGGCGGGTCGGCCCCAGTCGTGTGCGCAATGCGCCGCGAAGAAGCGAGGTGGTGACTGGTGTCTCTGCCAGTCCGTGTCGTGACCCTGCTCGTGGCGTTCGCCGCGGTGGTCGTCGGCGCGGTCTTCATCGTCATTCATTACCTGCTCGGCGGCCCACCGGTCGTGGACTACACCTCCGCTGCCTCTGGTGGCCAGGTCAACGTGGTCATGCAAGAGGATCCGCAGAACTCCGTGACCAGCACCCCTGACTGGGTTAGCTATTTCGTCCAGAACCCACAGACCAAGCAGTGGGTACACACCACGCTGTTCAAGGTGCCGGCCGGAACCCGGGTCAATATGACGATCCTCGGTTACGACGGCTGCACACCGTTGCGCAACAACTTCTGGAGCAAGGTCCTGGGCACGATCGGCGGGACCGTGAACGTTTCGCAGGTCAACGGCAAGGGGGTCGCCGGCCCGACGCAGACCGTGTCCACCATCAACTCGTGGTCGAATTGCAACGTCGGGCACACGTTCGCGATCCCGGGCCTGAACCTGTTCGTGCCGGTGGCATCGCCCGGAGCCTCGGCCACCCTGTGCGGCTCGTCGCCGTGCACCTCCGGCCCGCACGCGGTGGAGACGTTCAGCTTCATGACGCCCCGGCACGGGGGCATCTTCCGCTGGCAGTGCTACGTGCCCTGCGGGGGCGGATTCCTCGACGGTAACGGCGGCCCGATGGCGACGATCGGTTTCATGACGGGCAACATGGAGGTGACGGGCTGATGGCCGCGTCAGAGGCCCCCACGGCCGCCACCCCGGAGACGCGCCACGGACGGCGGATCTTCCTGATCTGGATCGTCCTGGCGCTCGTCGCCGACCTGCTCATCTGGTTTGCCTGGTACCCGCACATGCCGCCGGGGGTCATGTCCTCGTCAGCGAAGCACCAGCAGTTCGACATCGCGGTGCTGGCGCTGGCCGCCGCCCCCGTCATGCTCTTCGTCTGGACCTACTTCGGCTACGCGCTCGTCACCTGGCGCCACCGGGACGGCGACGACGATGACGGGCCGCCTATCTTCGGGCACACCGGACTCCAGGCGACCTGGATCGGCGGCACATCCGTGATCGTGCTCGCCGCGTTCGTCTTCGGCACGATCGAGCTGATCGTCCCGGCCGGCGCGGGCGCTGGTCAGGGCCCGCTGCCTGTTTGGAAGCCGTCCGGGGACAACCTGCTCCAGGTGCAGGTGATCGGCCAGCAATGGGCGTTCACCTACCGCTACCCGCAATTCGGCGGGATGGAGACCACCCAGCTGGTCCTGCCCGAGGGCCGGGCGGTGGAGTTCCACGTGACCTCGATCGACGTGATCCACAGCTTCTGGGCCTACCAGATCGGGGTCAAGGCAGACGCGAACCCGGGCGTCGACAACGTGGCGTACACCACTGCCGAGCACACCGGCGGGTTCACCGTGCGCTGCAACGAGCTGTGCGGGCTCTGGCACGGCGCCATGTTCAACTACGGCACGGTGGTGTCCCCCTCCGCCTTCCAGGCCTGGGCGAGGCTCACCCAGGTCAGGCTCGCATCGGTGACCAGGATCCTGCCGCCCTACGCCCTCACCTACGACCCGACCGTGATCCCGCAACTCGGCAAGGCCCTGGTCAAGGATGTCGGTATTACGGGTTCGCCCGGCTACTACTACCCGCCAGGCGATCCGGTGCAGCCGTGACCAGCGGACCGGCCGCCGCCTGGCGGCGCACCTACCAGGGGGCTCCGGGGGCTGTCCCCCGGGTCTACACCTGCCCGGGGGCTCCGGGGGTTGTCCCCCGCGCCAACACTGCGATGAAGAGGTGACCGGATGTCCATCGAGATAGAGCCGGAGAAGGCACAGGAACCCGCGGGAGCCGGACCAGCCGCCCCGGGTCCTGCCCGGCCGTGGTGGATGCGGCCTGCGATCCACACCGCCCTGATCGGCGCGGTGCTCGGGTACCTGGTCGGTCACTGGCTGGGCAACTTCCTGTCCTGGAACTACGCGCGCAACGCGCTGTCCGACACGAACGACTTCCCGATCGTCCTCGGGTACGTGCTCGGGACGGTCGGCTTCCTCGGCGGACTGGGCGTGTTCAACGACCTGTTCCGGCAGATGGCCGGCAGGCCGGTACCGGTCGCCGAGGAGGAAGAGGAGTCGTCTACCGGCCTGGCCAGGTACTTCAGGTTCTCCCTGGACCACAAGGTCGTCGGCATCCAGTACCTGGTCGGCATGATCGTCTACTTCTGCACGGCCGGCCTGTTCGCCATGGCGATCAGGACCGAGTTGCTGTCGCCGACCTACCACGTGCTGAGCGCCAGCACCTACATCGAGGTCGTCGGCGAACACGGCACGATGATGATGATGCTGATGTCATCGGTCGTGCTCGGCCCGTTCGGCAACTACCTGATGCCGCTCATGATCGGTTCCAAGCGGATGGCGTTCCCGAGGCTGGAGGCGCTGTCGTTCTGGCTGACCCCGGCGGCGTTCATCGTCCTGCTTTCCGGCCTCCTGCTCGGCGGATTCCCCACCGGCTGGACCGGGTACGCGCCGCTGAGCGTGCAGGCCGGGCAGGGCATGGACTCCTACGCGGTCGCGTTCGGCCTGATGGGGATCTCGATCATCCTGGCCGGGTTCAACATCATTGTCACGGTGATCAACTACCGGGCGCCGGGCATGCGGTGGAGCAGGCTGCCGATCTTCGTGTGGTCCATGGTCACCGTCTCGTTCCTGATGGTGCTCGCCGTCCCGGTCCTGGTCGGCGGGATGTACATGCTGGTCACCGACCGCACCGTGCAGACCGCGTTCTTCGCGAACCAGCTAGGTGGCAGCAGTTACCTGTATCAGAACCTGTTCTGGTTCTTCGGCCACCCCGAGGTCTACATCTTGGCGCTGCCCGGGTTCGGCATCGTGTCCGAGATCATCCCGGTGTTCTGCCGGAAGCCCCTCTTCGGCTACCGGGTCGCCGGGGCCGGGATGATCGGGGTGGCCCTGCTCAGCTTCTTCGTCTGGCAGCATCACCTGTTCGACAGCGGGATCAACCCTGAGATGCGGCCGCTGTTCATGCTGACCACCGAGCTGATCTCTATCCCGACCGGGTTCATCTACCTGGTGGCGATGGGCACGTTCTGGAAGGCGAAGATGCGGTTCACCGTGCCGATGCTGTTCGCGCTGGGACTGTACTTCAACTTCCTGATCGGCGGCATTTCCGGGGTGTTCCTGTCCGACGTCCCAGCGGACACCACGGAACACGGCAGCTTCTTCGTGATGGCCCACTTCCACTACACGATCATGGGCGGGCTCATCTTCGCCTTCATGGCGGCGTGCTACTACTGGCTGCCCAAGATGATGGGGATCAAGCTGAACGAGACGCTCGGCAAGATCCACTTCTGGACCATGTTCATCTTCTTCAACTCGACGTTCCTGCCGCTGTTCGCGGTCGGCATGATGGGCCAGCCGCGCCGGGTCTTCGAGTACGCGCGGAACCTGCAGACGCTCAACGACTGGGTGTCGATCTCCGCATTCCTGCTCGGCGGCTCCATCCTGATCTTCGTGATCAACTTCATCTGGTCGACGCTGTTCGCGCGCGTGCCCGAGGTAGCCAACCCGTGGCAGTCGCGGGGGCTGGAGTGGCAGGTTCCCTCGCCGCCGCCGGGGGGCAACTTCGAGCACATCCCCGTGGTGCTCGCCGGCCCGTATGACTACGGCGTGAAGGACGCGCCGCCGGTCGCCGACCTGCACCCGCCGGTCGGCGTGGTGAGCGCCGCGTACGCGGGCGCGGGCGCGGGAGTGGAGGCATAGCGATGGCCGAGCAGACCACACAACCGTCAGCCGGGCTGGACCGCGCGGCCGAGGAGGCCGGCTTCTATCACGAGGCGGCGCTGAACGCCGCGTGGTCAGGATCCCGGATCGCGGTCGGCGCGCTGTCGTTCCTGTACGGCTCGTTCGTGTTCGCCTACTTCTACCTGCGCTCGGTCAACTCGGACGGGAGGTGGCACGGTTCCGGCTATCACGCGCCGTCGATGGTGACGGGCACAGTGATCATGGCCCTGGTCGTGGTCAGCGCCATCGTGCAGTACCTGGCGTTGCAGCGGATCAAGGGCGGTGCCAAGGGCGCCTGGCTGGCCGGCGGCGCGGTGGCGCTGCTCCTTGGCCTGGCGGCCATGGCGCTGCAGATCATCGAACTGCTGCACCTCCCGTTCGCGCCGGGAAGCTCGGGTTTCTCCAGCGTGTTCACCGGTTTCTACCCGGTGCTCATAGTCAGCATCCTGGGCGCGATGATCTGGCTGGAGATCCTGCTGATGCGCGCGAGGCCGCTCCCCGGGATCTTCTTCGTGGAGCAGCCGCCCACCTACGCCGAAGCCTTCGCGGTGCAGCGTTTCCAGTCGTCGCTGAGTGCCTTCACCCTGGTCTGGAACTACCTCGCGGTGGTGACCATCTTTTTCTGGGTGCTGTTTTACCTGCTCTGAGCGAAAGGATAGGCCTGCCCGGAAAGGCTTACCTCAGCGTCAGCCGGCCGGCGGCCCACAACCGTCATGAACATGGTTGTCTCGCACTGGTCGGCCAACGTCGCAGTTCTCGCTGGGTGCCTGGTGATCGCTGCGGTGCACCTCAGCGGGGTACGCGGCACGACGGCCGACGCCCGGCCGAGCGGCCCGGCCGGGCCGGACGGCCGAGGGCGTGCCCTGGTGCGGGAGGCGGTCGCCTTCGACGCCGGGCTGGCCGTCGTACTCCTGGCCTTGGTGTCGCCTGTCGCCTACTGGGCGCGGGACTTCATCTGGGTCCGTTCGCTGCAAGACCTGCTGCTGGCCGTCGTAGCCCCGCCGCTGATCGTGCTCGGGGCTCCGTGGCTGCCGCTGCGCCGCGGCTTGAGCCCCCGGCGCAGAGGGCCGGTGCCTGCGTCCAGCGCGGAGGCGCTGGGGTCTGCTACCGCGGGCCCAGGCACGGCGGGTTCCAGTGTGGCGGGCCCCGGTGTGGCGGGCCCCGGCGCGGCAGGCCCAGGCGCGGCGGGCATCGGTGCGGCGGGCACCGGCGCGGGTCCTGGTGCGGCGGGCCCTGGCGCGCGCCCCGTCCCGAAGCGGTCGGCCAGTGGCTGGCTGAGCTGGCCGGTCGCGGTGACCGCCGCCTTCACCGTGGCCTGGTGCGGATGGCACATCCCGGTCCTTTATGACGCCGCGCTCCGTTACCCGGTGGTCTTGGCGGCCGAGGTCGTCAGCTATCTGGGGGTAGGGGTACTGTTCTGGCTGCAGCTGATCGGGTCACGCCCGCTGGCTCCCCGGTTCCGGCCGTTGCAACGGGTCATGCTGATCGCGGCCACCGTGGTGACCAGCACTATCCTGGGTATGGTGTTGGGGTTCGGCGCCAACGTGATGTACCCGGCATATCGTGGCGCGGGGCATCACCATCTCCTCACGGTCGTGGCGGATCAGCAGCTTGGCGGTGCGATTCTGTGGGTGCTGGTGCTGCCGTCGTACATCATCGCTGGAGTCGCGCTGCTCCTGCGCTGGCTGAACGATGAAGAGTCAGAAGCTCTTGCGCTCGGTTTTGACCGGCTGCTCCGGCCACCGAGGTCGGCCTGGCCCTCCCGGACCGGGCTGAGATGATCAGTGAATTGATTCCCAGCAGGAGGCTAGAGGTGTCGTACTACCCACTAGGTGCGCAAGTGATGACGTTGGTCATGCCGCTGGGTTTCTTCATCGTCGTGATGGCGGGGTTCTACTTCGTCTTCACCAGGCCGCATACGATTCCTGGCCACCGGGATGCGGGCGTTGGGCGGGCGCGCCCAGTGGCCCCTGAGCCCGGCACGGCTCGGGATATGGCAGCTGCCGCCGGCTTTATGACCGCGACCAGCGCAGGCGGGGTGGCGCCGCTGGCCGACCGGGAGACGCCACCCGTGGTGGGGGCGGCGAGACATCGCGATGCCGAACAGGCCGAAGACAAGGCAGGCCCGGAGGGCGCATCGGCAGAAGGCTCGGAGGAGTCCGAGTGACGCCAGCGACCGGCGCGCTCCCCGCGGTGACGGGGCGCCGCTCCGCCCGGGTCGTTGCCCGGTCGCTCTTCGCGCTGACGAAGCCAAGGATCATCGAGCTCCTCCTGGTCACCACGATCCCCACGATGCTGTTGGCGCAACGGGGCCTGCCCTCGATGAGGCTGCTGGTCTTCACGCTGATCGGTGGCGCGTTCGCGGCCGGCAGCGCGAACACCTTCAACTGCTACCTCGACCGGGACATTGACGCGGTGATGAAGCGCACCTCCCGGCGCCCGTTGGCCCGGAAGGCACCGTTTGCCGTCATCAAGCCGACCGAGGCGCTTGTCTTCGGGGTCGTGCTGGGGGCGGCGGCGACACTGCTGCTCGGCCTGCTGGTCAACTGGCTGGCCGCAGCACTGGCCGATGCCGCGATCCTGTTCTACGTCTTTGTTTACACGCTTGGTCTGAAACGGCGGACCGCGTCCAACATCGTCATTGGTGGCGCCGCGGGCTGCTTCCCGGTGCTCGTCGGCTGGTCGGCGGTGACCGGCACGGTCACATTGCCAGCCGTCGTGCTATTCGCTGTGATCTTCTTCTGGACGCCACCGCACTTCTGGGCGCTCGCGATGAAGTTCCGTGATGACTACGCCGCGGCCAGCGTTCCGATGCTGCCGGTCGTCGCGCCCGCCAGCGTGGTGGCACGCAAGATCCTCTTCTACTCCTACGTGATGGTGGCGGCCACCTTGGCGCTCGCGCCCTACGCGGGGTGGCTGTACACCGCGAGCGCGGTGGCACTCGGGGTCTGGTTCCTCGCCGAAGCCCACCGGCTCCGCGCCCGGGTCGCCCGCATCGACGCTGAGTCGGCCAGCGCTGCTGATCTGGCCGGCGCGACCCTGGCCGGCGCGACTCTGGCCGACGCCAGCCCGGCAGGCGCGACTCTGGCCGACGCCAGTCACGAGGCCAGTGCCAACGCGGCGGGTCCCGCAATTTCCGAAGGAGCGTGCGCGGGCGCGGCTCGGCCCAGCACCAACCCGGCCCCGATGCGGCTGTTCCATCTGTCGATCGCGTACCTGACGTTGCTGTTCGCGGCCATCGCGGTTACCGCCGTGCTGCCCTGGGGTGGCTGGTAGGCGCTGCCCTGGGGGTGGTTGGGAGGCCGCTGGCCGCTGGCGTCGCAGCCAGCGGCTAGCTGATCCGGGCCTCCGTGCGGTCGGCGGGCAGCAGCACCACCGCGCGCAACCCGGGTTCGGCGTCTTCCAGCCAAGCTGTGCCGTCATGGGCCTGGGCGGTGGCCCGGACGATGGCCAGGCCGAGGCCGGCGCCGTCCTGGCCGTCGCCATCTCTGCTGCGCGCGTTGTCAAGCCGGGTGAAGCGGCCGAAGGCTCGTTGTGTATCGCTGGCGGGAATGCCGGGTCCGTCGTCGGTCACGGTGAGCCGGACACTCTGGCCATCATTGACGATTCCCACCGTCACCTCGGTACGCGCGTAACGGAGAGCGTTCTCGATGAGGTTGCCGAGCATCCTGCGCAGCCCGTCCGCGTCCCCGGTCACCGTGCAATGTTCCTGACCGGCTAGCAGAACCGGCACCCGAGAGCCATCGTGCCGGCCGACCTCGGCCAGGACCAGCCCGGTCAGGTCGACCCGCTGGTCGGCGGGGCGGCGGCCGTCGCGTTCGTCCAGCCTGGCCAGAACCAGGAGATCCTCGGCCAGCCTGGCCAGCCGCAGGGTGTCCTCGAGTACATCGCTCGCGGTCTGCCGCCAGTCCTGGCTGTCCGGGTGGTCGAGTGCGACCTCCAGCTGGGCCCGGATGCTGGCGATGGGGCTGCGCAGTTCATGCGCGGTGTCGGAGACCAGCCCACGCTGCCGCTCCTGGGCCGCGCCGAGTCGGGACAACATATCGTTCAGTGTTATGGCCAGGCTGTGCACCTCATCACGCGCCTCCGGTACCGGGAGAGCGCTGGGGCGGCCGGTGCGGGTGACATCCTGGGCGCCACGCCGCAATTCGGCGATGGGCCGCAGGGTGGTCCCTACCACCAGCCAGCTGGCCCCCGCCAGGAGCAGCAACAGCAGCGGGGTGCCGATCAACAGCGCGCGGGTGAGTGCCGCCAGGCTGTCCCGTTCCTGGTCAGAGGCGGCCCCCGCGATCACCGTCTCACCGCCGTTGGCGGCCACGGCAACCACGCGGACCATGCCCGTAAGGCCGTAGGGCCGGCCGTCCAGCAGCACCGCACGGCCAGCCCGGGCGTTCGCCACGGCCTGGCCGGCGGGCAGCAGGGGGA
>Ga0209526_10003376_pt1 | contig 10896 bp, 11 predicted proteins | sample JacPinW_OM2H0_M1_FD_188566 | JGI IMG/M metagenome (GOLD analysis project Ga0209526, IMG submission 188566) | Forest soil microbial communities from Algoma, Ontario, Canada - Jack Pine, Ontario site 1_JW_OM2H0_M1 (SPAdes) (version 2) | ecosystem: Environmental > Terrestrial > Soil > Boreal...
ACGGCGAACGCTTAAATCCGATGTCCAGGGCTCAAAAGCAGCGAGCTCGCTAAATTCAGGTGTGTGGTCGCGAAGATTCTCGTACAGCGCATACGAATAAAGAACAAAATTACCGCCCTCCTGCGTCCCGACCATAACACAACAACTGTTATTGTCGCCGAGACGATAAAGCTGCCTTGGATTTGCCACCGGCAGCGACCTCAGCATCACCGCATCAACGAGTGTAAAAATCGCCGTGGTGGCCCCAATACCCAGGGCGAGCGTAAGCACAACAGCAGCCGTGAAGCCGGGGGATTTGAGCAGCGTACGAATGCCAAAGCGCACGTCGCGCCAGGAGGTCTCCAACACAGACTCCCAGCCGCCAGAGCGCACGACTTCCTTCGTAACCTCGAGACTCCCGCGCTCCAAGCGCACGGCGCGAAGCGCGTCCTTGCGGCTCATGCCCTGCTTCATCTTTTCTTCGGCTGCCATCTCCAGGAAGCCGTTTAGTTCTTCGTCCAGCTCCCGGCTGACCTGCTCCTTTCGGAACAACGATCGGAGGCCGCCCGCAATGCTTCGCAGCAGTGACATGGTTCGCTTAAGACGCCTCCAAGATTCTGGCGATCGCCGCCACTTGCCTCCCCCATTCTCGTGTTTCGCTATTGAGCCTCTTTCGTCCCTGTTCTGTTAGAGCGTAATACTTTGCGCGCCTGCTATTCTCGGTGGCTTTCCATTCGCTTCTGATCAGGCCCGCTCGTTGCAGCCGCTGAAAGGCGACAAACAGCGAACCTGCATTGAGTCGGAAAACGCCCTTGCTCATCTGTTCGAGCCGGACCGCGATCCCATATCCGTGCATGGGTTCGAGCGCCAGCGTTTTCAGAATGAGCATGTCCAGAGTGCCTTGAACGAGATCACCCGGCTTGTCCGCCATCGACGTGTTCCTCCTGAGGACCAAGAGGAAGAATACACCTCTCCTACTGGTTGTCAAGAGGAGAGCGATGCATTCTCGATCCGGCCATCACCGTTGCGAAAAGGTGCCTTAACCCTCACAACGGCGCTGGGCTGACCGCCCTGAAGGACGGCCTCTCACAGAGGTGGCGTCATCACGGGTAGATGGTGGGTGTGGTTGCGTCTGGCGGAGATGGGAGTATTATTCGGCGGGGACAAATCTTATGGCTCAGGCAATTCGGCGGTTTGGGTTTCGCTTTGCGGCGATCTGCGCGGTTCTTTTTCTGTTTTCGGTTACGGCTACGGCTGCGGAGGCGCCGATTCGGGTTGCTCTTGTGGGGCTTGTGCATGGGCATGCCAAGGGATTTTTGCGGGCGCTGCCTGGGAACGATAGCGCTACTTTGGTGGCGGTTGTTGAGCCGCGGGAAGATTTGGCTAAGGAGTATGCGGCTAAGTTTGGGCTGGATGCGAAGCTGTTCTATACCGATTTGGAGCGGATGCTCGTGGAGCAGCACCCGGACGCGGTGCTGGTGTATACGGCGATTGCGGACCATCGAAAAGTGATTGAGGCGGCGGCGCGTCATGGAGTCAACTCGATGGTGGAGAAGCCGCTTGCCAGCACGCTGGAAGATGCTATAGCGATCCGCGCGATTGCGCGCAAACAGCATGTGCAGGTGCTGGTCAACTATGAAACGACCTGGTATGCGAGCAATCGGGAAGTGTTCGTGGAAGCGGGACAGGGCAAGCTGGGTGAAATACGAAAAGTGGTGGTGCACGATGGGCACGAGGGACCTAAAGAAATCGGAGTCGAGCCAGAATTTCTGTCGTGGCTCACTGATCCCGTAAAAAACGGGGCGGGGGCGTTATTTGACTTTGGCTGCTACGGAGCCGATCTGATGACGGTGCTGATGCATGGGGAAGCGCCGCTCAGTGTAACGGCCGTGACGCAAACCGACAAACCTGAAATTTATCCGAAGGTGGATGATGACGCGACGTTGATTCTGCGTTATCCGAAAGCGCAGGCGGTGCTGATGCCATCGTGGAACTGGTCGTTTTCGCGCAAGGACATGGAAGTGTACGGGACCGGTGGTTACGCGATCACGGTTGGTTCCGATGGGCTGCGCGTGCGTTACCGCGGGCAAACCGCGGAGTCGCAGACAACGGCTGCTCCCTTAGCGAAGGCGGAGAGCAATTCGTTGAGTTACCTGGCTGCGGTGCTGCACGGCCACGTTGATCGCGACGGTGATCTTTCGTCGCTGGATACGAATATGGTGGTGATGCAGATTTTGGATGCTGGGGTGCGGTCGGCGCAGACGCGTAGAACGGTGGCGATTGCGCCTTTACCTAAATAGAAGGAAAAAACCTCAGGTCCAAAAGGCGGACCCTTCGAGACTCAGGTACACCTGAGCTACAGATGCGGAGTCGGAAGTACACGGTATGCGACAAGGAAGCGTACAGCGCCAGCCTGAAGACCGCCGCTACGTTGTTTCGCCGCGCTTGGCTAGGGCGGTGATGCGGTCGGCGGCGCGGAAGGCTAGGGCTTCGATGGTCATGGTGGGTTGACCGCGGCCGGAGGTTACGAGGCTGCTGCCGTCGCAGAGGAAGAGATTTTTGACGTCGTGCGTGCGGTGGTCGGGATTGATTACGGAGGTTTTGGGATCAGTGCCCATGCGGCAGGTGCCGAGGAGATGCACGGCGAATTGAGCTTCCTGGACCGGCTGAGCCCATTTTTTTTGCGCGCCGGCGGCGTCGAGCAACTCGTCACCACGCTGGTTTAGCCAGGCCCAAAGCTTCAGGTCATCCGGGTGGTCCTTGTAGGTGAGACAGAGCGCGGGGAGTCCCCAGGCATCCTTTAGGTCGGGATCGAGAGAGAAGCTGTTGGTTTCTACAGGTAGAGAGGTGCCGTGAGAAAAGACTTCCAAGGTGCGGGTGAAATTGTGAGCCAATGCCTGCTTAAAGCCCGAGCCCCAGCGTGGGGTATCCGGAGGGAGCGCGCCGAGGGCAAAAAGTACGGGCGTGAGGTCGAAACGGGCGTCGAGTCCGCCACCACCGTAGAAGCCGACCTTGTGAGGGTCGAGTTCGTAAAAGTCATGGAGGATGCGGCTGACGGCAAAACCCTTGTAGTCGTTGATGGGATGCTCGAAAACGGCGGTGGTGACCCCGCCGCTGTTTAGCATGAGGTATTTGCCGACGACGCCGCTGGAATTGGCGAGGCCATTGGGGAATTGTTTGTTGGCGGAGAGCAGAAGCAGGCGCGGAGTTTCCGCGCCGTTGGCGCAGACGATGACGGCTTTAGCTTTTTGCAAGTGTGTGCTGCGCTTTTCGTCGAAGTAAACGGCGCCGGTGACGCGGCCGTTGCTGTCGAGCTCGATGCGGTGGACGTAGGAGTTGGGGCGGATTTCGCAGCGGCCGGTTTTCTCGGCTACGGGAATGGCAGCGGCCAAAGAGCTGGACTTGGCGCCGACTTCGCAGCCGAACAGCATGCAAAAACCGCATTTCACGCAGGCGCTGCGTCCCGGGCGTGGCTGGGACAGAATGGCCATGGGCGCGGGGAATGGATGCCATCCGAGCTTGCGAGCAGCGCGCTCGAAAATTACGCCGGAACCTTTCACGGGAAGCGGCGGCATGGGATAGGGCTTGGAGCGCGGGGGATCGAAAGGGCTGGCCCCTGCTAGGCCGGAAACGCCAATTTCCCATTCGACTTTGGTGTAGTAAGGCTCGAGATCGGCGTAGGTGATGGGCCAATCCCGTAGGTCGGCGCCGGGAACGGGACCGACTTTGCTGCGCTCGACGAAATCGATTTCGTGGAAGCGCCAGAAATTGGCGGTGAAATGCACGCTCGTGCCGCCGACGCAACGTCCGTACAGGACGGAACGCTGGGGTTTTGCTTTTTCGTTGGGCGTTTTGCGGAAGGAGGTGGGCTGAAGCTTGGGTTTGTTGGTGAGGAAATCTTCGTTGAGGATCTTTACTTCGTCATGGACGAAATCGGCTTCTGTGAGATAGGGGCCTTGTTCGAGGACGACGACGCGAAAGCCGTTGGTGGAAAGCTCCTTGGCCATGATGCCGCCGGCGGCACCGGAGCCGACGATTACAAAATCGACTTCGTCGGAGGTTTTATATTTCGGTGTATCGCGCTTCATGCTTTGGTCTTTTCCGCGTCGGGAGGATTGGGCTGCCAGCCGGCATAGTCTTTGTCGTAGTAGCCGAACGGCGATTGGAACATGTGGTCGGGGTCGCGGCCGATCACTTTCCAGCCGACGCCGTCGCGATTGCCGCCGTGGGCGGAGTCGGGATCGACTAGGAAACCGATGACGGTATGCGCGCGCAGAATTCCAAAGAAGGAGTTGGCCATGGCTCTGCGGCGAGGATTCCCGCGCCCCGGGCCCGTTTGGTCGTCGAAGGAATGCAGGACCTGATCTTGCTGTTCCGGCGTAGCGTTGGAAAATTTCGCGACATTCGGAAATAGTTCGCGTACGCGGGCTTGCGAGGCAGGAAGGCCCTCGCGATAGGTTTTCTGGTCGTCGAGGGCGAAGGTGGTGAGCGCGCGATCGATGAAATAGACGACGCCGGCTTCGTGGGCGCCGGGAGTTTCGTCGGACGGAATGATGCGCGCGGTGATAGCGTCGATTTCGACGCCTTCCTCTGGCGTCAAGAATTCGAATTTCTGGGGCGAGGAAGATTTTGCGGCTTGGTGCGCGTGTTCGGCGGCGGCAACGATCGCGGGCCAATGCGTGGAAAGCCATACCGCGCTGGCGGCGCCCCCTGCGCGGGTCAAGAAATTGCGACGGCTAAGATCGTTGATCATGAAAATGAAGTACAGGGAGCAATTAGGAATTTAGGATGGTGGTGACGCGACGTCAAGGAGAAAGGGCAGGACTGGCGTATTCGAATTTTCCCTGCGACGTACCAAATTGGCTCGCGGTTTGCGGGACGCGGCAACGCTGGTGTACGATTTTGCGGAAGCTGCACAGGCTACGTTGTGGAACTCGCATTCCTGGTGAATGACGCGCGCGAATGGCTACGCTTACTGGAGCGATTGGGACGGGGAGTAAATGGCTGCTGGACCGCATTGTCGGGGCGCTGGCCGCTACCGGCGTAAATCCTAACTTTCTGACATTTTTAGGGCTGGTGGTGAATTTCGCCGCGGCGGCGATGTTTGCGATCGGCCGTTTTCGCACTGGGGCGCTGATCATTCTTTTCGCGGGCTTCCTGGACATGTTGGATGGGCAGGTGGCGCGGCGGCAGAATCGCGTGACGGCGTTCGGCGCGTTCTATGATTCGACGCTGGACCGTTATGCGGACATGGCGCTGTACATGGGATTGCTCGTTTATTACTCGGTGAGCGGGCGCACGCCGTACGTGGTGCTGGCGGCGGTGGCGACGGCGGGTTCGGTGATGGTGAGTTACGCGCGGGCGCGGGCGGAGTCGCTGATCCCGTTGTGCAAGGTGGGATTCATGGAGCGACCGGAGCGGTTGGTGCTGTTGATTATCGGGGGATTGTTCAACCGCATGGGGCCGGTGCTTTGGGTGATCGCGGTGGTGTCGACGATCACGGTGATTCACCGGATCGTTTATACGTGGCAGGAGACGCGGGCTGGACGGGTGTTGCCGGGAATTCGGCTGAGCTTGTGATTGCGCTCTTCTTTCATTGTAGCTACAATGGTGCGTGAGGTAGCTACATGCAGAAAGTGGGTAGCCGCGAATTCAAAAACCGCCTCGGACGATATTTACTCGCAGTCCGCAAAGGACAAACTCTACTTATTACTGATCGGGGAAACCCGGTAGCGAAAGTCAGTCCACCCGACCGCAATGGTGATAGCGATCTTACGTTCAGCGATGTACTAAAGAGGTTAGAGGCAGAGGGCAAGATTCGACTGCCTAAGCGTCCACTAGGAAAATTTCGAGCGGTGCCAACGCGCGGGAAGCCGGCGTCCCAAATGATCATTGAGGATCGCAGGTAGTGCTTTACCTAGATTCATCCGCCCTCATAAAACGATACCAAAATGAGCCGGGCACAGAGGCCCTCAACGCCCGGCTGCAAGCGGAAGCAAAAGGTCTTCGAGTGGTATTCACATCAGTTCTCACGTATGCGGAGATACATGCCGCTTTGGCGCGGCGAGGTCGAGAACAACTTCTTTCGCCGGAGGAAGCGGAAGTTGTATCAGATGCGTTTGACGCTGATTGGGTTTTGAGCCTCGGGCCCATAGAACTTGGGACAAACGTGTTGGGATTTGTACGAGACATCGTAAGAGGCTTCTCCTTACGCGGCGCGGATGCCATTCATCTTGCTTCGGCGCTTTGGCTCCGCGACATGGCAAGGTTGGGTGTGAAAGCCGACCAGTACAGAGGACCGCTAGTTTTCGTGTCTTCAAACAAGCAGTTAACCCGTGCCGCTTCCAAGCACAAAATAGAAGTCTTTGATCCCACAACCGCACAATAAGAGCGTTTTAAGCCCGCGATTGTAATGATGCTTCGACCGGGGCGGAGATTGTTGTGCGGACGCGGTTGCGTAGGGCGGGGACTGCTTCTTTGGTTAGGCCTTTGGTTTCGATGGTGTCGTGGAGATGGACGGTGATGGTGGCGGGCCAGAGCATCCAGTGGCCGGTGCGGTGATGCTGGAAGGAGCCGACCAGGCTTACGGGAACGATGGGGACACCGAGTTGTTGGGCTAGGCGGAAGCCACCATCTTGGAATTCGTTGATGTGGCCATCGCGGGTGCGCTTGGCTTCGGGAAAAATGATGAGACTGGTGCCGCTGTTGATGGCGTCCTGTGTGAGGCGCCACATGCGCTTGAGGTCGGAGGGGCGGCGCACGTCGGGGACGGGGACGTTGCCGAAGCGTTTCATTAGCCAGCCGTAGGCGGGAATTTTGAAATGAGACTCGAGCTCCCAGCCGCGCACGAGTTGTGGGATGGCGCAGTAGAGGACGAAAGGATCGAAGAGATTGACATGATTGACCATGAAGAAGGAGGTGCGGTGGGGATCGAAGCCGGGTGCGCGGCAAACTTTCACCCGAGCGCCGGAGAGAAAGGCGATGCGACGACAGAAGGCGCGCTGCAGCCAGTCGTGCTTGCGCATGTCCAGGAAAATATTGAGAAAGACGAGAATGGGCACGGCGATGAAGAAATGTAAAAAGCTGAGAGTCCAGAGTATGGCGCTGCGCAGCGCGAAGAGGGCGCGCTTCATATGTGCACGTCCAGGGCGGCGGGGATGATGTCGAGACGGCGGATTTCGAGAGTGGTGATTTCGCCGTCGATCATTACGTCGACGGGAGCGGCCAGGTTGAATTCGACGCGGCGGACGGAGCGGCGCGAAGCTAGCGGATGCTGGATGTGCGTGCCGTCGTAAAGCTTTGGCAGCATGCGCAGAAGACCGAGGCGGCCGATGGGGCCCCAGCGGACGAATTCGATTAGGCCGTCGGTGGGATCGGAGTACGGGGCGATGAGCATGGTGCCGCCGGTGTATTTGCTGTTGTTGAAGGTTAGAAAGAGGCAGCGGCGCTCGTCCCAATTCTTGTCGTCGTCGCAGCGGAGCGGAAAGGCACGGCGATGAAGCTGGGCGACACGGACGAAGACTCCGAGAAGATAGCCTACTGGGCCTAGCGGTTTGAAGTAGCGATTGGTCAGAGTTGCGACGTCGGCTGTAAATCCCACGCTAAGCAAATTGAAGGCGTAGATTTCGCCCTTCGAATGCGTGAGGCGTAGGAGATCGACTGGGCGCTTGCGATTTTCCAGCAGGGCTTGCAGGGCGGCTTCGGCACCGTTTTGTGTGAAGTCGCGGAGGAAGGAGTTGCCGGTGCCTAACGGAAGAAACCCGAGGGAGACACGGGCGTTTGCTCCACCGTGGTTGAAGATGCCGTTGAGGATTTCGTGAGCGGTGCCGTCGCCGCCTACGGCGATGAAGCGGCGGTAGCGTTGGTCGTAGGCTTCGCGAGCGAGCTCCGCGGCGTGGCCGGGACCGGTCGAGGCGATTACGTCGACATGCAGGCCTTTTTCGCGCAGGCGCGCGATGGCGGGGCCCGCGAGCTTGGCGGAGCGGCCGCCTCCTGCGGCAGGGTTTACGATGGCAAAGAAGGTTTCTCTCACGCGCGGTTGCGAATCTCCTGACATTCGCAGTTGCTGAAAAGCTAAGCTCTTTCCTCAGGGGCTAAAGCCCATTGAATGGGCGCGGCTTTATGTCGGAGCTGAAGCTCCGACCCCCTAAATTGCGCGCACTCTGGGCGGCTGAAGCCGCTGGGATGCGCTAAAGCGCACCCCTACAACAGCCCTACAACGGGAGAATCGCGGAGGCGCGATGTTGCTGTGCCAGGCGTTCTGCCAGGATATTGCGTTTAATTTTCAGTGATGCCGTGCGAGGGAAGTCTTCGTTTAGGAGGACGAGCCCGTGCACGCGCTTGTAGTTTAGCAGGCGACTGTTGCGCGCGGAGATATCGCGGCGAAGTTCTTCGGTGAGGGTTTGGCCTTGCTCCAGATGCAGGACCAGCAGCAATTGTTCGCCGACCATGGAGCGCTTTGGCCAAATGTAATTCGCAGCGAATACGCAAAATTCTTTTACGGGAAGGCTTTCGAAGGCGGCCTCGATGTCTTCTGGATAAATGTTTTTGCCTTCTTCGGTGACGATCATGTTTTTCTTGCGGCCGAATAGTTGCAGATGGCCGGTGGGATCGAAACGGCCGAGATCGCCGGTCATTAGCCAGCCGTTGACGATGGTTTCGGCGGTGAGTTCAGGCTCGTTGAGGTAGCCGGACATTACCGTTTTGCTGCGGACGGAGACTTCGCCGATGCCTTCCGAGTCTGGATTGATGATGCGGACTTCCATGCCAGGGAGAGGTTTGCCAACAGTGTCAGCGCGGAACGGCTTCAAATCGTTGACGGTGATGGCGGTGCCGGCTTCTGTGAGGCCGTAGCCGTTGGCGACGGGGATGCCGAGGTCGTAGAAAAATTGCAGCGTTTGCGGCTCGGTGAAGGCACCGCCTACGATGATGGCGCGGAGTTCGCCGCCGAAGGCTTCGTGGACTTGCTTGAGGAGGCGGCGGCTTAAGGCGAGGCGGGGCTGACTTTTTGTGAAGGCTTTGTTGACGGCGACGAGCACGTTGAAGATTTTTCGCATGCCTGGCGGCAAAGCATCGAAGCGTGCTTGCAGACCTTTTTGCAGATTTTTCAAAACGAGTGGGACGAGGCTGACGTAGGTGATTTTGTATTTGGGAAAGGCTTCGCGAACGTATTCCGGGCGCAGGGTGCGGAGATGCACGATGGTGGCGCCGCAGATAAAAGGACCGAAAAAGCCGACCATGAAGTCGATGGCGTGGTTGGTGGGGAGAATGCTGAGGTAGCGGACACCCGGAGCGAACGGGTATATCGAGGTGAGCGCGATGCACTGCTCGAGATAGTTTTCGTGGGTCATCATGCAGCCTTTGGGACGGCCGCCGGTGCCGGAGGAGTAGACGATGGTGGCGATGTCGCTGCGTTGACGCGGTACGAAGGTTGGGTCGCCAGTGCCGCGAAATTCTTCCCATCGGTGGGCGCTGGAAAGATCGGCGTTTGGTGGGGCTTCGGTGACGAGGATCGTTTTCAGATTGGTTGCGGAGGCGCGCGACGGCGAGGCGGCGAGTTGGCGCCAGATTGGATATTCGGTGATGAGAACGCTAGCGCTCGAGTGTTTGAGTAATTGCCAGTGCTCTTCGGGTGTGAGTTTGTAGTCGAGCGGAACGAGCGCGCCGCCGTAGTAGAAGATTGCGTAGGCGGAAATCAGCCACTTAGACTGATTGGTCATGATGATGGCGGCGCGGTCACTCGCTTTGAAGCCGGCGTCTTGCATAGCCTTGGCTAAGGGATGTGCGCGCTGTTTGAAGTCGCGGTAGGTGAGTCGTTCCTTTTCGCGTTCGCGGTCGGATTCAATAAGGCAGACTTCGTCTGCGAACTGATCGAGTGCGTCTTTCAGCGCGGCGCCGATCGATTGATACTTCGAGAGATCGAGCATTACAGGCGGGATTGGATGCGGGAGGCTAAAGTGCGGAAGTCGCTTACGCCTTGGACCTCGTAGTCGGGGAGCTCAATGCCAAAGTGGTTTTCGAGGCGGCTTAGGAGCTCGAGGGCTTGGAGGCTGTCGATGCCGAGCTTTTTGAAGAAGTCGTCATCGGGGGCGAGGGAACCCGCGGGAACCTGGAAATGCTTGGAGGCGAGGGTCAGCACTTCCTGCGTGGTTTGGTCGATCGTGCGCATGGATAGGTCAATTTATCACCATCGCAGCAGGAATGAAAACTCAGCACAAGGTTGCGGGCCATGGGAAAGGATCGGTTAAGATTGCGGGATGTTCGGCAAAACCTTTGAGGAAATGGGAATTCCTCCGGAGTACGCATTTAAACAACTGCTATTTAGTCCAGCGACTAACGCCCTAGTCCTACAAATATGTTCAGCAAGGAATAATTGGCGTCCCGAGCGCCTATATTTTCGCCACTCTCATTGGGACAAATATAGGTTGATTGGCAATCCTGGTGACCTCATCTCTCAAGAATCTCCGTTCGTGCATTCATCGAAACCTCTCCTCGGATACACCTCGATTGAGCACAGCTTTTCGGCCGACGAGGAAGGTAGAGAGCGACACAATGGAAACTGGGATTCTCTTCAGATTGTCAGCCTGGAAAACGGCGCGACGATCCGCTCGACTAGTCACGACACGCTAAGATTGCCAACGGGCTTCACGCGCGGGTGGGTTTGCGAAATTGTTGCTTTCGGAGACGCGGGGCTATTCGTCAAGGCTGCCCTGTCAAAAAACGAGACTTCCTTTGAATACGTGATCGCAGAACTGGATGCCAACGAAATGTTGAAGCCCGTTGTTGGGCTGCCGGCTGTCTTCATGTGACAGCCGTTCTTCGCCTTGAAAGCGGCAGTGATACTAGAGGAGGACGAGGCCGCGGCGGATGCCGAGGGCTACGGCTTCGGTCCGGGTGGCGGCGCCGAGGTTGCCGAGG
>Ga0209526_10003377_pt1 | contig 10896 bp, 11 predicted proteins | sample JacPinW_OM2H0_M1_FD_188566 | JGI IMG/M metagenome (GOLD analysis project Ga0209526, IMG submission 188566) | Forest soil microbial communities from Algoma, Ontario, Canada - Jack Pine, Ontario site 1_JW_OM2H0_M1 (SPAdes) (version 2) | ecosystem: Environmental > Terrestrial > Soil > Boreal...
TTATCCGGATTGTGAGGCCAATACCTTCTACGGGCTTGCAGCTCCCGCCGGCACCCCTGAACCGATCGTGAAAAAGATCAGCGCGGTCATCAACGACGGGTTCATGACCCCCGATGTTCAGGTGATCATAAGCAATCTCGCCAGCGAATCGAAACCGAATTTGCCCGAGGAGTTTGCAGCCTTTATTGCTGCTCAATATCGGAAATGGGTCGAGGTCGGCAGCGCTGCCCACGTGCAGATAAATTGAGGCGATTGCCAAATATGAGGCACAGATCGAACGCGCCCAATAAATGAGCGCCCAAAGTATTTGCAGCTTGTTCTTGTTTTTCCCTGTCTCGAACGGCTGGTCAGCGCCCATATATTGCTGTATCGCGCCACCCCGTAGTCGTTTGACCCTGAGCGATTTGCGCACCCCGGTCCTGCCGCACTCCGAGACATAGTACATGAAGATCCGCATTGGCTTCGAGCTCGTCTACGAGTTCGCCCAAAAGACTTCCGTGGTGCTGATGCTCAACGTGCATCCATCGCGGGCGCCAGACCTCATCCAACCGGATCACATCCAGATCACGCCGGCGGTGCCGCTCACGCGTTATCGGGATGCGTTCGACAACATCTGCGCCCGGCTTGTTGCGCCGCAGGGCCAGCTCAGAGTCTTCACCGATGCGGTCATTGCCGACTCCGGTCTACCCGACCCGATCGAGCCGGCGGCACGCCAGCACGACGTGAGCGAATTGCCACATGAGGCTCTGATGTTTCTGCTCGGGAGCCGATACTGCGAGACCGAGCACCTCATGAACGTGGCGTGGAGCAATTTCGCAGCCTCGCCACCCGGCTGGGCCCGCGTGCAGGCCATTTGCGACTTCGTGAATTCACATCTCCAGTTCGGGTATCCGCATGCGCACGCGGCGCGCACCGCCATGGGCGCCTTTGTGGATCGCCGCGGGGTGTGTCGCGACTTTGCCCATCTCGCCGTCACCTTTTGCCGCTGCATGAACATTCCGGCACGCTATTGCACCGGTTATCTGGGCGACATCGGCGTCGTCCCCGATCCCGAGCCGATGGATTTCAGCGCCTGGTTCGAGGCCTATCTCGGCGGGCGCTGGTACACATTCGATGCGCGATACAACAAGCCTCGCATCGGCCGCATCGTCATAGCGCGCGGGCGTGACGCTGCCGACGTGGCGTTCAGCACCACGTTCGGGCCGAACACGCTGAAGCGATTCAGCGTGATCACCGATCAGGTGGCGAGCGAGCCGGTCCAACTCGAGGAACGCAAGGTCGCGTAAGCTTGTTGCCGGCCAGGGAGCGAACCGTTTCGATCGGCATCAGCATGACGCGCTCCCCGAGGGGCGAACGGACCAGCCCGTGGCCCGCGTAAAAGCCGACGGCGGCCTCGTCTATCGCGTGGGCAACGCCCCCCCGCGCTCCGACGATCTCGGATGCAGCAAGGCACCGCCTCAGAGCATCGGCCAAGAGCGCCGATCCCAGACCTCGGCCCCGCCATTGCGCATCGACCGCGAGGCGCCCAATCAACAAGAGAGGCACTTGCTCGGGCATGCCGCGGCGAAGCTTAGCTGAAGGGAGCGCGTTGCGCTGTTCGATCGCCGTCGAAATTGAGAAATAACCGACAACGCGAGCCGGCTCGTCCGCCGTGCAGACAACGTACGTTCGCGCGGAAAGCCCTTCGCTTGCGTGCGCGCGCTCATGCAGCCACTGGTCGAGCGAGGAATGAACCCCATTCGAAAACCGCGAGACATCGTGCCTGGGAGTGAGCGGTTCTGGAGGGCGAAGCTGCACAGACGCAGCGCTCATGCCTCCCACGGCGCCTTCCGATTCAATCGGGCGCGTGCCTTATCGGAGGGTTTTCGCGGTGAATCGAGCAGGGCGAGAAACCGCGCATGCGCATCATCGTCCAAGAAGAACGTGCGCTGATCCAATATCGTCTCCTCGGCCTGCCGGCGGGCGCTCTCCAACATGAACTCCGACAATTTTTGGCCGCGCAGTGCCGCTGCCCGGTTAAGTATTGCTTTGGCCTCCGCGGAAGCGCGGATTTGGATCACCTCGTCCTTGCGTCGAGCAGATGTGGGCATGGCCAGGCTCATGATTGAAAGGGACAAGGAACGTGGGCTATTGTAGCGACATTGTCAATACGATAACCCCGACAATACTTGCAAGTTTGGGACGTGCTCATTCGATAATAGTCGCCGTCGAACTTGCCGAGCAGCGACATGCCATCATGAGACGCAGCTCAGCCGCTGCGGCGCGCCGTTGCGCGCGAGCCACGGAAACCGAGGTGCCAGGCTGAATTGGCCTCTACGCCACTCGCCGCTTCCTCGACGCGCGTACCTTCTCTGCAGGGCGCGCAGTGAGGGTGAGCCCCAACGCGCGAATTACGCGCATGACGGTCGTGAATTCAGGATTGCCCGTTTCGCCAAGCGCTCGGTATAGGCTCTCCCTGTTCAACCCGGCGGTTTTTGCGACACGTCCCATGCCGCGAGCCCGCGCTACAATCCCGAGAGCGTCGCGCACGAAGTCGGCGTCACCCGTTTCAAGCGCTGCGGCAATATAGGCGACCTGCCGTTCCTCGCTGTCGAGATATTCGGCGGCATCAAATCGTGCGGTCCTGATCATGACAACGACCTTGCTAGTTCTTGCGCGCGCCCGATGTCTCGGCGTATGTAGCCTAAGAGCTACAGGATATCGAGCGAGCACCTGTCGCAGTCCCGACTCCGCTGAGACATATTTCCGCCCGGACGCGGCGGTATGCGAAGAAGCGCTGGGGAGTTGCGCGCTTTGGGGGCAAGGTTCGCCGTGTTTGCGACGAGCTTGGGATTCGGCTTCGTCCGAAAAAGTTTTCCTGTTGCGATCACGCTCATTGCGCTGGCGAGCTCGCTCCAATCAGCTTCCGCTCAGGGAATCTTTGAGGCGCTGTTTGGGCGGCCGTGGAGCTCTGCACCGAGCGCCTATGCCGATCCATCCTCCCAGCTCAACCCGTTCGGTGGACGCGAGGCGCCGCGCTCGGAGCCGACGGGAACAGCCTATTGCGTGCGCCTCTGCGACGGCCGTTATTTTCCGATCCAACGCCACGCCGGCCTAAGCCCGGCGCAGGCGTGCAGCTCCTTCTGCCCCGCGAGCGCAACGAAGATCTACAGCGGCAGCACCATCGAGCATGCGACGGCGCCTGACGGCAAGCGCTACAGCGAGCTCGGCACTGCATTCACCTATCGGGACAAGCTGGTCCCGGGCTGCACCTGCAACGGCAAGGACGCATTCGGCCTGGTCACCACCCCGGTCGCAGATGACCCGACGCTGCGTCCCGGCGATATCGTTGCCACCAACACCGGGCTCATGGCCTATGACGGCGGCCCTGGCCGACAGGCAAGCTTCACTCCCATCGAGTCCTATAACGGGCTTTCGTCCGATCTCCGGCGCCAGCTCACGGAAACCAAAATCGCGCCTGCAACGGAACGCGCCGCCCCTCCACCGCCGAGCAAACAAGCCGATGCTTCCCAGCGCACCGGCAAAAACAAACGAGTTCAGCTCGACAGATAACCCGCCACCTGTTCCGCCAGCGAGAGCGCGCAGGTGAGCCCGGGGGACTCGATGCCGAACATGTGCACCATGCGCTCGAGCCCATGCTGCTGTGGGCCCTGCAGCATGAAATCGGCAGCGGGCTCGCCCGCCCCCGTCAGCTTGGGCCGCATCCCGGCATAGTCTGGCGCAAGCGAATTGTCCGGCAGCTTCGGCCAGTACGCGCGGATGCCCTTATAGAAGGCGGCCGCCCGCGCGGGCGTGACGTCGTAGTTCTCCTCCTCGATCCATTCCACGTCCGGCCCGAAACGCATGCGGCCGGCGAGATCGAGCGTCACGTGCACGCCGAGCCCGCCCGGCACGGGGACGGGATAGATGAGCCGCGAAAATACCGGCCGCCCGAGGAAGCCGAAGTAATTTCCTTTGGCGAGAACGAGCCGGGGCACGCGCTCGGGCGGATAGTCCTGCGTTGCGCGCGCAAGCCGCTGTGCACCCAGCCCGGCACAATTGACCACCCCGTCGAAAAACACCGACTGCGGATCGTTCCCGCCGAAACAGGCCTCCCATCCACCGGGCACCCGCAGCACGCGCTCGATCGGCGTGTTGAACGCCACCGCCCCGCCCTGGTCCTCGAGATCGCCAAGGAGCGCCAGCATGAACCTATGACTGTCGATGATGCCGGTCTCCGGAGAGCGCAACGCCGCGACGCAGGCGAGCTCCGGCTCGAGCGCCTTTGCCGCTGCCCCATCGATGATCTCGACCCCTTCGACGCCGTTGAGCTGCGCCTGCTTGAGCAGCGTTTCGAGGCGGGCGACCTCGCTTGCGTTGGTCGCAACCACAAGCTTTCCGCATTTCCGGTGCGGGACGCCATGCGAGGCGCAGAAGTCGTAGAGCATGCGCCGGCCGCGCGGACAGTGATGCGCCCGCAACGAGCCGCTCGGATAATAGAGCCCGGCATGGATGACTTCGCTGTTGCGCGAGGATACTCCGGTGCCGATGGTGCTGGCCGCTTCGGCGACGACCACCTCATGCCCGGCAATCGCCAGAGCGCGCGCGACCGCAAGCCCAACCGCCCCGGCACCGACCACGAGGATCTGCATTCGCGCCGATCCGCTCACGTCTCGACCGGCAGGCCAACGTAATTCTCGGCGAGGGAGCGTCCGGCTGCCGGCGAGCTGGTGACATAATCAAGCTCGGCGAGCTGGCGCTTGCGATCGAATGCGTTGTGGATGGGATCGAGATGAAACAGCTGCGTCATCCACCAGGAGAAGCGCTGCGCCTTCCAGACGCGCCGCAGGCATGTCGCCGAATAGCGATCGAGCAGAGCGCTGTTGCCGGATCGGTAGAATTCGGCAATCGCACGCGACAGCACGACCACATCGGCAAGCGCGAGGTTCATGCCTTTGGCACCGGTGGGCGGCTGGATATGTGCGGAGTCCCCGGCAAGGAACAGACGTCCATATTGCATCGGCTCCAGCACGAAGCTGCGCATCGGAGTAATTCCTTTCTGCAGCATTTTGCCTTCGGCGAGCACCCGGGTTCCGCCCAGGCGAGCGTGCAGCTCCTGCCAGATGCGCGCATCCGGCCAGTTCTCAATGTCGTCATCCGGCGCGCATTGCAGGTAAAGGCGTGCGAGCGTGGGCGAGCGCATGGTGTAAAGCGCAAAGCCGCGCTCGTGATAGGAATAGATCAGCTCGTGCTCGGGCGGGGGTGAGTGCGAGAGTATCCCAACCCAACCGAAGGGATATTCACGATCGAAGGCGGTGAGCGCGCTCGCCGGAATGCTGGGCCGGCAGATGCCGTGGAAGCCGTCGCAGCCGCCGATGAAATCGCAGGCGAGCTCCTGTTCCCGGCCGGAATGCCAAAACCGGATCTTGGGCGACTTGCCGCTGAAATCGTGCACGCTCACATCAGATACCTCGAACAGGATCTGGCCGCGATCCGCGATCCGCCGCTCGATGAGATCCTTGACCACCTCCTGCTGCCCATAAACGGTAACACCTTCTCCCACGAGCTCGCGAAAGTTGATGTAGTGCAACGATCCTGCGAAGGCGAAATGCACGCCATTGTGGAACATGCCTTCGCGCAGCATGCGCGCGCCCGCGCCGGTTTCGACCAGAAGATCGCTCGCCCATTGCTCGATAAGCCCGGCACGAATGCGGGTTTCAACATACTCGCGGCTGCGATTCTCCAGGACGACGGACTCGATACCGGCGAGATGCAGCAGATGCGAGAGCATCAGCCCCGCAGGGCCCGCCCCGACAATGCCGACCTGCGTACGCATGCGCATGGTGCGTTAGCTCCATACCTCCCCCTGAAAGGGGGAGAGCCTGCCCCGGACTTGATCCGGGGTCGGCAGCATTTGCCCCGGCCGTGCGCCGGGGCAAATGCTGTCGGGTGGGGGTCCGGCCGTTGCCGCTTGGATGTGCTGATCATCGCGGCCGCGCGACGACCCCCACCCGGCTCCCCCCGACCAAGTCGGGGCTCGCCGACCTCCCCTTTCAGGGGGAGGTATTGCGGAGCTTGGTGCACGGCTGAGTCCATATGGGATACCCCTGCCCTTGTACTCAGCCGATTCTGGCAAGCGCTGCGGCGAGATCAGCGATGAGATCATCGCTGTCCTCGATGCCGACCGACAGCCGGACGAGGGTATCGCCAATGCCGAGCTTGGCACGCACGTCCGCGGGCACCGAGGCGTGGGTCATCAGCGCCGGATGCTCGATGAGGCTTTCCACCCCGCCCAGGCTTTCAGCCAGCGCGAACAGGCGGCAGTGCTCGAGAAATCGCCGCGCATCCTCCAGCGTGCCTGCAAGGTCTGCGGAAATCATGCCGCCGAATGCGTGCATCTGTTTGCTCGCGAGCGCGTGCTGAGGATGGCTCGCAAGCCCGGGATAATACACCCGGCGGACCTTGGGCTGCTGCTCCAGCCACGATGCGATCTTGAGCGCAGACCCGCAATGGCGCTCCATGCGCAGGGCGAGAGTCTTCAGCCCGCGCAGCGCAAGGAAAGAGTCGAACGGGCCCTGGATTGCGCCCACCGCATTCTGCAGGAACTGCATGCGCTCGCGCAGCTCGCTGTTGGTGCCGGCGACGGCGACGCCGCCTACCATATCGGAGTGGCCATTGAGATACTTGGTGGTGGAATGGACGACGAGGTCGAAACCGTATTCGAGCGGACGCTGCACGTAAGGGCTGGCGAAGGTGTTGTCGGCCACCGCCCAGATGCCGCGTGGTTTCGCCAGGGCCGCAACGCGCGCGAGATCGACAAGTTTCAGGAGCGGATTGGTCGGCGTCTCGATCCAGATGAGGCGCGTGTTCGGCCGAATAGCCGGCTCAATTACAGCGGGATCGGTGAGGTCAAGATAGGTGAATTCGAGCCCTGCGGAGCGCCGGCGCACACGCTCGAACAATCGCCGCGACCCGCCATAGAGATCGTCGACCGCGATGATGTGGGAGCCTGCGTCCAGGCAATCGAGCGTCGTCGCGATGGCAGCGATCCCGGAAGCAAAGGCGAACGCCGCCGTTCCGCCTTCAAGATCGGCGATGCAGCGCTCGAACGCCATGCGCGTCGGATTTTTGGTGCGGGCATAGTCGTAGCCCTTGTGCACGCCTGGCGATTGCTGGACGTAGGTGGACGTGGTGTAGATCGGCATCATGATCGCGCCGGTCGTGGGATCGGGCTCCTGCCCTGCGTGCACGCAGCGGGTGGCGAAATCGAGCTGGTTTCTTTGCATATCTATCGTGTGATCCTGAAATAGTTGATCAGGTCGAGGCGCGTGGCCACTCCGAGGAACTGATCGCCATCCATGACGATGGCGACATAGTCTTTGCGAAACAGCGGCGCGAGATCGGCAATCGGCGCATCTGCCGAGATCGTCTCGATCCGCGTCACCATGACGTCCTTTACCGGCCGCGCAAACACCTTGTTGGAATCTTTCTCGGTGAGAAGCGCGCCGAGCACATCGCTCTCGTCGACGAGGCCAACGACATGTCCGCTTTCGTCGACGACGGGAAGCTGCGAGACATCGGAAGAGCGCATTCGCGCAAAAACGGTGCGGAGGGTGTCCTGGGGACGCACTACCACCGCGGTCCCCTCGCTGTAGCTGCTCACGACGACGTCGCGCACGGTGCCGTGCCCATGCGGTTGGGTCCAACCTTCCTGCGCGAGGAAGGTGGGATTGAACACTTTGGAGAGATATTTCGCGCCGGAATCACAGACGAGACTGACGACGCGCTTGGGCAGTGTTTGCGCCCGAGCGTAGCGGAGCGCTGCCGCGAGCAGGGTGCCGGATGAGGAGCCGGCAAGCACCCCTTCTCTCAGAAGAAGCTCGCGCGCGGTTGCGAAGCTCTCCGCATCGGGGATCGAAAAGGCCTCGTGTACCAGGGTGAGATCAGCATTGGGCGGAACGAAGTCCTCGCCGATTCCTTCGACCGCCCAGCTTCCCGCTTGCCCCATGCTGCCGGTCTCGACCAGTGGCGCAAGCACCGATCCGTGCGGGTCCGCGAGGATCATCTGCGTCTGCGGCGAAGCCCGCCGCAGGAAATGCCCCACCCCGGTGAGGGTCCCGCCTGAGCCGACACCCACGACGACGGCGTCCAGTTTGCCTTCCATTTGGCGCAGAATTTCCGGCCCGGTCGTTGTCTCGTGCGCGAGCGGATTGGCCGGATTGGCAAATTGGTTGATGAACACCGCGTTGGGAGTGCGCTGCGTAATGGATTGCGCGAGATCCTGATAATGATCGGGATGTCCCTTGCCCACGTCGGAGCGCGTGATCACCACTTCCGCCCCCATCGCCTTCGCGTGCAGCACTTTTTCACGCGCCATCTTGTCCGGCACCACGAGGAGGGTTCGGTAGCCCCTGCGTCCGCCGACCAGCGCAAGTCCAAGCCCGGTATTGCCGGCGGTCGCCTCCACAATGGTGCCGCCCGGCTTCAACCTCCCCTCGGCTTCCGCCGCCTCGATCATGCTGCGAGCCGGGCGGTCCTTGATCGAGCCCGACGGATTTGCACTTTCGAGCTTGAGAAAAAGCCGACAAGGGCCGCAATCGATGCGAGTGACCTCGATGAGCGGCGTCGAGCCGATGAGATCGAGGATGGAGGTCATGCGCGGGCGGGGCGACCAGGATTTGGGCAAAAAATCAGGCCTGTACACAACTTAGTGCAGTGCAACAGGATTGACTTTCCGCCTCTCGACACTATGTTCCGCGCAACCGGTTCGATCATAAAGCGACCGTTCCTCCCCCGCGTAAGCCTGGACATAATCTTGCAATCCGGCGCGGCTAGGCTCTGGGATCGGTCTTGATTCTGAGGTTATATGCCCTTTTCCAAGCTCGGCCTATCCGCCAAAGTTCTCGCCGCAGTGAAAGCGGCAGGGTATTCCACCCCCACTCCCATCCAAGAACAAGCCATCCCCCACGTTTTCGCGCGGCGCGACGTGCTTGGCATTGCCCAAACCGGTACCGGCAAGACCGCAGCGTTCACCTTGCCGATGCTTACGATGCTCGAGCACGGGCGCGCCCGCGCCAGAATGCCACGCACGCTGATCCTGGAGCCGACGCGCGAGCTTGCGGCGCAGGTTCAGGAGAGCTTCGAAAAATATGGGGCCGGGCAGAAACTCAACGTCGCGCTGGTGATCGGCGGGGTTTCTTTTGATGATCAGGATGCCAAGCTCACCCGCGGCGTAGATGTGCTGATCGCCACGCCCGGCCGCCTGCTCGACCATTTCGAGCGGGGGCGGCTCCTCCTCACCGGCGTCGAGCTTCTGGTCATCGATGAGGCCGACCGCATGCTCGACATGGGCTTCATCCCCGACATCGAGCGCATCTGCAAGCTCGTGCCGTTCACCCGGCAGACGCTCTTTTTCACCGCCACCATGCCGCCGGAGATCAGGCGCATCACCGAGCAGTTCCTGCACAATCCGGTAAGGGTCGAGGTTTCGCGGCCGGCCACCACGGTTGCAGCCACAACGCAGCTCTTGGTCAAGACGGGGCGCGAGCCGCATGAAAAGCGCGACACGCTGCGCTCGCTCATTCGCGCCGCCCACGGGCTCACGAATGCGATCATCTTCTGCAATCGCAAGCGCGAGGTTGCGGCGCTGCATCGCTCCCTGGTGCGCCATGGATTTTCGGCCATAGCGCTGCATGGCGACATGGATCAAAGCTCGCGGACGGCGGCGCTCGATCAGTTTCGAAAAAACGAAGTGACCCTGCTGGTCGCCTCGGACGTTGCGGCGCGCGGGCTCGACATTCCGGCAGTCAGTCACATCTTCAACTTCGACGTGCCGCATCATGCCGACGACTACGTACATCGCATCGGCCGCACCGGTCGGGCCGGCAGGTCCGGCACCGCCATAACGGTCGTTACGCCGGCCGAGCAGAAGAGCGTCGTGGCTATCGAAAAGCTGATCGGACAATCCATCCCTTGGATGGAGCAGCCGCCCCGAGAGACCTCACCCGCCCGGGAGACCTCAGAGGAACGCTCCTCGTCGGGTGAGCACCGCAATGGCCGCACTCGGCGGCCGCGGCCCGAAACCAAATCCGAGCGCAAGCCGTCGCGGAGTGAGCCGGCCGCCACTGTAACGCGGCTCGACGAGGCCCGCTCCCGCCGTGCGCCCAAGGCTGCTGCTCATGTCAAGCCTCCCGTTCATGCCAAGCCTGCCGTTCATGACGGGCACGGCCATCTTCCGGCCTTTCTGCTCCGACCGGTCCGCATCAAGGCTTAAGCCTAAACCACCAAATAAAAACCGAGTGACGGCCATGCTGGCGAAAGTTTTCGCTCGGCTGCCGCAGCGCTTACCGTCTAATCGGCCTATGTCCCTTCATTGAGGTGAACCGGCCGTTGCTGCTGCGGTGCCATAACTTCGGGTTTTGACCCGAAGCTGTCATCGCCTCCGGTACTTTCAGCGAGACCAAACGGCAGGTGGGGCTTCTGCGCATGCTGCAAGCCGGCGTGATACTCTCCGACTATGCCACGTTGATGGTGGAAATCCTCAAGGACAATGCGCGTGCCGAGGCGGGGCGCGTCTACGGCACCATCGACATGCCCTGGGCGAAGCTCGTCGGGTAGATCGCGCAGGCTTACGGCAAGTAGCCGGTACGGCGGCGGAAGTCTGGTCCTGGCAAATGCGACCTGCCGACGTGCAGCACCGAACAAAAGACAAGGAATAGAACTATGGAAGATCGAATTGTTGAGCTTCTGTACCGCAACCTTCAGGAAGTCTTTGGCGAAGGTGACGCGGCCCGCCGCCGCGCCGCCATTCAGGACTTCTATACTGAAGACTGCGTGCTGTACGTCCCGCCCGGTGTCTTTGTTGGACACGACGCTCTGGACAAGTTCGCCGGAGACCTGCGCGCGACACATCCACAC
>Ga0209526_10003378_pt1 | contig 10895 bp, 8 predicted proteins | sample JacPinW_OM2H0_M1_FD_188566 | JGI IMG/M metagenome (GOLD analysis project Ga0209526, IMG submission 188566) | Forest soil microbial communities from Algoma, Ontario, Canada - Jack Pine, Ontario site 1_JW_OM2H0_M1 (SPAdes) (version 2) | ecosystem: Environmental > Terrestrial > Soil > Boreal...
GATGCTTCCGATCTCAGCACCAATAGGCGAAAAGCCCTTTACGAGGCCGCTGTTGGGCGTCGCAATCCATACATTACCTGCAGAGTCGACGGCCAGTCCGTCTGGAAAGTCCTCACCGGTTTCGGTGAACGCGCGTCGGTTGAGAACATCTCCGTTTTTGTCTACGTCGTAGGCATACACGGCATGGCGAAGCGAATCCGAATGATAAAGGAGCTTGCCGTCCGGCGAAAATCCGAGTCCGTTTGTTAGCAGGACGTCATCGGCAACAACCCGCGTACTACCGTCGAGGTCGATAACGTGCAGCTTGCCAGCTTTGCCACCGCGTTCGGCGCCCATAGCCACGAATGCGAGCGACCCGACGTAAATTCGGCCGCCCGCATCCGTTGTGAAGTCGTTGAAGCCGACGATGTCTGCCGCTGGATTGCTATCGAGCAGAACGATTGTATCGTCCTTTCCGTCCGAAACTGGCCATTTCAGCGCGAGGTTTCGTCCGCCGATTACTACACTACCGTTCGCATGAAGGGCTAGTCCGCCAATGCCGCGACGGTGGGCTATAACAACCTCAGGCGCCGCACCGTGCGCGATACGCCAGACGCCACCAACCGTTGCATCAGCCACTATCAAACCGAGCTTTTGGTCCCAAAGTGGACCTTCCAAGAGTCCGTGACCAGTCGAAATTGTTTCTACTGACTTTGCGAGCATTTCAGTTCCTGTCCAATTGCTTTGAGTTTCCGATCGGTGACTAGGATCACGAACCTGTGGCGGTCTTGAGCCGCTCCGTGGCGAATTCGTCGCGCAGAACGCGCTTGAGGACTTTTCCGGTGGGGCCTCGAGGAAATTCCGCGATTACGATGAATTCCTGTGGAATTTTGTACACCGCCAAACTGCGTTCGCAGTGAAGCCGCAAAGACTCCGGTGTGGGTAATCGGCCCTCGCGCGGGGTCACGAAGGCAACGATGCGTTCGCCGTAGCGATCGTCAGGCGCGCCAACAACTGCCGCCTCCGCGACATCGTCGTTGGAGGTGACGACTTCCTCGACTTCCGCGGGATAGATCTTCGCGCCACCGCGAATGATCATGTCCTTCTTTCGGCCGGCAATATAGAAAAAGCCCTCTTCGTCGCGCCATCCTAGGTCGCCGCTATAGATCCATCCGTTCCGCAGCGTTTCGGCGGTATCGGCTGGTCTATTCAAATATCCCGTCATGTTGCGTGGACTCAGATAGACGAGTTCCCCGACTTCGCGGGAAGGCACTTCCCGCCCGGTATCGTCGAGCACCCGGACCGCGCACTCTGCAAGTTCTTTTCCGATGGATTCTGGACGGCCAGGTCCCGACGGATCGAACCCGGTGATCGGTGTTCCTTCGGACATTCCCCAGCCGCTGAGTACATGGGCGCCTGAAACCTTGTGGAATCGCTCTGCGACAGCCCAAGGCAGCGGTGCACCACCCGATATACAGACCCGTAGCGATGACAGGTCGGTGCCATTGGCTTCCGCGTACTCGGAAGCGATGATGTACATGGTGGGGACCCACATCAACACGGTGGCACGATAGCGTTCGATTGCGTCGAGAGCATCCTTCGGATGAAAGCGCTCGCGGATGATAACCGTCGCACCGACCAGCATATGACTGCTGGCGGCGAAGGTCGAATGCAAGATGAATGCGAAAGAGCCGGTTATGACGACCACGTCGTCTTCCGACAAGCGTAGCCACTTCGAGGTGCCGGTCATCGTAGAAAGAGTTGAGCGATGCGGAATGATCGCACCTTTAGGTCGGCCGGTAGTGCCCGATGTGTAGTAAATGATCGAAGGATCTTCCGCATCGAGGTCTAAGCATTCGAACTGCTCGGACAATGGTCCATCGAACACATCCCAGTCTGCGCCTCGTCCGTCGTATGATGGGAGCGTCACTACTTTCGGCTTATGAACCGAAGACGAAAGTGTATTGGATAGATCGAGGTCGACAAAAACCAAAACGGGCGCGCTGTCATCGATGATATAAGCGACCTCGCCGGGCGTGAGGGCAGGGTTGATTGGAACGATGACCGCGCCAATTGCGAGAATAGCGAAATAACAAGCCAGCCATTCTGGTTTGTTGGTAGCGAGAATCGCAACTCGGTCTCCGCGAGCGGTTCCAATACCCTCTAGGATTGCCTTGGCCCTTCGAACCTTTTGCCCAAATTCGACGAGGCTGAGTGGCTCATCGCGGAAATAGAGGAGCGGTTTGGAGCTGTAAAACCTAGCCGACTCCTGCAGAGCATTTGCGACATTCATCAGAAGCCCCTCCCAAGGATGTAGCATGTGTTAGTTTTGCGTAGCTCATGCACAAGCGCGAGTTCGGTTCATCGCGCCAAAGTCGAAGATTGGGTCAGACCACTACTCTAAATCGGCGCAAGTCGCAATAAAATAATGATCGGAGGTTCATAATTCATGTAGTTTCCTACAAATAACCCTTTGACTACAGCCTATATTAGTTGACTGTTGCTTCCGAGAACCGTATGAACAATGAACCACCAATCATAATCAGGGAGCTGCGACGTGGATCAGATTGCCGGGACGAAAAGTGCAGCGGTCTTCACAGACGACCAGCTGGCTATCCGCGACATGACCCGTCGGTTCGTGCGGACCGAGATTATTCCCCATATTCTTGAATGGGACGAAAAAGAAGCGGTGCCGGGGCATATCTGGAAGCGCTTGGGAGCTCTTGGTCTGCACGGCGTCTGTGCGCCACCGGAGTGGGGCGGCTCGGACAGCGGAATTGTAGCTTGGTCGATGATGGTCGAGGAATTGTCGTACGGCGACTGTGCAATCGGCAATCAGATTGGCGGCATTTCCTTTCCTTTTGTGGCTAAATTGCTTGAATACGGTACGGAGAAGCAGAAGGAAGCCTACCTGCGACCGGTTGTCGAAGGGCAACATTATATCGCGCTGCTCCTGAGCGAGCCGCATGTCGGGTCCGATCTCTCGAACCTGAAGACTCGGGCCATCCGCAAAGGCGATCGCTGGGTAATTAACGGCCATAAGGTGTTCATCACCGGCGGCAGTTCTGCGGGCGTGGCGATCCTTCTTGCCACAACGGACCCCAGCGCGGGAAAGAAGGGTCTCACCACTTTCCTTCTTCGCCCGAACATGCCTGGCTATTCCGTCATTCGCCGTGAAAAGAAACTTGGCCATCGGATCATGGATATCTGCCAGATCGCGTTGGATGGCCTCGAACTTACCGATGACGACGTTCTGGGCGAGGTCGGCAGCGGATACAAAATCATCCTGGAAGGACTGGACACCAACCGCGTGGGAGTGGCCGCACAGGCCGTAGGGGTCGCGCAGGCGGCCTATGACAGCGCACTGGCCTATGCCAAAGAGCGCCAAAGCTTCGGGCAAACCTTGATCAATCATCAGGCGATCGGGTTTCGCCTCGCGGAGATGGCCACGCGCATAGAAGCATCTCGACAACTCTATCTTCATGCCGCGCGGCTAAAGGAAGAAGGGAATCCCCGCCTTAAGGAGGCGTCCATGGCCAAGCTTTTCGCGTCAGAGACGGCAGAATGGGTATGCACAAATGCCCTACAGATCTTTGGCGGCGCCGGCTATTTGCAAGGATCGATGGTAGAGAAGTTGTATCGCGATCAGCGTGTGCTGCAGATCTACGAAGGTACCAACGAGGTGCTCAAGCTGTTAATCCAGCGGGACCTGATGCGAGCTAACTGAACCCTACAACGGTCTCCTCAATCGCCCGTATTTCGACGATTTCCGTGGCTAGGTACCTCAATGACCAAAGAAAACACCCCGCAATGGCGAAGCTATCGAATCATTAGATTTGGTGAGCCGCTCGAACTTCACTGTGAAGGACTCCCGGCGATATCGGGAACGGAAGTGCTCCTTAAGGTTTCTGCCTGCGGCGTGTGCCATAGCGACCTTCATATTGCTGATGGCTATTTCGACCTCGGCGGCGGCCGCAAGACCCAGATCGGCGGGGGAGAAAAAAACCTTCCGTTCACGCCCGGTCACGAAATCGTCGGGGAGGTCGTAGCCCTCGGAGGGGAGCCTGGCGATCTCGTTGTCGGCGACCGTCGCGTCGTCTATCCTTGGATCGGCTGTGGCAAAAGCGATTGCTATCTTTGCTCACGCGGCGAAGAACACATGTGCGGCGCTCGCACTATCGGCGTAATGAAACACGGTGGATTCTCTAACTACGTTGTTGTTCCGCATTCGCGCTATCTTGTCGATTTTTCAGGCATCCCGGAGCAGATCGCGGCGACCTACGCGTGTTCGGGGCTGACTGCGTTCGGATCTCTGAAGAAAGTTGGACGGCTCCGCGACGGCGATCCCCTTTTGATCATTGGAGCCGGCGGCGTGGGCTTAGCCGCTATCAGCTTGGCCAAGGAAGTTACCGGCGTTGCGCCAATCGTCGCGGAGATTGATTCATCCAAGGCTCAAGCGGCATTAGCGGCGGGTGCTTCCTCGGTGATTGACCCTTCGTCGCCTGATGCAGCACGAAATTTCGTCAAGACGACGGGCGGGGCAGCAGTGGTTGTTGATTTCGTGGGCTCGGAAAGCTCGGCAAAATTCGCTATCGGTGCGACTCGGAGGACGGGAAAATTGCTGATCGTCGGCCTCTTCGGCGGCACATTCCAGATTCCGGTCTCGTTCTTTCCCCTTCTTGGACTGACGATTCAGGGAACGCAAGTTGGGTCGCTTGAAGAACTCTGGGAGCTCATTGCTCTAGGGAGGGCCGGCAAGTTTAGCGCTATTCCCGTCGTTGGCAGGCCTATTGCTACAGCAAACCAAGTGCTGTCGGACCTAAGGGAGCGTAAGATTATAGGCCGTGCGGTACTGGAGGTATAAGCCCCTATCCTTGCTTGAAAATGGCTTGGTAGTTCGATACCTCGAAAGACGTCCAGATAACAGGCCCTGCGAGGTGACATGGCAGTCGTTAGTTCCACCGACAAAAAGGGTCGCCCGCGCCGCCTCACCCGTGAGGAAAAGTCTGAGCAAATCAAACACCTGCTTATCGATGCTGCTGCAGAAGTAGTCGGCAAGTATGGTTACGCAGACGCCTCCGTAGCAAGAATCACGGAGACCGCTCGAGTCGCCCAAGGAACATTCTACAACTATTTTGAAACGCGCCAGGACATCTTTGACCTCCTTCCACCTCGCTATGCGGAAAAGATGCTTCAGTATATTTCGCTCAAAATGGACCGGCGCCTAGAGGGTCTAGAGCGAGAGGTGAAACGCTTTGAGCTATTTTTCGATTTTTTCTACGAGACAACAGAGAGTGCACGCCTTGTAAACGAGGCGCCGGTGATGGCGCCGGTTGGATTTGCTCATTTTAGCAAGATTGTGAAGGATAACTACACGATAGCCCTCAAGCGAAGCATGGAGGCTGGAGAAATTGCCCGTATGGAGCCCGGCAAATTGGCGGATATCGTCGATATTTTAATCGCTATCAGGAATGGACTGTCCCAGCCACGGCAGGCTCCGGCACTAAAGCGAAAAAGGGTCTCTCCTGACCTCGTTAATAACTATCGCGATTTCATCAAGAAGGCGCTTTTCGACAAGACATGATTGAACGACCGCTCCCAGCGCGAATCTATCGAAAGCTTGCGTCGTTCTGATACTCGCAGGAATGCGGTTTTCCCAGAAGGTGACTTTGACCACGCAATGGACGTAGGAGTTGGCTCTTCATAAATATGAAGCATGACCCACCGATCATTTTTGTTGACTGAATGATGTGAGGGCCCTAGTCTTTGATGCGTGGAGCGAAAGGGTCAATTTGCATTGATCAGTTTCAGCCGCGCCTTAAGCCTTTAGGAAAGCGCTGTGACATTGTTCGACCTCGCCGGAAAAGTTGCGATTGTGACCGGCTCCTCCCGTGGGATTGGCAAGGCGATCGCCTTGAGGCTCGCAGAGCACGCTGCGAAAGTTGTGATTTCCTCTCGAAAGGCGCCGGCCTGCGAGATCGTCGCGGCCGCGATCAATGAGACATTTAGCGAAGAACGCGCAATTGCTGTCGCTGCAAGCATTTCCTCGAAAGAGGACCTGCAAATGCTTGTCAATGCCACAATCACCAAATGGGGCCGGGTTGATATTTTAGTCTGCAACGCTGCGACAAACCCCCATTACGGCCCGTCGGGCGGGATCACGGACGATCAGTTTCGGAAAGTTCTCGACAATAACATCCTTGCCAATCATTGGCTGATCCACATGGTCGCGCCGCAAATGCGTGAGCGGAGGGAGGGGTCCGTCATCATTGTCTCTTCGATTGGCGGGCTGAAAGGATCGCCCATCATTGGTGCTTATCACCTTTCCAAGGCCGCCGATCTTGCACTCGCCCGCAATCTCGCGTGGGAGTTCGGGCGAGACAATGTGCGGGTAAACTGCATCGCACCAGGCCTCATCAAGACCGATTTTGCCAAAGCCCTTTGGGACGATCCGACAAACCGAAAAGACTGGGATGATCGAGCCCCGATGGGTCGTGCAGGCGAACCCGATGAGATCGCCGGCGCGGCGGTATTTCTAGCGTCGAAAGCCTCAAGCTTTATGTCGGGGCAAATCATCGTAATTGACGGTGGAATGACCGTGACGTGAAGACCCCTGTTCGGCTCCTGCGGCGCGATATCCAGAATCGAAATATTGGAGGACGGAATCTTGTGGAATTTTCAGACGGACGCCGATTTTCAAAAGGACCTCGATTGGATCGAACAGTTCGTAAAGACCGAGGTTGAACCGCTCGATCACGTTCTCGGAAGCCAGTGGGACATTCATGCGCCACGGTTCAAGACGCTCGTGCGTCCTCTACAAGCCCGCGTGAAACAGCGCGGGCTTTGGGCATGTCATCTTGGACCCGAGCTAGGCGGCAAGGGATATGGTCAAGTCAAACTCGCGCTAATGAATGAGCAATTGGGACGCTCGCGCTTTGGACCCATCGTGTTCGGCACCCAGGCTCCCGACACTGGAAATTCCGAGATCTTGGCTCACTACGGGACATCAGAGCAAAAAGCACGCTACCTCGAGCCACTTCTCGATAACCAGATCGTTTCTTGCTTTGCAATGACAGAGCCGCAAGGGGGCGCGGATCCGCTGCAGATTAAAATGTCCGTAGTACTCGATGGGGACGAGTGGGTCATCAATGGAGAAAAATGGTTCGCGTCAAATGCACGCTATGCCAACTTCTACATCACTATGGCAGTTACTGACCAAGACGCCGCTCCGCATAGACGAATGTCGATGTTCATCGTTCCGGCAGAAACTCCCGGAATCGAAATTGTCCGAAATTACGGATTCCACGGCGAGGCTGAGGCAGTTCACGGTCATGTTCGTTGGACGAACGTAAGAGTGCCCAAGGAAAATATGCTTGGAGAACGAGGTGACGCATTCGTTGTCGCCCAGGTCCGTCTCAGTGGCGGGCGTATGCATCATGCGATGCGTACTCTCGCGGAAGCCACAAAGTGTTTCGAGCGCATGTGTGAGCGTGTTCTCTCACGCTTCACACGAGGCGAGCAGCTCGCAAAGAAGCAGATGGTTCAGGAAAAGATCGCCGATAGCTGGATTCAGCTGCGCCAATTCCGTCTGCTGATATTGGAGACCGCGTGGTTGGCTGATCAGAGCCATGATTGGAAGGCGGTCCGCAAGAACGTCGCCGCCGTCAAATCAATCATGCCTAAAGTGCTGCACGATATCGCCGAAAGGGCTTTGCAGCTCCACGGATCACTCGGAATTTCGACTGAGATGCCCTTCGCCGAAACTATAATAAGTTCATATCACGTTGGTCTCGCCGACGGGCCGACCGAAGTACATAAGATTACCGTCGCTCGGGAGGTTCTGAAAGATTATAAGCCGATAAATCAGATGTTTCCAAGTTACCTTCGTTACGAAAAAGAAGAACGTGCGCGGGAGTATTTTGAGACGGCGCTGAACGACTGACAAACGCTGCGTAGCTTGGCGCAGCTGGGAGCTGAAAGGGAATTTGATGCGTGGTCTCAAGGGAAGGGTGGCAATTGTAACAGGCGGTGGCAGCGGCATCGGCGAAGCAATTTGCAATCGTCTGGCGGACGAGGGTGTCAAAATCTCGATTTTTGACAAGAACCTCCAGGGAGCCGAAAGGGTTTCCAAATCCATTCGCGATCGGGGTACTGAATCGCATATCGAGGAATTGGACATATCAAACTACAACGCGGTACAGCAGGCGGTCGCAAGTGCCGAAAGCAAATTAGGTCCCACCGAAATCCTGATCAATTGTGCAGGATGGGACAAGGTGACCAGTTTTCTTGATACGGACGAGGCGCTTCACGACAAGGTCATTGCGATCAATTTAAAAGGTCCGGTGAATATGATGCATGTCGTGACGCGCGGAATGTCGGAGCGCAAATATGGTCGGGTGGTTTCGATCTCCTCAGATGCCGGTCGAGTCGGTTCGTCAGGGCAGGCTGTCTACTCTGGTTGCAAGGCGGGTGTAATAGCGATGTCGAAAACCCTGGCCCGCGAGTTTGCCCGTGACGGAATCACATTCAATACTGTCGCTCCCGGTCCGACCAAAACGCCCATGATGGAAGCCGCTCTGGAAGGGGGTGATAGCGCGGCGGCAACAAAGATCCTCGAAAAAATGATCAAATCAGTCCCGCTGCGTCGAATAGGTCTTCCGGAAGACCTCGCTGGCATAGTGACATTTTTGGCCAGCGATGAGGCAAGCTTTATCACCGGCCAGGTGATTAGTGTGTCGGGCGGCCTTACGATGCAAGGATAAGCACCATCGTCCATTTCGGGTTAATGTGTCGTATTCACCGGTCAGGCCCGCGACAGAGCGTGACCCCACCGACAACAGGTAAATCATTAGCTTGGCTCGCCGATCGGCGTCGGGACCCTAACGCTGATTAACACTCGCTAAAACATCGGCATTCCGTAAAATCCCAGGAAAGCTTGCTATGAAGGAAATCCTCATGATTGAGGTGAGCCTCAGGGTTAGGACTCAGCAAGTCGATCCGTAGCCGATACGTCCGCCGCACGGCAATGCGAGGTCATGGAACGACCGCTCATGGCGCAAACCGGCCGTCCGTGGTTTGGACCAACTAGCGCACTATTTTCTAAGTCCGCGCAGGACCTGCGAAGAGATCACCAGACCGAACATGCAGTTCGTCGAGTGAAGACTTGCCGTTGTTCACGGCATTGGCCTTTCATACAGGCCTTCATTCGTGGCTCTCTCTTCAACAAGAGCGAGCAACACATCTATTGTCGGTGTGGCGAGGTCTTTCAATCTCGCAAGTTCCTGGACAGCTTCGACCAGGGCTCCGATCTCCACCGTGCGATGGCGCTCGAAATCCTGAAGCATCGACATCTTGTGGCCCACGGCCCGTCCCGCGGCCGCTAATCGCCGCGCGATCATCGCCTCGTCTATCTGAACGCCGAAGGCATCGCTTACCGCCTTTGTTTCATGCATGCAGTTGACGCACAGAGCGCGCAAGCTCGGCGCATTGGTGATACGATCGAGTGTCGCCAACGTAAGAGCGCTAATAGGATTGAAGCAGACATTGCCCCACAATTTGAGCCAAACGCTATAGCGAATATCCTCTCGGATAGGCGCATCGAAATTCGCTGCGCGCATGATTTCGCTGAGAGCCTCTACCCGCTTCGATTTCGTTCGATCGGGCTCACCCAAAATGAACCTGTTGAATTCGTGATGTTCTATCACTCCCGGCTCGACGACCTCGCAAGCTGGATCGATGACGCAACCGATTGCCCTCTCTGGTCCGATCGTCTCCCATTGAAGTCCCTTAGGATCCACGGACCTCAAGTGCGTTCCTTCGAACGAGCTGCCTTCCTTGTAGAAATACCACCACGGAATGCCGTTCATCGCGGTGACGACCGCTGTATCGGGTCCTAAAAGCGGCAGCATGGACGGTGCCGCAGTGTACGCCTGGTGCGATTTGAGGGTACAGAACACGTAATCCTGCGGACCGAACCGGGAAGGATCGTCGCTAGCGCAGATTTTCGCTATTTTCTGAATTCCCGCGATCCGCAGGATGAGGCCTTTCGAAGCAATTGCCGAAAGATGCTCGCCGCGGGCGATCACACAAACATCATGTCCCGCAAGCGAAAGTTCGACCGCGAGATAGCCGCCGATAGCGCCGGCACCGAATACACAGATCTTCATCGCACCGCTCCCGTTTCTTCCAAAGTGACAAATGTCGCATCGGATAGATGCTCGCGCCGATATTGGGGCCGCGAGATCGGAAACTCTTTGGGGCTGAAATTCAGATGTCTGAAGCGCACCGGGCAGGAAGATAAACAGCGACGCTGATAGACCGTCGAAGGTCATACACCAATGGACAAATGAGAACCTGCCATGGACACTACATCCTATCATTGGGCCAAGCCGGCGGCGGAAGCCCCTGTGAGGCCGACATCGATCAGCTTAGGCATGACGCTGGTGATGGCGATTGCCTGCGGTGTCGCGGTCGCCAACATGTATTACAACCAACCCATGCTGGGCCTCATCGAGGCTGCGTTCCCGGGCCAACTCGCCGCAACAGGATTCGTCCCGACAGCGACTCAACTCGGTTTTGCCGTGGGCCTCGTCCTTCTTGTACCGCTAGGCGACCGCGTCGATCGGCGGCGTCTGATCTTGATTCAGCTCGTGGCGCTCGCGCTGTCGCTCGCTTGCGTCGCGCTCGCTCCCGGTGGATGGTCGCTCGTCATCGCCTCAGCGCTCGTCGGCGTCACGGCCACTGTTGCACAGCAGATCGTCCCGTTCGCGGCGGAGTTAGCCGAACCAGGTCGGCGTGGTGCCACTATCGGGGCGGTGATGAGTGGCCTGCTCTGCGGGATCCTGTTTGGACGGGCGCTCGCTGGTGTAATCGGCGACCATTATGGTTGGCGCGCGATGTTCTGGCTCGGCTGCCGA
>Ga0209526_10003379_pt1 | contig 10890 bp, 9 predicted proteins | sample JacPinW_OM2H0_M1_FD_188566 | JGI IMG/M metagenome (GOLD analysis project Ga0209526, IMG submission 188566) | Forest soil microbial communities from Algoma, Ontario, Canada - Jack Pine, Ontario site 1_JW_OM2H0_M1 (SPAdes) (version 2) | ecosystem: Environmental > Terrestrial > Soil > Boreal...
CGTGTTGAAATCGTCGAGGAGGGCGGCGATGCGGCCGGTGTCGGACTGGTCCATGATCGCCCGCGCGCGGCGCGTCGCGGCGACCATGTCGAGGCTGCGGATGCGCTGCTTGACCCGCGGGATGTTGCGCGGCGCCATCGACAGGTTGCGCAGGCCGAGGCCGAGCAAGAGGGCGGTAAAGCGCGGCTCGCCAGCCATTTCGCCGCACACGCTGATCGGCATGCCGCGGCGCAATGCCGCTTCGACCGCGAACTGGATCAGCCGCAGCACCGCCGGATGCAGCGGGTTGTAGAGATAGGCGACCTGCTCGTCGCTGCGGTCGATCGCCAGCGTGTATTGGATCAGATCGTTGGTGCCGATCGCGAAAAAATCCGCCTCCGCGGCGAGCGCGTCGGCAGCGAGCGCCGCACCCGGCACCTCGATCATAGCGCCCAATGGCGGCAGGGTTTTGGGCAGCCGCACGCCGCGCCGCCGCAGCCGCCGGGCGACCTGGTCGACCGCCTCGCGCACGCGGCGGATCTCGTTGGCCGTCGTAATCATCGGCAACAGGATGCGCAGCGGCCCGTCGCTGGCGGCGCGCAGCATTGCCGCCAGCTGCGGGTCCAACAGGCGGCGATCCTGCAATGACAGGCGGATCGCACGCAAGCCGAGGGCGGGGTTCGCCGGCTCGACGCTGTGGCCGCTCAGCGACCGCGCGATCTTTTCGCCGCCGAGGTCGAAGGTCCGCACGGTGACCGGCTTTCCATCCATGCCGCGCACCAGCGCCGAGAACACCGCGTATTGTTCCTCCTCGCCCGGGAGGTCGTCGCGGTTCATGTAGAGAAATTCCGAACGGACGAGGCCGAGGCCCATCGCGCCGTTGGCCAGCGCCTGTTGCAGCTCGATTGGCAATTCGAGATTGCCTTCGAGGGTGATCTCGACGCCGTCGCGAGTGATCGCGGGGAGTTTGCGCAGGCGCGCGAGACCGCGCCGTTCGCGCGCGACAGCATCGCGCCGGGCCTCGTAGTCGCGGATCGTCTCGGCGGATGGGTCGATGATCACCCAGCCGTCGATGCCGTCGATCACCGCGGTAACCCCAGCCCGTGCCCGATCGAGCAGGCCGGGTACCGAGAGAACCGCCGGCAGACCCAGGGCTCGCGCAACGATAGCGGTATGGCTTTCGGCACCACCCGAGACCGCCGCAAAGCCGGCCACGCGTTCCGGGTCGATCAGCGCGGTGTCGGCCGGGGTCAACTCCTCGGCAAGGATGACAGCGCCTTCCGCCACGGCGGAATAGGCGACGTAGGGCTTCTTGATCAGGTTGCGGATCAGCCGCGTGCCGACCACCCGGATGTCCTCGATCCGCGCTGCCAGGTACGGATCGCGCATCGCCGCAAAGCTCTCGGCGATTTCGTCGATCTCGATCTGCACCGCGCGCTCGGCGTTGATCCGCGTGCGGGCGATGCGCTCATCGACGCCGCGAACGAGGCGCGAGTTCGACAGCATGGCAACGTGGGCATCGAGAAGGTAACCGACTTCCTCGGCGGCGGAGCCGGGCAGCCCCGCGGCCTTCGCCTTCACCTTTTGAAGCTGTTTCAGCGAGGTCGCCACAGCCTCCGCAAAGCGGTGCCGTTCGGCTTCGATTTCGCTCTGCGGGACGTGGTTCTCAGCTACCGGAAGATCGCCGCTCTCGACGATATGAGCCGGGCCGATGGCAATTCCGGGAGAAACCGCGAGGCCCGGCAGTCGCTGTTCGGCGCCGCCGCTCTGCGGCGCAGAGCCGATGACTTCTTCAATCCTCATCAAATTTGCATTCGACGAGCTTGGCGAGCGCCGTCACCGCCGCCTCGGCGTCGGGTCCGGTGGCGGCGAGCCGGATGACTGTGCCGGGCGCGGCGGCCAGCATCATCAAGCCCATGATCGAGCGGCCGGAGACTTCGGTGCCGTTCTTGCGCACCCACACCTCGGCGTTAAAGAGCCCGGCGGTCTTGACAAACCGGGCGGCGGCGCGCGCGTGAAGCCCGCGCTGGTTGCAGATCGTCGCAATGCGGCACACCGCCGCGCCCGGCGGGCTCGAATCCTGTACCGGTCGTTCGTCGGCGGGTCGATCGCTCATCGGCGCGCGTCGCTGAGCAACTGGGAAGCGACATTGATGTATTTGCGCCCGGCTTCCTGCGCGCCGAGCACGGTTCGTTCGAGGCTCTCGCTCTGACGCAGACTGGCTAGTTTGATGAGCATCGGCAAGTTGACGCCGGCAATGACCTCGATCTTGGCGCGGTCCATGACCGAGATGGCCAGGTTCGACGGGGTGCCGCCGAACATGTCGGTCAGCAAGACGGCGCCGTCTCCGGTATCGACTGCGGCAATTGAGCGCAGGATGTCCTGGCGGCGCTTTTCCATGTCGTCATCGGGGCCAATGCACACAGCCTGGATTTGCGCCTGCGGCCCGACGACATGCTCGAGCGCCGCGACGAATTCCGCTGCGAGCCGCCCGTGGGTCACCAATACCATGCCGATCATTGATTCCCTCTGCTGGAACGACCGCTGCCGTTCAGCTCGCGGTGGGAGGCGCGCCCGGCGCGACCAAGGCGGGAGAGCGGGATTGAACAAGATCGCGGTGCGCCAACTCCACCCGCAGCCCGGCGGCGCCGAGTTGCGCGGCCAGCCGCTCCGCCACGAAAACGGAGCGATGGCGGCCGCCGGTGCAGCCGATGGCGATCGTCAGATAGGTCTTGCCTTCCTGTTCGTAGCGCGGCAGCAGCGGCTCCAGAAGACGCCACAATCCGGCGAGAAAGGGCGCAAGGTCTGGATCGCGCTCGATATGCGCGGCAACCTCAGGGTGGTGCCCAGTCAGCTGCCGCAGCTCGGGAATGTAATGTGGGTTGTCGAGGAAACGCACGTCGAAGATCAGATCGGCATCTCGCGGTATGCCGTGGCGATACGCGAAAGAGGTGACGAAAACGCGAAGACCGCTGGCCACTAGGGCAAAATGGCCGGTCAACAGCCGTTTCAATTCGGCAGCGCTCAGGTTGGAGGTATCGATCACAAGGTCAGCACGGTCGCGCAGGGCAGAAACCATTCGGCGTTCGAGCCGAATACCGTCCGTTACGGGTCGGTCGCCGGCGAGGGGGTGGGGCCGACGGCTCTCGGTATAGCGCCGTTGCAGCGGTTCGTCATCACAATCGATAAACAACACCTTGAGTTCGCGGCCGGTCCGGCCGACAACCGCATCGAGAGGTTCGAGCATGCTCTCGACAGCAAAGCCGCGAGTGCGCAGATCGACGCCGACGGCAATCGCCGGCGCGTCGGCGGCAATGCTCTCGATCAGAGCGGGGACGAGCGAGAGCGGCAGGTTGTCGAAGGCTTCGTAGCCCATATCTTCGAGTGTCTTCAGCGCCGTCGACCGCCCTGCCCCCGACATTCCGGTCACCAGGAGCACACGAGCCGGCGCCGCGCTTCCGGCGGGGCTCCACTCGGCGTGACCACCTTCGGTCATCATCGCCGGATTATAGCGAGCACCGAGTCGGCTGAAAACGCGCGCAAAGCGAAGCGCAACTTTGCCGCTGTGGAAGCCTCGAATGGCGACAGAGCGATCGATGGAACCGCGAGCCCGAGCACATCCTCGCAACGGGTTTCGGGGAAACGGTCGACCTCGGCCGACGGTACGAGGTCGACTAACAATGCCAGCGTCGCCTCCGCCACTGCCTCGAGGCGAATAATACCCACTCCCCGGACTTCGATCAGGCCTGCTATCGCCGCCGGGGCCGTAACCAAGACGCGCTCTCCTGCGCGCCGCAGCTCTACCTGGTCGTCGGCGACCAGACGCGCGCCGGCGTCGATCAGCCGCAGAGCGAGATCCGATTTTCCCGCGCCGGACGGGCCGCGGAGCAGGACCGCACGCCCATCGATCGCGATTGCCGTGGCGTGGACCAGAATGGGGGCGGCTGGGACGGTTATCGTCACACAGCAGCCGGGAGTCTAACGGAGAACCGGGCGCCAATCGTGATGCCCTCCGCATTTTTGCGGTTTTCCGCCCAGATCTGGCCGCGATGAGCCTCGACGATCTGTTTCGAGATCGAAAGGCCAAGCCCGGAATGTGTCCCGAATTGCTCGCCGAGTGGGCGCTCGGTGTAGAAGCGGTCGAAAATCGCCGTCAATTTTTCTTCGGGGATACCGGGTCCCTGATCTTCGACGGTAACGAGAACCGCCCGGCCATAATGTCGCGCGGTCAGCCTGATCTCACCGAGTGGCGGGCTGAACGATACCGCATTCCCGATAATGTTGCGGAACACCTGGGACAGTCTTGTTTCGATCCCGGGCACGACGAGTTCACGGTCCTCGTTGCCGATCGCAAGCACCAGGCGAGGCGCGTCGTCCGTCCGGGTCGCCCCATAGACCTCGACCAGCGTCCCCAGCATCGCCGCGACGTCGACCGGCTCCAACTCGAGGCGGCCGAGCTCCGCGTCGAGCCGCGAGGCGTCGGAAATATCGGTGATCAGGCGATCCAAGCGCTGGACGTCATTGAGGATGATTGCCATCAGCCGCCGCTGGTTTGCCGCATCGTCGATCCGGACGGCCGTCTCGACGGCGCTGCGCAGCGAGCTGAGCGGGTTTTTGATCTCATGCGCAACATCCGCGGCAAAACTTTCAATGGCGCTCATGCGCTGCCACAGCGCGTCGGTCATCTCGCGCAGCGACCGCGAGAGATCCCCGATCTCGTCGCCCCGCCGCGTAAAGTCGGGTATCTCGACCCGCGCCCGACGGCCGCGCGCGCGCTCCGCCGCCGCGGCAAGCCGGCGGATGGGCCGCGCAATCGTACCCGCGAGGTAGAATGACAGCAGCACGGTGACCAACAATGCCACCCCGAAGATGCGCAGCAACTCGAGGCGAACGGTTCTCAGCTCCTCCTCGATCTCGGCGCTGCCGGTCGATAACATGACTGCGCCGAGCACCTGCTTGTAGCGCTGGATCGGGATCGCGACGCTGAACACCAAGCCACCGGTTTGCGGGTCGCTCCTGATCGCCGAGCCGGTCTCGCCGCGCAATGCGCGCATGACTTCGGCATAATCCTCGGCGCGCGGGGAAGCGCTCTCGCGATAAACCGAGTAGCTGGTGTGACGCGGCAGGATGTTCAGAATCCAATCGTAGATTTGATCGGCAATCCGCAGAACCGCACCTTCCCTCTCTTGCGGCTCCAATTCGTGGACCTGCACGGCATCGCCCGGCCCCCGCAGAATTCGACTGTCGGCAATAATGTCGCCCCGCACGTCAAACAGCCGAGCTCGGGTGTGCGTCGGCTCGACCAGGCGCCGCATCATTTGGCGAGCCAGGTCGGGCAACAGGACCTCCCCTTCGTCGACCGAGTCGAGAACCGCGCCTTCGCCGAGCGCAGCGGCAAACACCTCGCCCTGGGTCTTTAAAGCTTCGATCTGTTGGCCGATGAGGCTCGCCTGGTATTTCCCGAGGTAAAGAAACCCGCCGGCGAGAAGGGCGAGCGCCAGGACGTTGACAGCCAGGATGCGGCGCGTAAGCGGGGAGACCGTCCAGCGCCTGCCGTTTCTCGGCCGCAGATCGGCGCTCGGGCCGGGACTGGGCGCGGCTCTGGCCGGGGAGCGAGGGGCGAAAGCATGCTCGGCTACCGCCGAGGGCGACGCAGGCGCGGCGGCGGGCTCAACGGTCGCGGTATCGATACCCGACGCCATAGAGTGTTTCGATTTGCGCGAAATCCGTATCGACGTTTTTGAACTTCTTGCGCAGCCGCTTGATGTGGCTGTCGATCGTCCGGTCGTCGACATAGATGTGCTCGCCATAGGCCGCATCCATCAGCTGGTCGCGGTTTTTGACGTGTCCCGGACGGTGCGCCAGGGATTTGAGGATCAGAAATTCGGTCACGGTCAGCTCGACATGTTCACCCTTCCAGGTGCACAGATGCCGGGCCGGGTCGAGGATCAGCTGCCCGCGCACGATGACTGGTTCGCCATGCGAGTTCTCGCGCTCGCGATCGAGTTCGCCGCGCCGGATCAGGGCCCGGATGCGTTCGATCAAGAGCCGCTGCGAAAACGGCTTCCTGATGTAGTCGTCGGCGCCCATGCGCAGACCGAGCAGTTCGTCGACCTCGTCGTCCTTTGAGGTCAGGAAGATGACCGGGATGTGGCTCTGGCGCCGCAGCTGGCCGAGAAGCTCCATGCCGTCCATGCGCGGCATCTTGATGTCGAGCACCGCGATGTCGACCGGTTGCGCGCTCAAACCCTTCAGCGCCTCGGTACCGTCGCTGTAGCAGCGCACGGCAAACCCTTCCGCCTCGAGCGCCATCGACACGGACGCCAGGATGTTGCGATCGTCGTCGACGAGAGCAATCGTGTTCGGCACCTTAATCCCCCAAGATCCTTCTGAGCGGCCGGATGAGATGATAGGTGAGCCGTCCCCGTAAGTGTAAAATATGACCGAATCCGGCAAAGGCAAACCCACTGCTCCTATTTTAGACAGGCGACCGGCGCGGTGTCCCCTGCATATCCCCAATAAGCGGCTTCGTTTGCCTACACGTGGCGTCTCGGCGAACGCTTTTTCACGACGGTGCAGCTTGACGCAGCCGCGCCGGTGCGGCTCACTTGCGGGATGCGTGAAACAGAGCCGGACGGCGATCCTGCGAGAATCGGCCGGCAGTTGCTGCGGCGACAGCAACGCGGAACCCTGGCCACCAGCATGCGCGGCGCGCCCTACGCGTCGCTGGTCCTGATCGCCGCCGATCTCGATGCGAGCCCGCTTCTGCTGCTGTCCGATCTGGCGCAGCATAGCCGGAACATCGCTTTCGATCCGCGGATCTCTCTACTGATCGATGGCACAACGGGTCACCGCGACCCGCTGACCGGGCCACGCCTGACTGTGATCGGGCAAGCCAGAGCCGTCGAGGACCCGCGGCGTCGCGCCCGCTTCACCGCGCATCACCCTTCGAGCGCAGTCTATTCCGGTTTTTCCGATTTCCGTCTCTATCGGGTCGCGGTCGAACGCGGGCACCTGGTCGCCGGCTTCGGCCGAATTCACTGGATCGACGGCCGAAATCTACTGTTTGCCGCGGATGCTGCCGCTCTCGAGGCGGCGGAACCGGAGATCCTCAGGCACATGAACGAGCATCATGCCGACGCAGTCGCCGATTATGCGCGGGGTCTGAGCGGCCGCGCGGGGGCTGACTGGCGCATGACCGGGATTGATCCGGAAGGCGTCGATCTGCAGCGCGACGGCGAGACTGCCCGGCTCGATTTTCCCGCCCCGGCGCTGACCCCCGCGGCGGCGCGTGCCGCGCTCGTCGAACTCGCCCAGAAGGCGCGGAAATAGCGCCTCCGTTGAGGGATTTTTGACATGGTCGCCCGTGTTGTGGTACGGCGCTAATCTGGGCCGGCCGCGGATGCAAAGTCGTGGATGCAAAACGGTCGGTCGCAGGAGGAGGAAGCGTTCTATGAAAAAGACGATCCGATGACCGGAAAAAAGAGCCGCTTCGGCCTCGACCGGCAAGGCATGCACCACCTCGGGACCGTGCACTGGAACCAGTCCGCGCCGGTGCTCTACGAACACGCCGTCCGGCGGGGTGAGGGCGAACTCGCCCTAGGCGGCAGCTTCGCGGTCTCGACCGGGCTCTTCACTGGCCGCACGCCGCGGGACAAATACATCGTCGAGGAGCCGGGCACCAAGGACACAGTGGCCTGGGGCAAAATCAATCAGCCGGTCTCTCCCGACCAGTTCGCCAGCCTGCACCAGCGCCTGCTCGCCTACCTGCAGGGCCGCGAGCTGTTCGTCCAGGACCTCTACGCCGGGGCCGATCCGGCCTACCGGCTGCCGGTGCGGGTCGTGACCGACGGCGCTTGGCACAGCCTTTTTTCGCGCAACATGTTCATTCGGCCGCCGGCCGACGAGCTGCCGAGGTTCGAGCCGGCTTTTACCATCCTGCATGCTCCGAAATTCCTCGCGATCCCCGAGCAGGACAAGATCAATTCCGAGGTGTTCATCTTGGTCAATTTCGCCGAGCGGCTTGTACTGATCGGCGGCACCCAATACGCCGGCGAGATCAAGAAGTCGGTATTCGGCTATCTCAACTTCGTGTTGCCGGCGCGCGGCGTATTGCCGATGCACGCTTCGGCCAATGTCGGCCCGAAGGGCGACTGCGCGATCTTTTTCGGGCTCTCGGGGACCGGCAAGACGACACTGTCGGCCGACGCTTCGCGCACCCTGATCGGCGATGACGAGCACGGCTGGAGCCCCGAGGGCATCTTCAATTTCGAGGGCGGCTGCTACGCCAAGGTGATCAACCTTTCGCCGGTCAACGAGCCCGAGATCTACGCGACGATCACCCGCTTCGGAACGGTGCTTGAAAACGTCGTGCTGCATCCGGAAACGCGGATGCCCGATGTCGACGACCAGAGCCTGACCGAGAATACGCGGGCCTGCTATCCGATCGACTTCATCCCGAACGCCGATCCACGCGGGCTTGCGCCGCATCCCCGCAACGTCGTGATGCTGACTTGCGATGCGTTCGGCGTCATGCCGCCGATCGCCAAATTGACCCCCGAGCAGGCGATGTACCATTTTTTATCGGGCTACACGGCGCGGGTGGCCGGCACCGAAAAGGGGCTCGGCAATGCGCCCGAGGCGACCTTTTCGACTTGCTTCGGCGCGCCCTTCATGCCGCGCCATCCTGCGGTCTATGCCAAGATGCTGGGTGGCTTGATCCGCGAGCACGGGGCGCAGTGCTGGCTTGTCAATACCGGCTGGTCGGGCGGCACCTATGGCGCCGGGCGGCGCATGCCGATCGCTCATACGCGCGCCCTATTGCGCGCCGCGCTCGACGGCCGTCTCGCCGCGGCGCCGGTCCGCAAGGAGGCGAATTTCGGCCTCCTCGTGCCGGAAAGCTGCCCCGAGGTGCCGAACGAGGTGCTCGATCCGCGCGGCACCTGGTCCGACAAGCAGGCCTATGACGAGACCGCGCGCGGCCTGACCCAACGCTTCGAGGCCAATTTCCGCGAATACGAGCCCTTCGTCGGCAGCGAGATCAAGGAAGTCGCGATCCGCCCCGCGGCCTAGCTCGGTTTTCCCTGCGCGCAGGAAAATCCGGGAAAATCATTTTTCAGCGCCGAAGACCGCTCCCTTCGGAGCCGCAAAGACCGTTCCAATCAGAGGCTTGTGCTCGCTTTCCCGACGCTGGCCGGCAGGGAAAATCGGTCCCTGCCGGGCGACTTGGCAGGGAAACATCGGGGAAGTAGTCATTGCTTATATATTACTTGCTAATTGACATTATCATGATATAGTGATATAAGATATCGAACTAGTTTAGCAAGCTGTGATTGCGGTAATCTCATGGATGAGGTCGAGGGCGAATACAAAATCGGCCGCGGCAGGCCGCCGTTGCACACGCGGTTCAAGAAGGGTCAGTCCGGCAATCCGCGCGGTCCGCGCCCGCGCCCGAAAAACCTGCCGGCGCTGCTGGTCGCCGCGCTGAACGAGCCGGTGGTCGCCAGCGCCGACGGAGACTCGCGACAGATCACCAAGCGCGAGGCGGTCATCGCGCAGCTCGTCGACATGTCGACCGGCGCCGATCTGCGCGCGATGAAGATGCTTATCGACATGCTGAAGGACATCGAAGAGCGCGCCGGCACCGCCCCGCCGCCCAAGGCCTCTCCGCTCACCCCGGCGGACGAGGAGGTGGTCGAAAACCTCCTGGCGAGGGTTGCGGCGCGCGGAATTGGCAAAAATCCACCACGGAGACACGGAGTACACGGAGTAATCATCAAAATCTCAGACACCTTCTCCGTGCCCTCCCAATCTCCGTGGTGAAACTCCCATCCGATAGGCTCAACCCTGACGAGTACCGCGCGCTGTTGCGGCGCGATCTCGTCAGCTTCGCGCAAGGGTGTTTCAGCGAGCTCAACCCGCGCACCCGCTTCGCGATGAGCTGGCATATCGAAATCATCGCCGCGAAATTGACGGCGTTGCGCGGCGGCAAGATCCGGCGCCTGGTCATCAACCTGCCGCCGCGCCATCTGAAGTCGCTGCTGGCCTCGGTCGCCTTTCCGGCCTGGTGTCTCGGGCATGACCCCTCGGCGCAGATCCTCTGCGTCAGTTACGCGCAGGACCTCGCCGACAAATTGTCGCGCGATTGCCGGCACATTGTCGCCAGCGACTGGTATCGGGGGATTTTCCCGACCCGCCTCTCGCCGCAGCGCGCCGCGATGCCCGAATTCGACACGACGGCCCAGGGCTGCCGGCTCGCCACCTCGGTCGGCGGCGTCTTGACCGGGCGCGGCGCCGACATCGTCATCATCGACGATCCCTTAAAGCCCGAGGAGGCGTTGTCGCAGGCCCAGCGGCAGATGGCGAACGAGTGGTACGACCATACCCTCTACAGCCGGTTGAACGATAAGCTGGCGGGCGCCATCGTGGTGATCATGCACCGGCTGCACGAAGACGATCTCGTCGGCCACGTGCTGGCGCAGGAGGAGTGGGAGATCGTGCGGTTCCCGGCAATCGCCGAGGACGACGAGAGCCAGCTGGTCGACACGCTCTTCGGGCCGCTAAATTTCACCCGCCGGCGCGGCGAGGCGTTGCACCCGGAACGCGAGCCGCGTGCGGTGCTCGAGCATATCCGCCGCACGATCGGCGAATACAATTTCGCCGGCCAGTACCAGCAGGCGCCCGCCCCATTGGGCGGCGGCCTCGTCAAGGCAGCCTGGTTCAGGCGCTATACGCCCGACGAATTGCCGCCGCGCTTCGAGCGCATCGTGCAGAGCTGGGACACCGCCAACAAGGCGACCGAGCTCAGCGATTTCAGCGTGTGCACGAGCTGGGGCGTCGCGGGCAAGAACCTCTACCTGATCGACGTCTTGCGCCGGCGCATGGAATATCCCGAATTGAAGCGCGCGGTGC
>Ga0209526_10003380_pt1 | contig 10890 bp, 6 predicted proteins | sample JacPinW_OM2H0_M1_FD_188566 | JGI IMG/M metagenome (GOLD analysis project Ga0209526, IMG submission 188566) | Forest soil microbial communities from Algoma, Ontario, Canada - Jack Pine, Ontario site 1_JW_OM2H0_M1 (SPAdes) (version 2) | ecosystem: Environmental > Terrestrial > Soil > Boreal...
CGTGCGGGACGCGAGCGCATCGGAACCCGCCTGTGGCTCCGAAAGGCAGTAGCAGGCGAGCCACTCACCGGTTGCGATCTTCGGCAGATACTTTAGCTTCTGCTCCTTGGTGCCGAAATAAACGATTGGAATCGTCCCGATCCCCGCATGGGCGCCGTGGGAAACTGCGAACGAGGCGTACCCGGCAAGCTTTTCCGCCAGAATCGTCGCTGACACTTTATCAAGCCCCGAGCCGCCGTACTCCTCCGGAATGCCGCCACCTAGCAGGCCGAGCTCCCCGGACCTCTTCAGCATCTTGGCCATCAGGCCTTCTTTGTGCTGCTCGAGTTCGGGGATCCTCGGAACGATTTCTTTCGCGACAAACTCTTCGGCCGTTTGACCGATCAGACGTTGGTCGTCGCTCAGGTCCGCGGGCGTGAAAATATCCTCTGGCCCCTTCGAGGCGATCAAGAACGCGCCTCCGCGATGGAGTGATTCTGAAACGGGTGTGGTAGTCACGCCGTTACCTCGCTTTCGCGCCCTGGGTCGTGATCGATTCTCTGGCTCCGGTCGCCGAACGACAGTGGCCAGTCACAAAAGCCGGCTCTAGCGGCGCCAGACTGCAGGGCGAATGGTACCGAACGCCGGCGGAGCGGGCATCGAGTCGCGAGACGATTCCGATGTCCCTTACGCGACGGCTCTTTCAAAGATACCCGCGGCGCCCATGCCGCCGCCGATGCACATCGTCACCAGCCCATACCGCCCATTGCGTCGCTCCAGTTCCCGCAGAATCGTCGCCGTGAGCTTTGCGCCTGTGCAACCGAGCGGATGCCCGAGGGCGACGGCTCCGCCATTAACGTTGACGCGTGCCGGGTCGAGCCCGGCCACTTTCATCACGCTTAGGGCCTGTGCCGCGAAGGCCTCGTTGAGCTCAATGACGTCGATTTGCTCAAGCTTCAGTCCGGCGATCTGCAGCGCTTTCGGAATTGCGTACACCGGCCCGATACCCATTTCCTCGGGCAGGCAGCCGGCGGTCGCAAACGCAACGAATCGCGCGAGCGGCTTCAGACCCAGTGAACGAGCACGCTCGGAGCTCATCACTACCGCGGCTGCTGCTCCATCGCTCATCTGCGAGCTATTCCCCGCGGTCACCACGCCGCGCGCGTGAAAAGCGGGCTTGAGCCGGGTGAGCGCTTCTAGCGAAGTATCCGAGCGCGGGCCTTCATCTCGATCGAACGTGACCTTTAGGGTCTTCGGGCGCATGCCGTTCGCGGTTCCCTTCGCTCCGTCGTCGAGCACCGTGTAGTTTATCTCGACGGGCACGACTTCCTCTCTGAATTTCCCGGCCGCAATGGCCGCGAGCGCCTTCTGATGACTCGCGAGCGAAAACTCGTCAGCCTGTTCTCGCGAAATCCCATACTTCTTGGCAAGGTTTTCTGCCGTCAGACCCATGCTGATATACGAGTTCGGGTAGTTCTCCATCAGCCAAGGATTCGGGGCGACCTTGTGACCTCCCATCGGGACCATGCTCATAGACTCGGTGCCGCCAGCAACGGCGACGTCGCCTTGCCCCGACATGATGCGCTCGGCGGCGATGGCGATAGACTGGAGCCCTGACGAGCAGAAGCGGTTGATGGTCATCGCCGGGGTCTCGACGGGCAAGCCGGCGCGCAGCCAGGCGTTACGCGCAACGTTCATTCCCTGCTCTGCCTCGGGCATGGCGCAACCGATGATCACGTCCTCGACTTCGTTCGGCTCGAGCCCCTTGGCTCGCGCAATCGCTTCGGTAATCACGATTGCCGCCAAATCATCCGGGCGCGTCGTTCGCAATGCTCCCTTGGTCGCCTTTCCGACTGCCGTCCGCACGGAACTCACAATGACAGCATCCCGCATCGTTCACCTCTGCCTCTGTGCGCAGACTGCCGCTGCCTGAGAGTCTATTGGATGCCGGGCGGAGCAAAAAAGCAACAGCGCTGAAGGTTCCCCGCGCTGTTTCGCAAAACGGAAGCGAGTTTACCTGGTTGGTGGGTTGCTAGCGAAGCGGAACCTAAGGGTGACCAGAAGATGCACAGACACCGACTGCCCATCGAGCTTGGATGGCTCATATTTCCAGTTCCGCAGGGCGTCGACGGCTGCCTGGCGCAGGACCGGTGGACCAGACACGACCTTCATATCGGCGACTTTGCCGCTCTGGTCGATCACGGTACTGAGGACGACGTCGCCTTCGGTGTGCGTCTGTCTTGCAACCATCGGATACACGGGCATGGGAGAAGAAAGCAGCCGCGGTTCCTTTACTTGTCCGCCGATCGAGAGCGGCCCATGCGAGTTTGGGTTGGACTCGAGCGGCGGAGGCGGGGCTATAACGGGGACAGACCCAATTCCTGCCAGAGCGCCATCTCCACTCAAGGAAACCGTCCCTGCATCGAAAGTCGGCGGGATATCGGCGTGGGGCGCATCTTCATGGCGCGACGATACCGGGTGTGCGTTGAGCGTCCCGAACAAATCGGACGTGACGTTCGGTGCGGATTGCTTCACCGGCGCGCTCGGCGCGAGCGCGGATGCTTTTCTTTCCTTCGAAATACTGGCGGCCTTTGCGCTTGGTGGAATCGGAGGTTCGCTCGCCGGCTTTAGTTCGTCTACCGGGCTTGAACCCGAAATCGATTGCGCCGCTTGCGAAACGACGTGCTGCGGCGCGCTCGTTGCAGGGGGCTCCGCCGCCCCGAGGGCTGAGTTTGCCGTCCCATGACCGGCGGAACGATAAATGAACCAGAAGACACCGCCTCCTAGAACGACCACCAGAAGGGCAGCGGTCGCGGCAACTCGCCTCCCATGCTGCCGCGGCTTGGAGTTTCGGGCCGCCTGCGATTCCATGTCGGCCGGCCGGACGGTTCGAAGACCGTACCGACCGCTGAGCAAAGCGTCGGCGGATACGACTCCGAAGGTGTTGTGGACATCTCTTGCAGGCGATTCCTCGGTGGCTTGCTTCGCCGGGGCGGTCGCGGCAACAGAAACAACCTCCGCACCTCCGCACGATGGAGCAACTCTTGTGAAAGATGTGGTCGAGGCAGCTGCCTGCACATCCTCCTGCGAGCCGATGGAAATAAACGAGCTTCCCAGCGCAGGGACCTGCTTCGGCTGACCAGAGAGCGGATTCGGATCGGGAGCCTTTGTCGTCGGCAAGCTGGGAACCGTTGCGGGCGCGCTCGCTAGAGCCGGCAGCGGCCATTCGTTGACCTCAGCAGGTTGCGTCAAAGGCAGAGCCAGGGATACAACCTTCTTCGCGAGCTCGGGCCCATCGGAAGGGAAATAGACGCCCCAATATCCCGGCTGCGAATTCGTAAACTCCACTTCGACGTAGCTGGCCGAACTCGAGTACGCGCGCACCTTCACGATTCGGCAAATCGCCTCCTGCCGCGATTTCAGGTTCGCGAGAACCAGCATCTGTCCGACGTTTACGACCGTCGACATTTTCAGTACGCCCCCCTCGGGGAACACAATCATGGTGGTCGTTTGCTCTTCAAACGGCTCGCTGCGCGGAGTGGTACCGCGCGCAACATCGGTCACGCGCGACCCGTACACCTTGACCGGAACGTCCAGAGAGACGGCTTCCGAGTTGAGATGTTGGGAAGCTGTCGTAGCCCCAGTGGCGGGTTGCGGCGAGGCGGATTCACCGGCCGGGTGCGCGACCTCGAGCATATCTTTTAAGACTGGAGTCATGGCTGTTCTTAGCGGCCGAACGCCGCCCCCCAACGTGATGTGAGTTGTGCCTGCTACTGCGATTCTCGGCGTAGGCCGTCGGTGGGGCAATAGTACGTCGGGACAGACAAAGGACAGGTACCAGAGAGGTAACTATGACGCGCAAGGCGAGACCAGCTTTGCAAGACCGTTATGGAGCCCTGGCCGGCGCGAGGAAATCGAATCAAAAGCGGATAGGCCATCAGAACTGTTTGTTGAGCACTCCATTCGCCACGCGCGTGCTGTCCGTTTCAAGCAGCAGCACCCCGTTGTCGCTGACGTAGTAGGCGAGAGCGACCGGGGCTGCGACATTGGTGTTCAGCGTCAGCGTGCCGCGCCCATTCGAGTCCGTGCCGGCGATCGTGCTGCCGGTAGTGAGCGGAACGTTTGGGGTGGTAGTCGTCAGTGCGAAATTGTTGATGTTGAGAGTTCCACTGAGGGATGTGCCGCCCAAAGTTGCGAGCCGTCCAATAAAGTCTTGCTCAACGGCACCCCCGCCTTTTACGTTTGCGATGCCGGCCAGATCCAAGGCATAGCCGCCTCCCAGTGCATTCGTGCTCGTTTGCGGGTATGCGATACCGCTGGCCACTTGGTTCGGATCGAGTTCCACCATCTCGAGAAGTTCGACCGGCCCGTTCGGCGTATTGTAAGCTGCTCGGTAAGCGGCGAAATTCGCCGTACTGCCGCCATTCACCGTAAGCGGCAGCAGGATTCGTCCGAGACTCATGTCCGCGTTGTATGACGAACTCGTGAGGCTCGAGCCGATCCGAATCTGGACACCGCCGCTATTGACGTCGAGAACGCCTCCAGTAATGCTGCCGCTCGTCCCGGCCCCGCTGCCGCCATTTGCGACAAAGACACCGCCGGCTGCATACGGCCCGTTTCCAGACGAACCGCCAAGCGTGAAGGCGTAATTCCCCGTGGGCAGGGCTGTTGCCGCGGTAAACGTGCCAGTCGCCGGAGTATTCGACGCGCTGTAAAAATCGCCCTCAAGGAACGCGTTCCCATCAATCTCGACGACCTTCAAGTGCGTGTCATCCACGATGTAAAACGCATATTCAAAAGACCCGTTGCTGTTGCCAAGAACAGCAGAGTCGGTACTCTTCAGAGTGACGGTACCGCGGCCGTTGCTGCCCCCAAATGTGGAATCCAACGCGAAACTGCCCTGGAGAGATTTGTCGGGTGTTGACATCGTGTTCGTTCCGCCAAGGTTGATATCTTCTTCCGCAGAGTTGGCCGGAATGGTGCCAACCCCGTCGGCAGAAAATCTCCCCGCCATGGCCAGCGGGCTCCCATTCTGGTCAGTGCCCGATACACCGAACACGTAATTGCCCGAGAACGCCGAGGCCGTCAGGAACGCAGGGTTCTGCGCATCGATGGTGCCGCTGCCCGTCGCCGTATTGTCGAAGCGCACGAGTAAGCCCATCTGGGCCGCTCCGCCTTGCTGGTTCGACGTGAGCGTGAACTTCCAAATCGCTCCGCCACCGAGCGTGGCAGTGCCACTGCCATCCGGATTTACCGAAAAGGTCCCGCTGAATTGAATCTGCTTGGAGGGGCCGGAGCCGATACTGGCACCGTCCTCCACGCCGTTCGAAATGGTTCCCGTGCTCCCCTGCGCCGCAAAACTGCCGCCGACCGTCAGGAAGCCTGAACCGTCATCCCCCGTATAGGAGAATGCATATGGACCATTCAAGGAATTATCGGAAAAGAGGACGGTCGCCATAGCCGTGCCCGAAGCACTCCCGCTGACTGCCGTGATGGTCGCCGAGCCAGTCGGAGGCGGCGTCAACGGAGCCGTGTAACTCCCACTTCCATCAATCGTTCCGTGAATGGCGTCGCCACCGACCACGCCGTTTACTTCCCACGCCGGCGTCACCGCCGCTCCGTTCACTGTCGCGGTGAATGTCTGGGTGGCCCCCGCTGGGATCGCCAGCGCCGCCGGACCCACCATGACCCCCTGCGTGGTCGTAACATTGACGATCGCTGTCCCGACCAAGCTCGCATTCGCCGCCGGTGTCGCTGTGACGGTGATACTCGCGGGAGATGGCACCGACGCCGGAGCCGTGTACAAGCCGGTGCTGCCATCAATCGTTCCTCCCCCGCTCACCTTCCAGGTAAACGTCGTGCTGGTCGCGCTCGGCAGAAATGCCGTGAACTTCACTATTCCGTTGACAGGAACGCTCGTCGACGCAGGGTAGACTGTCACGGCATTCACGGTGTTTCCGTGTCCCGGCGTTGTCGCACTGCTGCCGCCACCGCCGCAAGCCGTTAGAGTTAGCAGAGCCGCTGCCGCCAGTGACGGGAGCTCAGTTCGACTTCGCATCAGAGGCCCCCCTTTAGCGCGTTCGAGCCAACAGAACTCGTCTTCGCCGTGCCGCGGACCGGGATGCCGTATTGATCCCTTAAAATAAAAACGTGATTCGGTGTGCCCAGGATTCGCGCGAGAACGATGTCTTTGCCGCCCGCGCTCTCGATCATCCCTCGAACGGTGACCGATTCACCCGTCAAAAGGTCGAGGTAATTGGGGCTGGCCGCGCGGCCATTGCCGAGATGCGCGTCCACGATGCCTTGAGCCGTCTGGATCAAAATGTGCGTGCCGATCGGTAGGTTCGTGCTCGCCGGTTCAATCCCCTCAAGGGTACCCTGAACCTGAATTTCCTTCGCGAGATCATAGGGCGGAATCCGTTCCGTGGTCTGGCTTGAACCGGATCCTCGAGCAGTCGCTTGCGCGTCTGGGAGCCCTGCCGGAAGCACGTCTATGAAGCTCATTGCAAAAATAGACATCCATAAATTGCTGCCTGGATGGCGGACCATTCTTGATTTCAGGCTCAGCGTCATCGGATTCCTCTCTCGGAGTCTGCACGCGTATGCCGATTCGGGGCATAAAGTTCCATCGAAGCATGGATCGGGCCGATTCCGTCCCAATCGGAAAACGAAAGCCCTGGCCCCCCATCCGACGCTCCCCGATAGTAGGAACGCCGAGCGGCACAAAAAGTTGCCCTGTGACAGCAAATCGCTCGGGCCCATAGACTCTCCGTTTGACTGGAGCGAGCAGATCATGGCCCCGGCTGAATTTCTCGGCTTTCTCGAAATACACCGTCATGACTTCGGGCTCATGCTAGCAACGCAGACCGTGTTGCCTAAGGCTGCTTAACTGCGGAGGGGCTTCCCGGTTTTTAATGTGTGGGCTATGCGTTCCTGTGTCTTGCGTTCGCCGCAGAGGCTGACGAACGCCTCGCGCTCGAGGTCGAGGATGTATTGTTCGGGTACCATCTGCGGCGCACTGATGGCGCCGCCCGCCAGAACATACGCGAGCTTGCGGGCCACCACTCCATCATATTCCGATGCGTACTCGCCACCCACCAGCAGGTGAACGGCAAGCTTCGCCGCCGCCAGAAATTCTTCGCCGAGAACGCGGATTTCTGCCGGCGGCGGTGGATGATATCCTGCGCGTACCATCGCGAGCGCGGTCTGCTTCGCGTCGGCGACCAATCGGTCGCGATTCATCGCAATCAGATCCGAGCGACGCAGGTAGCCAAGCGAACGCGCCTCCTCGGCACTCGTCGAGACCTTCGCCATCGCTACGTTTTCAAAGACAGTTTTGAGCGCGTGGAACAGATCGAGATCCTCGCCGCCCGCCGCGTGTTCATTGGCGCGGATGAGCATTTCCTTGGTACCGCCGCCGGCGGGAATCAATCCGACGCCCGTCTCGACCAAGCCGATGTAGGCTTCGGCGGAGGCGTGAATCCGGGCCGCATGCAGGCTGATTTCGCAGCCGCCCCCGAGCGCCATCCCTTGCGGCGCCGCAACCACCGGTCGGGGCGCGTATTTGATCGCCATGTTGACGCGCTGGAATTGCCGCACGGCAAGGTGAATATCGTCCCATTCGCCTTCCTGCGCGGTGAAGAGCAGCAGCATCAGGTTTGCGCCCACGGAGAAATTCGGCGCCTGGTTGGCGAGTATCATGGCCTCGAAATCAGTTTCGAGCCGCGCGATCCCCGCATGCACCATGGTCACGATATCGCCGCCGATCGCGTTCATCTTTGTATGGAATTCGCAGCAAACGACGCCATCGCCCAGATCGATCAGCCTCGCGCCAGCATTTTCTGCGACCACCGGCGTGCGATCTTTGAGCGATTGCAGAATGATGATTCCATCGGGCTGTACGACTGGCCGGAGCGCGCCCGACGCAAGATCGAAATAGCGAGTGCTACCCTTTTCCGAGTCATAGAACGACTTCTTGGTAGACGCAATCACCTTGGCGACAAGAGGCGGGACCTGCTTTCCCTCGCGCTCGAGCGCATTCGCCATCCGCTCGACGCCGACGGCGTCCCACATCTCAAACGGCCCAAGCTCCCACGCGAATCCCCAGCGCATCGCGCGGTCCACGTCCACAATGGAGTTCGCAATTTCCGGGATGCACCGCGCGGCATAGAGACACATCTCGCTCAGGCTCGTCCAGAGAAAGCGGTTTGCTTTGTCGCCGCCTTGGCCTTCGAGCGCGGGACCGGTGAGCTCGCGCAGGCGTTCGCGCGTATCCTCGATGGCCTTGCCCGCTTCGATCGAACCGAATTTCGGGGCTTGCCGTTTGCGGTACTCCATTTTCTGCCAGTCGAGCGCCAGGATTTCCGTGTCTCCGCCCTTCTGGACACGCCGGTAGAAGCCGCTCCCCGTTTTCTCCCCCAGCCACCCGCGCTTCATCATCTCTTCGATCAACGGCGGGACGCGGTAGATCTCGCGTGATTCGTCGTCCGGCGCATTCTCGTAGATGTTGCGCACTACGTGAGCGAGCACGTCAAGGCCCACAATGTCGGCTGTGCGGAACGTCGCCGACTTCGGCCAGCCGACGGCAGGCCCCGTGCAAGCGTCGACTTCCTCGATTGTCATCTCGAGCGCCTGCATTTGCCGCAGCGCCATCAGAATCGAGAACGTGCCGATGCGGTTGGCGATGAAGTTTGGCGTATCTTTTGCCACCACCACTCCCTTGCCCAGCCGCAAATCGCAAATTCTCTCAAGCCACTCGAGCACCTCCGGTCGAGTCTTTGGGCCAGCGATCAGCTCGACTAATTTCATGTAGCGCGGAGGGTTGAAGAAGTGCGCACCCGCCCAATGCTCCTGAAAATCCTCGGACCGGCCTTGGGCGATCCGGTGAATGGACAGCCCGGACGTGTTTGAGGTAACAATGGTCGCCGGCCTCCGCACCCCTTCTATGCGCCCAAACAACTTCCTCTTAACTTCGAGGTTTTCGACAACCCCTTCGATGATCCAGTCCACCTGGCCGCACCAGCCGAGATTGTCCTCGAAATTTCCGACCGTAATGAGCCGAGCGGTCTCCGGCGTGAAGAACGCTTTGGGCCGCGCCTTTTTCGCTGCCTCGAGCCCAGCCAGCGCGATGCGGTTGCGCACCCGGGCGTCCTCGAGCGTCAGCCCCTTACGCTTCTCCTCTGCGTTTAATTCCGTGGGAACTATGTCGAGCAGATAGCAAGGTATGCCGGCATTGGCGAGATGCGCCGCGATTTGCGCTCCCATCGTTCCGGCCCCCAGGACAGCGACTCGATCGATCGAATGTCTCATTTGGCTGGTTCTTAACCCGCACATCGTTACAAAAGCAGTACCCGGGGTCAACCGGAAACGCTTGGAATCAGCGAAGTTTGCTACAGTGTCAATGGGGGGGACAGATGCGTACCGTTTCGAACTGGCTCACCCGCGCCATACAGGGCTTCCGGTCGTTTGCCTACGCCGGCCAAAGCGAACGCCCTAAGGTTGGCCTCGCTCTCGGAGGCGGTTTCGCCCGTGGTATCGCGCACATCGGAGTCCTCCGCGCCCTCGAACGGAACCAAATCCCGATCGACTTCATCGCCGGCACAAGCGTAGGGGCCCTGATCGCCGCCACGTACGCGAGCGGCACCTCCCTCGACGAAATGACGCGTCAGGGCGCCGCGACCCGTTTCAGCGATTTCGGTCGTTGGACGCTCTCGAGAATGGGCATGGCATCGAATGACCGCCTGGAAGATTTCCTCCGCAGGTTCACCTCTGCGCGGTATTTCAGCGAGATGAAGATTCCCCTGAGCATCGTCGCCACCGACGTGATCTCCGGAGAATCGGTCCACTTCACGGATGGCGAAATCAGTCCGGCGCTGCGCGCTTCGTGCGCCTACCCGGGGCTCTTCCTGCCGGTCGAATATCGCGGCCGGGTTCTCGTCGATGGGTTTCTTACCGAAGCAGTTCCCGCGCGAGCTGTGCGAGAGATGGGTGCGGAACTCGTTATTTCCGTGCATCTCGAGCCGGGGCTGATCCATTCCAAACCTCGCAACACGATCGAAGTGATCAGTCGCTCGTTTTCGATCATTCAAACGTCGGCCCTTCAGCCTTGGCGCGCTGCTACCGATGTGCTGATCGAACCCGACGTCCATCACATCCTTTGGGATGAGTTCGCAAAGACGCCGGAGCTTGTTTTCGCTGGAGAAACTGCTGCGGGTGCTGCCATGCCGAAGATCCGAGCCGCCTTTGACCGCGGGTCGCCAAAGTTGGCAGAACCCACGAGGCCTCACGCGTCTCGGGACTCTAGGGGTGGCATAGGGAAGCGCCCGTCGGTCGAAGAGTTCAGGGACGTCTAACTTGCCTCCCGACCCCTGCTAGGGCCAAACATTCTGAGGAATTTCGCCGCTGAAGCTTGCCGACCGAGCATTGAGCGACAGTTGTGCCGCTCTGCCATCCCCCCTCGCTTATCGAGCGAATACTTTCTTCTGAAATCCCAAAGAGCACCACCGCCCGAACGATTCAACTCATCTCGCGGATTTCGACTCTTACGGGCTGTCCCTCGCCTTTGCCACGCTTGGTGAACCATTCGCTCATCGCCGCGGCCAGCCGCTCGGGGTCAACGCCCAATCCGGCTTCGATCTGCCCCTCGCCGGTCGGCAGGGTGTCGTCAAATTCCGCCGATCCGGTGAAATTCCGCATACAAAAGCTGTCAAGCCAATCGAGCGGAGTGGCCCGGCGCTGTGCTCCGACTACGATTTCCACCTGCAGTTTCCGGGCGTACATTTGATTGGAATTGTAACATCGTGCACGTGCAGAAGAGCTTGCCCCTCCCCGGCAACGGTTCCGCATCCAAATATTTTTAGCCGACCAAACCATCTGATTCCATTCATCTTTTGAGGTGGGGACCTTTAGGGA
>Ga0209526_10003381_pt1 | contig 10888 bp, 11 predicted proteins | sample JacPinW_OM2H0_M1_FD_188566 | JGI IMG/M metagenome (GOLD analysis project Ga0209526, IMG submission 188566) | Forest soil microbial communities from Algoma, Ontario, Canada - Jack Pine, Ontario site 1_JW_OM2H0_M1 (SPAdes) (version 2) | ecosystem: Environmental > Terrestrial > Soil > Boreal...
CGGATCGCGTGACGTGAAATGTCCGTAACGCGACAATTCACATAACCCAAACACCAGCAGTTCCGAGCGATTCGGATCTCGGAACTGCCGGTTAGTCACTCACAACTACTTGAGCTCCACCTTGGCACCCGCCTTCTCGAGGGTTGCCTTGACCTTTTCTGCCTCGTCCTTGGACACGCCTTCCTTTACCGGCTTGGGCGCGCCCTCGACCAGGTCTTTGGCCTCTTTCAGTCCGAGCCCTGTCAATGCGCGGACTTCTTTGATCACCTCGATCTTCTTGTCACCGGCAGCCGCCAGAACGACCGTGAACTCGGTCTTCTCTTCGACCGGAGCTGCAGCCGCAGCGCCAGGTGCTGCCGCCACCGCAACCGCCGCGGCGGCGGAAACACCCCACTTCTCTTCGAGCAGCTTCGCGAGTTCCGCCGCTTCGAGCACCGTGAGGCTCGAAAGATCGTCAACAAGTTTCGACAGGTCAGCCATTCGTCATGTCCTTTGGTTTGAACCTCGGATGGAGGAGAGCCTCACGCGGCTTCGCTCTTGGCGGCATACGCCTGAACCACGCGGGCGAGCTTCGCCGCCGGCGCGTTGACGACCTGCGCGATCTTGGTAGCCGGCGCCACAATGAGGCCGACCAGTTTGGCACGCAGTTCATCGAGCGACGGCAACGAGGCGAGTGCCTTGACGCCGTCCGGGTTCAGGGCGGTCTTTCCCATGGCTCCGCCCAGGATCACGAATTTCTCGTTTGCCTTGGCGAAGTCGGAAGTGACCTTGGGCGCGGCAATCGGATCGCCCGAATAGGCGATCACCGTCGGACCCTTTAGGAGGGGTGCGATGGAAGCCACGTCCGTGCCTTCGAGAGCGATCTTGGCGAGACGGTTTTTCGCGACTTTCACGGAGGCGCCCGCCTGCCTGGCCTGCGCGCGCAGCGCCTGCATCTGGGCAACCGTGAGCCCCGCGTAATGGGCCACGACGACGACATTGGAGGATTTGAAGACTCCGTTGAGCGTCGTGATGGACTCCTGCTTGGCCGCTCGATCCACTGTTTGCTCTTTCCAGGTTGGCGGTCGGAAGCTGACCGCCGGTTGCGACATACCGCCCCGCCCCGTGCTCGACGGAAGGAGGACAGCGCTGGGTTTGCTCGCCAAGGCGAGCCTCATGCCTGTCCCCCGGCGCAGCATGGCCGCTCCAGGACTTCGAGGTCCAAACCGCCGCGGACGAGCTCATCGCGCGCCCGCAATCGGTTGCTTCCCCCGTCTGTGCAGGACATTAAGCCGATGGCCGGTTGATAACCGACGCTCCGCACCTGCAGTCTCGGACAGGTTGGCCGTGGTTTTCAAAACCCACTGGTTTTGGAAGACCTCGGCCGCGCGCGCTTCAGAAAAACTGCGTTAGGTCCTTGGCCCTTCAGATGAATCCCGCAGGATGTCCAAAGGATCAAGCTCCTCGTATCCGTGTTTTCCGAAAGACGCGCAAAGGCACGCCGACAAATTGGGTCGGCACGCCCCGTGGCGTCTATCTAGAGCGAAAGGGTGAACTTGCCAAGGGGTCGAGCCAGTTTCCCGCTGGGTTTTTCGAGATTTTTCGCCGGTTTTAACCGTAAAAATCAGGTCCGGAACCGGCGGCCCGCGAAATGGCGGCCCGCCAGACCAAGCGGTCTTGCCCACTTAAGCTGTCGGAAGAATCAACCGAACAAGCTCGAGGGCTCTACTTTGACACCGGGGCCCATGGTCGATGAGATTGCGACCCGATTGATGAAATGCCCCTTAGCGCCTGGCGGCTTGGCCTTTTGCACCGCATCCGCGAAGGCCTTGATATTTTCCACCAGTTTCTGGGCGTCAAACGACGATTTTCCGACACCGGCTTGAACAATGCCGGCTTTTTCGACACGGAACTCGACCGAGCCGCCCTTCGCGCCCTTGACCGCGGACGTGACATCCATCGTGACCGTACCGACCTTGGGGTTTGGCATCAGGCCGCGCGGACCCAACACTTTACCCAAACGGCCTACCAACGGCATGAGATCGGGCGTGGCGATGCAGCGGTCGAAATCAATCTGGCCAGCGTTGACCTTCTCGACAAGGTCCTCAGCCCCGACCACGTCCGCGCCCGCAGCCTTGGCCTCGTCCGCCTTGGCGCCGCGCGCGAATACGGCGACGCGCTGGGATCGGCCGGACCCATTTGGCAGATTGACCACACCGCGCACCATCTGGTCGGAGTGGCGGGGATCAACGCCCAAGTTCATCGCAATTTCGATCGTCTCGTCGAACTTGGCGTTGGACCGATCCTTCACAAGCTTCACCGCCTCCTCGATCGGGTAGAGCTTGGTGCGATCGACGCCCTCGCGCGCGCTCATCGTACGTTTGCCGTGCGTAGCCATTGCTCTTAATCCCTCACCTCGATGCCCATAGAGCGGGCGGACCCTTCAACCATCCGCATGGCTGCTTCGATCGTCGCCGAATTCAAGTCCTTCGCCTTCTTCTCGGCGATCTCCTTGACCTGCGCCTTGGTGATGCTCCCGACCTTGTCGCGGCCAGGCGCCTTCGACCCGCTTTCGAGCTTCGCCGCTTTCTTGATGAAATAAGAAACCGGCGGTGTGCGCATCTCGAAGGTGAAGGAGCGATCCTGATAGATCGTAATAATGACCGGAATCGGCGAGCCCTTTTCCAGCTGCTGGGTCTGCGCGTTGAAGGACTTGCAGAATTCCATGATGTTGAGGCCGCGCTGGCCAAGCGCGGGCCCGATCGGCGGCGACGGGTTTGCCGCCCCGGCCGGCACCTGAAGCTTCAGGAAGCCAGTGACTTTCTTTGCCATGTACTCTCTCCTGTTCGTGCACCGGGAAACGCCGGCTCGTCAGGGGCCGTGGTGCGGGTCTGGGCGGTTGGCAGCCGCCGTCACCTCCCACGGGTCCGTCTTCTTCGTTGCCCGGGATGTCCGGGTCAAGCCCGGGCATAAGCCTTCAGTCTTATTGGTCGCCTTTTTCTTCTACGGAAAACCGGTGTCGACCTTTCCTGAAAATGCTCGTGGCTCAGCTTTTTTCGACTTGGCCGAACTCCAATTCCACGGGCGTCGCGCGCCCGAAGATCGACACCGCGACCTTGAGGCGCGAGCGCGCGTCGTCGACTTCTTCGACCACGCCGTTGAATGACGCGAACGGGCCGTCGGACACGCGCACCTGCTCGCCGACCTCGAAGGAAACCGACGGCTTCGGCCGCTCTATCCCCTCCTGCACCTGGTGGATGATGCGCGCCGCTTCCGCATCCGAAATCGCCATCGGCTTGTTGTCGGCGCCGAGAAAGCCGGTGACCTTGGGGGTGTTCTTGATGAGGTGAAAGGCCTCATCCGTCATATCCATCTTCGCCAACACATAGCCCGGGAAGAATTTGCGTTCGGCGTCGACTTTCTTGCCACGCCGGACTTCGGTGACTTTTTCGATCGGCACCAGGATTTCGTCGAACAGATCGGCGAGACCTCGCTGCTTGGCCTGCTCACGGATTGACTCGGAAACTTTCTTCTCGAAATTGGAGTAGGCGTGGATGACGTACCAGCGCTTGGCCATGGCGTTGCCTCAGTTTCCGATGCCGAGCACAAAGGTAATAAAATAGCGGATCACCGTATCCGCGAGCAGAAAGAAGATCGACGCCGCCGTGACCATGATGAAGACCATCAATGTGGTAATCATGGTTTCGCGCCGGCTCGGCCAGGTGACTTTCTGGGTCTCCGCGCGAACTTCTTGCAGGAATTTGAACGGGCTGACTTTTGCCATCGCCGATATGCCACCGTGACTTGGTTGCTGCTCCCGTCAAATAAGTACGCGAAGCCCAACCTTGAAGGATGAGACCGAACGGCGGTTCCTATTTGGGGGTACGTTCGCCGCGGAAGTCCGGCAACCGGGCCGCAAGCGATGCCAGCTTCCTACTGCCGGTAGCGGCGACCGTCAAGCGTTCGCGACCCTTCTTCTGTCCCGGCTCCGCCGCCCCACGATCGCAACCGCCCCGCCCGGCTGGCAGGAGTGGAGGGACTCGAACCCCCAACCCCCGGTTTTGGAGACCGGTGCTCTGACCAATTGAGCTACACTCCTAGGAGCCGTGATCGCGGAGTCTATATAGATCAGTCAGCCAGCGGTCCATACGCCGGGTGTCCTCTCGAAAAGTAGGCTACGGGTTTGCAGGTCGCAAGATTATCGAAGACGCCGGTCCTTCGCCGCATGCGCCAACCATCAATCGCTCCCCTACCTTTCGGCCCCGCTTTACAGTGCAGGCAGCCCCTTGGTCCGCGGTTGGAGAACGGGGGCGGCTCGGATGACGACCGACTGGGGGGCAAATCCGGCGTACCGGCTCCAGCAACAATCCGTCCCGCTCGTCCCGCGTTTTGTTGAACTCCCATTCTCGACCCGCGGGTCAACAGAGTCGCCGGGCCACCGCACGCCCGCCAATTCTTTATTTGTTCTCCGAACGCAACGTCGTGTGCGTCGCCGGTTTTCTTCACCGCCGTTTCGGCGTACCCATGCCAAAACGATCTAATAGAGGCGCCCAATCGAAATTTGGCGCTTACAGTGCAGAAATACCGCGATACGTTCCGCGTGCAGATCAAAACAATGATCAGCGATCAGGAATTCGGATTGTCATAATTGGGCTGTGGCGAAAATTGATTTTTGGACAAAACTAGTTAACACGTGTTGTTGTTGCTCGATATCGCCCATCTTTTGCCGCCTGCAAAAACAACTTGGCGTTGCCATTCTGCAGCGCCGATTGATGATCTTGCAGCATTTTCCGGGGTTGCACCGCGTGAAGTTGTTGATCAGAGCTTGACATTCGAGCGATTTAACCCTCACATCCCGGAGACCTTCCTCAAATAGTTCTGAAACAAGCTTGCGAATCGCTGGTTGTTTCGTGCTAGCAGGCAGGGCTAATGTCAGGGAGACGATCGACATGGCGAAGAAAGCGACGAGCAAGAAGTCCTCGCGATCCAAGCGACGGGCGTGGACCAAGGGCGATGTCAGCGCGCTCAAAGGGCATTCCAAGAAGAAGACACCGGTGGCATCGATTGCACGCACGCTGAAGCGTTCGGCGGGCGCGATCCGGCAAAAGGCGCTCTCGCTCGGGCTGCCCATCGGTCATCGGCGCTGACGACCGCAGCAGCGGACATCTTTTTGAGACAATATCCATCTCGGACCTGATCCGAGGTGGTACGCAGCCGTGTAGAGGCGCGCTGAAACAAAAACGCGGCGCCCCGGTGTCCAGTGGTGCGACCCAAACAGATGTTTCGACTTCTGCTTGGTGAGCCGCTCCTGTGGACGCGAGGGGCGCCGTTGGTTTTGTGGCTTGCGGTCGCCCCGCGCCGACGGAGCAGCGATCCAGCGGGCCGCGCCGACCGCTATCCGGCAACTTGCTTCTTCGTTGGTGTTGGAGCGTTTGGAGCGGGTGAAGGGAATCGAACCCTCGTCATCAGCTTGGAAGGCTGTTGCTCTACCATTGAGCTACACCCGCGCCGAAAACTGACAATTGGGTCAGTATCGGGAGCGATAGATTCCAGATCCCGCCGGACACAGCCGAACGCGAACTCGGCGCGGGCCCCACGCGGTTGCGACAAGTTCGTATCCCCGCCGGCATCCGCCGTAGGCGGGATCGCCCAGCGCATAAGCTGGCCCGCCAAAGTCGTAAAGATAGCCTCGATAACCCAGATGCCGCTTCGAGCCGATGTAAACTGCGTCGTAGAAGGGTCGGTATCGGTATGCATCGGCACTGGTGGACGCCGTCAACACGACAGCCCACGCGAGGATAAGGATCGGCAGGATTTTCATGGCGGACCCGGAATTTCGATGACGCGTCGATGAGCGCTCGTGAGGAAAGGCCGCCGAATATCACCGCTGGTCAATCGGAAGTCCAGCACGCCTCCACGTGCTCGCCCTGACCATGGAAGACGGACTCACGTGTCGCACCTTCGGATGAAGATTGGTGGGGGAAGCAGGACTCGAACCTGCGAAGGCTAAGCCAGCGGATTTACAGTCCGCCCCCTTTGCCGCTCGGGACATTCCCCCTGCGTCAGCGTGAGGCAACCGCCGGAAAGGATTTTCCCTTTCGGGCGCGCACGCGTTATGGGTGACGCATCTGTTTGGTGTCAACCCTCAAAAATCCGGGGCAACGACACAGAACCTCGGCCGCCAGCAGCCCGAGCCTGACCGGACGACAGCAAATGCGCGAATTCAATCCAAAGCGACGTGGAAAGCGCGGTGACCGGGCGCTGGGACCGCAGCGCCGGATAAACCAGCGGCCTGCTCCACGCGATCGCGATGGGCCGGTGATTCTCTATGGCTGGCACAGCGTGAAAGCGGCGCTGGAAAACCCCGCTCGCAAGCTGCACCGTCTGCTTGCGACCGAGAACGCCGCGCGTCGCTTGGCCGATAGTGGGACCAAGCTCCCGGCGGAGTTTGAGCTCGTGCGACCCGAAACCATCGCAGCCCTTGTTGGACCGGATGCGGTGCACCAGGGCCTGCTCGCCGAGGCCGACCCCCTGCCTTCGCCCGATATCGACGAGTTGGCGTCGGAAGGGATCATCCTCGTTCTCGATCAGATCACTGATCCGCACAATGTTGGCGCAATCCTGCGTTCGGCCGCGGCGTTCGGCGTGGCGTCCGTCGTCACCACGCTGCGTCATAGCCCGGAAGCGACCGGCGTGTTGGCCAAGGCTGCCTCCGGTGCTCTGGAATATGTGCAGATGGTCACCGTCCCCAACCTCGCGCGCGCCATCGATACGCTTAAGGACAAGAACGTGTTCGTGGTCGGGCTCGATTCGTCCGGCGAGTTCGATTTGGCGACGGCCCCGCTGCGCGCGCCACTCGGACTGGTGCTGGGCGCGGAAGGCAAGGGTTTGCGGCAATTGACGCGCGCGACCTGCGACTTGGTGGCGCGGCTTGCGTTACCGGGGCGCCTCAAGAGCCTGAACGTATCCAACGCAGCGGCGTTAGGCCTTTATATCGCGACGACGCGAATTGCGGGCCATATCACCTAGACTGCCCTTTGTCGCGGCGCGGCAGTCTGCGCGGTCACCGGCGCATTCGACTTTAGACCTAAGACCAGTTGCGCACAGACACGCAACCACGGACGCGATTACCGTCTGATGGGGCGGCGTCAGGCGTGCGCGCCGGCGCTCCCGCATAAGCTCAGGGGACAAAACGCCAATGGCAACCACGTTGACGCAGACTTCCGTGCGCGGCGCCGGAATGACCGGCGAGGAGAAGTTCGTCATCTTCGCCTCGTCGCTAGGCACCGTGTTCGAATGGTACGACTTTTATCTTTATGCAGTGCTGGCGCCGTTTTTTGCGGCATTGTTCTTTCCGCCCGGTAACGATACCGCCGCCTTGCTATCGGCTTTCGCGACCTACGCGGCCGGCTTCCTGGTGCGCCCGTTCGGAGCCATTATCTTCGGACGTATCGGCGATTTGGTCGGCCGGAAATATACGTTCCTCGTGACCATCATGGTGATGGGCACGTCGACGTTCCTGGTCGGCTTGATTCCGACATACAGCAGCATCGGTTGGGTCGCGCCGATTCTGCTTGTGAGTCTGCGTCTGTTGCAGGGCCTCGCGCTCGGCGGCGAATACGGCGGCGCGGCGACCTATGTGGCGGAGCACGCGCGGCCCCACGAACGCGGCTATGCCACCAGTTGGATCCAGACGACGGCGACGCTCGGGTTGTTCCTGGCCTTGCTCGTCATCGGCCTGTGCCGCGAATTCATGGACGCAAAAGGGTTTGCTGATTGGGGCTGGCGAGTTCCGTTCATCGTCTCGGTCATCCTGCTCGTCTTCTCGGTGTACATTCGCCTGCGACTGAACGAATCGCCGATCTTCCAGAAGATGAAGGAAGAAGGCAAAGGATCGAAAGCCCCGCTGACCGAGAGCTTCTTCCGCTATCCCAACAACAAATACGTGCTGCTCGCTCTGCTCGGGGCGACCGCGGGTCAGGGCGTGGTGTGGTACACGGGCCAGTTTTATGCCCTGTTCTTCCTTACCATCACGCTGAAGCTGTTCTACATCCCGGCCTACGTCCTGATCGGCGTTTCGCTCATCATCGGCACGCCGTTCTTTATCTTCTTCGGTTGGCTGTCGGACCGGATCGGGCGGCTCAAGATCATTCTCGCGGGATGCCTGATCGCTGCGGTCACCTACAGCACGGTGCTGTTCCCGGCGTTGACTCACTACGTCAACCCGGATCTGGAGGCGTTCCAACAGAAGAATGCGATCACCGTGACAGCCGACGCCTCGACCTGTGAGGTGCATATCTTCGTCACTGCGTTCACCAAGTTCTCGAACTGCGACCGGGCACAGGATTTCGTGACCAAGCTTGGCCTATCGTTCAAAACCGAGAACGCGCCGAACGCGGGCGACAAGGTATCGCTCAAGCTCGGCTCCACCACCATCGACGGCTTCGACGCCGCCAAATGGAACGCCGCGTTCTTGGACGCCGGCTACCCGAACCTGCAAAAAGACAAGGACGGCAAGATCGTTCCGAAGCCGGCCGACGCATCGAAGGTCAATTGGGTCATGGCCGAGTTGATCCTGGTGATCATGGTGATCTTCGTCACCATGGTGTACGGCCCGATCGCAGCGTTCCTGGTCGAGATGTTCCCGACCAAGATCCGCTACACCTCGATGTCGCTGCCCTACCACATCGGCAACGGCTGGTTCGGCGGCATGCTGCCGCTGCTCGCCACCGCGGTCGTGGCGGCAACCGGCAACATCTATGCCGGCCTTTGGTATCCTATCGGCGTGGCGCTCATGACGGTCGTGATCGGCGCGGTGTTCCTGCGTGACACCAAGGATGTCGACATCGCGACCGGATCGGGTGTCGCCGCACAGTCGGGAACGGCCTGATCGATCGTTCAAGCTCGGACGGCGGGGCATGCTCCGCCGCCCGGCCAAAGATTCAGCCCCGCACTCGCGTGCGGGGCTTTTTCTTGCCCTGCGCTTCATCGAGTGTCGCCGTCATCGTTCTGAAAAACGCTTGCCCGCATAGTGCCTGCATGATTCAAAGCTGCGCAGGGCCGGCAGTATGACGACAGGAGATCACTATGAAGGAGAGCGAAGTCAAAAAACGAGCATTCGCGATGCCGCTGACCAGTCCGGCCTATCCGATCGGGCCATACCGGTTCTACCAGCGTGAATTTCTGATCGTCACCTATCGTACCGATCCACAGAAGCTGCGCGAGCTCGTGCCGGAACCGCTGATGGTCGAGGAGCCGCTGGTCAAATTCGAGTTCATCCGCATGCCTGACTCAACCGGGTTCGGCGACTATACCGAATGCGGACAGGTCATTCCGGTGACGTTCAAAGGGCGCAAGGGCGGTTATTCCCACTGCATGTTCCTCGACGATCATCCGCCGATTGCGGGCGGACGCGAGTTGTGGGGCTTTCCGAAAAAGCTCGCCAAGCCGACGCTGCGCGCGCAAATCGATACGCTGGTCGGCACGCTCGACTACGGACCGGTGCGCATCGCGACCGGCACCATGGGCTACAAACACAAGTCGGCTGATCTCGCGGCAGTGAAAGCGTCGCTGCTGGCGCCGAATTTCCTGCTCAAGATCATGCCGCATGTCGATGGAACGCCGCGCATCTGCGAGATCGTCGAATATTATCTCGAGGACATCGATCTGAAGGGAGCTTGGACCGGGCCGGCAGCGCTGAGCCTCGCTCCGCATGCATTGGCACCAATCGCAGAGCTACCCGTGCTCGAGGTCATGTCCGGAATCCATATCATCGCAGACCTGACGCTTGGCCTCGGCAAGGTCGTGCACGATTATTTGGCCTGAATGTCGCTAGTGTCCGCTTCCGGCCACACTAGCCGGAATTGAGCGGATGCGTCAGCATCGCGCAGCTGATTCGCGGCCCATGGTGACAACGGGAAGGTGATCATGCAGCGCACACTATTGATTGCGGCGCTTGCGCTCGCCGCACTCCTGACCGGGATATATCCGGAGGACGCTTCCGCCGGCGGCTGGCGCCGGCGGCCAGCTTGGGGCGGCCCTGACGCCGTGCTCTATCCGGGCTGGGGCTATTACAGCTTTCCCTGGGGCTACGTCATTCCGACGGCGCCCTACGCTTACCCGGTGGTCTACAATTGCCTGCGCCGCTATCCGGTGCCGCGGCCTTGGGGCGTAGGCTGGCGCGAAACCTGGGTGTGTTGAACTGGGCTGAACTAGTTCGCGATGGACGCGATGCGCTGTCTGGCGTCCGATTTTCGCGTATACTCGTGCTCGCCAGATGATTGGTAGGCGCGCGGCTCGTGACCGTTGCAACACCCACGATCCACATCGTCGATGACGATGCCCCATTCCGCACAGCCATGGGACGCCTCCTCGGTCTCTGTGGCTATCGCGTCGCGCTTTACGCGTCAGCTGACCAACTGCTGGCGACGCCTATCCCTAACGAGCCCGGCTGTATTCTGCTGGACGTGCGAATGTCAGGCCTGAGCGGACCTCAGTTGCAGGATCGCCTCGCGCAGCTCGGTAACTCGCTTCCGATCATTTTCGTGACCGGTCACGGCGATATTCCAACCAGCGTGCGCGCCATCAAGGCAGGCGCGGAAGATTTCCTCACCAAACCGGTCGCGAAGCAGAAGCTGCTCGCGGCCATCGAGCGCGCACTCGAACATGATACGCAACGGCGCGTGCAGGATGACGAACTCGGGGCTTTGCGCGCGCGCGTGTCACGGCTCACGCCGCGCGAAAACGAGGTGTTTGCGCTGGTGGTCCGCGGCAAGCTCAACAAGCAGATTGCCGGTGACTTGGGAACATCGGAGCGCACCGTCAAAGCGCACCGTCAGAAGGTGATGGAGAAGTGCGAGGTCCGATCGTTGGCTGAGCTGGTGCTGTTCGCCGAGCGGCTCGGCGTGGC
>Ga0209526_10003382_pt1 | contig 10884 bp, 4 predicted proteins | sample JacPinW_OM2H0_M1_FD_188566 | JGI IMG/M metagenome (GOLD analysis project Ga0209526, IMG submission 188566) | Forest soil microbial communities from Algoma, Ontario, Canada - Jack Pine, Ontario site 1_JW_OM2H0_M1 (SPAdes) (version 2) | ecosystem: Environmental > Terrestrial > Soil > Boreal...
CGAGAAGCTCCGGCTGAACGAGCCATAGGCGCGTTCGATGCGCAGATAGTTGTCTTCATTCACCTTCTTCTCAAACTTGCGTTCGCCGCGAATCGTGAGGATGTTGTTCTCCACGCGGATGTCCAGGTCCTGCGGATTCACATCCGGCAGGTCCGCCTTAACGACCAATTCATTCTCGGTCTCGAAGATGTCGACGGGCGGTGCCCAAGGGGTCAAGTTCGACTCCTCGCCCGTACGTCCCACCACATCGCCAAACACGCGATTGATCTGTTCCTGCAGGGTCGTAGCCCCACGGAAAGGTTGTTCCCAGCGATTCATTGTTCTCATGTAATCCACCTCTCATTGAAATAATTAGAATATCATAATGAGTTATTTTTGTCTTAATGTCAAAATATATTATATTAATTCTTTTGATAATATAAAAGGCGCATTAACAGCGGCTTACGCCGACTGAGTGTATTCGGCCCCATCGGGGCACGGTTTTAGCGGTGCCGTAAGAGACGCCATCCCGCCGCTAGACATTCCAGGAATGCGATCCTTAAGTCTTGGGACAAAGCATGTTGGCGCGGGTGGCATAGCATGCTCCGGTGAGTTCTGAAAAGCACGCACGTCCAGCTATTTTTGAGAAACGTACCGCCGTGCTCTCCGGCCATACAGCAGGGACAGCGAGTTCCATCCGCCAATAGGCCCGCCCTGTACAAAGAGCCATCTGAGCTTACGAAGGCCGGGGCATCATCGCCGGGCACTCATGCATGCTTGGGTGTCTGGGGGCCCCCAACAGAGCCTTACTTGTGGGGAGAGCCGACGATGTTTTTTGCAAGACTCAGAAGCCGGGAGCTGATTTTGAGGCCAGCCTTCGCAGCAGCTTCCAGGTTCACTTCGAATTTCACGCGACCACCCTCGACGAGCAGGCCAATCATTCCTCCCTGCTGGAGAAATCCATCGGATTCACCGACAGTCAAAATGGGGCGAGTTGTAAGTTCGGTCAGGATTTGCGGAATGCCTTTCTTTTCGGCAACGCTGATAAAGAGAATGTTGCAGGCTCGCGCATTCTCGTTTCGAGAGAGATGCATGGCCCCCAGGGGATGACCGTCGATGGTCTTTCCCTGGAGGATTCGATCAAGCTCGCCGTGAAACGGGTCCGCGCCGGCGATGCAAAACGTCAGCGAAGAGTCCGGGGTTTTCGTCACTTCGGGCGGCCACTCGACGAACCTGGCAAAGTTGACCAGGAAGCCAGCCTTGACCTGATATTCTCCGAGATCGCCGTCCGCGCGGACTGGGTAGGAAACGCCCCCCATCGACGCCAGAAAGAAAGCAGAGCAAAGCGCGGGTAGCAGGGTTCGCCGCAACGGAGGGTGTGCAGAAACTGGGGTCCTACCCCAGATTCTTCGGCGGCTTTGAAAACTCTTCGGGGGCTTGGCGTGGATGGTCCTTTCTGTGGGCTTCGCGGTCATAGTTGAGAAGGCCTAGAAGCGGTAGACCACCTTGATGCGAAAGTTGCGACCGTCCTGAGGAATGGCTTGCTGGCGGTGCTCTTCGGAACCGGGGTCAGCGTACCGTTTCCCGAACAGGTTGTACGCACTGGCCGAAAGCTGGAGACGCTTGGCGAATTCTTGAGTGTACAGCGTGAGGTTGGCGACGAAGAAGCCGCCGGTGTCGGCGCCACTGACGGCTCTTCGCCGGCTAGTGTACTGCCCTTCGAAGCCTGCAAAGAAGGTGGCCTTCACCACCGGAGCAATGAGGTTGAGCTTGGCCAATTGTTTGGGGGAATTGCTGAGTACGCCTCCCGAGATTGAGTCACGGGCGTCCTGAATAGTGTAAGACAGACGGCCTTCCCAACCGCTGGGACGCTTCTCATTGAGTTCGGCCTCTAGGCCTTTGACCCCCGCTCCGTCCTGGTTGATGTAGCGAATATTCCCTGTGACCGGGTCGGCCGCCTGAGAGATTAGGTTCGAAACCTGGTTGTAGAAACCGGAAGCACGGACCCAAGTATGGCCTGAAAGGTATCGCTCGAAGCTGAGTTCGGTCGTGTCGATGGTCTCGGGTTGCAGGTGCGAGACCGGGCTTTGGTAGTAGTACAGTTCGTACGCGTTCGGAGCACGAAAAGCGCGGCCGTAGAGGAGCTTGATGGCGGTGTTTTCGGCGGGTGAAAAAACGAGAGCGAGGCGAGGATTGAGCGTGCCTCCGAATGAGTAATAGCGGTCATAGCGCAAACCTGCGGACAAGATGAGGTTCTTACGAATCGAAAATTCATCTTCGGCGTAAACAGCGGGCACGGTTGAGGAGCGCTTATCGAACAAATACAGCGTGTATGGCTGGAGATCGTAATTTCCCTGAATCTCCTTAAGGTTGAAACGGTCTTCGGTGCCGACCGTGACGCGATGCTTCCGGAACAGGCGCTTAGAGACGTTGACCTCAAACCCCAGCCACTCGCCCCGGGCAAAATCCTGGTTGAGGACGGGGGTCTGAGCGGCAGGGTCCAAAGATTTGTTAACGTAGACTGCATCATATTTGTAGCGGTCGTAGAATGCCCGCGCCGTCAACTCAACAGCAGGCTCGAACGTGTGGCGGTACTGCAGATCGACATAAAATCGCGTGTCCGTCGTTAGCGTCCTGCGGTCGTTAAAGACAGTCCCGAAAGATGCCGTTGGAATGCGTTTCTCGCGCGAGGAGTACGCAGCGTGCAGAGTGAACTCTCGATAGTCCGCCGAAGCAAAAGAGCTGTGAAACATATCGGTGTCGGCATCCTGAGCGATGCCGTTATTATTTGCTGGGAAATCGAACTCGGGAAAGAATAGGTGGCGGTATCCCTTGCTGTCATAACCGGTGCTGGAAAGGACCAGATTGAGGCCGCGCGCAAATTGGCGGCCGAAGGTTACGCGGCCCTGATACGATTGCAGGCCACCTCCACTGGCTGAGACTTCGAGTCCGCTAAAATCGCGGCCACGCTTCGTGACTACGTTAATCACACCGAGCAATGCACTAGTACCGTAAAGTGCCGATCCTGGTCCGCGGATGATCTCGATTCGTTCGATCAAGTCCACATCGACGGGGAACTCTGTGCCAATGTAGGCTCCCCCATAGACGTTATCGTTCGTGTCGTGGCCGTCCACGAGGATCAGAACACGAGTGTTGTAGTCGCCAGGACGGGCGAAACCTCGCAGACCGACATAACTGTAGTTACGGTCATAGTTCACGTAGAACCCGGGAACGCTGCGCAGAATGTCGGCGAAGGTGCGGTAGCCATACTTGCGGATCTGGTCCGAGGAGATGATGGTCACGGAGGAAGGGGCTTCGGTGATCTTTTGCTCAAATTTCGAGGCTCCATACACCGTGTCCACGCGAATGGCCATGAGCTCTTCGAGGCTCAATTCACCAGGGTCTGTGGATCGTGATTGGTCTTGGGGGTCGAGTTGCTGCTGGGGGAACGTTGGGGTGGATGTCGCGCTGAGCCAAATCAGCAGCGCAACTCTGATTGACAGAGTGTTCCGCACGCCGGAAGATTCAGCAGATGTGTGGCCATCGAGCACCTCCTATTCCGATCTAAACGATTTGGATTGACAGTCGTAAGGCGGGGAGGCAAAAGTCCCAAAAACGATGGCATTTCGGGCGGAGTCAGGCGCTATTCTGGAACACCGTTCCCAATATGGAGCTGCTGAGCTGTCCCTTCACCTGGCGTTCGCGATGAATCTTGTCGAGAAAGCAGAAGCCGCGGAGCTGCCGGGGGTAGGAATTAGGGGAGTCGGCCAGTAGCTCGCAAGGGCCTTTCGGGAAATACCATGCAGAGGTCTTGGACGATCTTGGGGAGGCTGCCCGAAGATGCAGATAGTACGCAGCGCCGATATCAAGCCAACGCTACTCCCAAGCCCGTAGCCAGCCAACATGAACGTTACGCCGGCGAGCCGCTCAAGTGGAGTCGCTGCTTCGATCCTGACGCCCCAAATTTAACCGGGGCCATTCAAGACAAAAGCAGCGACTCGCGTGTAATTATTCTGCCGACGAAGTCCAACGCACGCCGGCCGAAACGGTGGGGTGATAGTATTCGCGCTGGGTCGGATAGATGGTGCTGCCGTTGAAAAAGCCAAAAACCTCGTTACTGAGGTTCAGTCCGGATACGATCAGCCGGAATCCCTTGCCGACTCGATAGCTACCTTGCACGTCGAACTGCGTGTGGGCATAGAAGTAGTTGTCGCCGGTGGGGCCCTTCAATCCAAGAATCGGATCGTTCACTTTCGTCGGATCGGTAACTGTATAGTTGTACGCGGCGATGTTCGCGTCGTTGTGGCTCACGCCGAAGCGCATCGAGAAGCGCGCTTTGTCGTAGGTAAAGCCTAGGTTCCAGGTGTTGGGCGCCTGACGCAACAGTTTCGGGTGATCGGTCCTGCCCCCGGAGAAGCCGACAGGGAAGGTGACCTGCGACGTTGTATAGCTATAGTTCGCGGACACACCGAATCCGCTGAGCAAGCCCGGAAGGCGAGACAGGCGCTGTTCCCAGGCGGCCTCGAAGCCGGTGATGTGCGCGTTTGGCCCGTTGATGTTCTGCTGCAATTGGTAACCCGCGAAAAGCCCCGATGTAATCGTTTGCGTGGTGTTGTAAATAGGGTTCGACAGGTCCTTGTAGAAGAAGCCCGCTTGCAGGATCCCCAGCGGCTGGAAGTAGTGCTCCACTAGCAAGTCGTAGTTGTTGGCGCGGGTGGCTTTCAACGCTGGATTGCCTAAAACGACGTTCTTTGGACTGGCATTGGGATCGGACTGCTCAAACGGGACGGTGTCCGAGATATTAGGGCGGGCTATGCCCATGCCGTACGTCGCGCGAATGTTGGTGTTCGGAGTAATCTGGTACTGTGCCTGCACGCTGGGCAGCACATTGAGATAACTGGTGCCACCGTTGACCGGCGTGGTCGAAACGTAGGCGCCGTTGTTTAAGCTGACCAGATTTGCGGTATTGTTCGTCTGCGTCCCCTCAAAGCGAACGCCCGTCTGCAGGCGCAGCTTGCCGAAACTGATGGCATTCATTAGGTAGCCCGCATAGATGCGCTCGTTGGCATCATAGTCGGACGGGTCAGACCGCAAGCGCGTCTTGTTAAAGTTATACGTGAACGCCGTATTAAGATTACTGACAAACGCGGCGTTGAGCTTGTCATACGTAGAGAGCGGTCCGAGTTTGTAGCTCTTGTCGTAGTAGTTTGGATCCGTGAGTGTTCCCACAAACTGGTCTAGCGTCAGATTGGAATTTCCATTCTCCCAGTAATTGTTAACGACGTTATAAACCTTGTGGCCGTTTCTTGCTTTGAAGCCCATCTCGAAGGTTCCAAGATGTGACCATGCCGTGTAGCGCCGCGCCGCCGTGGCCGCACCCTGGATATTCAGTTGGTTCATATACGCTTGTGGTTCGAGTACTTCGCCGATGGAATAGGCGGTCGGATCGAAAATGTTGACACCGTTCGTTACCGAAAAGCTTGGCCTTCGAGGGTCCGTGTTATCCAGGTTGAACCCAACATTTTGAGGTCCGTTGAAGTAGGTTGTCGGAAAACCTCCGATTTGGTGGGAGCGGGAAACCGCGAACTCATAGGTGATTAGCGTCGATGTAAGATCGTGACGCGCGCCCGTGGAAAAACTGAAGATCTGCTGGTCCGGACGTCGAATGTACTCCCGGAATTGCTCATTGCCGGTTTGATCGAACGTGGTAATCGGTCCTGACTGCGCTAGGGGAGTGCCGGGATTGTAGGTGTACACCCAGGTGCTGCCAAAATCGTGGAAGTCGGAAAACAATCCCCTGAGATAGACCATCGATCCGGTTCCCAAGCGGTAATCGACGCCACCGCCGAAACCGTAGCGGGTCCGGTAGTACTTATATTCTCGCGTGTCTAACGTGTTGGTTACGGCGATGGGGTTTCCGTTCACAAGAGCTGTCCCTTGGCCGGGTTCGATGTCGTTGATGCCGCGTCCGTTCCAGTCGTAGCTGCCGCTCAGCAAAGCTCCGAAGCGCTGGCTCTTGCCGAAACGCTTGCCCGCGGTCCCGGTAAATGCGTCGAGCCAGCGTCCGCCAACAATGGGTGTGTAGCCCGCAATTCCCGATAATTCGTAAGTCGGCCGCTCGTGGGCAGTCTTGGTTACCAGGTTGATCGAGCCGCCGATAGCATCAGCGTCCTGACTTGCGGAAAGCGTCTTGCTGAGTTCAATGCGATCCACGAGATCGGCGGGAATGATATCAAGCTTGACGTTGCGCACGAACGATTCCGGGGAAGGCACGAGTACCCCATCGATGGTCGTGTTGGTCAGGCGGGGTTCGGTGCCGCGAATGATGACGTACTTGCCCTCGCCTTCGTCGCGCTCCAGCGTGACGCTGGGCAACCGCCCAACCGCGTCAGCCACGTTGGTATTCGGGAGGCTAAGGATCACTTTCGATGGCAACACTTGCACGATGTCGTCCGCCATCCGCTCAATATTGATGGCCTCCGCCTCGCCTTGTAGCCGTTCCGCCGTGACCATGACCTGATCGCTCTGCGAAGCCACTTTCAGTACGGCATCGACGTTCGCCGTCTGCCCGGCGTCGACCTTTACGGTTGTGCTGAACGTAGCAAAACCAACATAGGAAGCGATCACGGTGTATTCGCCGGCGGGCACATCCGGGATTCGAAATTGTCCTTCGTCGTCAGTTACCGCTTTTCTTCCGAGCGGCTGGACCTCGATGAGCGCGCTCGGTAATGCGGACTTCGCCTCGTCCTTTGCGGTTCCCGCGATTGTTCCCCGGCCCGTTTGCGCCTGGGCCGGTACCAGCCAGAGCACGCTCCCCAGAATGGCAGCCCACAATACTGCATACAAAGACCTGCGCATAAATCCACCCTCCCCTTTAATCCTCGACCGCACAACTTCGAATCTCACTTTTTGCGTAACCGTGACTCGGCACCCCGACCAACACCTTCACCCCATGTCTCACGTGGATGAGCCTGGGAGAAGTCGTCTAGTGTTTGGGGGAGCCTAGCTGGCGAATGTGAACGTTGTGTAACAGCTAGATAAAAGCCATGTGTAGTTCGCTGAATTCATTTTAAGGTGAGACATAAGAACCAAACTTTGAGTCAAACGCAATCAGTCGAACATGCTTTTTCAGGGCAAGGACCGCGTGGCGATACCTCTCGATGCAAGTTCCCGGAAGAATGATTCTAGGGCGAATTGATGGAAACCCGCGATTTCGGCCCAACTGCCGAGCGTTCGTGATGCTTTCTCCGGCAGGTTCTCTTATGTGTGCTTTAGCGAAAGACTTCTTTCGCAACCTGTCGAGCGGGAACAGCGATGGTCACAGAATCAGGCTTGGTCCAGGTGGCTTTGCCATCGGAGAGTTCGAGGCGATTCATGGTGACCGTGAGCTTGCTGCGGTCCACCTCCACCAGGAGGTAGTGATAGTTGATGCGATGATCGGGATAAGGGTCACCTGGTCCACGGTCGATAGGATAAGCGTGAGCGCCACCCCCGCCGGTGACGAAGTAAACCACGCCATTGCGCTCGTGCCGCTCGTAATTGTGCACGTGACCGCTAAACACCACGAAGCAAGCTGTCGCGTGTTGCTGGCGAGCCTCAATCATTTTCGCGAGGGCATGTTCCGGTGCACGCGCAGAATGACCGCCGCCGTGCGTCTTGGCATCGGAGGAGCTGGTGTACGGCGGGTGGTGGAAGACGAGAACGACGAAATCGACATCGCCGGGGATGTGGTCGAGCTCTTGGGTAAGCCAACCACCTTGAGGGCCGGAGAGTTCGTCCAGGGAACTGTCGAGCACCAGCATCAGTGTATTCGCGGCGCGGACAGCGTAGTAGCGGCTTTCGTGCAACTCCGGGAAGCGCTGGAAATAGTTGGCCAGCGCGACCTTCTGATCGCCGTGGAGGTCGTGATTGCCTAGCGCGGGATACACAGGAATGTTGTGCTGGCGCCAGATCGAAGTTTCGGCATCCCAAATCTGCCAATCTTTCGGATCGTTGCCGTTGTACGCGATATCGCCGCCAATGGAGATAAATGCCGGGCGGGCAGCGTCAATCGCTTGCACGAGGGCGCGGCGAACGTCGGGGTTAGAAGCATTGGTGTCAGCAGAATCTGTGAAACGCGTGTCACCGTAGGCAACAAACCGGAAGGGGTTCGTGACTTGAAGTCGCAAGTCGACCGGTTGTGTCTGCGCGAGCAGGGCCGGGATGGAAAGGAAAAGACTAAGAACAGCGACCCATCGTGCGGAGTACGTTTTCATGTTAGCCACAATTTTCGTTTAGTCTCCCTGGTAAAAGAACTCCTATACTCAGCCCAACCGACGGCAGAAATACTCTTTGAGAGCCCAGACTCGGACAGGTGCCGGGAAGTGCGAAGAGGCACCACCGTCAGCCGCCATTTCCGGATGATCAAAACTTGAAACGCAGCACGAATTGCAACTGCCGTGGCAAACCCGAGCCCGTGTTGGGGGATGCCTTATTGTCGTTGTTATTGTTGAAGTTCACCGTGGAAGTGATGACGCCGAAGTTGCCAGGGTCGGCTAGGTTTGTGACTACGCCCGACGGAACTGCGGCCCCTGGTGTGTAATCGAGCGTGAAGACGCCGGGATCACCCAGCTGCACGTGGTTGAAGATGTTGAAGGCCTGCACGCCGAATTGCATTCCTACTCGCTCGGTAAGTTTCGTTTCCTTTGTCAGCGCCAAGTCAATCTGCCAGGAAGGCAACGCGCGAATAATACCGTTTCCGGCATTGCCAAACCGAGTGAAATTTCCGTTGGCATCGACCGGGGGAGCTTGGAACGCAGACATGTTGATCAGCGGCAGGCCGTTGTGTCCACCGCTTGGAAGGGTGAGCGGCACTCCGGGCACGACATCAGGCCGCTGGCTGGTCTGATCATTGCCGTCAGGAAGCAGGAACGTGTCGCTGCCAGGCAGATTCATCAGTACCGTCAGGGGATGCCCGCTATGCCATGTACCGATGCCGCTGAACTCCCAGCCGCCTACAACCTTTCCCCAGACTCTCGAACCGTTCAAGAATTTCTTCCCGGGACCAAACGGGAGCTCGTAGATACTGTTCACCGTGAAATTGTGACGAATGTCAAACACGCTCGGGCCTTTGTCGCATTGGCGGCAATTGACATTTTCCGGCCCATTCGATTCACCGCCCCCTACGGATCCGTCGTTGATGGAGTGAGCAAGGGTGTAACGCGTCTGGAACGAAAAACCGCTGTTGAATCGGCGTTCGAGAGAAACCTGCAGGGCGTGATAGCTGCTCGTCCCGGTATCGCTCTTGTAGTCCACCGAGCCAAAGGGATCCGGATTGTTTGGATCCGGATAGTACTGGTCCAGGGGGCGCACGCAATCCCCGGTACTGGCATTAATGACTACGGGACTAAAGCAGAGGTTTACGGCACCACGCGAGAATAACCGCACACCGTGAGATCCCAGATACGACGTTGTGACCAGAAGCCCCTTCGGCAGTTCGTGCTCGACGGTTAGGCCCCACTCCTCGGCGTACAGATCCCGGCGGCCTTCGCGTTGCAATGCGCGAGGGTGGTTGGCTGCCTTTTGCAGACCAAGACCCGTAAGCCCGGAAAGATCGGGAAATTCCTGCTGGTATGCGGAGTTGAGAGGTATGCCTCCGGTGGTTGGCGTGACCGATACACGGAAGGTGTCGCTCTCCAGCCCGGCGTTGAGGTCGTCATTCTGCGCCGCGCCGTGATAAATCCCGAAGCCGGTGCGAATGACTGTGTTTCCGTGTAGTGCACTAGGAGCCCACGCAAGACTTAGACGAGGATCGACGTTCTTATAATTTGGATGGTAGAGCGACGGATTTTTCGGACACGGCGGAGTGTTTATGGGACCGCTGCCTGCCGGCACGGGCAGCACGTTGACGGAACCTGATCCTAGGCACACGCCGTGAAATGCGTTGAAGTCGAAGACGGTTGTCCGATTCGTCGCCTCGTTGGCGACACCGTAGTATTCCCAACGAACTCCGGCGTTCACCGTCAAACTAGGTGTGACTTTCCATTCGTCTTGGAAGTACGGCATGACGAACGTACGACGCAGTCGATGGCAGCACCAAGGCGCAAAGAACTTGATACTGGCGAGCGAAGCGTTGATCAAGCTCTGGTCATCTGAAAAGTTCAGCTGGTTATCCACCGTTTTCCCCTGGTTGAGGCGCACGCGGCGAATTTCCACGCCGACCTTAAGGGCATGGCGGCCGCGGGTCCAGGTCAGATTGTCAATGACGCCGTACGTGGTCCCGATTTCAATGTCGGCGGTGTTGTCGTTGAGCCCCACGAAATTGTTCGTGTTTACCGCGTATGGAAGAGCGCTCGCCTGCGGATTCCGGAACGGTGCGCGATTGACGTAAACCTTTGCTTCGTTGAACAGGTGGGGACCAAACGTGTGCTGCAGGGCGAGCAAATAGTTGGCTGGATGATTGATGGTCCGGATCCGGTCGAGGGCGACGCTGCTTCCATTTGGAGCGCTTACCAGACTGATGTCGCGCTGGGCATGGCCGTAGAGCGTAGTCGTTTCGCTGAACTTGTGGTCGATCCGCACGAGCCAGGTATCCTCGTGAACCGTGGTCGGTGAGGCGGTCGTAAATTGATCGCTATCGGAAGCAACGGAAGAAAAAGACCCATCGGGAAAAACAAAGCGGGGTGTGCAGTTTCCGATGGTGCCCGTCGAGGCACGCCAGGGATAGGCCTGGAGAATGGAGCACATCTGCGGAGATGTAGCCAAAATAGCTTGCTGCAGGGAAGCCGAAGGCACCACCGCTTGTGTCGTCGTCGCCTGCAATTGGCGAAGCCCTTCGTAGCTGAGAAAGAAGAAGGTATGGTCCTTCACGATCGGACCGCCGACGGTCATGCCGTACTGTCCGAGGCGGAACGGAGGTATGGCGGG
>Ga0209526_10003383_pt1 | contig 10883 bp, 11 predicted proteins | sample JacPinW_OM2H0_M1_FD_188566 | JGI IMG/M metagenome (GOLD analysis project Ga0209526, IMG submission 188566) | Forest soil microbial communities from Algoma, Ontario, Canada - Jack Pine, Ontario site 1_JW_OM2H0_M1 (SPAdes) (version 2) | ecosystem: Environmental > Terrestrial > Soil > Boreal...
CCGACTTCGGCCATCGCACCTCCTGCCTCCATAGAAAACCACGGTGGCGGCCAATCGCCCCCTCGAATTTCAATGAAGTTTCGAGGATGTCAACAGAGCTAAGGCATCGAAAAATTCTTGCGATTATCCGTTTAACAATGAGCAGACGTTTTCGACTGCGATCGCCGGGAGGCGCGGACCTTTATGAAGCTCCTCATTTTTGGTGCAAGCGGTGGCACCGGACGTCAACTTGTTCAACAGGCTCTCGCCCAAGGACACCTGGTCACCGCTTTTGTTCGCAACCCCTCGAAGCTCCCTATTGCGCATCAGAATGTTCGTATCGTCCAAGGCGATGCCCTTCGCTATGACGCTGTCGAGCCCGCCGTCTCTGGCCAGGACGCGGTTCTCTCCGCGCTCGGCGTTCGCCCGCCTGTAACCACATTTATCTTCATCACCATCCTCTGTCAGGTCGCGGTCAGGTTCTTGGTGCTGCCCCGCTTCGCGGCATGGTCCATCTCTCTGGGAATTCCCCTTCTTGCCCTGCTATTTCTTTTTCGGCGAAACACCAAGCTCTCCGATGGCACCCGCAACATCGTCCGGCTCATGGAACAGCACGACGTAAAGCGCTTCGTTTGCCAGTCTTCCCTCGGTGTCGGAGACAGCCGGGGAAAGCTGGGCTTTCTCTACAACTTTTTTCTGATCCCGCTTTTTCTGCGCAACCTCTTCGCCGACAAGGCTCTGCAAGAGAGCCTGGTCCGGCAGAGCGGGCTCGATTGGATTATCGTCCGCCCCACCGCGCTCACGAACGGTCCGCGTAAAGGCGCGTACCGCGCCGGCTCCGACGTTGGCCACTGGTTTCTTCCAACAAAAATCTCGCGTGCGGACACTGCCGACTTCATGCTGAAGCAAGTCACCGCCACGGACTATCTGCGGCAAACTCCCGGCCTCGCCGATGGATGACTCACCGCGTCTCTGCTTCAGTATTTTGCGGCGTGCCCCATCCGTGGTTCATAAGTGTGTGTCTTGTCGGCTTGTCCGGAGCAATAGGGCGATTGACTTTCTTCCTTCCCCTGCCAATTTCCGTCCCTCGCCAGATTCATGCGAAAGTGGTGTGATATCCGGCCTAGGAGTTAGAAGGCATTCAAAGCTGAAGGGAGAGGGGCAGATCCGGCATTGGAAAATTCTTGTGATTGTCCGCGAACAAATGGCAGATGTTTTCCATTGCAATTACAACAATCGTCGACTCGGAAAGAGTCAGTGTTTTGGCCTCTCTTGGACCAGAGGTTCTTCCATTTTCCCGCCATAGGAGCGTCCGCACCGTCGTCATCAATGTCCGGCGCGCACCAGATCAGCCAGCTGCGACGTTCGGTCCTTCCGTCCACGCGCCGCACATCGATCAAAACCGACGAATCCAGAACAATTCTCATTCAGCTGGAGCGTTTCGATCGCTTCGATGTCCTTTTCTCGCTCTCCGACCGCAGTTTGCGAACCCAAGTCGGGCTTCCCTCACGCAACTCTGGATGCTTTTCATTGCGCCAAGCCGGAACCTCTAATGTCTGAATAGCAATGCCGCGTGCCTTAAGCTCATCGAGCAACCGTGAAACGCCCGCAGAGATACCCCGGTCACCAGGCACAACTACTGCCCACTTCAAGTTTTCCCGAAACTCTTTGGGCCGAATCTTCCACTGTCCAAACGCAGTTGAAATGGGTTCCCCGATATGAACCAGACCCCAATGCCGTGCCAACTCCAACGCTTCCACTTCATTCGGCCGCCGGCCACTCAAAATGTAGTGATTGTTTCCGTGCACCAGAATCCCAACCATGCCATATCGCTCCAATTGCCTTCCGGTGACCAACGCAGGTTCACTCTTCCCCGACTACTTTCCCGCTCCTCGCATGCCTCGCCACAGCCAATAAGACACCAGCGTCAGCACCAACGTCGCAATCACCGGAGCCGCACCGTGTGCGACCACGCCGCTCCAATCGTCAAACAACGTTAGCCCTGCATACGCCCATTCCCGCAACGTCGGGAACGGCACAAGAAGTGCCAGAATCCAAAAAAAACTTCGCTGTCCCATCCATGTTCAGAAAATATTCCGGCTATCCGAGTGACGCCATCCCCGTCACCAGTTGCGGATTATGCGCCGAACGCCAGAAATAGGCGTAGTAACCGCGGCAAAAGCCAATATCCAATTTTCACGTTTTTCCTCCGGGAACCGCTGCTTTTCTGTGTATCCAGCGGTCGGTCCTACATTGCGTTACACCCCTCCTTGGGAGTAGGCTCTGCTCAACCCTGCCTTCGTTTCCGCCAGCGGCACTCACAAAAGCAGGGCCGGATCTCGGCGGACCCACACGCATTTTTCCGGGGAGGGTTATTCATGTCCGTTGCTCACGCTCACAAAGATATCTTTCGCCGCCTTTATCAAGAAGTCTGGAACGATCGCAAATTCGACGTAATCGAACAGGTCATCGCCAAAAGTCACGCTCTCGGCGATCCCACCATCACTGGCTCTGCCGTCGGTCCCGGAGCTTACAAGCGCCAGGTCGAGCGTTTCCTAGATGCGTTTCCCGATCTTCGCTTCGCCGTGGACGATACCATCAGCGAAAAGGACAAAATGGTTGTCTCCTGGACCATCACAGGCACTCACAAGGGCGAGTTCTTCGGCGTTCCTCCTACAAACAAGAAAGTTTACATCAGCGGCATCACCATCAACGAAATATCCAACGGCAAGATCCTTGAATCCGTTGTCAGTTGGGATGCACTCGGTCTGCTGCACCAATTGGGTGTCGAGCTCCCGGCAAAAACCGCAACGCGCGCCGCTTCTCATCGATAAAATCATTCGCTCCCACCCATGTCAAATCCACGTCGTCTTTCCACATTCCGCCACGGCCCGCTCCTCCCTCCACTTTCCGTGGCCACATGTAGGTCTACGAGTTCCCTCCACCGGTCAGCTTTCTCCAATCGCCGGGCTGGCTACGGTCCGCTAGCAACTCCACATTCCGGTACTCCCGCACATCGTCGGAACTGCTCTCTTGTGCTGGGTGATTCCGTTTATTTCTCTTTTGCTCTCTCTCGCGTATCCTGACTGGCTCTGTGGCTCGTCTTCGTGGAGGTTTCTTATGTTTACCCGTTCTGCTCCCAGCATCCGCCTTGTCGTCAGCGCTGTTTTCGCCTGTACCCTCGTCGTTCCTGCAAACCTGCGCATCTGCCTCGCCGCGCATTCGCAGGATTGGAAACCGCAGGCAGTCCCCGTTTTCGTCAACGATTTCGAGCTCGCCGTCGCGCCATCCAAGCCTCCTTCGCCAGCTTCTGCACCAAACGCCGCCAAGAAACCAACCAGGGAACCATCAGGCCTCTATCAAGATTCCGATCAACCCAGCGAACAAGTCCGCCTCATTGTGGATTCTTTTTCGAAAACCCTCTTGCAGTCTCTTCAAAACAGCAAATTTCCTTCTTCTAAACAATCTGGCGCCCGGCCCACAGCCGGTGTTCTCATCCGCGGTGTTTTTGCGGAGCCGGACTCAATGAATCGCATTCGCCGCGGCCTTCTCGGAAACAACGCGCCTGGCGGCAAGTTTCTTCTCTACGTCGGAATTTTCAACCTCTCCCGCCCCGACGCTCCCCTCTATGAACTCGCCCCTGCGCAATCGCCCGACGCGCGTTACGGTCCTGTGATTACACTGAATAACTACATCCCCCTTGCGAAATACGAGGTGGCCAAGAATCCTTCCGAGGAGGATGTCCGCAAAATCTGCGCACAAATAGTCGCCAATCTCACCGCCCTCCTGGCCGCCAATCCCGCCGCATTTTCTGAGTGAACCTCATCGCCATCCGAGGTATGGTGGCCCGTGACTCCATGCACCGTTTGGGGGATTTTTGATCAACAGGCTGGTAGTTAACCTTACGATGGGATCGCTCCTGGCTTTAGGCGCATTTTTGTAAACTTGCCCTAACATGACCAGCCCACTGGCCGGTGCCGGCCACGACAAAATGCGTATCGGAATTGACCTCGGTGGCACAAAAATCGAGTTCGTCGCCCTCGATGTTGACGGCAGCGAACTCCATCGCCACCGCATCCCCACGCCGCGCTTTGATTATGACGGCACCCTTCGCGCCATCGTCGATGGAGTCCAGTCCATCGAGAAGAAACTGTCGCGCACGGCCTCGGTTGGCGTCGGCATTCCCGGAACAATTTCCAGCCTCACCCACGCCGTCAAGAACGCCAACTCCACCTGGATAAACGGCAAGCCTTTCGATCGCGATCTTGGTGCCCTGTTGCATCGCGAAGTCCGCTGCGCCAATGATGCCAACTGTCTCGCAGTCTCTGAAGCTACCGATGGCGCCGGTGCCGGCAAGCGCGTGGTCTTTGCGGTCATTCTTGGCACTGGTTGCGGCGGGGGTGTCGCCGTGGACGGCCGCGTTCACAATGGTCACAACGGTGTCGCAGGCGAATGGGGCCACACCACTCTCCCGTGGATGCGCACGGACGAGTATCCCGGGCCAGAATGTTATTGCGGTCTGCGCGGTTGCATTGAAACTTTTATTTCCGGAACCGGCCTCGAAGCCGATTACGGACGTGCCACAGCTGAAAAACTTGAAGGCAAAGAAATCATCGCCCGATCCGAAGAAGGTGAAGCAGCCGCACTCGCCTGCCTCGCTCGCTACGAAGACCGCCTGACACGCAGTCTTGCGCAGATCGTCAATATCCTCGATCCCGATGTGATCGTCCTCGGCGGAGGCGTTTCTCAAGTCCCTCGCCTCTATCGCAATGTACCGCATCGCTTGAAGGAATACGTCTTCGGCAGAGAAGCGCAAACGCCGGTACTCGTAGCCAAGTATGGCGATGCCAGTGGTGTTCGTGGCGCCGCTTGGCTGTGGCCTCTCCAAGCCCACGAACTCGTCTAGCTTTTATAGCTCTTGTCGTTCTTTACCGTTTCCAGCAAAACTTCCTTCGTTGTCACCCCGAAGCCGTGGTTTGGCGGCTGAGGAATCTGCTTTTCGGCGCCGTATTAGCCGATCTCTCCATACTCGTGTCCTCGGCGTGAGCTTCGCGGCCTCCGTGGTAAGCCTTTTGGTTTTCTCTTACCTCTCCCATAAAAAACAAACCCCGCCTCACTTACGAGACGGGGTCAACTTCATCCACAACTCTATTGTCTGTCTTCGATGCTTAGGACTTTCCGGCCGCTTTAGCCATCTTTTCCGTCCATGCTTTCGACCGTTGCTCCATCTCCTTCATGGGCACATCTTCAATGTGCTGCGCCAGGCCCCAGGTATGTCCGAACGGATCCTGCAACTTTCCGTAGCGGTCTCCCCAGAACTGGTCCTGCAGCGGCATCACCACCTTGCATCCTGCCTTCGTCGCACGGTCAAACGCCGCATCTACTTTGTCCGTATACACAAAGAGCGATGAACTAGGCGGATCGCTTGGATTTGGCGCTGCAGACATCCCGGGAAATTCGTCACTCAGCATCAGCGGCGAATCCCCAATGATGATTTCCGCGTGCATGATCATTCCTCCGGGACCTTCCATGCGCAATTTTTCGGTGGCCCCGAATGCTCGCTTGTAGAAATCGATTGCCTTGGCGGCACCTTTGCACGTGATCGCAGGCGTAATCGAGTGAAATCCTTCGGGTATGGCGCGAACTGCTCCCATAGTTCCTCCTTATCGAATATCGGATTGTCGCGCAGTGGCCGAGGACCGGGAAGGGAAGTGCACAAATCGCTGCGCGGAACACTTTTCTACGCCCGCGCGAACCTCCAGTCAAGACCTATCCGTTCCATCTATCCTTTTCCTCCCGGACTGTCTCTAATCCTTGTATCTAGAGGAGTTACCCATGCGATATGACTTCCTGATCGAAACCTACGCCACCGAGCGCATGAAAGTTTTGAGCGTCTGGACCGAATTTCGAGACACCGACCTCGAATTCCGGCCGCGTCCGGGCGATCCCCGCGGCCGAAGTGTCCGCGAACAAATGATCCATCAATGTGTCAGTGAAGATCTGTGGTTTCGCAACATGCTGAAAATTGACGTCGCCGCGCCCCCGCTTCCGCAAAACGAGCAGCGCGCAGAATTCATCCAGCGTTATGCGGAAGACAGCGGCAAGCGGCTCCAAGCCCTCGCCAGTCGAGATGAAATCTGGTACGAAAGCGAAGCCACTTTCTTCGACGTGAAGCGCAGCAACGCCTGGGTTCTTACCCGCCGCATCTCCCACTCCTCTCACCACCGCGGCCAACAGATGGCCATGCTCCGCATGCTAGGCCGTGACCTCCACAGCAACTACGGCCCCACCGCAGACACGGGTGGCCTGATGCAGAACCACGCTCCCACAATTTACGCTTATCGCGATTTGGATACGCTACTGGAAGACGCCGCCGAAGGCCTCAAAAAATCTGCCCTGCCCATTCCAACCGGCAAACCACTGACGGAGCGCCCCTCTTCTACTCCCTGATCCTCAACCATCCGAAAATGATAGGCGGGCTGAATGGCGTTGGATTTGTCTTTTCTTTCTTATTAGGGCCGACGCAGGAAGGGAGGCGGTCCGCTCTTGGGATATGCCTTTTCTTACTCTGTCATCCTGACCGCAGCCGCAACGCAGCACGCCACTGCGTAGCGGAGGGATCGTGGCAACCAATCCGCGATACACAATTCAGTTGAAACCGCGCCGCCAACTATTCTGCCAATTATTATTCGCGATACAATTCCGGAAATTCCTTTTTCAAATTCGCCAGCTTCGGCAAATCATTGATCATGATGTACGGGTTATTCGGATTGTGCTTCAGATAATCCTGGTGGTAAGCCTCAGCGGAATAAAATCCCTTCAGCGGCACCACCACCGTTGCAATCTTCTGGTTATAAACTTTTGCCGCATTCAACTGCGTGATGTAGGCCTCGGCAATCCTCTTCTGTGAATCGTTCCCATAAAAAACGGACGACCGGTACTGCGGCCCCCAATCCGGCCCCTGCTTGTTCAGCTCTGTAGGATTGTGCGCCACCGAAAAGAAAATCATCAAAATCTGCCCGTAAGTTATCTTCGAAGGATCAAATACAACTTTCACGCTCTCGGCATGCCCTGTAGATCCAGTTCCCACCATTTGATAGTGCGCCGTATCCGCCGTACCGCCTGCATATCCGGCCGTCGCGGAAGTCACACCCTTCGTATGCTCGTAAACCGCCTGAATTCCCCAGAAGCAGCCGCCCGAAACGACCGCCGTTTCTTCGCCTTTGGCGTTTGCTACCGGCTCATCCATTGCAGGCTTGGGAAATGGCCCATTCGCGCGAGGGCTCTTCGCTCCGACATGCGTGGATACGAACGAAATCGCGGCAAGTCCCGCAACAACCAGTACAACCAATCTCAAGGTTTTCTGCATTGTCTGCTCCGTCTCATTCCAGCTCTTGCTACCCACGTGGTCCGACTGTCATCAATTCGCATCCGAATCACTAAGATGCTGCCCTATGGCGGAAATATTCCCCTGGAAAGCTAAACCCACTTTACGCCCATAAGTAGCGCCACGTTCACCGACTTATGCCAAGTTGGAGTGTCCCAACACCCCAAACGTTACAACTTTCTCTCGGTCCCGCCCTTCCCCAAGCCTCTATACGATGTGCAATATCCCGCGCCCAGCGCACCGGAACTCGCCAATCTGGCCAGCGAACATCACCTCACTACCGATCAGGAATGGGGTTACGACCACGGCTCCTGGAGCGTGCTCCGTCACATGTACCCGCCGCCGAACTTCCCGTCTTTCAAGTTAGCCTCGACCATTCCCGTACCTTCTCTGAGCACGTCGAACTCGGAGGCGAACTTCACCACCTTCGCGACCGTGGAGTCCTCATCATCGGCAGTGGCAACCTTGTCCATAATCTTCACCGAATGAATTGGGACATGCCGCACACCGCCTATCCTTGGGCCGAAGGATTCGACACAAAAAGTGAAGCAAGCCATCGAAAGCAGGGATCTTCCGTCCCTAGAATCTCCCGATCACTGGGGAAAATCACTGCTCGCAGACGCTCACCCCGCCATGGAGCATTACGCCCCGGTTCTCTACACTCTGGGCAGTACCAACCAAGATGACAATGTCTCCTATCCTTATGAAGGAATAGAGTTTGGCAGCGTCTCTATGCGCATGGTCCTGTTTCAACCTGAAAGTTCCTCCCGGTAATATTTTTTATAGATACTGCGTCCTTAAATCCTTGACGGGCGCTCTTGTCTACGGCACCCCCAAAGGGGCATAAAGGACGCAAAATCGCACGGATCGCTCTCTGTGTATGTAGGTCGAAATCCACCAAGTGTCGACGGTTTTCCCTTGGAACCAGCTCAACAAACCATGCATCCTACTGACTGAGTTCATAGATACCATCCCAAGGGACCACGCATGCTCTCAAGAGTCGTTGCCACCGGTTTGTTAGCAGCATCTTTTCTTTCTTTTCTTTCCTTGCGGCCCGCCGCTGCACAGGTTACCTACGGAAAGAAGCCCAACCTCCCCAAGCCTTTCGCCACCAGATCCGCCGGCAACGGTCCGGACAGTATCAAAGCCCCAGCTGGATTTTTGCCCTCAGTTCCTTCCGGCTTTCACGCCAACGTTTTCGCCACCGGTTTTCGCAATCCGCGCTTTCTACTGACTGCCGAAGATGGAGATATCTTTGTCGCCGATATGGGCGCCGGAAAAGTTGTCGTCCTGCACGATCCGCAGCACACCGGCAGTGCTCAGCAGCGAGAAGTCTTCGCCGAAAATCTGCGCCAGCCATTCGGCCTGGCCTTTCATGATGACTATCTCTACGTCGGTAATACCAACTCCGTCGTTCGTTTTAAGTACGATAAGAAAACCTCCAAGCGCCTCGGCGAAGCCGAGCATCTCTTGGACTTGCCTGCAGGCGGCCACGCTACTCGTACCCTCGCCTTCAGCCCGGATGGCAAAACCCTCTACATCAGTGTCGGCTCTTCCGGAAACATTGATATCGAAAAAGATTTTCGCCGCGGCGCGGTGCTCGCCTGCGATCCGAATGGAAAAAATCTTCGCGTCTACGCTTCAGGTTTGCGTAACGCCGTGGGCTTGGCCCTCGAACCACACACGAACGTGCTTTGGGTTTCTGTGAACGAGCGTGACGAGCTCGGTGACGATCTTCCCCCGGACTTTTTTACTTCCATCAAAGATGGCGGCTTTTACGGCTGGCCCTACAGTTACATCGGCGACTACGTGGATCCGCGGGTCCAACCGCAAAAGCCGGACCTCGTCGCCAAAGCCATCATCCCGGATGTTCTGCTCGGCGCGCACGTCGCCCCGCTGCAGTTCACCTTCTACAATGCCACTCAGTTTCCGGAGTCCTATCACGGCGGCGCATTCGTCGCCGAACACGGTTCCTGGAACCGAGCCTCACGCGCCGGCTATCAGATTGCCTTCGTAGGCTTCAAGGATGGAAAAGCCGCAGTCGATCCGGTTCCGTTTCTCACCGGCTTCGTCCCCGATCCAAGGGGCAGCAACGTCTACGGCCGCCCGGTAGGAGTCGCAGTGGCTCAGGACGGCTCCCTACTTGTAAGCGACGACGGCACAGCCACCATCTACCGCGTCTCCTACTCCAAGTAATTCGCACTGCTCTTATTTTGTAGTGGTCAACCCTTCAGGCTGATTCTTGGGTTTCTCTTTGCTTCTCGGGTTTGCTTCAAGTTTTTCACTTGGGTTCGTACCGGCCACCTTCTGGGCCGATCTCTGTCCGCTTTCACATTTCCAAGTTATGTCATCCCGACCGCAGGAACGCGCGTCTTTTGCGTCCCGGAGCGGAGGGATCCTGGCAACTTATCCGACCCTACGTAACTCGCTCAATCGACACCACCAATCCCGCACGGCCACGCCCTACTTCAAGGTCAGCGTCAAATTCCTAGACTTCAGAACTATGCCAAAGTGAAACAAAATCGCTGCGCCCACCGTCGTTTTCGATTGTTAATGCCTGTTAATGTTCCATCCCACCCAACTGCGCTATTTTTTCAAAGATATGGCAATGTACAAACTGGATGTACTCAAACTCCCGGTAAGCACAGAGAATCTCGCTATTTATCAACTCAAGGGAAAGCTCAGTCTCGAGACCGTAAACGAATTCCTACCCGCGTCGCGGGCTGAATCCGCTAGGAACGTCGTTCTGGATATGAGTGAGGTGAACTTTCTGGATTCCGCCGGCATCGGCTCCCTCGTCTCTCTCTTCGTCAGCCGCCGCAATCAAGGCAAAACATTTTCTCTTGCCGCCCTAGGGCCCCAGGCCCAAGCCGTAGTCATCGTCGCAGGCCTCCAAAATCTCCTATCCATCTACAAAACCGTGGACGAAGCCGTCGCCAAACTCACCTAACCCGGTGCTCTTGCCATCTGTCTTATGACCGGCTTATGACTGGACCGCCATCTGAGGCGGTTCGCTCTTGTTTTTTTTCTTTGCGGTCATTCCGACCCTTGATTCCAAGCGCTTCCAGAATTGCACTCCGTCCTATTTTTATTGAGGATTTGCCCTTTTTTGGGCGATCTCTGCCTTTTGGTGGCAAAATGGCGCTAAGTTAAAACATTTCAGTTACTTGCTACGCATCCGCTGATTCACAAGGTACCTACGTTAAACGGTCACTTGAACCACTTTTATTGGCAAATAAACGAAAATGTCGGCGCGCCGACATTTTCCACAGCCTGATTTCCACTCCCGCGCCTTCTCCAAGCCGATTCGGTTCCGGCCAAAAGCAAAAAAACGGACTGACTCCTGCGATAACTTAATCACAACCGCTGGCGCTACTCGGCTTTTAGGAGGCGCATGAATTCGGTTGCGGCATACGGAAGGCGGGCGCCGCGGCGCTCTCCGTGCTCACCCAGGGGAGCCGCTTCGGTGGAGCGCCCGAGCACCTCGCGCTGGCGCGGCAGGCGGTCCGGATCCCGG
>Ga0209526_10003384_pt1 | contig 10883 bp, 9 predicted proteins | sample JacPinW_OM2H0_M1_FD_188566 | JGI IMG/M metagenome (GOLD analysis project Ga0209526, IMG submission 188566) | Forest soil microbial communities from Algoma, Ontario, Canada - Jack Pine, Ontario site 1_JW_OM2H0_M1 (SPAdes) (version 2) | ecosystem: Environmental > Terrestrial > Soil > Boreal...
CAGGAAGGTCGACAGCGCCACCGCGGCGACGATCGACAGCCTGACAATGAAGGGCGAGCCGAACCAGTCGTCCTTGTTGCCTTCTTCCAGCACGGTCTGAAGCGCGCTGAGACCAATGGCCATGGTGACGATGCCGAACCAGTCGCCTTCGCGCAGCAGCGACAACTTCATCGGCTCGGATTCAAGCGAGAACCACAGCATGCCAATCATCAGCGCACCCGGCACCAGATTGACGTAGAAGATGTACTCCCAGCCCCAGTTCTCGGTGAGATAGCCACCGATGGTCGGTCCGATCGCCGGTGCAAAGGTCGCGGAGATCGCAAACATCGCAAGGCCAATTGGCTGCTTCGCTTTCGGCAGCAGCGTGATGATGAGGGTGAAGGCCATCGGGATCAGCACGCCGCCGGAAAAGCCCTGCACGGCGCGTAGCACGATCATCTGCGGCAGGTTTTGCGCGAGCGCGCAGGCCGCCGAGAACACCATGAAGAGCGAGGCATTGACCAGGAGGTAGATACGGATCGAAAACACCTGGGCAAGCCAGCCGCTCAGCGGGATCACCACGATCTCGGCGATCAGATAGGAGGTCGAGATCCAGCCGCCGTCATCGATGCCAGCGCCGATCGCGCCCTGGATATCAGCCAGCGAGGCGTTGACGATCTGGATGTTGAGCACCGCCATGAAGGCGCCAAGGGTGGCGCCGACCACCGCGATCCAGGTCTTTGCGGTGACGGCGGAAATCGCCGGAACAGCGGCGTGCTGTCCGTGATCACCAGCGGGAACGGCATCAATCGGGGGGTGCAACGTGGTCATGGTTGTTACCCTTCAGTACGCGCGTTCATTCAGCTGCGGGGCTGGGGCCGCGTGACGCGAGGTGCTTTTTGGCTTCGCGTTCAGCGACAACAGTCGACTTGGTGTCGATGGTAGGTTCGGCCGACATGCCGGGGCGGAGCAGGCCGGCCAAATTGTGATCGTCGAGCACGATCTTCACCGGCACGCGCTGCACGATCTTGGTGAAGTTGCCGGTGGCGTTGTCGGGCGGCAGCAGCGCGAATTCGAGGCCGCTGGCCGGCGACAGGCTGTCGACATGACCGCGTAGTCTGGTGCCGTGGAATCCGTCGATGGTCAGCTCAACCGGTTGGCCGCCGCGCACATGGGTGAGCTGGGTCTCCTTGAAGTTGGCGACGACATACACTGCATCGAGCGGCACCACCGCCATCAACTGCGTGCCGGCCTGCACGAACTGTCCTACTCGGAGCGAGCGCGCGCCGACCGTGCCGTCGACCGGTGCGGTGACGGCGGTATAGGACAGGTTCAGCGTCGCCTGCTGTTCCATCGCACCGGCGCGATCGCGCTGCGCGAGGGCCTGCGTCCTCTGGGTGGTGAGTACGTCGACCTTGCGCTCGGCCGCCAGCAGGCCGGACTTCGCGTGCTGCAATTGGGCGTTGCTGGCGCGCAGCGCCGCGTCGGTCTGCTGGGCGCGCTGCACCGTGCCGGACCCGGTCTTCATCAGGCCGTCGTAGCGGGCCTGCTCTTCCCGCGCGAACTTCAGATTGGCTTCGGCGGCGGCGATATCGGCCGTGCCTTGCTCGATGATTGGTTGTTGCAGGGCGATCTGCGCGTCGAGATTGCGCACCGCGGCTTCAGCCGCGGCGACGTCTGCCTCGGCCTGGCTGAGCGCCGCGCGAAAATCGCGATCGTCGATCTTCGCCAGCAACTGGCCGGCCGTTACCGATTGGTTGTCGCCTACCAGCACCTGCGCGATGTAGCCTGAGACCTTCGGCGCAATGATCGTCGAGTCGGCCTTGACATAGGCGTCGTCGGTTGTTTCCAGGTAACGGCCGGTGGTGAGGTAGTAGTGGCCGAAATCGGCGCCGGCAGCGACGCCGAGCGCCGCGGCCAGCGCCAACGCTGCACGCTTGACCGCCAGCCGCGACGGGCGAAGGGTGACGTCCGATTTTTGATCGGGAGCAAAAGGAATGGTCGACATCGTATTCCTCCAATATCTGCAGATGGCGCTGAAGTTCAGTCGTGGCGATGGACGTCGTGCGTGACCATGCCGAGCTCCGGTGCCGGCCGGTCGAGACGCCGTGGCTCGGCCAGCGTGCGGCGGATGTCCTCCAGCCCGCTCTGCCAATGCTTGCGCATCGCGCTCAACCCGAACTCGTAGTCCCTGGAATGGCCCTCGTAGATCTTGGACTGGTAGATCAAGTGGATGATGTTGTAGGAGCGATGGCGAGCCAGATCGGCAATGGCGCGGATTTCCGGCTTCGCCTTTGCGCTTTCCGGGAGCTCCTGCATGGTCCGCTGCAACGCCTGACGCATTTTCTGCATCCGCGTCATGTGGTCGGTAATGGCGCGCGTTCGGCTGGAATATTGAATGTCCTTCTGTCGGCTCGACACCTCCATCAGGTCGTAGGGAACACGGCCCTTGGCCGACCAGAGATCGATCTGGAATGTCAGCGTGTCACATGGCTCGCCGGACAGCACGCGGGAGAGGGGCGTGTTGGAGACCACGCCGCCGTCCCAATAGTGCTCGCCGTCGATTTCGACAGCGGGGAATCCCGGCGGTAGGGCGCCGGAAGCCATGAAATGCTTTGCTCCGAGCCGGCGTTCGGCAGTGTCGAAATAGGTCAAATTGCCGGTGCGGACATTGACCGCGCCAACGCTGACGCGCATTTCGCCCGAGTTCAGCCGGTCGAAGTCGACGAGTCGCTCCAGCGTCTGCTGCAACGGTGCCGTGTCGTAGAAGCTGGTCGCGGCATCGCCTGAGAACGGCGACCAGAGCGGCGACAAGAAACGTGGTTTGAAGAAGCCGGGCTGGCCCTGGACCAGGGCCCGCGTCGCCGCCATTGCGTTGCGCACCGAGTTGATGTCGAAAGCAAAGGGCAGGGCATTGGCGAGCCCTTCGCCGGCGGGCCACTCTATCGAAAAGGCGCAGATGGTCTCCCAGAATTCGCGCAGCCGTTGCACCCGTTCGCCTTCAGGCGAGCCGGCGATGATGGCGGCGTTAAGGGCGCCGATCGAAATGCCGGCCAGCCAGTTCGGCCGGATGCCGGCCTCGTGCAGGCCCTCATAGACTCCGGCCTGATAGGCCCCGAGCGCACCGCCGCCTTGCAGCACGAGGGCGACGACATCGTAAGGCAGCGGCTTGGTTTGCTGCGCCACCGGACTGATTTGCTCGCGTATCACGTTCAACATGGCCAATACTCCCTGCAATGCGGTTGACCCGATCACCCGGCATTCGCTTCGATCAAGATTTCGGACCCGCTCACGCGCCGATGTGCAATCGCGCCCGGTGCCAGGTAGTCGTGAACCACGGTGCCGAGCCCGAGGGTCAGGTCGGCAACGACGTGCTTGGCGGACAGCACCTGGAGCACCGGCAACTCGGCGACGGGAGCCAGCGCGTGCGAATACAGGTCCAGCGCGGCCGGTCCGGTCCATGCGCCCTTCACGGTGATGTCTTCGAGGTGGTAGCGGACCAGTTCGCAGATGCGCGGCGTCCCGTCGACATGCGGGATAATCTTGAGCAGGAAATTGGGTGCGGCGAGCTTCCCGGCTTCGACAGCGGTGTCGAGGGCGCGGTGCTTGTAGCCCATGGTGCCGGTCGCGATCCGAACCGAGCCGTAGTTCAAGGTGCCGACCAGCGTGTCGATCTCGACGGCGAGCTTCGGCTGCGCCAGTTTCTTGGGGAAGCCCCACAGCTCGCGTCCACCGGCGATGGGCGGATGATCGTTGAGAAACATCTGATGCGTGAAGCTGCCGGCCTGGCCTCGCCAGGACACCGGGATGACCTGACCGCTTTCGGTGTAATCGCCGAAGCCGGTCGAGTCGGGCATGCGAATGAACTCGTAGTTCACGACCGGCTCGGTGAGTTCGAGCGGCTCCGGCACGATCCGGCGCAGCGCCTCCGGATCGGTCCGGTACTGGATGATGAAGTACTCGCGATTGACGAAGCGGTAGGGGCCGGGTGGAAAAGCCGGGTTCGTCAGCGGCATGGCGAAGGCCTTCGTTCGCACGGTCTCATGTTTCATCGCGGTCGAGCTCCAGGTTGATCGATGTTGCGCGGGCCGCGCTTTGGCGCGGGAAACGCGGCCCGTATCGGATGAAGCGCTTGCTGCGCGCGCGTGTCGGGACTAACCCGACAAACGATCAGTAATCCCAGAAGGCCGGCACCCAACGAAACGCGTCGCCGGCGACGGCCACATGGCCGACGGATGGGAACGGCATATGAGTGGCCACCAGCAGCCCGCCGGATTCCGCCAGCTCTCGCAAAAGGCTGGTGCGAGCGCGGGCCGCTTCCTCGGGATAGTGTTCGAAGCCGTTGTGCCAGTCGGGGTGTTCAAACCCGACCGCGAACACGAGGTCGCCGGCGAACGTCAGCCGGTCGCCGCCGGACGCTAGGCGGACGATGCTGTGCCCGGGTGTGTGACCGCCGGTGCGATGAATGACCACGCCCGGCGCCACTTCGTGCTCATCCTCGAACAGCCGAAGCTGGCTACGATACTCTTTCGCGAACCGTTTGGCCGTCGCCCGAAGCGCATCCGGGAAGCCGTCTGGCATAGAGACGCGGGAGAAATCGGGCGACTCCCAGAACTTGACCTCGGCGGCCGCCACGTGGATCTGCAGGTCTGGCCGCAGTTGGTCCTTCACGCCTTCGACGAGTAGCCCGCCGACGTGGTCCATGTGCATGTGGGTCAGCACCACGTCGGTCACGGAGGCGAGATCGATGCCGGCGGCCTCCAGCCGATGGATCAATTGTCCGGCCCGAGGCAGGGGAAACTCCGCCCCCATGCCGGCGTCGATGAGGATGGTCCGGCCGCCGCTCCGCACCACGACCACGTTGAGCGCCCAATCGAAAGCGTCCGGTGGCAGGAAATTGTCTTTCAGCCAGGCCGCGCGGACGGCCGGTTCAGCGTTGTGAGCCAACATCGCGCCTGGCAGCGTCAGCACCCCGTCGCTGACCACCATCACGTCAATTTCGCCGATCCGCAGCGCGTAGCGCGACGGGACCAACTCATCGGGCACCTTGTTGCCGGTATATGAGGGGTCGTGCAGGTTCATGCTTCTCTCCTGTTTCATGGTTGGAGGCTGGCTGTCTTGTTTGGGCAGGCCGCGCAGCCAGCGCGGAGCGCGGCCTGTTTCGAGTGACGGTCTAGAAGAAGCCGCTTACATCGCTCACAAGCTCCGGATCAGCCGAGGCGAGGGCGGCGGCGCGCTCGGCCTTCGGCGGATAGATCCAGACGGTGTTGATCTCCCGCTTGGTCTTCTTGGCGGTGTCGCCAACCATCGTCACCTCACGCTCCCAGCCGCGGGTGAACAGCGCATGAGCTTCGCCGAGGTCGAGGCAGGTGACGTATTTCTTCTGGTGGTAGCGTTTGGTCGGAACGCCGAGCAGTTCTGCGGCGGCGTTATGGCCGGCAAAGGCGCCCATTCGCGTGGCGTGCTGGCACGACATCAGCGCGTAATTGCCGTCATCGTCGCAGACGGCGCGGGCGGCATCGCCGGTGGCAAAGACGCCGGGTACCGACGGCACGCGCAAATCACGGTCGACCAGCAGCCGGCCGGAATTGTCGCGCTCGGCGGGTACCTGTGCGGTCAGCGGAGCCGCGCGAATGCCGGCTGCCCAAATCACGGTCTCGGCCTCGATGTGTTCGCCTGAGGTCAACGTGACGCCCGATTTGTCGAGCGACGCGACGCCAGCACCGAGGCGCGTCTCCACGCCGAGCTTGTGCAGGGCGTCCTTGATGAGGGGGCGGGGGCCTTCGCCCATGGCGGGAGCAATCGCGCTGTTCCGGTCGACGATGATGACGCGCGGCTTGAACTCCTTGCCGAAAATAGCGCGAAGCCGCGTCGGCAACTCGGTCGCCGCCTCGATGCCGGTGAACCCGCCGCCGGCCACGACGACGGTGTCGCGCCCGTTCAATGCAGGCCGGTCAGCCAGGCCGTGCAGGTGCCGGTCAAGGGCAATCGCGTCGTCGAGCTGGTCGACACTGAAACCATGTTCGGCAAGGCCCGGAATATTCGGACGAACCAGCCGGCTGCCGGCCGCCACCACCAGCCGGTCGTAGGACAGGCTCTTCTTCACGCCTTTCGCGGCGACGATTCCCACCACGCGCGACTGGGTGTCGATTGTCTCTGCGCTGCCTTGCACATAGACAACGTCGATGGCCTTGAGGACATCCAGGAGAGGCGCCGTCAGGGTTTCGGGCTTCGATTCGTAGAGCCGCGGGCGGACCACGAGCGTCGGCTCCGGCGAAACCAGCGCGATCTCGAGCTCTTCGGGCGAAACGCCCTGGATGTCGCGCAAGCGGGCGGCGGAAAGTGCGGCGTACATGCCGGCGAAGCCGGCGCCAATGATGACAAGTCGCATGTGGACTACTCCTCTGGTTTGACTTCTCGGACCCACGCGCGTCACCGTTGCCGCTCCCGCATCCGGGGATGGCTTGTCGCGATCGGTGACGACGCGAAGACGTGAAACGGAGATTTGTCGGGCGCTTACGGAGCGCTGCAGTCGGGCGTTAGTATCGTTGGACGTTCGCAGGAGGCGTGACAGCCGCGCGAGGTCATCGACCGGGCGAGCTGAAGGGTGATCGGCTCACTGACCCTCAAGGGCCAGCCATCGCGCAAAACGGGGTCGCCGTCCCTGGTCACAATCGACGTTGTGGCCAGCGTCGGAATTTCGATTTCCTCGCCCGTCGCCGAAGTGAAGCGGACGCTGAGTGACAGTCCGTAGACCAGCGCGGTCGCGATGACCCTCCGTCGCGGTACGATTTCAAGGAGGGCGACACGGTGCTTCCAGGCCATTGTTCGTCTCCATCCGTTGTCGATGTTCGATACCGCAAATCTACGGGATCGGAGTTGTGACCGCGCCAGCGCGATTGACGCGGTTGCAGAGAGATTGCTGTTAACGCATGCGACGACGCCATTCGCTCGGGGTGTCGCCCGTCAGTTTCTTGAACGCCGCCGTGAACGCGGTTTGCGAAGCGTAACCAAGCTCTGCGGCCACCAACTCGATTGATGCGTCGGTATCGCGCAGCATGTTCATGGCCCTCTCGAGCCGCTGCTGGCGCAGCCAGGCGTGAGGCGAAAGCCCGGTGCTTTCCTTGAAGGCGCGGCAAAAGTGGAAGCGCGACAGGCCGGCGTCCGATGCGAGCGCAGCGAGCGATACGTCAGCATCGCTGCCCGAGCGCAGGCGTTCGATCGCGCGACGCAGAGCATGGGGGGACAGCCCACCCATGGCCGGCTCGAAGGTGGCTGGTGCACCGGTATGCGCGGCCAGCAGACGCGTGGCCAGCAGATCCGTTAGCTGTTGCCTGAACAGGGAATCCAGGGACGAATTGCCCTCCAGCACATCCGCCGCACTCATTAGCAAGCTGGATGTGATGGGGTCGGGATGCCCCGTCCGTTCCAGCAGATCGCCGGGAGCGAATACGTCGGCTTCGCGGGTTACCCGTTCGAGCGTTGTGCGCGGAAGATAAAGCTGGATGACGTCGACCGGGCCGGGAATATCCCATTTCGCGCTCGAACCCGCCGGAATGATCGTCACGACTCCGGGACGCGCCGTTCCAGTTGCCAGCGATTTCCCGGTGCGCCGCTCCAGGCGCTGAACGCCCGTGAGGTAAGTCATGATGACGTGGTCGGCCATGGGTTCGACCACGTCATGCAGAGCCCCGTGCTTCCAATGCGCGATGGCGCCATTGGCAGGATCTGACGCCATCCGGAGTGGCGTGGTCTTGAGCACGCGCGCCATCTCCACTTCGGCGGCACGCCGCTGGGCGGCCGGCGAACGGTCGTGGTGCGCAGCGGGTGCGCCAAGCAGGGCCTCCAGGGGATCGTTCACGATCGGTTCGTTCATGGAGCTGTCCTCGCGTTGCTACCGCACGCCTCTTCGCCAATCGCTGGGAGTTTCTCCGGTCAAGCGCCTGAAGGCGGCCGCGAATGCCGTCTGCGACGCATAGCCGAGCTCGGCCGCCACCGACACGATCGATGTGTCGGTGTTGCGCAGCATGTTCATGGCCTGCTCGAGGCGGTATTGCCGCAGCCAGGCATGAGGTGAGAGCCCGGTACTTTCCTTGAAGGCGCGACAGAAGTGGGAGCGCGACAGGTCGGCATCCGAAGCGAGCGCTGCAAGCGAGACGTCGGCGTCGCTGTCCGAACGCAAGCGCTCGATGGCGCGAAGCAGGACATTTGGCGAAAGTCCGCCGGTGGTCGGCTGGAACGCGGTGGGCGAAGCGATGTGCGCAGCCAGCAGGCGAGTGGCGAGGAGGTCGATGAGCTGATGCCTGAACAGCGTGTCGACGGCGCTGTTGCCCTCCAGCCCATCGGCCGCGCTTAACAGCAATCGGGATGTAACGGGATCAGGATGCCCCGTTCGTTCCAGGAGATCGACCGCTGTGGCAGTGTCGGTTTCGCGGGCAACGCGTTCGAGCGTCGTGGTCGGAAGATAGAGCTGAACCACATCCACGGGTTTCGGGATATCCCAGCGGGAGCTCGATCCTTCCGGAATGATGATCACAGCCCCGGGACGGAACGTTCCCTTCGCGACCGATCTTCCCGATCGCCGCTCCGCGTGCTGCAGCGTGCCATTGTAGGCCATGATGACGTGGTCGCTCATGGGCTCGACGACGTCGTGCAATGGGTCATGTTTCCAGTGGGCGATCGCGGCACCGGAGGGGTCCAATGCCATGCGGACGGGCTCGGTGTGGAGGACGCGCGCCATCTCGGCGTCGGCGGAACGTTGTTCGGCATTCCGCAATTGGCCTTGGCTCGCACGGGAAGCGGCCGACGGATTTTTATGCGTAGAATCACGCGAGATTGGTTCGCTCATGGAGATGCGCCTTCAGAGGAGATGTGCACTCGCGTCGCCGGGAGTGACTTGCGGGCTGGCGTGAAGCCACCGTTTGCTTGTGCCGGTACCGCTGGGCATCGCGAATTCTCGACGGCGTTCTAGGCGCGTAGAACTACGGGGTCTTTCCCAAAACGGCCGCGCCTTGCCTGAATCTGCTCAAAGCGTGCTGGCGCGCCCTTGATGTGAAGGGAGGCGAAGGTCCGCAGTTAGGTGGGTTTGATATTGAAATCGCTTCCAAAATCGCTTTGTGACAGTCACGACGGCCGATGCTCACAATCGCGTTTCGCGCCGCCGCCAACCTAGACCTCCGCACCCGGACACCGGATAATGCGCCGCGAGATGGGGGCGGCAGCGAGTTGGGCGGCCCCGATCAAACGCCGCGAATGGTCCGAACAAATGGCACAGGCGAGCACCTTCGGACAGAGGGTCGGGCGACAGTTGCATCTGAGCGATGCGCCGCCGTCGCTGATTACGCGTTCGCTGCGCGGCATCGAACTCGCGGTCACCGAAACCCGCGATGATAATCCCGTGTTCGGCCGTTCCGGCTCGGTGGCCGATGAGGCCTATTTCGTCAGCCTGAAGCTTCACGATTATCCGGACTGCGAGCTGTGGGATCACGGCAAGTGCGTCGGGAAGGCGAATGTCAGGGCCGGCACGACGTATCTGTACGACCTCAGGAGCGATCCGGGTTTCGTCATCGACAAGCCGTTTCATTCCCTCCACTTTTATCTGCCGCGTTCGGCGCTCGACGGCATCGCTAGAGAAAACCGTACACCGCCCGTTGGCGACCTCGCCTGTCAGTTCGGCTCCGGCCACGACGACCAGGTCATGCGTCATATCGGGGCAGTGCTGTTGGAAGCACTGAGTCGGCCGGGCGAGGCCAACCAGCTTTTCATCGATCACATGATGCTCGCGTTCACCGCGCATATCGCCCAGGCCTATGGCGGGCTGCAAAGCATTGCCGGACCGGCGCGCGGCGGTCTTGCGCCCTGGCAGGTAAAGCGAGCCTGCGAACGGCTCGACTCGGACCTCGGCGGGACGCTCTCATTGCAACTGATCGCGGCCGAGTTTGGCCTCTCGGTCGGTCATTTTTCGCGCGCGTTCCGAATCTCGATCGGCCTGCCGCCGCACCGATGGCTGCTGCGCCAGCGCGTGGAAGCGGCCAAGCGGTTGATGGCCGCGCGAGACCTGTCGCTGTCCGAAATTGCGGTCTCGGCCGGGTTCGCCAATCAAAGCCACTTTACGAAAGTGTTTTCAGCGCAGGTTGGCATCAGTCCGGCGGCATGGCGTCGCGAGGCAGTTGGCGGCTCCGAAGGTGATATGTGATTACGGGTGGTCCGAGACGGCTGCTGCGTGCTCATCGCAATGGTCGTGACCTTTGGTCGATCGCGATCACGCGTTCCGTGCAACTCCACTCAAAGGGGTGATGCATATGAAATCGTCAGGTTTCTACGGTCAGACCGTGAAGCGGTTTTTTCATCTGGAGCAAGAACCGGTTTCGTTGATCACGCGTTCGCTTCGTAACACCGAGATAGCCGTTACTGAGACCCGGGATGATGCACCCGTTGAAGGCGTCTCCGGCGAGATGGGCCTTCAAGATGCCAATGTTGTCACCCTGATGCTTTACGATGACCCGAATTGTGAAACCTGGGAGCGTGGCAGGCGTGCGATCAAGGCCGATATCCGTGCGGGTGCAACATATCTGTACGACATGAAGAACGATGTGCGCTTCATCATCAACAAGCCATTCCACGCGCTCCATTTCTATCTTCCGCGTGCGGCGCTCGACTCTATCGCTGATCAGTCCAACGCACCGCGCGTGGGTGAACTCCCCGCTCAACTTGGTGCCGGTCATGACGACCCGGTCATCCGTCATATCGGCGGGGCACTGCTGCAAGCGTTGCGTCGGCCGGCCGAGATCAACCAACTCTTCATCGATTACGCGATGCTCGCATTCACCACGCATGCCGCGCAAACTTATGGCGGGCTGCGAACCATCCGCGCGCTGGCTCGCGGCGGTCTCGCCCCATGGCAA
>Ga0209526_10003385_pt1 | contig 10881 bp, 5 predicted proteins | sample JacPinW_OM2H0_M1_FD_188566 | JGI IMG/M metagenome (GOLD analysis project Ga0209526, IMG submission 188566) | Forest soil microbial communities from Algoma, Ontario, Canada - Jack Pine, Ontario site 1_JW_OM2H0_M1 (SPAdes) (version 2) | ecosystem: Environmental > Terrestrial > Soil > Boreal...
CGTTCGTTGTTCCGAAACTCGCGGAAGGAGAGCCGACGACGAAGCCCTCGACCGAGGATGCTGCGCACTTCCTTATCCGCATGGTGCACAAATATCCTCACGAAGTGACGATTTATGAAGGCGGTCCGATGACGGACCTTGCAACGGCGATGTCCATCGATCCGCAGTTTCCAGAGCTGGCGCAGGCACTTGTATTCATGGGGGGAAGCCTAAGTCCCGATACCAACAATCCGGAATTCGTGAACAATCCGCGCCATGAATTCAATTTTTGGTTCGACCCGGAAGCGGCGGATACTGTGCTTCGCGCTGGGTGGAAAAAAATCACATGCACCCCGACGGATATTTCGGTGAAGACACGGCTGACGCCCGCGATGGTCAAAGAGATCGAAGCGAGCGGAACGCCCCTGGCGCAATATGTGGCCCGCTACTTTCATCCGGGGATGGGTTCCGACTATATGTGGGACGAGCTGGCAGCAGCGGCTTGGATCGATCCCACGCTGATTACCAAAAGCGAGATGCTCTATATGGCAATCGACTTGGATCGCGGGGCCGGCTACGGCAATACTCTCACCTGGTCCGAGAAGGCAAAACCAAGGTTTCCCGTGCGGCAGGTGGAAATTCAGATGGATCTGGACAAAGAGAGATTTTATCGAATGTTCCTGGAGTTGATGCGTGCTGCCACTCCAGTGGGGGCGCCAGCGGCTCATTGAGGAGGTGGATCTGTCCCGGGGGACGAGGAACTTGGGCCCCGCAGGGTATAGACAAATTGCGGAATCTTGTGACGTTCACGTTCGCTCTCTTGTGTTTTTTGTCTGGCGATTCGGTCATAAAGGTCGATCTCTTCGTGAGCTTTCCCACGGTCGCCTGTCAGCCGATAAGCCTCCGCCAGGCGAAAATGAGCCTCCTCAGAAGAAGTCGTGGTTTCGATCGCCTTCTGGTAGGCAGAAATGGCCTTCACGAAGTCCTTTCGACTTGCATAGAGAATTCCCAGTTGTATATAGGCATCCCCGAGTTGAGGGTCGAGTTTAACGGCTGTACGGAGAGCAGATTCCACAAGACCTGAGCATTCTGCTGCTTTCGTGTCTTTTGTCAGTGCAACCGCGTAATAGTAATGAGCCAGGGCATTTTCCGGATAAAGATCGGCGAATCTTTTGAGTCTTTCCGTCCATCCCGGCGGTTCGGTCTTCTCGGCGGCTTGTATCTTGCCGAGGAACAAGTAGGGGGTCGGATCGGCGGGATCCAAATCGCAGGCCGCCACGAGCTGCTGCGCGGCCTCGCCAGACAGACCGCGGGCGTAAGAAGTAACACCAAGACCCACCAGCATGCGGGCCGAACGCGGAAAGAGCCGGTGGCCCTTGGTAAAGACTTCGGATGCTGGCTCTAGCGCGCGATGCAGGAGAAGATCGGCGCCCCAAGCGTAAAGATTGGCTTCGGTTGGCTCCATTTCCGCTGCACGCTGGTACTCGCGCACGGCTTCGAGGGGGCGCCCCTCGCTCTCTGCGATGTCTCCGAGCAATGCGTGGAGCTGCGCGATGTCTTGACCGCGGCGCAAGACAGCGACGCGCTGCTTCTCCTGTTCGATGTTGGCAACGTTCAGGGAAACGGCAGCTTTCGCGAGGGATTCCTTCGTTCGCACGATGACGTCCGAGCCGTGGCCTCCGAGATTTGTGGGATCGCTAACACCTGCAACGGTGAATGTGGGTTCGATGGAAAATTCGATCGGCTGGGCAGTGTTCTGCTTCGATTCAGAACTGTCCTCATGTTGGAGCGAGAGAACGACCGACATCACTTGATTTTGGCCAAGAATCAGTTGGCTCTTGTTGGCTTCGCGCCAACCCTTCAGCTTTGCCCGGAGCGTATAAGTCCCAAGCGCAAGGCCGGCGAAGCGGTAGCCCCCTTGCGAGTCGGTGCTTCTGACGAGAGTCTGCCCGGTGTCGGTGTTCTTCAAGGTAACAGTCGCGCCGGCGAGAGCGTGATTTTGAGGATCACAGACCGTTCCCTCGACAATCGCGGAATTTTCCGTGGACGGGCCTTGCCCTCGAGAGGACGGGAGAAGCAAAGCCAAGAGCATGACTACAGTACCGAAGAGGCGAAAGCATATCGTGAGAGGCGCGGTCATACGGGAACTCAGCATTCAGCGGCGCAGGAAGAAGGTCTATGCCCAGGTGTTTGTGCCGTCATGCAAGGATGATTCTAGCCGCGGAATCCAGCACGCGCAATGAGACTGCGTGAGACATCCGTTGAATTGTGCGCGTTACTGGGGAAGCCGTGACAATTCCTCTTCCGCTTGCGGGTGGCCAGGACGTTGCTTGAGCAGTTCGAGGAGAACCGCGCGGGCTTTCCGTGTGTCGCCTTCAATGGCATAGAGCCTGGCAAGATTTAAATAGGACTGATCAAAGGACGCCGCCACGCGGATGGATTCTTTAAAACTCCTCTCTGCGTCGTCCCTATGCCGGGTGCGCAGGTAGAGGACGCCCAGATTGTTGAGCGCTTCGGGATAGCCAGGACGCGCAGCGAGCGCCTTTTGAAGAAACTGATAGGCATGCTCCGTGTCGTCGAGTTGAGCGAAGACCATGCCGAGACCGTAGTTTGCTTCCGGGTCTTGCGGATTCAACTCGAGGGAACGACGGAACACGCTTTTCGCATTCTCCCATCGGTTTCCCTGGCGGTAGGCGTTTCCGATATTGTTAAGCGCAACTATGTAATCGGGATCAATGTTCAGGGCCTGCTTGAAATCCTCGATGGCTTCCTCTGTACGTCCGTCGCGTGCCGCCAGGATTCCCAGATTATTCCACGCCTTCGGTAAGGTGCCCGGATAGTTGGGATGGAGTTGCACCGCACGTTCAAAACTTTTGCGGGCTTCTGCGGATTTCTGCTGCTGCAGATAGACACTTCCAAGACCGTAGTAGGCCTCGGCACTGGATGGATTGTCTTGCAAGGCGAGTTGAAAAAAAGCCTCCGCCTGTTCCAGATAGCCGCGCTCGAAGAACACGGAACCATAAGACAGGTAGTTGCGGCCGAATTCGTAATTTTCGATCACACCGGGAAAGGGCAGCGCCTTGACCAGGCGTTCCGACGATGTTTGCGGTATGTTGCGGGCGTCCTGTTCCATGTGGGCTTGCGGGGCGGGCCCCTGATAAATCTTGACGATGGCTCCCTTCTCATCGACTAGGAAGGTGCTGGGAAGATTCATATCGCGGTGCCGGTCAAAGAGGGAACGAAACAGGATGTTGTAAATGGCGATCACGTCAGGAGTCGAACGCAGAATCGGAAATGAGAGGGAGCGATAACTTTCCAGGATGCTGACTGCCTCTGAGGTCTGGACTTCATCGACGTTTACAGCAACCAGTTGCAGGCCTTCAATAGCCCACCGAGCATGAGTTTGTTGGAAATCCCGCAGGTCCCGCTTGCAGCGAGGCGAAGATGCCGTCCAAAAGTAGAGGAGAACTGGCTTGCCGCGTTTCGCCGACAGTGTGTGTTTGTTTCCATTGAGATCAAAACTGGAAAAATCAGGCACCGCAACCGGAGCGAGCAGCCAAGTTTCCGCTGATTCGGGGAGCTCCACTGTTTCTTCAGCGGAGGCGGCCGGCGTGTGGGCGGGTTCGCGAGCGAGGGTGCGGAATGGTTTCATTTGGGAGGGTGGCGAACCTTCTTCGATCCAAATGCGATGATTGAGGGGCAGATCGTTAAGAGTTTGGAGCAGTCCGCTTGGCCATCGAATCGAGGCTTTTACAGGTGTTTTTTGGTTTCCTAATCCGAAGAACAGTTCCTTGCTGTGCTGTGCAAGAAATCCAGATCCAGCTTGCACAAAGAGTGTTTGCCTGCCCGAATCGGTCTCAACGGTAACTGCAGAGCCGATTGCGTCGCGATTGCTCTTCTTGCCTTGGAGACGGAGAGCGATGGCAGGGCCGAGCTCCGGCATAATGTTCTTCAGCAGCCGAACTTGCGGGTTGCTGCGATTCTTCAACAGCACTTCCACCCTTCCATCGTGATCGAAATCAGCTAGGGCAAAGGTTCGGCTGTCTTCGATGAAATCGAGTCCGACAATTCCTGACACGTCGGAAAAAGTTCCGTCATGGTTGTTTTGGTAAAAGACGTTGCGTTCAAAGCCACTCCAAGTGCCATCGGCACGAATAAGTTCATTGACGGTGTTCCATCCCTGCTCGTAATCGGGATTCGGCTTGGAATCTTTTGGCGAATTGGCGACCACTTGCCTCCAAAAAAAACTGTTCAGGTCATCTCGGCTGGTTCCGGAAATCATGCCGTTGGCAATGTAGAGGTCAGGGAAGCCATCATGATCAAAATCCCAGGCGTCGCTGGACCACGACCAGCGGCCCACCGCAGTTCCGGAGCGCGAAGTGTAATCCTCGAAACGATTCATACCCAGATTGTGGAAAATCGAGTTGCCCATGGCGTGCTTTCGATAGAGAGCCCGGGCCCGATCGCCGGCGTTTTTCTGGAAAGCTTCCTGTTCGGAAATGCGATTGCCGGCCGCAGTCCACATATCCGCAACGTAGAGATCAAGCTTGCCGTCGTTGTCGTAGTCCAGCCAGGAAACGCTCATACCGGCGCCAACATCCTCCACGCCAGCCTCTTCCGCAATATCCGTGAAGGTTCCGTCGCCGTTGTTGCGATAGAGATTCTTGCGGCCGAAATCATTGACTACGTAAAGGTCCGGCCATTGGTCGCCATTGGGATCTCCCCAGGCGCAGCAGAAGCTGAAGCGAGTGTTGTTCGCATGCAGGCCCGACTCCTGTGTGACGTCGCCAAACGTGGCGTTCCGTTGATTGCGCATCAGGAAGTTCGGAGGGCCATTTTCTGCGTCGAAGTATGGGCACGGATAGCGATACTGATCCGTACCTTGATAATAGACATATAAGCAAAAGTAAATGTCCAACCAGCCGTCGCGATCATAATCGGCGATCGCCGCTCCGGTGAATGTTCCTTGCGGCGGTTTGGCGAATTGGAATGCGTCGGGCTTTTGACGGAATTTCCCCCCACCCTGGTTCAGAAAAAGGAGTGGGCCATTAGCCCGAACGACGATCAGGTCCTGGCGGCCATCATTGTCAATATCCGCGAAAAGAGCGCAGGCCGTGTTCTCGAGAACCCCGACTCCGGACGCCTCCGTGATGTCTTCGAAGGTTCCATCGCCGCGGTTTCGGTACAGGCGATTCGGAAGACCTGCCGGTTGGCAGATGTAGAGATCGTCAAGTCCGCCACCGTCGATGTCGCCAACGCAGACACCATTGTGGCCGTAGATGTCTATGCCGCAAGCACCATCAAGGACCGTTCGCCAGTGGTCCGTGCCAAGGACGAGTTGCTTCGAAAAAGAAGGATTTCCGCCGAAAGACCTCGGTGCGATATCAGCAAAGACCGGGACCAGAGAGCGGCTGCGTGTCTCGTCGAGCATTTTCCAATAACGGCAGCGAAGTTCACCGGACAGGAGTTTATCCCAGCCGAAGGCCCAGTTGCCTACTCTTTGCTCACGGAAGAAGTCAGCCCCCGTTCCAATCAGTTCGAAACGCACCCGCGTCTCTAGGAAATTTGGGTTGCCAAAGGATGGTCGGGGAGAAGTACCAATTTGGATGCTGGTCACTTGGAACTCAGCGGTGAACAACTTGGAGAAGACACTCATCGACGAGCGCCATTTCTCAAGAAAAACTTCTTGGGTAAGCAGTGAATCCTCTGCAAACGTCAGACGGGAGACCTTCAGAGAGGAGTTTCCTCGGGTGGCCTGCGACAGAATTGGCTCTGGAGAGGTGGCTACGAATTTCTCGCCCATCACCCTTGCAAGAGCGGTTGTATTTTGAGGAAACTCCAGGAGTTGGGAGCTCCACTCCTTGAACAGGGCCGCGATCTGGTCCTGATATTTCTCGGTTACGAAGTCATCGAACCCCGCGTGCACTTTTCTAAAAACATTGTCGAGCTCTCTCTGTGAGCGGTATTGAGGGTGCAGATGAAACTCGGCCGAAGGAGAAGAGTGTTGATCCGAGAAGGAGGAAGGGAAAGGAGGAAACCAGAGCTCCGCCGGGAGGAACGCGAAGGATGCCCCTTGACCAAGCTTGGATAGAAATTCGCGTCTGCTGAGCTCGACAGACTGAAGGTTCTTTTGGCGTCTAGTCAGCGCAACGCCCCCTGTGCATTCATTTGCAGAAAGTAAACCTAGCATCCACACCCAAGCCCGTCAAGATTCACGCCACGAGTATTTTAAAAGACAGAAAAAAGAAGCAAAGATTATTCTGATAGGTTGCCGGTGGGACGCGGCCAATGCTAGACTCGCCAACCGATTCGAATGAATCAGCCAACATCAGAACGAAGGCGTTTTTTAGCTTCCCTGGGAGGAGCGCTGGCCACTCCAGAGTTCTTTTTGTTGGAAACCTTTTCGCCCGCTCCGGTCAGGCCGGGACGGCGTTCTTCTTGGGGGCTTATGCACTGGCCAAAACCCATCGGAAGTCCGGTACTGGAAAGTCTGCACTACGCCATTGAATCCTCGCGCGATGTGCAGACCCACTACGAAAAAATTGTTGAAGTAGCGTCCTGGATGGCCTATGAAGACCTGCCGATGCCGGATTTTGCCCTGCCATTTGGCGTCGGGCAGCGCGATACGAACGAAGCGATCGACTTTGTTCTGGTGGCCGATTCGATCGATACGGCGTTCACCGATTTCGCGCACCATGTGAAGTTTCAGGTGGACTATGCCGGGCAGCACTGGTCGGACTCTGAAGCGGAGTTTGCTTGCCTCAAGCGCGCTGCAGACAGCGGCGTGCCGATCCTGGACGGCCAGTATTTGGCGAAAATTACGCGACCGGAGCTGAGCAAGATTTTCGAAGGCAACATCGAAATGCCCATGCTCGATGAGAAGTTGGCGGTGCTGCATCAGGTGGGGGCCGTACTGAGTGAGAAATACGACGGTCGATTCCACAACTTTGTCCATTCGTGTTCACCTCGGCTCTACGACAGCGGGAATGGCTTGATTGACCGGCTTGTGAAAGAGTTCCCCCGTTTCAACGATGTGAGTTTGCTGGACGGGCACGAGATCAAGTTCTACAAGCTGCCGCAACTCGGCTTGTGGATGCTGTATGCCACGATGCATGGCTCCGGAAAGTTCAAGCTGGAAGACACCGAGAAGATGACGGCGTTCGCGGATTACATCGTGCCTGTGGGGCTGCGTTTGATGGGGATCACCAGCTATTCGAAAGATCTGGAGCACGCGATCAATTCGTACCAACTGATTCCACGAGATTCCCGCTGGGAAATCGAGATCCGCGCGCACTGCCTGTACGCGACGGCGCTGCTTACGGAAGAGATCAACAAACTGCGGCCAGCAAACCTGCGTGTCATCATTCCGCAAATTGACGCGCGGCTATGGACGCATTATCACACCACAACCTGGCCGCATCATTTGACACCGACGATCATGTATTGATGCCACCAGCCGCAGATATCTTGAAAGGAAAAAGACCATGAGAACGCTTTGCAGACTGAAGGCGTTGCTCGTTTTGACGCTCGCGTGCGCGTCGATACTAGCAGCGCAAGGCAAGCGAAAAGTTATCATTGATCAGGACGCCGCGGGGCCAGGCGGAACGGACATGCAGGCGATCCTCGCGCTAGTCAATTCGGCGGAGACGGATGTTCTTGGCATCACCGTGCTAACAGGCGACGCGTGGCGCGACGAGGAAATTCTGCACACGCTGCGGCTGCTGGAGATTATCGGGCGAACGGATATTCCGGTGGTGCCAGGTGCGGCGTTTGCGCTGGTGAATAGCAAAGAGTACATGGAGAAATGGCAGACGCTGCATGGAAAAGTTGTTTATCAAGGGGCCTGGAACTATGCGAAAGGCCATGCCGTGCACGGACCGCACGAGATTCCGCCGATGCCGGAGGGCAGACCGGCTATGAAAGCAGCGGCCGAGGATGCAGCGCATTTTCTGGTGCGCACGGTGCGGCACTATCCGCATGAGGTGACGATCTACGCCGCCGGGCCAATGACCGATCTGGCGCTGGCAATTGCCCTCGATCCTCAATTCCCGGAGTTAAGCAAGGAACTGGTGGTGATGGGTGGCAGCATCAATCCGCAAACGGATGACCCGGAGTTTTCACTGACCCCGACGCGCGAGTTCAATTTCTGGATGGATCCGGAGGCATCACACGCCGTGTTGCACGCGAAATGGCCACGCGTGGTCCTCACGACCGTCGATATTTCCGTGAAGACGCGCATGGAGAAGAACCTAATTAAGCAGGTGCGAAAGAGCCAAACGCCGGCGGCGCAGTACGTGGCCAAATATGCCGAGGCCAATTATTTGTGGGATGAGTTGGCGGGCGTGGCCTGGCTGGATCCTTCGATCATTACCAAGTCGCGAAAGCTCTACGTGGATGTGGATGTGGATCACGGCGCAGGGTACGGCAACACGCTGGTGTGGGCTTCAGGGCGGCAGCCAGGGCTTGGAGAAATCTTAGTGGAAGTCCAGGACGATCTGGACAAGGCAAAGTTTTACAAGGAATACGTGGAGTTGCTTTCGCGGCCCACACCCGGAGCCAACAATCCCTCCGGGAATTAGCGGGCGTTCGGTGGGAAACAGTTGCCAGGGCCCGGCGATAATCCTGATCATCCGGTTCAAGGATGCCGCCGCGCGAAAGGCTTTGGGACGCGCAGCGCGGTCTCTCTGTTCCAGACGTTCTATTTCGAAAAAGGGCGTCGGCTTCCTTGGGATTGATCTGCATCACTTTTTAGAACGCGTCTAGCGCGTCGTCCCGTTTCTTCTTTCGTTCTGCAATCACAGCACAGACATAAAGAAAAATATCGCGACAACCCACGGACCTGACTGAAACTGCGCGCAACTCCGATAAGTGGCTGGGATCTCGTGAATGAAGCCTTGATTATAGCCGACGCATCGCCGCGTGCGGCAATCACGCGGCCCAGCGAGGAACCGGACCGCGAGCTAGTGAATCGGGGCAAGCGCAGTGATATGCTCAGACTTTGGCAGACACGACGGATAAGGCTTCGAATTCGGAGAAAGAGGATGAGCACGGAAAATAAGCCACGGCTGGAAATTACCGACCAGCAAGGTCATCGCATCGTGCCGGTCCATGGCGGAGGTTCAAGCGCGATCGCGGTTCTCTATGGGCACCCGCTCGCGCCGAATCGTGGGACTTCGCTTAATTTGGATTGGGTCGAGAATGTGCGAGTAAACACGAGCGCCGTGGAACGCCGTGCGGCAACGTTGGTGACGCGCAGAACGGTAAAAAAGGACTGGCAGATTGCTTGGATGCTGCGCGCGATTACTTGCATGGACCTGACGACTTTGTCCGGCGACGACACCGATGAGCGCGTTCGGCGGCTGTGCGCGAAGGCGCGACAACCGATCCGGCAGGAAATCGTTCAGAAGCTGGGGATCGAATCGTTAAATATTCATGTCGGTGCCGTGTGCGTGTATCACTTGTTCGTGGAGTCAGCCAAACGGGCTCTGGAAGGATCGAAAATTCCCGTTGCCGCGGTTTCTACGGGCTTTCCAGCGGGGCTTTCGCCGCTGGAAGAGCGGATCGGCGAGATTCGCCGATCGGTTGAGTCCGGCGCCGATGAGATTGATGTAGTCATAACCCGTGCACATGTATTTGGTGGCGAATGGCAGAAGTTGTACGACGAAGTAGTGGCGTTCAAGGATGCGTGCGGACCGGCGCATCTCAAGGTGATTCTCGGCACCGGTGATTTGCTGACGTTGCGCAACGTTGCGCGGGCTAGCCTGGTGGCGATGATGGCCGGCGCGGACTTCATCAAGACTTCGACCGGCAAAGAAACCGTGAACGCCACGCTGCCGGTGGGATTGGTGATGACGCGGGCAATCCGCGAGTACGCGGAGGAAACTGGGATGGCGGTTGGATTCAAGCCTGCTGGAGGGATTCGAACGGCGAAGCAATCGGTCGAGTGGCTTTCGCTGATGAAAGAAGAGCTTGGCAATTCATGGCTGGAGCCGCATCTGTTTCGGATTGGAGCCAGCGGGATGCTTGCAGACATCGAGAGGCAACTGGAATTCCATGTGACCGGCCGGTATTCGGCCGATTACCGCCATCCAATGGCGTAGAGAGTGGTACTCAGCTTCCGGTGATAAAGATTCGCTTGTTCACGAATGGAGAAATTAAGCTGCGATGAGCGTGATCGAGAAATTCAGGACAATGGAGTATGGCCCCGCGCCGGAAGACCCGAAAGAGTCTCTGCAATGGCTGGAACGCCACAAACGGCGGTTCGCGCATTTTATTGACGGTGGTTGGCGAGCGCCGGCTGAGGGCAGATATTTTGAAACGGCAGACCCTTCGACGGGCGAAAAAATTGCGGATGTGGCGCAGGGCGGCGCAGCCGATGTGGACGCAGCTGTGAAAGCAGCGAGAGCCGCGCGGAAGAGCTGGCAGGCGCTGACTCCTCATGCACGCGCACGATATTTGTATGCGATCGCACGGCAGGTGCAAAAGCATTCGCGGCGGCTGGCGGTTTTGGAGACGCTGGACAACGGAAAGCCGATCCGCGAAAGTCGCGACATCGATATTCCACTGGTCGCGCGACATTTTTACTATCACGCAGGCTGGGCACAGCTCCTGGAGAGGGAATTTCCGGGTTATGTGGCCTGCGGCGTGGTGGGACAGATCATTCCTTGGAATTTCCCGTTGCTGATGTTGGCGTGGAAAATTGCGCCAGCGCTGGCGACGGGGAACACCGTCGTCCTGAAACCCGCCGAGTACACGCCCCTGACGGCGCTGGCGTTCGCGGAGATTTGTAACGAAGTTGGGCTGCCGCGAGGAGTGGTGAACATCGTGACGGGCGATGGAGAAACCGGCGAACTGCTGGTGAAACATCCGGACGTGGACAAGATTGCCTTCACGGGATCCACA
>Ga0209526_10003386_pt1 | contig 10879 bp, 13 predicted proteins | sample JacPinW_OM2H0_M1_FD_188566 | JGI IMG/M metagenome (GOLD analysis project Ga0209526, IMG submission 188566) | Forest soil microbial communities from Algoma, Ontario, Canada - Jack Pine, Ontario site 1_JW_OM2H0_M1 (SPAdes) (version 2) | ecosystem: Environmental > Terrestrial > Soil > Boreal...
GGCTCTCGGAAGGTGATCTCGTGAGCCGGCAAGCAACATCTCGACGGCGGGAATTATCGCTATACGACGGCCGTGATCGCATTGGCCAAGTCGTTGTCGGTAATGATGGCAACGCGAAAGCGTTCAATGCCAAGGGCAAGTCATTGGGGACATTCGCCAACGTCAAACGTGCGACGCGCGCTATTGGTGATGCGCACCGCAGGGGATTGCGAGCGCGTTCATGAGCAACGGCTTGGCCATCAATATCATGCGCCGCGATGGGCGTTGGCTGGTCGCTCGTGCTGACGGCATGGCAGCAGCAGCCGGGCTGACTGCGGGCGATGAAATCGTGGGGATCAATGGCAAGGCGCGGCGCAAGCGCAGTCGGCCGCCGAAGTTTCGGCGAGGTGATCGGATCACGGTGCTTCGCGGTGGCAAGCGATTCATATTCCAACTCGGCGGAGATAGCGGATCATCGTTGTCTCAGGTGAAGCCGTGGCTCGCGAAGATCGCCAGCGCTAGCCCGCAGCAACTCGATCAACTTGCCAAAGAGGTTTGGATTGCACATGGCGCCGCTGCCCTTTCGGACGAAGAGGCGCAGCATTGCGCGGAAGCACTCCGAGAGCGGCAAAACGCTTCGGGGGCAAAAAAATCCGGGGCAAGCGAATTGCCATTGACCGGCGGCAGCGTGGCTCAAGAGTCGGCGCCGCCGTCCGCAGTGAATGCCAAGCTATCTGGTTGGTTCCAGCGCGAGCGCGAACAGTGGCTGAATCAAATAACCATGGACAAGCTTCTAAATGAGGTTGATCGGCGAGTCGCGAGCCATGTGGCGAATTATCTGTGCGGGAAGTTTCCCAATCCACTTTATTTGCACGCTTGGCCGTCGCTAGATAAACTCGCGCGCGAGCTCGAATATCGCAAACAGAGCGTGAGCGATTCGCTTAATCGCCTGCAGGCTCGCGGGCACATCGCCATTATCCGACGACGAGGCCGCGGTCAGTCCAATGTGATCGCTCTTCGCTTCATCGAGGTTGCACCATCGCCGGGCGGGACCGCGGCCCTTGCAGCCCCAAATCCCGAATCGACCGATAACGAAGCTGAGGCCTCGATCATAGAGACGGTCGATTGCGCCGAGGACATCGCTGCCGAGGAATTGGACGGGATCACTGCAGAGGTGACCGAACCGCCGCCGGGCGTTGCCGTTGAGTTGCGTCCCTCCCCGATCGCGATTGCCAACGGAACGCATCGAGCAGCACCCTCACCGCCACCGACAAAGGAACAACTCGCTGCCGACGAGGCCGATCGCATCGCGGGCATCAACTACGAGCGTGGCATAAACTGGCTCGTCGCGAACCAGGCGCGCACAGCGGGCCACACCTTCTCCTATGATTCATGCGCGTGGCCCGAGACTCCCGTCGGAGGCTCGTGCTTGCCTGATCCGCCGGCTGCGGTGCCGACGAATAAGCGTCACTGGTATGGAAAGAAATAATCCATGACTTTCTTCCGGATGCCCGACGAACTGCGATCGCGCATGATCGAGCACATCATGCGGCGCGATCGGCTCACACAGGAGCAGGCACAGGCAGCCTTTCAACGTTTGAATAAAGGTGATCTCACAATGCTTGAGCTCGAAATAGGCGGAGCTCGGCGCGGATCGCACACGGTGGACTACGATCCATGCGCTTGGAATGAAGGTAGTGACAGTGCGACAGAATGATGTCGAGGCGCAACTGTTAGCTTTGATCGCCTCGTGCAAGCGCGATCCGCTGCGGTTTGTGCGCGGGGTATTTCCATGGGGCCAAGGTGAACTCGCCGGGCACGACGGTCCCGACAAGTGGCAGGCCAAAATCCTCATGCAAATTCGCGATGGCCTCCTTTCGCCAAGCGCTGCAATTAGGATTGCGGTGGCGTCGGGCCACGGTCCGGGCAAGTCGGCGCTTGTATCCTGGATTATCCTTTGGGCGCTGGCCACGATGGTTGACACCCGCGGCGTAGTGACCGCGAACACCGCGACGCAACTGCATACGAAAACCTGGGCCGAGCTCGCCAAATGGCATCGGCTGTGTCTGTGTGGCTACTGGTTTGTGTTGACGGCCACTGCGATTTATTCCGTCGATCCGGCGCACGAAAAGACCTGGCGCGTGGATTGCATTTCATGGTCGGAATCGAGGACCGAGGCCTTCGCCGGCATGCACAACCAGGGCAAGCGCATCATTGCCCTGTTCGATGAAGCGTCGGCCATTCCCGATGTAATCTTTGAGACGACCGAGGGCGCCCTCACCGACAAGGATACCGAGATAATCTGGGGCGTGTTCGGCAATCCGACCCGCAACACCGGCCGCTTTCGTGAATGCTTCGCCGGCGGGAGATTCCAGCATCGTTGGCAGCCGCGCCAAGTCGACAGTCGCACAGCACGTCTGACCAACAAAGAAGAAATCGCTGAGTGGATCAACGACTACGGCGAGGACTCGGATTTCGTCCGCGTGCGCGTCAAGGGCATTTTCCCGCGGGCGGGATCTATGCAGTTCATTTCGGCTGACTTGGTATCGGCAGCGGCTTCACCTGACCGCGACCCGCCGGTGACGATCTATGACCCTTTCATCATGGGCGTCGATGTTGCCCGTTTCGGCGACGACAAGTCCGTCATCCGTTTTCGCCGCGGGCGCGATGCCCGCACCATACCGCCGCTGAAATTCCGCGGCCTCGACACTATGCAGCTGGCTGCCAAGGTTGCCGAGCTTCATGAAATACACAGACCTGACGCGATCTTCATCGACGGTGGAGGCCCCGGCGGCGGCGTGGTCGATCGCTGCCGGGGCCTCAAGCTACCGATTACGGAGATTCAATTCGGCGCTGCACCCGATCGCAATCAGCTAGGTCGCAGCGGCGCTCTCGTCTACGCCAACAAGCGCGCCGAGATGTGGGGAGTCATGCGCGAGTGGCTTGCCAGTGGCGCCATCGACGATGACGCCGAGCTCAAGGCCGATCTGCCTGCGGTTGAATACGGCTACACCATGAAGGACGGCCGCGACGCGATCATCCTCGAAAAGAAAGAGCACATGAAGAAGCGCGGGCTCGCTTCGCCCGACGACGGCGATGCGCTCGCGCTCACCTTCGCCTATCCGGTCGGGCAATCCGATCATTCGACTACATTTGTGCGCGGCGGCTCGAACCATTCCTTCCGGTATGACCCGTGCGCGTGGTGACAGGGAGCTGCCGCCGAATGAACGCGCCGCGCAACTTGCAGAAGGCCGCCGAATGGCTTGGCGTCAAGCCTCGGAAGCTGCAAGAATGGTTGCGTAAGCATCCCTGCGATGTCTATGGCGAGCCGTTCTATGGCCGGATGGGCCGGACCAAGACCTTCGATGAAAATGATCTTGCTCGCATCCGTGCCGCCACCAAGGAGGAGGAACGATGCCGCTTAAACTCGTCCCGCCGCGGCAAGGCAAAAGCCCGAACTGGACGATCCGGGGGACGTATCTCAAAATCCGAGTGGACCGAAGCAGCGGAACTTACCGGCGATCCGTCGCTCTCCAAATTCTGCGACAGCTCGAAGGGCGGATCGAGCGTGGTGAATTTCCCGAAACAGCATCAAAGCCGAACTCACCGACATTCCTAAGCGCTGCCCTGGCCTATCTGAAGGCCGGCCGGCGCCGACGTTATGTCGGCAAACTCATTGCCCATTTCGGGGAGACACCTGCCGCCGACATTGATCAAGCAGCCATCGACGCGGCGGCGCTTGTGGTCTATCCCGGCGTAACGCCGGCGACGCGCAACACCTGTCTTTACACGCCGATCTCCGCAATCCTTCGGCATGCCGGCATAGAGATCAAGCTGCGACGACCGAAGGGCTCCAAGGGACGGACCGTTACCGATTGGCTTACACCGCCGGACGCTTTCGGCATCATCAAGGCGGCCGATAGTTTCGACCCTGAGCTGGCCGTGCTGCTCATGTTTTTGCTCTATACGGGCGTGCGCCTCGGGGCGGCTCTCAATTTGCGGCGCGAAGATGTGCGGCTTTCAGAGTCGGCGGCATGGGTACGCCACCAGAAGAAGCAATCAGCATCGGACGTGCGGCTGCGCGATGATCTGCGCGAAGCCCTTGCGGAGCATCTACAAACCCACAATCACGATCGCGTTTTCCGGTTCCATCAGGGCGGACATCTCAAGCATCAACTCGTACGCGCCAAGCTCGCAGCGCTTGGGCTCCCCTGCCCCATTCGCCGGCCAATCGGATGGCGCGCACCGACCTATAGATTGGCGTGGGTGAACTTTCATTCGTTCCGCCACACCTGGGCAACCTGGATGCGCCGCGCTGGCGCTGACGTTCAGGGCTTGGTTGCAACGGGAAACTGGCGCGATGCTCGATCGGCCGCCCGCTATGCCCACGCCGTCGCACGGGAGGAATGGAGCCGCGTCGATGATCTGCCGAGCGTGGAAAAAATGTGGAATGAGCCAAAACAAAAGGCCAAGTGATTGATAAGATTTAATGCGACATGCTTTCCCCCCGAAGCCGGCCGCAACTTTTCGAGACGCAAGGACGATTTTTTTGAGAGCGGTGGCGGGATGCCGCGGGTTGTCGCTTGCAAGCGGGGGGCTGCTTCCCGATCGCCGGTCGAAGCCGAAATCTGCCGCTAATCAAGCAAGTTCGTGCCGTACGTCGAATTGTCACAAACTCCGCAGCAGGCCGTGCAGCCGTGACTATTGCTGTAGCCCACACCCCAGTCCGTTCCTGCGTTATTGGTTCCGCCATAACAAATTTGCTCGCCTGGACTACAGGCAAGTGAGACACAATGCTGAATTCGATCATCGAGAACCCAGCCCCCCGTTGCCGGCCATACAAAATTGCGGTTAGCCGAAAACGCGCGCAAGTAGATGATGTAGGACGAGCTGTTGGTGAAGCAGAAGTTGATAGATTGCGCCTGAACCACTCCGGCACCGGCCGTCATGAGGAAGACAGAAGCGAAAAACTGTGCTGTGGGAAGCTTGCGCAAGGTGCGCCCCCTTGTCATCTATGGTTGATGTTGAACAACTTAGCTCGTATCACAGGAAAAGGCAGTCCGGAAGACGATTTGATCGGACATTCACAGTGCGGGGATCGCCGCGAACGGACCAGCACCGCGGACGGCCAATTCAAAAGCTCCTGAACGGCCAAGTCGGAACAAGTTTGCGCCGCAATGCATGACTAGCAATGAGAACGCCGGAGGGGTGCTCCAGGTTGGAGGACATTGATGAGAGCTTCACTCGTGACCCTTGTTGTTGCCACCGCGATCGGCGCGATGGTGGGGGCGAGCCATGCCCAGGAAAATCCCAAGGCTGCTGCTGCGCCTCCGCCTGGGGTCCACAAGAAAATGCCGCTGGCTGACACCGCGGAGGCGAAAGTCCCCGAGTCTCCAGGGACCACAGGCAGCGGGCCCGCCCAGATCGGCACAGAAGGAGCCGCGAAGCCGGGCACGACCACGCACGTGAAGTCCTTCAAACAGTAACGGTGAGAGCGAATCTCGCAGGCGGATGACGCGGGCGCGCGGCGGCAAGCTTGAGTGTTTGCACGCGCGCCTTCGAGCGTCCGCGGTTCGCGCTGAATCGATCAGCCGGCGGCTGATTGGCGCGACGCGGCAGAACCTCATCCGATCCGCTTGAGTTTATCCGCGTATTCCCGCCAGCGCCGGACATACTCGTCGGCTCCGTCCAAGATCATTGCGGTCGCCTCTGCGTCGACTGTGCGCAGCGCGCGGGCGGGCGAACCCATAATCAGCGAATTGTCGGGGAATTCCTTGCCCTCGGTGATCAGCGCCCCGGCCCCGACCAGGCAATTTCGTCCAATCCTGGCGCCATTGAGCACGATTGCTCCCATTCCAATGAGAGTGTTTGAGGCGATGGCGCACCCATGCAGAACGACATTGTGTCCAATGACGCAATTGTCCCCGATCGTGACGGGCAAGCCGGGATCGGTGTGCAACGTGCAATTGTCCTGCACCTGAGAGCGCTCGCCCAGCTCGATCCATTCGTTGTCTCCGCGCAGAACTGCGCCGAACCAGATACTGGCATCGGTCTTAAGACGCACGCGGCCGATGACAATTGCACTCTCCGCGATCCAATAGCGCCCTTCGCCGGGCAGATCCGGCGTCACTCCGTCAAGTGCAAAAATAGCCATCGTCTCGTGATCCTTCCCAGGCGCGAGATTGCCATGCCGTACTCTCAATAAACCAGTAGGGAGCTGTGCCGCAGCCCCTCATGCTCAACACCCGAGCGATGAGCCCCACCACGGAGAAAGGTTCCAGTGAACAGCAGCCTGCGCGTGGCATACTCGCTGGTGATTCGCGATTGCCCCTGCAATGACCGGCCTTCACCTTGCTCAACAACAATCGTTGCGTCGCCGGCCTCCTCGCCGCCGCGGGCCGCGCCTCATGGTGCCGCTCGTTGCTTGCGGGGTGGTCGCGACTCTGGCCGTCGTGTGCATTGCCTATCTACTGTGGCCTCGCTGGCCTGCCGCGCCGGTCGATTCTAATGCGCCGGCCATACCGATCACGATTGCCGGACTGACGTTCAACATCCCGCCGGCCGCAATTCGTGCCCCGGTCCAACGCCACCCGGGCACCTATGAGCGGATCGACCTTTCGTTTCTGTGGCCATCGCTCGAACCCCCCGATCCGAACCCAAAGCCACCCGTCTTGGCACCGGGCGCGGTCCCCACTCCTGCCGCGCTCGAAAGAATATTCGTGACCATCGCAGCCGGTGGAAGCTCGGTGCCGCCGGCGGAGCGCGTGCTCACGATTTATCCGCGCTACACCATTTCCGAAGCATCTCCCGGCCCGGACGGTCTGACCGTTCTCGCATTTCGCGACGGCACGCCCTACCAGGGCGAGGATCTTATCTACGACGCCGAGGCGCCGGGATTTCTGGTGCGTTGCACGCGCCGAACCGGAGCAATCCCCGGGACGTGCCTGTACGAGCAATGGATCGAAACGGTGAAGCTCGTGTTTCGCTTTCCGCGCGATTGGCTCGACGATTGGCGCTTCGTCGCCGGCAACGTTGAGCGGCTGATTGCGGGCTTGCGGTCCGCACGTAGCTGAGAAGAGTCGTGAGGGTTGATTAGCCCTTGAGCAGCCCCGGCTCGTCCAGATCGAGCGCCAGGATCGGAAGCTCGAAATAGGATGAGCGTGCGTCCTTTTCGTCAAAGAACAATACGCCGATATACTCCTGCCCCACATAGACTTCGGCTGAGTCTTTTTTCCTCGTTCGCGGCACGACCCGAATGTGCTCATTGTCGAACTTGCGCTTGAGATAGGCGTCGATTTTCTTGACGTCGGGCGCCGTGGTCGAGGCATCGCCAAGCGTTATTTTCATCTCGAAATTGTAGGAGCGCTCGTCGTCATCCTCGTCGTCATCGAGCGCGAGCGCCCCCACATGCTCCTGGCCGACGAACACATCGGCAGCATCGGCCTGCTTGGGCACGACGCGAATGCGCTGATTCCCGAACAACCGCTTGAGATAAGCGTCGAGCTTCTTGACTTCCTGGACGTCCACGATCGATCTCCGTGCTCAAACGCCGTGAAACAGGTGATCCATGAATCGCGCCGGCTCCGGGCAGCCGGCCTCTCCAATAACCTTGGCAGGAATACCGGCGACGGTCTTGTTGTGGGGTACCGATTGGAGCACAACCGAGCCCGCCGCAATGCGCGCGCAGTGGCCAATCTCGATATTTCCGAGAATCTTGGCCCCTGTGCCAATCAACACGCCGCAACGGATTTTCGGGTGGCGGTCGCCGGCTTCCTTCCCGGTGCCGCCGAGCGTCACATCGTGCAGCATGGAGACGTCATCTTCCACCACCGCGGTCTCGCCGATCACCAATCCCGTGGCATGGTCGAGGAAAATGCCTTTGCCGATGCGTGCGTTGGGGTGGATGTCGCACTGGAATACGGCTGAGGCGCGGCTTTGAAGATAATACGCGAAATCCTTGCGCCCCATGCTCCACAACCAGTGCGCCAGCCGGTGTGACTGGATGGCGTGAAAGCCCTTGAAATAAAGCACCGGCTCGATCAGGCGGTTGGCAGCCGGATCGCGATCAACGGTGGCAACAATATCGGCGCGAAAGGCGCTCCCGATCGAGGGCTCGTGTTCGAGGGCATCCGCGTAGGCCTGGCGAATAAACTCAGCCGGTAGCTCGGCGCTGCCCAGACGCTCCGCAAGCCGATGCACCACTGCTGCTTCGAGGGTGTCGTGGTGCAGAATGGTGGAGTAGATAAGCGTCGCGAGCTCCGGCTCCTTGCGCACGGTCTCCTCGGCTTCTCTTCGAATTTGCGCCCAGACCGGATCAAGCTTCTGGACGGAGCCGGCCGCTCGCGGCTGCTGGCGGGGCATGTTCATTCTCCTGCGCATCACGTTCGAGCCCACAGCCTACCACAATCCTATGATTACAAGCACCAGACAACTGAGCCGGAAGTTCCGGGTCCCTTCCCTTCAATCCCGCTCCGCCAGGAATTGCAGGGCTGCCTGCTTGAAGCGCCTGTCTCCAACAGCAAGCATGTGATCGCGTTCCGCAATGTCAACCGCGCGCGCGTGCGCCATCAGCGCGGCAAGCTCATGCGGCGAGCCGGCAATGGTGTCCTTGGTCCCAACCGCGATGAGCACGGGCGCGCGTATGAGCTTGACCTCTGCAGGTGTCAAGGTCTGCCGCGATCCGCGCATGCAGGCTGCAAGGGCCTTGAGATCCGACTTTGTCTGCTCGGCAAATGCGCGGAACATGCGCCCGGCGTGATCGCGAACATCTGCCAGCGAACGGGCCTCGAGCGCATCCGCGATCCCTTCCGGAAGCGCTCCATCGTGCACCAGATGAATGCCGAGGCCACCGAAAATCGCGCGGCGCAGCCGCTGCGGATGTGCCAGCGCGAAGAAAGCGGTAATCCGGGCACCCATGGAATAGCCCATCAAATCGGCGCGAGCGATCTTGAGATGATCGAGCAAGGCGCGGACATCTTCCGCCATCAACGAGCTGTGATAGGCCAGCGGATCATAGAGCTTGCTCGAAGCGCCATGCCCGCGATTGTCGAGCGCGATAACCCGGTGCCCCGCTCTGGTGAGAGTCGTGACCCATCCGGGATGAACCCAATTCACGGCCGCGGTCGATGCAAAGCCGTGCACCAGAACGATGGGCTCGCCCTGCCCTTCATCAAGGAAAGCGATTTCAACTCCGTCATGATCAAAGCGCATCATGACGCGGGCGGCGGCCGCTGGGGGACCTTTTATCCCGCGCTAGGCGTGGGCGGCGCGCAATGAGGCAACTGCTTTTTCGAGCCGTTCGTAATCGAACTCGAAGCCGCGACGATGGGCAACCGCGAGGTTTGGCCAAGGCGGCCTGCGCAGATCGAGCGGCTCGATGCGCGCAAGCTTTGCGGCCAGCGTCGGCGCGGCGGGATAGGTGATCGCGGGCTCTTTCGCCGGGATCGCCAAGGCCGCAAGGCGCTGCTCGCGGGCATAGCGTTCGCGTTCCTTGCGTTGCGACTGCTCGCTCGCGCGGGCGCGGCGAAGCTTGCGGCGGAGACAATATCGCTCCGTCGCTCTTTCCGCCGTGCGCTTGAGGGAAGCCGCAAAACCGAAAATGCTGAGCGCGGCCCAGAACACCCACATCACCAGGTTGAACGTGCCAATGGTAAGCAAAATCGCGGCACGGCCCGTGAGCTTGAGAATAGCGCGCGTCTTGCCGCCCTTGCTCGCCGCAAGCCGCGCAATGCGCGACATGTCACGCGGCCCTTCCGCGAGCTTGAGGCCATCAAGCGCTGCCTGGGTTCCCGCGCGCGCCTGAACGCGCCCAACATCGCCGACGAGGTGAACCAGATCACGCGCCTTCTCCGCCTTCACGGCATCGCGCGCCGCGCGAACGGCTACGGCAGGCTCGACAATGCTCCCCTTGGCCGCGCGCGAAATCGCGCCCCAGTCGACGATCTCACGCAGGGATCGCGTGATCCATGCCCCCATGCGGGCGCCGATGCGGCCCGTCTTTCCGGCGGCCTTGACCACCGTCAACCCCACCCGCGCAGGCACTCCTATGCCCGCCGTGGCGTAGGTGCCGGCGGTCACCGCCAGTCCGACGCAGGCGAGACCGAGAATGAGCTCGTCCGCCTCCTGCCCGGTCGCAAGGCGCGTCCCTTCGCGCGCCGCGTCGCGAATATCGCCGAATACAAACAAATCGCCGACCGCGGTCCCTGCGAGCCCGGCTAAATCATCCGGTTCTCCAGTCACCAAGCCGCGCGCAAAGCTGCCGATGGAATGCGCGGCGCCGGCGGCCTCTTCGGCCGCAAGCTTTACTTTTTCAGAAAGTCGGGGATCGACCAGCACATTGTTATCCTGCGCCAGTTCGAGAAAGCTTTTCGCGAGATCGGGATCGTTTGCTGAGAGCGCCGTGTTGATCTCGCGATCGACAACCTGCGCATTGATCGAACGCGCAACCGCACGGTCGGCAAGGGCTGCAGGATCATCCTGCGCGGCAAGCAGCCATTGTGCCTCGAAGGCACGCGGAGCAATGCTGAGCGCGGCGATCCCGAGCGCCGCAGCGAGCCCGAGCGGCACCGCAATCCGCGCGCTCGTCATGTGTTTTCCTCCGGATCGTGCGCCGGCATCGATCCGGCCGCCATCATCATGCGGGAAATCTGCATGGATTGATCAATTCTCCATATGGCTGATCCGCGCGGGCAACACAAGTTGGAACAAATCTTCCGGAATGACGAATTAGCGCGTTTACCCTAGAAATGGGTTACTCCGGCCGTTAAGGTTTGGCACTTTTACCATAATTTGGCCCACCGAGCTCATGACCGAAGCGATCGTTCCCCACTTTCACAACACGGCCGGCGTGGCGGTGATCGAAATCGGCGCCCGGGAATTCATGTGCATCGGCGAGTTGCCT
>Ga0209526_10003387_pt1 | contig 10878 bp, 7 predicted proteins | sample JacPinW_OM2H0_M1_FD_188566 | JGI IMG/M metagenome (GOLD analysis project Ga0209526, IMG submission 188566) | Forest soil microbial communities from Algoma, Ontario, Canada - Jack Pine, Ontario site 1_JW_OM2H0_M1 (SPAdes) (version 2) | ecosystem: Environmental > Terrestrial > Soil > Boreal...
CCCAGCCGCGATCCTTTGCGGTCAGTGCCACGGACGGTAAAGCTGAGGCTGTCAGCGTGGGGCCGCGGCAGATCGATTGATCGACAATTATCGTTGCCTTTGGGGCTCTACGCGCAGTCGCCCTCGACTGCTAGCAGACAGCAAACTATCACAAAACCATCACAAAGAACGTGCCCGAGGCGGCAAAAACATTCAAATTCGCCCGGATGCAACGAGCGACAACATCCATCTCCACTAATGACAATATCAATCTCCGCGAATAGCGTGCGGAGCAACAACAACGTCCGCGAGAGTTTTGGTGCTCGACTACCGGATGTCAGCGCGACAATGTCGCAGTGCGGTTCCCGTAAACTACGGTTGCGACGCTCGGCTACTTTGTGAAATTTATCACAGCAATTCGAGTCAACTTGAGCTATAGATACCCTGTGCAAAAACTGTGGAAAAAAGCCAAGGGAGAGGTGCGCGTAAGGAGGGAAAATCAATGTCCATCATACTTCTAATTGAGAAGAGATTGTTCCTTCGAAATTGTCTTTATGATTGTTTTGATCGGTCGTACCCAGATCATGAAATAGTTGCATTTGGCAGTCTGACTGAATGGAGCGACTCGGCTGAAAAGAAAACGCTGAACCCCGCGGTAGTCATTTATTTCGCCCCCGCGGGCATAGGCCTCATGATGAAGAGCGAATTCGAACGTCTTGAGGCTCTGGTGCCCACCACTCCTATTGTCGTTGTCTCAGACACCGCTAGTTCCGACGAGATCGCGCGGATCATCGGCTATGGCGCACGCGGCTACATTCCAACGAGCATGCCGTATCACCTCGCCGTTGAGGCGGTCCGCTTTGTCGAGGCCGGCGGCACATTCGTGCCGGTGGGCAATATGCTTGGCCGTGACCGGCACAAACATTTGACGGGAGCTGGTACTCTGACGGAGCGACAGATGAAAGTCGTCGAGGCCGTCAGCCGCGGCTTCGCAAACAAGCAAATCGCCTACAAACTCAAGATGAGCGAGAACACTGTGAAGGTGCATCTCAGGCACATCATGAGAAAGCTGAAGGTGCGAAACAGGACCGAGATCGCGATCATGACGCGACGCCTTCTGGATGAGACCGCCGAACACGAACCCGGCGGCAAGACCGGCACGTTCCAGGACCGACCTTCGCTTTGAGGCCGGTTTGCAGCGCCAATTCAAGCCGTGGCGTTGAGTTTGTTGCGCTGAAAGCAGCCGGGTCGCGCGCGTAGTCGCCAGCGCTCATGCCGGCGACCAGTCATCATGCAGGCAAAAAAGGTGCTCGGTCAGCTTCCACCAAGACCCGATTTTGAGGCGATGGCCGCGGCGGCACCGGCGTCCGCCGACCGCCGGACGCTTATTTTGTCGCTGATCGGAAATCTGATTGTCAGCTGGTCGAACAATGAGAGTTTGTTTATCTACGTGCTGATGATCCTGCTGGACGCGGATCAAGCGTCGGCCGCCATTGTTTTCGCAACCCTCAATACCACCCGTGCCCGGCTTGATCTCATTCAGCGGCTGGCGAAGATCAAGCTGAAGGATGACAAGCTCGACAAGGCGTTGTCCAAACTGATCGATCGATTCAATCGATCGACCGCTCTGCGCAACGAATTCAATCATTGCATGTACATCACTGATGAAGCCGGTCAGATTACGCATACGCAATCGATGCGGCTTGTCGAAAGCCGGGAGCATCTGCAGTTCGGGATCACCAAGCCTCTCGACGATGCCAGGCTGAAGAGCATGATCGAGGCGGCCAAGGAAATGTCGAGTATCAATCGCGGTATGTGGGATCTGCTGCCGCAGCTCCAGCTTCATCTGCAGTCGAAGCTCGCATGATCGGCGTCGGCAGCCCCGGCAACCAATTACCTTCATCTCTTGAAACTCGCTTGACCGGTCATGGCAACGCGGGGACGGGCCCCGCATGCTGCGCTGCATCTGCCGGAAAGCGGCTAATCCAAAAGGGTTATGCCGGTACTTCGAAGTATTAGGCGCGTACTTCAAAGCATTATGGCGGTACTTCCAAATGGCCCGGCGAATCACCGTTTGTGTATCTGGTCGAACATTCCTCGATGAACGAGCCTAAACTCGCGGCCCCCTGCGAAAAAGGTGGCCGTCGTTGGGAGGACCAACGTGGCAGACGCATCGTGGCTCTTGGCGATCGCCGACGCAGAAGATCAGCGATTTCGAAGTGGCGACGATGCTCCTAACCGAACAGGAGCTCGTTATGGGTAGCCCAAAGAAAAAGTCTGACCCCTCGGAACAGGAACAAGAACAGGCCCAAGCCAATCTGCAGGGTCAGTTGCAAGGACAAGCCCAAGGCCAAGGTCAAGCCCAAGGCCAGGCCCAGCTTGCCGTTCAGTCGCTCGATTCGAAGAGCAACAATGACAACAAGAACAGCAACGACAACAAGAACAGCAATGACAATAAGAACAGCAACGACAGCAAGAACAGTCTCGACAACAAGCTCAGCAACAAGACCGATAACTCCACCGACAACAAGGTTGACAACAAGCTCAACAACAGCGTTGACAACAAGGTCGAAAACACCGTCGACAACAAGGTCAATGTCAGTGTTGACGTCAATCTCGACCTGAAGGCCACCGGCCTGAGCAGCCCCGTGATCGATCTGCACGGCATTAACGTCAACGATGCCTTGGTGATGCCGGAAGTGGTGAACCAGACCCTGAACGGCGGCGGTAATATCTTCCACCTCGATCAGGTCAACAACATCATCGGTGACACCAAGATCGAAGACCCGAGCGTGACCTTCAATGGCTCCAGCTCGCCCGACTATACGGGGGGCGGCTTCCACATGGATGCCAAGGTCACTGGCGGCGATTCTAAGATCAGCGATGCCAAGATGGGCGACACCGCCGGTGCGGGCGCTGGCATCCAATCGCATGCCGATGCCACGCTGACGCAGTCCGCGTTCAACCAGACCATCACCACGGGTGCCAACATCCAGTTCAACAGTGCGACCATGGAGACTGCCGGTCAAAATCTGACTGACGACCACCACACGCTCTAGTCAATTGTTCGACCCGCGCGGCTCCAGCCGCGCGGGTCTCCTCACGATTTCATTTCATGCTGCAGCCGCATTTTGCCAAATAGAAGCTGGATGGTCGCTACACGGCCATAACAGTTCACGGCGAGAGGGAGGCTCCTATGGCGTCAGCGAGCTTCGTCGAAATCATTTCGCATTTCGCAGGTTATCTGAGGATCTTTGAGGACATCGCCCGCGACCGCATCGAGTACGATGAGGCCCTGGTGGCCCGCCCGTCCGATGACTACACCACGCCGCGTCCCGATTACGATCATCCGTTCACGCCTGACGACATGGACATCTTCGCAGGCCCGGCGCCGGACCCGATACCGGACGATCCGCTTCATTTGGCCCGCTTTGATCCGATCAAGCATCTGCGCGATCTGCCGCCGCCTGAGCCGGTTTCTTTTCCACCTTCGCCGCTTCCGAACATCCTGCTGCCGATGGCTAGTGGTGCGGGCGGTGGCGGCGGAATCCGTATCGAGCATCATATCAAGGTGGTGTACCAGCCTGGCGTCGAGCAGAGCGAAATCGAAGTCCATCAGCAAAACATCATGTTCAACGACGTCACCATGCTGCCGGCGGGTGCCGTGCTTCCCGACGGCCAGGCCCTGCAGCTTGATACCGATACGATGGCCACAATCAAGCAGATGGCCGACGACGCCAACGCCCATATTCCAAGCGAGTGGTGGATTCCCCAGAACGGCACCGGGGCTGCGGATTTCTTGAACGCGCATGACGCCAATTGGGCGGCGAACGGCGGAATGCCGGACGCGCATTCGGTCCAGCCCGGCTACTACCTCAACGGCGTGCTGCAGGACCCGGCGACGCCGCCTCCAGACCAGACGCCGCTAGCCGCGCCAGCGCCGCTGCCGGACACCGGCCACGGGCTCGGCCAATGGGCGGTCCTTGGCAGCAACGACAGCATCAACGCGGCCCTGATCGTCGACCTGACGCATGCGGCGCGAACCATGGTGGTGATGGGAGATTACTTCAAGACCGACGCCATGTTCCAGACCAACACGACGATCAACCACGACCACATCAGTGTGTCGGGCGGACTAGGCACGCCATCGATAACGACCGGTGACAACGTTGCCACCAACATCGCCGACTTCGTCCAGCATCCCGGCGTCTACAGCACTATACCGGTCACCTATGCCGGCCCGAACTGGAGCGTCGATGTGGTCAACGGCGACTACTACAACGTCCATTCGGTGATCCAGGACAACTATCTTTTTCACAACGGCATCATCACGCAGACCAGCGCCGATACCCACTACGATCTCGTCGGCGGCCACAATCAGCTCGGTAACCTGGCGCAGATTTTCGATGGCACCATCCATTACGACCTGATCGTGGTGCAGGGCGCCTATCACGGCATGAACGTGATTTTTCAGAACAACATCCTCTTGAACAACGATCAGATCAAGATGGCGGCCGACGGCACCGATCCGTCCCAGTCGGTGACCTCAGGCCATAACAACCTCCTGAACGAGGGGACCATCGAGAATTATGGCGGCAACAGCTTCAGCCCATTGACCGCCGACGCCAAGGCCATCGATGGCCTGCTTGCCTCCGGCGCGACCTCGCTCGATCCGAACCTCGGCGCCGCCATCGCCGGCAGTGGCGGCACATTCCACGTGCTTTACATCACCGGCAACTACTACGACGTCAATGCGGTCTGGCAGAACAACGTCACCGACGACGTCAACGTCATTTATCAATTGCAGAACCAGCCGTCGGCAGGCGCGTTGTTATACCACCCGGACGGAACCGTAACGCAGTCGGTCAGCACCGGACACGACAGGCTGGCCAACGACGCCGCGATCATCGATGTCAATCCGGACAACGCCTACGTCAATGGACATGTCTACACCGATTCAATTCTGGTGCAGGCCAACCTGCTCCCGACCCACCAGGACAAGGCCGTCAATGCCGACACCCATGCGCTGGTGCCGGAGCTGATCGCCTTCGTCAACGACAGCCAGGACCCCACACATCACGCTCCCGCCATCGTGCCGACGGTCGCACACAACGATCCGATGGCAAGCATGTTGAGCTAGCACGAGGCTTTCAGGATCATTCCAACAGACCATGAGCATGGCAGGAGCGGTAAATGTCGTTGGGCGGGGACGATCGTTTTAGCGGTGCGCAGGGAGCACATCCAAACCAACCGGACGATGGAACGGCGAGGACGGCCAGGATAATTCCGCTGCGGACGACGCTTGATGCATCGTCCGCGTCCGTTGACGGTCGCTTTGTCAAGTTTGCTGATGAGGAAGCGCCTGCATCGCGTGCCAAAATCGCCGAGCCGCCGCCGGTCGCGCCATCCTTGCGGGAGGAGGGCAAGAGCCCGGCGCCGGGATCCACCGTCGTGATCGAGCAGCCGGTTCCTGCTCCGCCGTTGAAGAGCGGCGGCGACAGGGACGGTGGTGGCAGCTCCGGCGGCGGAGGCGGTGGAGGTGGTGGCGGCGGAGCGCCGCCGTTGCACAAGCGTTCCAGCGACCATGAGTTTCGGGATGTGCTCGGCAGCGGCCTTGCCAGAGCCCGCCTCAACCTCGTGACCGTGGGCGTCTTCTCGGTTGCGGTCAACTTGCTGGTGCTCGCCATTCCGATCTATCTGTTCAACATGTCCGACCGCGTGCTGACCAGCCGCAGCACGGACACGCTGATGATGTTGACCATGATCGTGGTCATTGCGATCGCGGCGCATGTTCTGATGGACATGATGCGCCGCATCATCCTGATGCGCGTCGCAGTCGAGACCGAGGCCCGATTGGGCGGACCGGTCTTGAGCGCCGCCGCCAAAGCGGCGCAGGGCGGATCCAGCCGGGAATTCCAGACCTTGGCGGACCTGCAGCATTTGCGGTCATTCATCACCGGTCCGGTGCTGCTGACGATGTTCGATACGCCGGTGACCCCGGTTTATTTTGGCGTGGTGTTTCTGATTCATCCGCATCTCGGCTTCATCGTGCTGTCGTCCGGCGTTGCCCTCGTTGCGGTGGCGCTTCTGAACCAGCGGGTGACCGCGATGCCGTTCACGCAGGCGAACAATTACGGGGCGAGGGCAAATTTGCAGGCGGAATCGATGGCCCGTAACGCCCAGGTCATCAATGCGATGGGCATGATTCCCGAGGGCGTCCAGGTCTGGGGCCGCGAAACCGTGGAATCGTTGAAGGCGCAGGTGATCGGGCAGGACCGTAACATCATGATGACCGGGCTGTCGAAATTCCTGCGGCTGAGTACCCAGATCGCCATCCTTGGATGGGGCGCGTGGCTGGCGCTGGAAAGCCAGATGACCAGCGGCATGGTGATTGCGGCATCGATCGTGGCGAGCCGGGCGCTGGCGCCACTGGAAGGCACCATCGAAGGCTGGCGCAGCTTTGTGCAGGCGCGTTCGGCCTATGCCCGGGTCAAGAACTTGCTGCTGAACTCGCCGCTCAACATGGAGCGGCTGCGACTGCCGCGTCCCGCCGGTTATCTCAACGTCGAGCGGATTCTTTACGTGCCGCCGCCGAACAAGAAAGTGATCCTGAACGGCATCAGCTTTCAACTCAAACCCGGTGAATCACTTGCCATTGTCGGGGATTCCGGCACCGGCAAAACCATGCTGGCGCGCATGCTGGTCGGATCCATCATTCCAACCGCGGGCAGCGTCCGTCTCGACATGATGGATTTGCGCAACTGGGATCCGCGGCAATTCGGCGAGAGTGTCGGCTACCTGCCGCAGGATGTGCAACTGTTCCCCGCTTCGATCAAGGCCAATATCGGGCGGATGCGCGAGGATGCCCGCGACGAGGATATATTCGACGCGGCCGAAACCGCCGACGTGCACGAGATGATCTCAGGCTTTGCCCAGGGCTATGAGACTATCGTCGCCATAGATGGCGCACCGCTGTCGGGCGGCCAACGGCAACGGATCGGGCTCGCGCGCGCGTTTTACGGCAACCCGCGGCTGATCGTGCTCGACGAACCAAACTCCAATTTAGATGCACACGGCGAGCGCGCGCTCGGCAAGGCGTTGCTGCGCGCCAAGGAAAAGCAGATCACGGTGGTGACGATCACGCAGCGCGCCGCGCTGCTGCAGAGCGTCGACAAAATCATGATCCTCCACCAGGGGGCGGTGCAGGCCTTCGGTACCCGCGACGAAATCATTCCGATGATTACCGGCCGCAAGCCGCCGCCCAATATCCCGGGCGGGCCGGGCGATCCGCCGCCACATTCGAGCGCATAGCAACCCGCGGATTTCGAGAAACGAGGTTAAGCGATGGCAGGCAGGCAAATTGCAGTCCGTACCGCGGTGGCAGAGGGAAGCTGGTATGATTCCCTGCCGCGATCGACGAAGATTCCGACCGTTGGCGGCATCCTGATCCTGGCCGTGGCGATGATGGGTTTCGGCGTCTGGGGCAACATGGCCCCGATCGCCGGTGCCGTGGTCGCATCAGGCGTGTTCGTGGCCACCGGGCAGAACAAGATCATCCAGCATCTCGAAGGCGGCGTGATCCGCGATATCTATGTCCGCGAAGGTGACACCGTCGAGCCGGGCCAGATCCTGCTCGATCTTGACGACACCACGGCGCGAGCGGAGTTGCAACGCCTGTTTCTGCGCCGCGTGAGATTGTCGGCGATCGACGCCCGACTGCAGGCCGAGATGCGGGAGGAGCCGGAAATCCGCTGGCCGGACGACGTCAAGAATGCGCTGGTCGTCACGCCCGAGGCGAAAGAGATCGTCGATAGCCAGACGATGACGTTCACGGCCCGCCGCAACAACATGAACAGCGATATCAAGGGCATCGACGACAGCATCAAGGCGCTGGAAGAAAGAATCCAGGGATCGCGGGTGCAGCTCGAAGGGGTGAAGAAGCAGATCGTGCTGCTCGACGAGGAAATCGAGACCAAGGATCGACTGGTGCAAGCCGGCCTCGTGCGCAAGCCCGAATTGATGGTGCTGCAGCGATCGAAGGCGAACCTGGAAGGCGAGGTCGGCCGCGTGATGGGCGATATCGGCGATGCCAAGGAACGCATAGCCCGCGCCGTCGAACAGATCAACGGCGTGCGCAAGACCGCGATCAAGACCGCCGTCGAGCAGATGCACGAGGTGCGCGGCGAACTGGCCGACGTCCGCGAGCGCATGCTGTCCGCCAGGGGCGTGCTTGACCGCACCCGGATCATCGCACCTGTCAGCGGCGTCGTGGTGAAGCTGCGCTATCACACCCAGGGTGGCGTGGTCGAGGCCGGCAAGAACATCATGGAGCTGTTGCCCATCAACGAGGAATTGATCATCGAGGCGCGGTTGCGGCCGCAAGACATTGACAGCGTCAAGCACGGTCAGAAAGCGATGGTGAGGCTGACTGCGCTGCAGCAACGGATCACGCCGATGGTTTCCGGCGACGTGATTTATCTGTCGGCGGACACGCTGGCCGACGAGAAGAAGTCGCAGCAGGTCGGGCCGACCGACGTCTACATGGTCCGCGTCAAGCTCAACAGCGACGAGAGCCGGAGAATTCCGGACTTCAGCCCGACACCCGGCATGCCGGCGGAGGTCTATATCAAAACCTCGGAACGGACCTTCTTCCAGTACATCGTCAAGCCCATCCACGACAGCATGTCGCGCGCATTCCGGGAGCGCTAGGCAGCGAACAAGGAACCAGACACACAGGTTGGAAAGGCGTCCGCCGTGCATATCGACATCATCGAAACCCTGCCGTCATTGGCCAAGCTCGAGGACAACTGGAACGCTGTCTACGATGCGGATCCCGAAGCCCAGATATTTCTGTCGTGGAAATGGCTGAGCGGCTGGTTCGCACACATCGAGGGCCCGTGGTTCATCCTGGCGGCGAAATCAAGCGATAGCATTGAGGCGCCCTATGTCGCGTTCTTTCCGTTGCGGCTGCAGACCACGATCGAGAAGGACGTTCTTCATGAAGTGAAAATGGCAGGGAATTTCTCTGCCGACTATACCGGTATCGTCTGCGCGCCCAATGCAGAAGGCAAGGTCATCCCCTCCTTTGCCCGCTACATCAAGCAAATGCATTGGACGCGCTTGAATCTTGAAAACGTCAGGATGTCGGAACGCCGCTTTCGGTTGTTGCTGGCGCACTTTCCGAAGGCCAATTTCCAGGCGACGGAGATCAACAGGGTCGGCAAGGAGGACGGTATCGACAACAGCATCTGTCCCTACGCAGCGCTGCCGAACGACTGGGATACCTATCTGCTATCGCTCAGCGCCAATACCCGGCAGAAGATCCGGCGTCTTCTGAGGCAGGTCGACGCCGAGCGCGAATATCGGATTACGGTTTCGACGCCTGAGACTTTCGCGCGGGACCTCAATACCTTGCTGCGGTTTTGGGCGATCAAGTGGCGACCCCGCAAAGGCGATCTGACCGACAGCCTGGTTCGCTCGAACGGCATCATGCTGACGCGCAGTTTTAACTCCGGTCTGATATTCCTGCCGACTTTTTGGCAGGGCGACCGGCCCGTGGCGGCGCTGGCCACGCTGATAGATTCGCGCAAGCGGGCCTTCTCGTTCTATATCACCGGGCGCGACGAGACTTTCGACGGTCCGCCTCCTGGACTGATCCTGCATGCCTTCAGTATCCGTCACGCAATCGAAAACGGTTTTTCTGAATACGATTTTCTGCGCGGCAATGAGCCTTACAAATATTCGTACCATTGCGCGGAGCGCAAGATCCATTGCACCGTGGTGGCGACCAGGAACGGCCGGAACCTCGGTGACGGGATTGACCCGCGCAGCATTCCCGACGTGCTGGAACAGGCGACGGCCCTTCACCAAAAGAGAGAGGTTGCCGCGGCGGAAACCGGCTACCGGCGCATCCTGGATGTTCAGCCAAAACACGCCGATGCGTTGCACCGGCTTGGGCAGTTGTTCGTCACCAACGGTAACCATGCCGGCGCCAAGCGGCTGTTCAAGACGCTTACCATGGTCCGTCCCGACGCGCCCAAGGCGTGGCTGTGTCTGGCGCAGGCCTGCGAAAGCCTCGGGCAGCATGCCGAGGCGGTCCAACCCTATCTCGAGGTCATGAGGTTGAGCCCGGACCAGGCCGACGGATTTATCGGCCTGAGCCGGGCGCTGGTGAAGCTTGGCCGGATCGAGGAGGTCAACAACGCGCTGCTATCGGCGCTAGGCGCCAGCGCGAAGCCGTCGGCACGGAATTCGCGTGTATCCGATCGACCGTCGGCAGTGCCGCCTAGGATGTCCGAGGAGAGGCAGCTTTCGCTCTAGAAGGGAAGTTTTCAATTTGATCCGGAGGCGTCCTTTGCATGCGCCGCACGATTGAGACCGCACCGAGGGATGGGAACGTCATCATCGTCGAGGATGACGCTAGGGGCAGCTATGATGTCGCTCACTGGTCGGCAGAGACGGGTGAGTGGGTCGGTGAAAATGGCGGGCCGACCAAGATCACGCCGTCGCATTGGTACCCGATGCCGGGGGACAATTTTCATCAGCAAGGGCTCGATGTGTCGAGCAGCCCCTCCCGGGCCGGGCCGCCTGCGTCGCGGGCGCGCCGCTATGGTCTCGCCCCTTTCTCGCTGAGGCGGGCTGCGCCACAACGACCGACAACAACAGGCGTCATCGCACTTCGTTCGGTTGCGTCGGCTACTCCGACGACCGTTGCAACCGTCAAGGCGCAGGCCACGCCGGCCGAAGCGAAGCGTCGGCGGCGTGCTCAGCGGGGATCTGCAACTTCCCCGATCGCCGTAACCCTCCTCGCGGCGGCGTTCATCGGGATGTATTTCCACGCCGAGGTCGCCGCTTATGTGGCGCGATACCCCGATCTCCAGGATATCCTTAGGCAGGAGA
>Ga0209526_10003388_pt1 | contig 10876 bp, 8 predicted proteins | sample JacPinW_OM2H0_M1_FD_188566 | JGI IMG/M metagenome (GOLD analysis project Ga0209526, IMG submission 188566) | Forest soil microbial communities from Algoma, Ontario, Canada - Jack Pine, Ontario site 1_JW_OM2H0_M1 (SPAdes) (version 2) | ecosystem: Environmental > Terrestrial > Soil > Boreal...
TGCACGCACACGCGGGACGCATCGGCGAGGCCCGCCGGCTCGCCGAACGGGCCATCGAGTCGATGCCCGGTGACGCCCTGGTCGTGGTCGACAGCGCGGGGTGTGGCGCGGCGATGAAGGAGTACGCACACCTGGTCGGCACGCCGGGAGCCCGAGCATTCGCGGCGCGCGTCCGCGACTTCGGGGAATGGGCACGGGAGCAGTCGTTCCCGCTGCACGCCACGGGCCGGCGCGTGGTCGTGCAGGACCCGTGCCACCTCCGCCACGTGCAACGCGCAGCCGTGCCGACGCAGGATGTGCTGGCCCGGGCCTACGAGGTCGCGACAACCGACGACGACGGGCTGTGCTGCGGTGCCGGTGGTGTGTACGCCCTGTTGCAGCCCGAGCTCGCGGGTGAGATCCGGGCCCGGAAGGTGGACGCACTCCGGCGTGCGGGACGTACCGACACGCCGCTCGTCGCGTCGGCGAACCCGGGGTGTCTCATGCACCTGCGCGCCGCGGGGCTCGACGTCCGCCATCCCGCAGAGTTGCTCGCCGACGCCCTCGACCGAGCGACGCTATGACATGCGACGGGACGGCGTGACCGACTTCGACGACCTGGCCGAGCGGCTCCGCGGCATCGAAGAGGAGCTGCGCGATCTCGCGTACGACCGACTGCGTGAGGCCGCGGCGGGCGACGAGGCCGCCAAGGCCGACGAGCGACGGCTCGGGCAGGCGCGGCGCGCGGTGGAACGCGCCATCCGGGCACTGTCGCCCGGCAGCGAGTCGTTCGACTGAGCCGCTCGAGGTCGTACTGCCGAGCTACACCTGGTCGTGCGCGCTGACCTCGGATACCGGCCCGGGTTCGACCGGGATCGCGTTGAGTGCGTCGATGAGCTCGCGCAGGCGGGCCCAGTCGTGTCGGTCGAACCGGAAGGCGATGCGCTCCAGCTCGACGTGGTCGTCGTCGGCCCGTTCGGCCGGCGTCGGCTCGATGACCTCGATGCGTCCGCGCACGACGATGTCGGCGAAATCGGCGTTGAGTCGCTCGAGCATCTCGGGATTCGGCGCGTGCTGCATCCGGATCACGAGCGTGCCCTCGACGAACCGCTGCGAGTGGTAGTTGGCGTAGAAGCGGTTCAGCTCGTCGACGGCCTCAGAGACGTCGTCGGTGATCTTGAGGAAGCTGAGATCCTTCTTCGAGATGTAGCCGCGTCCCGCGAGCTCGTCTTCCACGAACGCGCGCCAGCCCTGCCAGTACGTCCCTCCCGGGACGTCGAGGAGCACGACCGGCGCCGGCTTCGCCTTACCCGTCTGCAAGAGGGTGAGAAGCTCGAACGCTTCGTCGAGCGTGCCGAAACCGCCCGGTAGCAACGCGAAGCCGTCCGACTCCTTCACGAAGGTCAGCTTCCTGGTGAAGAAGTAGCGGAAGTTGACGAGCTTCGGATCGTCGACGATGAACTGGCTCGTCGTTGCCTCGAAGGGCAGCCGGATGCTCACACCGAACGAGTTGTCGGGACCGGCGCCTTCGATGCCGGCGGTCATGATGCCGGGACCGGCACCCGTGATGATCATCCATTCGTTGGCCGCCAGCGCGGTCGCGAGGCGGCGGGTCTGGTCGTAGAGAGGGTCGTCGGGCTGCGTGCGGGCTGATCCGAAGATGGCGACCTTGCGCGCGGAGCGGTACGGCGCGAACACGTTGAACGCGTAGCGCATCTCCTTGAGCGCGGCGTTGGCGATCTTGAGGTCACCGCGGTCGGCACCGTCGCGGGCGAGGCGCAGCGCCGACACGACCAGCTCGTAGATGAGGTCGTCGTCGTGGCGGGCGCCGCTCTGGGCGACGAGCTCGGCGACGGCGCGGTCGAGCTCGGCGTCGCCGGTGCGGTACCGGGGGGATCGGGGCATCGACCTCAGGGTACCGGCGAAGACGCGGATGCCGGCCGACCTGCACCCGGAAAATGGGGACCGGGCTGCTCCCCGGTCAGCCGAGGAGGGGGGCCGCCAGCGCCCGCAAGGAGGTCTCGGGTCGGGGCCCGAGATGGCCGACGGCCTCGGCCGCCGCGAGCGAGCCGAGCCGCCCGCACGTGACCAGGTCCCGCCCGTGTGTGAGGCCGTAGAGGAAGCCGGCCGCGTACTGATCACCCGCGCCCGTCGTGTCGACGAGGCGGTCCACGGGTACGGCGTCGATCACGTGCACCTCGTCGCCCGCGACGACCACCGAGCCACGCTTCCCCCGGGTGAGCGCGGCGACGTCGGTGTGTCGACGGACGCGCTGCAGCGCGTCGTCGAAGTCGTCGAAGTCGTACAGCGCGCAGATCTCCTCCTCGTTCGCGAACAACACCTCGACGGCGTGCTCGACGAGGTCGAGAAACTCGTCACGATGGCGATGAACGCAGAATGGGTCGGAGAGGGTGAGCGCGACCCGGCGGCCCGAGCGGTGCGCAACCGCGGCCGCCTGCCGGAACGCGTGCTTGGCCGCAGGTTGATCGAACAGGTAGCCCTCGAGGTAGGTGACCTGGGCCCTTGCGACGAGCGCCTCGTCGACGTCGTCCGGCTGCAGGTCACTGGCCACGCCGAGAAATGTGCACATCGTGCGTTCGGCGTCGGGAGTGACGATGATGTGGCAGCGGCCGGTCGGACCACTGCCGTTGGAGCTCGTCGCACCGAAGCGCACGCCGAGCGCCTCCAGGTCGTGCGCGAACACCCGACCGAACTCGTCGGGGCCGACCTTCCCGATGAACCCGGCCGCGGCGCCGAACGACGCCAGGCCCGCGATCGTGTTCGCGGCCGAGCCGCCGGAGACCTCGACCGTCGGACCCTGCGCGGCGTACACCCGTTCCACGGCCTCGTGGTCGACCATCGTCATGACGCCGCGTTCGAGTCCCAGCTTCGTGACGAGCGCGTCGTCCTCGTGGCTCAGCACGTCGACGAGCGCGTTGCCCACGCCGACGACCTCCAGCTCCTCCGGATCGCTCACCGCGCCCCGTCGAGCGAACGGGGCCGGATCTCGACCGGGACGGCCGCCGTCGCCTCGTGGGGTTCGGCGGGCCGGAGCCGGTGACCGACCGTCTGGGTGCGTCCGTACAGCGTCGTGCGCTGCTCGAGCTGCCGTCCGAGCGGCTCGACGATCTCGCGCAGCTCCGACTCGTCGAGCTCCTGGCCGTGGCTCGCACCTGCAGCCCGGGAGATGTTCTCGTCCATCAGCGTGCCGCCGAGGTCGTTGCATCCCGCGAGCAGGGCCTGGCGCGCGCCCCGCACACCCATCTTCACCCACGACACCTGGATGTTGTCGATCCACCCCGTGTACGCGAGACGGCCGACCGCGTGCAGCAAGAGCGCCTCGCGGAACGTCGGCCCGGGCCGGGCCCTCTTCTGGAGGAACAACGGCGTCGCCATGTGCACGAACGGCAGGGGAACGAACTCGGTGAACCCACCGGTCTGCTTCTGCAGCTCGCGGGTGCGCACGATGTGACGGGCGATGTGGACGGGCCGCTCGACGTGCCCGAACATGATCGTGACGTTCGATCGCAGCCCGACCTCGTGCGCGATCCGGTGGGCTTCGAGCCACTCGTCGGTGGTGATCTTGTCGGGACAGATCACCGCTCGGACCTCGTCGTCGAGGATCTCGGCCGCGGTACCCGGCAACGTCGACAGACCGGCTTCCTTGGCGAGCGTGAGGTACTCACCCAGCGGCATCCCGAGCCGGCGGGCGCCCTCGGTGACCTCCAGCGCGGTGAACGCGTGGACATGGATGCCGGGCGCGGCTTCCTTCACCGCCCGGGCGACGTCGAGGTAGTACCGCCCGTCGAAGTCAGGATGGATCCCACCCTGCAGGCAGACCTCGGTCGCGCCGCAGTCGACCGCCTCCACTACCCGGCGCTGGATCTCCTCGCGGTCGAGCAGGTATGGCGTGCCCCGCAGGTTCAGCGACAACGGCCCCTTGGAGAACGCGCAGAAGCGACACTTGAAGGTGCAGACGTTCGTGTAGTTGATGTTGCGGTTCCGCACGAACGTGACCGTGTCGCCGACCGTGTCGCGGCGAAGGTCGTCGGCGACGCCGCACACGAGGTCGACGTCGCTGCCCCGGGCGCCGAGCAGCGTGACGATCTCGTCGACCCCGAGCTCCTCGCCTCGCTGCACGCCCGAAAGAACCTCGCCGACGGCCGTCACGGCGCGGGCCGGGGCCACGCCGAGTCCGAGGACGACAGGAGGCGGTTGGTCACCACCGGCAACCCACTGGTCGTCGCGCCCGAGAGACTCGGAATCGGACCGGATCATCACGGCGTAGCGCACGTCGGGATGGAGCCAGGTGTCAGGGTCCCGCACGTACTCGGGGTACACCGTGAGCCGGGGCGCGAGCGTCTTGCCCGCGGCGCGCGTGGCCGCGTCCAGCCGGTCGAGCTCGGGCCACGGCCGCTCCGGGTTGACGTGGTCGGGCGTGACGGGCGACACGCCGCCCCAGTCGTCGATGCCGGCGTCGACGAGCGCGGCGAGCTCGTGGGGGGCCGACAGGTTCGGCGGGGCCTGCACGTGCATGTGCTCACCGAGCACGTGCCGGGCTGCGGCAACCGTCCAACGCAGCTCGTCGTGGTCGCACGCCGGGTGCCGGTGCATGGTGGTGCCGAGCTTCGGCAGGAAGTTCTGGACGATCACCTCCTGCACGTGACCATGGCGTTCGTGGCTCGCGGCGATCGCGACGAGAGCGTCGAGGCGCTCCTCACGCGTCTCACCGATGCCGACGAGAATCCCGGTGGTGAAGGGGACCTTGGCCTCCCCGGCCGCCTCGAGCGTTGCCAGGCGCCGGGCCGGCGTCTTGTCGGGTGCCCCGTGATGCGGACCGCCCGGCTCCGCGAGACGCGCCGCAAGTGTCTCGATCATCATCCCCTGAGACGGGCTCACCGCGCGCAGGCGCTCGAGCTCGGCGCGTGACAACGCGCCCGCGTTGGCGTGGGGGAGCAGCCCGGTCTCGTCGAGCACGAGCTTCGCCGCCGCGACGAGGTAGTCGACGGTCGACGAGTACCCGTTGGCATCGAGCCAGGCCCGGCCGCTCGGGTAGCGATCCTCGGGCGCCTCGCCCAAGGTGAACAACGCTTCGTGACAACCCCGCGACGCACCCGCTCGTGCGATCGCCAACACCTCGTCGAGTGAGAGGTACGGCGACTCGAGTCGAGCCGGCGGCTTCGCGAACGTGCAGTAGCCACAGCGATCGCGACACAGCATCGTGAGCGGTATGAAGACCTTGGGCGAGAAGGTCACCCGCGAGCCGTGCCCGCGGTCACGCAGCCGCCCGGCCTCATGCACAACCTCGTCGAGCGGCGCGCGCAACAGCTCCTGAATCTCCGAAGCAGAGAGCATCCGTCGAGACTATTCCCTTTGGCTCACTCCCTTGCTGCTGGGCCCCGGGCCGTCGCTCCCGTCGCCGCCGTCGCCGCGTTTGGCCAGTTGGGACAGAAGGCGGTGCCCTGGGCGCGAGTTGTGTCCCAACGCGGCTCGGTGGGGGAGGCGTCACCACTAGATTCGTGCCTTCATGGATGCGATCGCTCTGGCGGAGGAGCTGGCGGCGGAGATCGCGACCCGCGCGGCCGAGATCGACCGCGAGGGGCGGTTCCCGTCGGAGAACATCGAGCTGCTCCGGGACCGCGGCTACCTCAAGCTCCCCGTTCCGGTCGACCTGGGCGGGGCCGGGATCGACCTGGAGACGATGTGTCACGCGCAGCGTGTGCTCGCGGGAGGCTGCGCATCGACCGCGCTCGCGGTGAACATGCATCTGTTCGGGCTGGGGGCGGCCGCCGAAGCTCTCGGCGACGGGCAGCTCGAGGCCCGCATGGTGCTGCAACTCGCCGGTCAGGGAATCGTCATCGGCGGGAGCTTCACCGACGCAGCAACGGGCCTCAACGTCCGCGCGTCGTCCACACCGGCCGAGCGCGTCGACGGTGGATACCGCATCAACGGGCGCAAGGCGTTCTGCTCGCTCGCACCCGCGCTCGACGTGTTCTACGGGACCGCGGGGCTCACCGACGGCTCGGGTCTGCTGCTGTTTGCCATCGGACGCGAGGCACCGGGACTGTCGTTCGTCGACTCGTGGGACACGATGGCTATGCGGGGAACCGGCTCATGGGACGTCGTCTTCGACAACGTCTTCGTCCCGGAGGTGATGGGACAGGTCGGGGCGCCGTGGGAGGTCTGGGACCGGCGAAGCGAGTCGATGCTCTCGTGGTTCGTGTGCACGCTGTCGGCGGTGTATCTCGGTCTCGCCGAGGCCGCGGCACGGTTCGCGTTCGGTCATGTCGCGCAGCGCAAGCTCGCCGGGATGGAGCACCCACTCGGACGGCAACCCGGGATGATCTTCGCCGCCGGCGAGGTCGAGGGACAGCTGCGCGCGGCACGGGCCTTGCTGTTCGAGACGATCCGGCGCCGGCGTGATCAGGTGCTCCCACCGGCCGAGGTCGTCGCGGTGAAGTACGTGGTCACGAACGCCGCGGTCGCGGCCGTGGAGCGGTGCTTCCGCATGGTGGGCGGTTCCGCGATCTACCGGAGGCTGCCGATGGAACGGATGTTCCGCGACGTGCAGGCCGGTCCGCTGCACCCTCCGACCAACGATCTCGCGCTCGAAGGCCTTGGGCGCGATGCGCTCGGTATCGCCCCCGACTCGCTGCCGCGCTGGGGCGACTAGCTAACCCGCGGCGGCCGGGTCGGCCAGCCAGACGACCCGCGGCGCGCGTATGCGCGCGGCGGGCAGGTCTTCACCCGCTCGGATCCTGCGGAGCGCGTCGCGCTTCTCCTCGCCTGCGACCGTCACGACGACGAGACCAGAGTGCGCGATCCCGGGGAACGTGAACGTGATGCGCGGATGAGGGTGGAGGTCGTCGCCGTTCGGTACGACGAGCCGATCGCGTATCTCGAGCGCCGCCGTTCCCGGGAACAATGAAGCGGTATGGCCGTCGGGCCCGAGACCGAGGTGCACCAGATCGATCGGCGGCGAATTGCGCACGAGCTCGTCGTACGCGGACGCCGCCTCCTCGATTGTCGGTCCGGCGTGGCGCATCGAGTGGATCTCGCGCGGTGCCACCGCGTCGAGGAAGGCGCGACGCGCCATCCCCTCGTTGGAGTCGGGATCACTCACCGGAACCCAACGCTCGTCGCTGAAGAACACATCGACCGACCCCCAGTCGACGTCGGCCACCGCGAGGAGCTCGTAGCACACCCGCGCCGTGTCACCACCCGACAGGGCGATCGAGCCGGGCGCCTCGCGCGTGACCAGCTCGGAGAACGCCTGCGGCACGTGGTCGACGACTCGCAGCTCGCCCGGAAGGCTCACGGGTTGCGCCAGGTGTCGTCACCCGCGAGGAGCGCGTCGGCCTCCGGCGGCCCCCACGTCCCGGCGGGATAGAACGACAGCGGGATCCGGCCCTCCCGGAACGCGTCGATCAGCGGCTGCACCACCCTCCACGCCTGCTCGACCTCGTCTTCGCGGATGAACAAGGTCGGATCGCCGACCAGCGCGTCGAACAGGACACGCTCGTAGGCCTCGGGCGGGCGCTCGGCGAACGCGGTGTTGTACGAGAACTCGAGCTTCTGCGTCCGGACCCGGAACGGCGACCCGGGAACCTTGACCGCGAACCACAGCTCGATGCCCTCGTCGGGCTGGATCCGCAACACCATCTCGTTCGGCTCGACCGAGTCGACGGCGGTGCGGGGCAGCGGCAGGAACGGCACCGGCTTGTACCGCAGCACCACCTCGGTGACCCGCTTCGGGAGCCGCTTCCCCGTCCGGATGTAGAACGGGACACCGGCCCAACGCCAGTTGTCGATCTCGAGCTCCAAGGCAAGGAAGGTCTCGGTCTTGCTCGCGGGCGACACTCCTTCCTCGTCGCGGTAGCCGGGTACTTCCTCGCCGTCGATGAACCCCGCGGTGTACTGGCCCCGCACCACGCGCTCTTGAAGCGTCTCCTCATCGAAGGGTCGGATCGAGCGCAGCACCTTCACCTTCTCGTCGCGGATGGGATCGGCGTGGAACGAGGCCGGCGGCTCCATCGCGGTGAGCGCCAGCACCTGCAGGACGTGGTTCTGCACGATGTCGCGCAAAGCACCGGCCTGCTCGTAGAACGTGCCGCGGTGCTCCACGCCCAGCTTCTCCGCGACGGTGATCTGCACGTGGTCGACGTAGCGGCGGTTCCAGAGCGGCTCGAAGATCGCGTTCGTGAACCGCAACGCGAGGATGTTCTGGACCGTCTCCTTCGCCAGGTAGTGATCGATCCGGTAGATCTGGTGCTCCTCGAACACCTCGTGGAGCTTGTCGTTCAGCTCGCGCCCGCTCTGCAGGTCGTGCCCGAACGGCTTCTCGATGATGATGCGGACGAACGTGCCCGGTCGTTCCTTGTTGAGGCCGACCGCGCCCAGGCCCTGCGCGACGGCGACGAACATCTGGGGCACGGTCGCCAGGTAGTACAACCGGTTCCCCTCGACGCCATGGTGCTCGTCACACTCGTGGAGCACGTTCTTGAGCCTCTCGAACGTGGCCGGCTCGTCGAAGGCTCCGGGCACGTATCGGAAGCAGATGTCGAGGTTCTCGAATGCCTGCTGCTCCTCCGGCTCCTTGCCCGCCTGCACGACGGCCTTGTGGACCTCCTCGCGGAAGTCGTCGTCGTCGAGCTGCGTGCGGGAGACGCCGACGAGCGCGAGCCGGCGGGGGAGCTGATGGCGGGCCGCCAGCGACGCGAGCGCGGGGTACAGCTTGCGGTGGGCGAGGTCGCCGGTAGCCCCGAACACGACGAGCGCGGCCGACAGCGCGACGTGCTGTCCGTCGGTGTCGGCCATGTTGCACCTCCTCGTCGCGACGTGCGGGTCACGCTCGGGCACGATCGGGACATTGCGATTGGTCGTGCCGCTTCGGCGCTCTGAACGATGATAAGGACCTCGCGCCCTCAGTACCCGAGTGTGAGCCCTCATGGAACGTGCCACAGTCGACGTCTACGAGCGTCGGGCGGCCGATTGGCTGGCCCGGCGCCCGCCCCGCCGAGTCGACGCGGCGCGCGACTTCGCGGCCCGCGTCTCACCGGGGGAGGTTCGCCTCGACGCCGGCTCCGGTCCCGGGTCGTATACGGCACGGCTCGGCGCTCCGGTGGTCGCGCTCGACGCGGCCTTGGCCATGGTTCGCCTGGCCGCGTCCCAGGCGCCGGGGGCCTGGCCCGTCCAGGGCGACCTCGAAGCGTTGCCGTTCCGCCGCGGGACGCTGGCCGGGGCGTGGGCCCGAGCGAGCTATCTGCACGTGGAGCGCGAACGACTCCCGCTCGCCCTGGCCGAGCTCCACCACGCGCTGCGCGTCGGCGCGCCCGTGGACCTCACCATGAAGCGCGGCGACTACGAGGGCTGGGAGCTGCCCGGCGACGACTTCCCCGGACGGTTCTTCGCGTGCTGGGCCCCGCCCGACCTCGCCGACGTCGTCGTCGGCGCGGGGTTCGTGATCGACGACTTCGAAGCCGACTCAGAGTGGATCGTGGTCAACGGCCGGCGGGCCCGTACGCTGCCCGACACGGTCGGGCCTCGCATGCGCCTGCTGCTGTGCGGGCTCAACCCGAGTCTCTTCGCCGCCGACGCCGGGGTCGGCTTCGCGCGGCCCGGCAACCGGTTCTGGCCCGCCGCGCTCGCCGCGGGACTCGTCACCCGGGATCGCGACCCGCTGCACGCGCTCCGCGTGCACGGCGTGGGCATGACCGACCTCGTCAAGCGGGCGACGGTCGGTGCCGCGGAGCTCGCGCCCGCGGAATTCCGGCAGGGACTCCTACGTGTGTGGCGCCTGGTGGCCCGTCACCGACCCGGCGCGGTCTGCTTCGTCGGCTTGACCGGGTGGCGGGCCGCGGTCGACCGTCGGGCCAAGGCCGGCCTCCAGCCGAACAAGATCGGCGATGTGCCCGTCTACGTGATGCCGAACACGAGCGGGCTCAACGCGCGCGTGCGCGTCGACGAGCTCGCCGACCACCTCCGCGCCGCGGCCGCCCTCGGCCCGATGGCCACCCCGCCCGAGCTCGAACCACTCCCGGGGCCGGACAATCGTCCCAGCTGAGTCGCGGTTCAGGGGCTCGACTGGAGGAGCTCCCGCCGCCGCTTCTCGAGCGTCGAGAGACAGTCGAGGTAGGAGCGGCCGAAGCTGTCGACGCCCTCACGCTCCAGCGTCGCGGTCAGGTCGTCGTAGTCGATCCCCGCGGCGGCGAGGTCGCGCATCACCTGCTCGGCGCCGTCCACGTCCCGCTCGATCGTGTCGGGTTGCGGGTTGCCGTGATCGCGCAAGGCTTCGAGCGACGCCTCGGCAAGTGTGTTCACGGTGTCACGACCGACGAGCTCGTCGACGTACAGCGTGTCGGGGTACTCGGGGTTCTTGGTCGACGTCGACGCCCAGAGTGGACGCTGCAAGCGCGCGCCCTTCGCGGCCAGCGCGTCCCAGCGCGGACCGCTGAAGCGCTGCCGGAACTGCTTGTAGGCGAGCTTCGCGTTGGCGACCGCGACCTTGCCGCGGAGGGGATGACCTTCGGGCAGGCGACGATCCGCCTCGGTGTCGACCCGGCTCACGAAGAACGAGGCGACCGACGCGATCTTCGACACGTCGCCGCCCCCTTCGGCCAGGCGCTCGAGGCCTCGGAAGTACGCCTCGATCACCTCGTCGTAGCGCTGGAGCGAGAAGATCAACGTGATGTTCACGTTGTGCCCGAGCGCGATCACCTCTTCGACGGCCGGGATTCCCTCGGGCGTCGCGGGAATCTTCACCATCACGTTCGGACGTTGCAGACGCCCGTGCAACCACAGCGCCTGCTCGATCGTGGGCTGCACCTCGTGGGCACGGTCGGGCGCGACCTCGACCGACACGAACCCGTCGCCACCCTTGGTCGAGTCGTAGACCGGG
>Ga0209526_10003389_pt1 | contig 10876 bp, 8 predicted proteins | sample JacPinW_OM2H0_M1_FD_188566 | JGI IMG/M metagenome (GOLD analysis project Ga0209526, IMG submission 188566) | Forest soil microbial communities from Algoma, Ontario, Canada - Jack Pine, Ontario site 1_JW_OM2H0_M1 (SPAdes) (version 2) | ecosystem: Environmental > Terrestrial > Soil > Boreal...
CGACAAGAGTCCTAAAGCGATAGGAATTCGTAGACTGCAACGATCCGGCCGCGTCGCTTTTGCCAGCCAGGCGTTTGGCGGCGATCTTGCCCGTCCGCTTACGGACCGTCGCTTAGACACGCCAAGCGGTATCCCACTTGAAGCTCAGTTATGATATGTTTTGGTCGAGCGGGCTCTTCTTCCAGCTTTTGTCGGAGGTTGGCCATATAGACACGAAGGTAGTGGGGACGATAAACGTAGCTCGGGCCCCAAACTTCCAGGAGAAGCTGACGATGAGTCAATACCTTGCCGTGGCCGCGTGCGAGCGCCGCTAGCAATCGAAACTCGATCGGCGTCAGGTGTACCACTTCGTCCGCCTTAGTTACCTCATGGGTCGCCATGTCCACTCGAACATTTCCAAAACGGATCACGGGCGATGCAGGCTGATTGGGATTGAGAAGTGCGGCACGACGGAGCTGAGCGCGCACGCGTGCCAAAAGTTCAGGAACACCAAAGGGCTTCGTGAGATAATCGTCCGCGCCCGCGTCAAGTGCTTCGACCTTTTCTTCCTCACGCTCTCTGGCCGACAGAACTACGACCGGTATATTCGACCAGGTTCTGAGCTCCCGGATGAAAGCCTTTCCGTCACCGTCGGGAAGACCGAGATCGACAATGATCAGCTCAGGCCTGCGGGTAGCCGAATCAATCCGCGCCTCCTCAGCCGACTTCGCCTCAGCGGTAGTCATGCCTTCCTTTTCGAGCGCAATACGGACAAAGCGACGAATATCCGCCTCATCCTCGACGATTAAGATCTGAGGCTTGCTCATGCAGCATCTTCTTCCTCGATTCCCGGAGGCGACCCCAGCGGCACGCGAATCTCAAATCGAGTTCCGGCCGGCTTTGCCGCCTCAGCCCGGATCGTCCCTCCGTGCGCAGCAATGATGCTTCGGCAGAGGGCAAGGCCGAGTCCTACCCCCGAGATAGCTGATTCCTTTTGTCCACGCACAAAGGGCTTAAAAAACTGCTCGGGATCGCCCGGCGGAAGACCAGGCCCATTGTCTTCCACGAAGCAATACATCGAGCGACCGACGGCCTTTGCCCCAATCAGTATCTTGGCATCCGGCGGCGTGTATTTCAGGGCGTTGTCCAAGAGATTGATCAGCACGCGCTCAAACAGAGAGGCGTCAACCTCAAGCAGGGGCAGATCGCTGGGAAGCTCAGTTCTCACTTCACGCTTAGAGAGTGCCGGACCTAATCGGTAAAGGGCACTCCCGACGATCTCGTCAAGAGGATGCCACTGCTTGTCCAGCCGAACGCCGGCGCTTTGCATTCGGGCGAGGTCGAGCAGATTTGTGACCAGCTGTTGCAATTCCTCAGCCTGGTGCCGGATGGCTGAAGCCACCTCGGTCTGCTCGTTTCGCGGAAGATCCGTCGCCTGTTCCAGAGTTTCGGCGAGGCCACGGATTGCCGTTAGAGGAGTACGCAAATCGTGCGACACCGCCGATAGCAGCGAGTTGCGCATCCGTTCACCCTCCATGCGAACGAGGGTTTCCTGAGCGACTTGTGCGAAGTGGATCCGCTCCAACGCCAGTGCGATCGAAGAGCAGCACGCTTCAAGCAGGCGCTTGTCGTCGGGGCTATCCAGAGACGTCCGGTTCTGTGGCTGAATCGCCAGGACGCCGCGACAGCGAATCGGCGCTTTCAAGGGTAGATAAAGCGCCTCGGCCGCACTGAGGATGCTGGTTCCGAGGCCGGCCCGCTGGCCGTGATCATACGCCCACTGGGCCACGGACAGATCCGCAAACTCTCCCTCTTTGGACGGGAGCAAACGGTCAGTCGAGTCGGGCAGAATCAATGCGACTTTCGCCTCGAACAGGGGAGCGATCGTTTCCCTACAAATCGCAACGATCTGCTCGGACTTGTCAGCGCCCGAGAGGTCGCGCGCAACACGCGCTACCGTAGCTTCCCGCCGCTCCCCTGCTAGCGCAATCCTGGCGTCCGCACGCAACCTGCTTCCGACCGCACTCGTCACCCAGGCCACGACAAGGGTCAGGGCGAAGCTGAAAAGGTACTGCGTGTCGCTCATCGCGAAGGACAGCAAGGGTGGAATGAAGAAGAAATCGAAACTCGCGACACTCAGTAGAGCTGCCCAGATCGCAGCAACTCGGCCAAGCCGCAGAGAAATCACCACGACGTTAAGCAGGAAAAGCGCCACCAAGTTGGGCGGGTCGAAATAGCGAACCAGCCAAAGCGCGACCAGTGTGGTTAGAGCGCAAGCACCAGTGGCCAGCGCCAGCGACCCCCAATGGAAATCCGGCCGAGCTGCTCTGCCAAGATACCTCTTTTTTCGGGGCGGCGGCTTCACAGCAACAAGAAGAATCCCCAGTTCAGGGTTCGCGCGCGCGATTCGCTCGTAGAGCTTGCGACGCCAGGGAGGATTCCACGGCCGGGTTCCGCGCCCAAGGACCAGTTTGGTCACGTTCCGTGTACGGGCGCATTCCAGAAGCGCCTCCGCCACATCGTCGCCGGGGAGGTTTATAAATTCAGCTTTCCGCTCCTCCGCCTGCTGAGCGAGAAAGCGAACACACTCCCGGCTCGCATCGTCACTATCGCTCGGCTCCTGGACGTGAATGACGAGGCACTCCGCCTGCAAACGTTGTGCCAGCCGGATGCCCTCGGCGATCAGCCGCTCCTGTGTTTTCGCAGCGCTGACGCACATCATGAGGCGCTCTCGCGTCGGCCAGACCGTCTCGATGGATTTGGAAACGCGATAGCTCGTGACGTCGGCGTCCACGCGATCGGCGGCACGGCGCAGAGCGATCTCGCGCAACGAAATGAGGTTCCCTTTCCGGAAGAAGTTTTGGCGAGCGTGCTCGATAGCAACTGGGACATAGACCTTTCCGGCATCCAAACGCGCCAACAAATCATCGGGAGGCAGGTCGACGAGCACAACTTCTACTGCGTCGTCGAACACCCTGTCGGGCACTGTTTCACGGACATGAGTCCCGATGATGCCGGATGCAATGTCGGCGACGCTTTCAAGATGCTGTACGTTGAGCGTCGTGTAGACGTCGATGCCCGCTGCCAGGAGCTCCTCGACGTCGCCCCAGCGTTTGGCATGGCGGCTTCCTACCGGATTGGCGTGGGGCAGTTCATCGACTAAGACGAGATTGGCGCCAGAGGACAGCGCCGCGTCCAGATCGAAATCTTGAATGACGCGCCCTTGAGAAGCGATCGAGCGAAGCGGAAGCTGAGGAAGTCCTTCAAGAAGGCGTTTAGTCTCCTCCCGGTCGTGCGTCTCGACAACTCCGACCGTGACGTTAACGCCTTGCTCAAATTGTTGTCGGCCCGCCTGGAGCATCGCATAAGTTTTCCCGACCCCGGCGCAGGCGCCGAAAAAAATCTTAAGACGGCCGCGACCTTCCTGCTTCAGCTCCTTCGACACGACTTTGAGCAGCTGATCGGGGTCGGGCCGTTTCTCTTTCATGGCTTTCAAGGGACTCCTCGCTAGACTGCCGAAGCGCGATCAAGTGCTGACATCGCCGGCCCCTGTCTCTCTCGCCGCTCCGGCAAACTCTCTTACAAAAATGCCGACAACACCAGGTCGATCAGTTTGATACCGATAAACGGTGCGATCACTCCGCCAACTCCATATATCATTAGGTTTCGCGACAGGAGACGGTGCGCCGCTTCTGCTCGATACTTTACCCCCTTCAGGGCCAAGGGAATCAGGGCTACTATAATCAGGGCGTTAAAGATGACAGCCGAGAGTATCGCAGACGTCGGGCTATGGAGGCGCATGATGTTCAAGGCGCCCAACGCGGGATAAGTCACAACGAACGCGGCCGGTATGATCGCAAAGTATTTGGCGATGTCGTTCGCCACACTGAAAGTCGTCAAGGCGCCGCGTGTCATGATCATCTGCTTTCCGACTTCGACTACGCGAAGCAGCTTGGTGGGGTTGCTCTCCAGATCCACCATGTTGCCAGCCTCCTTCGCGGCCTGTGTGCCGCTGTTCATGGTCACGGCAACATCGGCTTGGGCCAGGGCAGGCGCGTCGTTAGTGCCGTCGCCGGTCATGGCGACAAGCCGGCCCTCGCGTTGGTAGTCCTGGATCAGCTTGAGCTTATCCTCGGGCGTCGCCTCCGCGAGGTAATCGTCAACACCCGCTTCCGCAGCAACTGCCGCCGCTGTCAGGCGGTTGTCACCGCTGATCATTACCGTCTTGATACCCATCTTTCGCAATTCCGCGAATCGTTCGCTGATCCCGCCTTTGACGATGTCTTTGAGTTCGATCGTGCCAAGCACAGACTTGTCGTCGGACACCACAAGCGGAGTACTGCCCCGGCGCGCGATCTCTTCCACTGCCACCTGGACCTCTGCGGGGAACACACCGCCAAGAGTTTGCACGTGCGTCCTAATGGCGCCCGCTGCGCCTTTTCGAAGTTCCCGCGAGCCGATATTGATCCCGCTCATCCGGGTCCGCGCACTGAAAGGGATGGACTCCGCGCCCTGCAGATCACGGCCGCGAAGGTTGAACCGTTGCTTGGCAAGAACAACGATCGACCGCCCTTCGGGCGTCTCGTCGGCCAGAGATGCTAACTGGGCCGCATCAGCAAGCTCAATTTCCTCCACGCCGGGCGCCCCAACAAAAGTCGTCGCCTCGCGATTGCCGAGGGTGATAGTGCCTGTCTTATCCAGAAGCAGCACATCCACGTCGCCGGCCGCCTCAATCGCACGGCCGGACATGGCGAGCACGTTTGCCCGCATCATTCGGCTCATACCGGCAATGCCGATTGCCGAAAGAAGCGCGCCAATCGTTGTGGGGATCAGGCAAACGAGAAGCGCGATGAGGACAGTCACGCTCACGATCGCACCCGTGCCGTTCATCAAACCGATGCTGAAGATCGAATACGGAAGCAAGGTAACACAAACCAGCAGAAAAATCAGCGTCAACGCAACGAGCAGGATGGTGAGCGCGATCTCGTTGGGGGTCTTACGGCGCTTAGCCCCTTCGACCATCGCGATCATACGGTCGAGGAACGCCTCTCCAGGGTTGGCCGTCACGCGAACAATGATCCGATCCGACAGAACTTTGGTGCCGCCGGTTACTGACGAGAAGTCTCCACCGGCCTCTCGGATGACAGGCGCAGATTCGCCGGTGATCGCGGACTCATCGACTGAGGCAACCCCCCCAATAATCTCACCGTCTGCGGGGATGATATCTCCCGCCTCGACGAGCACGAACATTCCGGCGCGAAGTTCATCGCTCGCACAGGAACGCGACGCCGCATCGCGGTTTGCCTCGCTGAGAACCTTGGCAAAGACACGGCGACGCGCCGCACGCAGGGCGTCAGCCTGGGCCTTGCCTCGACCTTCGGCCAGAGCCTCGGCAGCATTCGCAAAAATAACCGTGAACCACAACCACACGGTGATCGCGAAGATGAACCCGGCTGGCGCGTCGGGCCGTCCGCCGCGGAGCGCGTCGAGCCACAGTATGGTTGTGATGATGCTGCCGATATAAACGACAAACATCACCGGATTCTTCCATTGGACTTGAGGAGCTAGTTTCCGCAGCACTTCGCCGGCAACCCATTTCCAGGACACCGACGCAGCAGTAGGATTTACAGCCGGTGCGTCAACGACATTCCGAAGGGCATTTTCAGTCTGAAGCATGTTCAATCTCCTCTTATTTACCCGAGGTATGGAGCGCAAGGTTGTCGAGCGCGAGGTTCACTTCCAAAACATTAAGTCGAGGGTAGCCAAGCATCCCGAATTGAGGTCCATGCGTGTGCGTGTCGAGCAAAGTAAGCACCTGTTGTTCAGGAATCCCTCGAGCGACCGCAACACGCTTCGCCTGAATCCGCGCATTGGCGACAGAAAGGTCCGGGTCCAGGCCCGAGCCCGACGCAGTCACAGCGTCCACGGGGACGGGATCGGTCGGCCCGAGGCCGTTCTCCTTCCTATAAGCCTCAACACGGCCGGTGACGGCATCGACCAGCTTTTTGCTCGTCGACCCAAGATTGCTCCCAGAGGTATTCGCTGCGTTGTAGGGTTGGTCGACCGTCTTGCTCGAATCGTTGGGATCCGTACCGGTCGTGACGCTTGGCCGAGGATGGAAGTATTTGGGCTCGGTGAACCACTGCCCGATGATCGCGGACCCCACATCGGCCCCATGCTCTGTGATGATGCTGCCCTGGGCCTGACGGTGAAACAGCATTTGAGAGACGCCCGTTGTGACCAAGGGATATACAAGCCCTGTGACCACCATAAAAAAACCCGCGGAGATCAGCACCGGACGTACCAGTCCGGCCGTTACAGGAGCTTCTTGACGTACGCTTTGCATTTGTTGACGCATTGGATTTTCCTCAGAACGTTTGGTGGGCTCCCATCAGGAGTTGCTCCGCAATCGGCCCCAGCGCTAGGGAGGGCAGGAACGTAAGGCCGCCGACGGCTATTACGACGAAGACCAGGAGACCCGTGAACAGAGCACTCGACGTCGACAGGGTTCCAGGGCCTTCGGGAATGGTCTTTTTCGCCGCCAGCGCGCCCGCGACCGCGAGCATCGGCATCAGTGTCAGGTATCGGCCGATCAGCATGGCGAAGCCGATGGTCGTATTGAAGAATGGCGTGTTGGCGTTCAGGCCCGCGAAGGCGGAGCCATTGTTGGCGGTACCCGACACATAGGTGTAAAGCACCTCGCTGAACCCATGCGGGCCCAAATTGTTCAACGACTGGAGAGTGCCGGGAAAGATCGCCGCGAGAGCCGTGAAGCCAAGAATGCTGAAGGGGTGAGCCAACACGGCGATCATCACGAGCTTCATCTCTCGGGCTTCGATTTTCTTGCCGAGAAACTCGGGGGTTCGCCCGATCATCATTCCAACGAGAAAAACCGTAAGGATTGCGAACGTAATCAGGTTGATCAGGCCGACGCCGATGCCACCGAACACATTATTGAGCATCATTTCCGCGATTGGGACCAGCCCACCGATAGGCGTCAGCGAATCGTGCATTGCGTTGACCGAGCCGGTGGTTCCGGCCGTTGTCACAGCGACGAACAAACTCGTTTGTCCGGCTCCGAAGCGCAGTTCCTTTCCTTCGAGATTGCCCCCGAACTGCGTAGCGGTATAGCGCTGATCGGCACCAACAGCGGTTAGCAGCGGATTGCCGGCAGACTCAAATCCATACACAATCACTAGGAAGCCAATGAGCATCACGAGGTATGCGGCAAAGAAGGCCCATCCTTGGCGGCGCCGCATGAGCACGGTTCCAAACACATAGGTAAGCGAGCCCGGGATGAGCAACATGCTCAGCATGTGGATAAGATTCGTGAGGGGGGTCGGGTTTTCGTACGGGTGCGCCGCGTTAACGCCGAAGAAACCGCCACCGTTTGTTCCGAGGTGCTTGATCGATTCGAGACTGGCGACCGGCCCCATGACAAGCTGTTGCTTGGCTCCCTCGAGTGTAGTCACGGTCGCAGCGCTATCGAGCGTCTGCGGTATCCCTTGCCATACGTAGATCAAAGCGACCAAAAAGCTGAGCGGGACCAGCACACGGTAGGTACAGCGCGTGAAGTCAACCCAGTAATTGCCGATATCACTCGCGTTCTTCCGGCTCAGACCACGTATGAAGCCGCCGACTGCTGCAAGGCCTGTTGCGGAACTCACCATCATCAGGAAAGTGATGGCGGCCATTTGCGAGAAATTCGAGAGACTTGTCTCGCCGGAATAGGATTGCCAATTGGTATTGGTTACGAACGAAGCGGCGGTGTTGAAAGCCAGGTCGGGTGTCTGCGCGCTTCTGCCTAGCGGGTCGAACGACAGCAGGTTCTGTATCCGCAGAAATAGGTAACCCAAGCCCATCATGGCAGCATTGGATAGAAGCAGGGCCATGCCATAGCGCTTCCACGACATCCTCTCCTCGGGATCAATGCCGAGGACCTTGTAAGTCAGGCGTTCCAGCCTGGCGTGCGAGGGACTCGAGAATGTTCGGGCGAGCCACATGCCCATGGGCACGACGAGCGCTATCAGGATCAGCACAAATAGCGTGAACTGCATCAGATCATTGATCATGTCGAGACCTCTCAGATTTTGTCCAAAGCGATAATGAAGCCGGCAGTGAACGCATAGAACGCGATCCATGCCAGAATGAAGATGACATCACTCATATTCACCCCCGTTTGTTTGTGGTTGTTTGTCTGATCGCGTCAGAACTTCTCTGGCTTGATCAAGGCGTAGACGAGATAGACGAAGAGCCCGAGCGTGAGCAGTGCAATTAACCATGTCATAAGAATTTGCCATTGGGGTAAGATAACGACCGTCGCATTAAGGCGGCGCTAAATTGCCGAGGGCGGCGTAAAAACGGCATAAAGGCGCCCGGCTCCAGGAGTGGCTTCGCCTGATCCCCTTTCCTAACTTTCGCAGCGTCAGTGCCGCGATCAGATTTCTTGTCGCGAAGGGTCCGGTATCCGGAATTTTTCACGACGCCGTATTACTTTTCCCGAAGGGCTACACTGACGGACTTGATCCGCGACTACGAGACAACTTAAAAGAACCAACCTGATCGCCGGGATGCGATTCCCTTTTGCACAGGCAAGTCTTTTGAACGTGAACGGAGTCTCAATTCGCGTTCATTCGTGTCCGTTCGTGGTTGCAACTTTGGCTTCGCTTGAGTTTGCGTGTCGCTACGATACGTTAACGGTTCCTGCTTGGCGCGTTCGTCTAGTCGGTTAGGACACGGCCCTCTCAAGGCCGGTGCACGGGTTCGAGTCCCGTACGCGCTGCCAGGCCGCGATTTTTACCCGAATAGACGCGATCGTAAATCCCAAGGTCGAGGACCACTTCCAGACCGGAAAGCGATCATTGATCCACCTTCTGGTTCAAGTCGTCTAAGAATGACGCGACGTTCAATGGGCAAATCTCCGTGCCCTAAGCTCGAGTTTGCCGGAACGGGTTCGAGAGATGGACATTGATTCCAATCGATCTTGTAAAACGATAGCCGTTCTCGCAAATTGAATGAAGATGCAATTCTGCATTGTTGGGGCTACGCGCGGTACAGGCCTACTGATTGCTCAGCGATTGTTGCAAGCAGGGTCAAGTGTCCGGGTCCTCGCGCGCAATCCCGAAAGAGCCGGGCGGCTCCTCCTGGGGAAGCGAGCGGATATACGCCATGGTGACGTGACTGACCCCCGGTCGGTTCGTGACGCCATAGCCGAAGACTTCAGTGCGATATTTTTCACTGTTGCTGCTACCGGTGGAATTGACGGTCGCGGCCTGTTCGCATCAGAGACCATGATTCGCAACGTAACCTACCAAGGGCTGCTGAACGTGGTCGATTCAGCACGTGCAATCGGTTTTAAAGGACGCATCATTCTCCCGTCGGTTGTGGGGGCAGATCGGTCATCGGTCATGATTCGCATTCTCGATAGGAGCAAATGCGGTCTCCAGCGGAATTTGATTGAAAGAGAAATCTATCTGCGAGCAAGTGGGCTAGATTATACTATTGTGCGCGCGCCGATCCTCACAAACGCACCCGCTGGCGGCGCTAATATCCGCATTACAAGAGCAATTAATAAATTAACATTTGGACCAAAGATATCGCGTGGCGATCTTGCTCGTGTAATGATCCTGGCGTCTCAACAGACCGTGGCCTCACGTAAAACTTTTGACCTGTTTGGTACAAACGGCGTCACACCTTCCGACCAGCAAATTCTTGAGCAGCTCGAACGGACACCGGCAGATACTGAGCTAGGATAAATCGGCGAAATTTACAGGCGATCTATTAATCTTCGCTCACTCTGTGCTTGCCGCGAATCTGAGGGTCCGTTGGAACGAGTCGCGTCGAAAAACGGCGTGTTGCCGTCCGCTGAGATGTGGCTGGCGGAAAAGTGACCTGTACCAATCCCGAGCCAATCGTGCCAGACCACCTCAGGTCCGATCATCCACAAAAAGCTAATCACCACGAAAAGGACGAGGCTGAGAATGATCGCCGCTGAAATGCTTCCGCGAACCACGGCACAATTGCAGAGAAAGACTGCGACCAATCGATTTAAACGAATCACGTAGCAGTCTGATCAGCAACAATCTTGTATTTATCGCCAGCGGCCTTAAAAGTGTCGCGAACGCCTTTGGCACGATCAATTGCTGGGCTGCTTCCAGGCTCACCGGTCAGGAAAATAATCTTCGCTCCCTCCGGAAAGTGAGCGATCACATAGTTGGCCAACTTGGCTCCTCCGGCAACATTGTCGACGCCAAACTGTGGGACCGGCTTCTCTGTCCCGCTAACATAACGATCAACAGTCACGATCGGAATATTGGCTGCGATCACGTCGTTTACTGCGGGTACCAGTGCGTTCACATCGGTTAGCGGCGAGAAGGACACCGTCTACGCCTTGGTTGACGGCATTTCGCAAATCGCTCGATTGCTTTGGAGAATTTGACTGTCCATCCTGCGGAAGTATATCAATGTCTAACTTTGTGCCCACATCGCGAGCGACGCGCACCGTAAATGCCGCCCAGGGGAATGCCATGTTTGGCACACTGAAGACAATTTTCAATTTCTTCGCTTGGGCAGTTACTGATCATTTAATCCCTTTCCATTGAGAATTTGCTGCATACATTTTTCAGCCCTGGACTCCCGAGTTTTGGATTGTTTGGGTGCAGAAAAATAAAGATTGTATGCTCTTTGCCGGCCCGGCGTTAATGCAGCAAAAGCAGTTTTCAAGGCAGGGTTTTCATCTAGTTTATTTTGAAATTCCTCAGGAAATATGAGTTCTGTATTCGTTTTAAAATTCACTTTCAAACCGGCTTTTTCCACTTCAATGGCTTCATAAATATAGGCTTTCAAGATGGGTTCCATCTCAACTATTTCTCGAACATTGGTGAACCGAATCTGGCGC
>Ga0209526_10003390_pt1 | contig 10873 bp, 6 predicted proteins | sample JacPinW_OM2H0_M1_FD_188566 | JGI IMG/M metagenome (GOLD analysis project Ga0209526, IMG submission 188566) | Forest soil microbial communities from Algoma, Ontario, Canada - Jack Pine, Ontario site 1_JW_OM2H0_M1 (SPAdes) (version 2) | ecosystem: Environmental > Terrestrial > Soil > Boreal...
GCAGTAGATGAGAAACAAAACGAGGCCCTTCCCTTCTCGCTCATTGCTTTCCCGAAGGTTTATTTCCAGGGCTCGGAGTGCCTTGCGATCATGACCTAACGAGCGTCTTTTCGATGTTCACACTGTAATCTGTTGTCAGCATCAAGATCGGCAATTCAAGCTTGTTTGCTTTTAGCTTCTCAGCCAACTCTAATCCGCTCATGTCTGGCAATAAGAAGTCCAGGACCACGAGGTTAGGTGATAGCGACTTTGCCCTATCTAAGGCTTCGACACCATTTCGGGCCTCCTCGCAAGCGTCGAAGCCACTGCCATGATCGAAAAGCGCACGGAGTTGTTTCCGGAATGCTGTGTCATCACTGATGATAAGCACTGTGCGCAATTCTTTGAACCTCAGTAGAGCTTGGTCACCCTGCTTTTTGCGGCGCGAACGGATAACTTCCTCTACTAGATGGCATCCCGATAGCTCTGCAGACGTACCACTTGCATAGGCTCTGCGACAGGCAGAAATTGAGATACGCTTCATGGAGGCCGACATCGGAAAGTGGATTGGAAGGGAAGGTCACGAAGACATATTGGATTCCTTGCTCGTTGAATCCAGTCTTGGCGAGGGGACTTCAAAGAATGCCAATGTAATGGGCCCATGTTCTTCGGCAAATAAGTTATGCAATCGCGATTGGGTGCCTTACGTTTGGGGAAGTAGACTCCAAAAACATCTCGCCTTCCTATCCGTTCTTGCGATTTTGGATCAGACCTTTCGAATATTTCTAGAAGATGTGGCATAGCCCGGTACAAACGCGCGGATGAACAGATTCAGCGGTGCCTTCCATGCTCGGACAACTAAAAGACGAAGCAATTATTTGACGGCGCTTGGCAGAACCGAGTCATCTAACTGCGTTCCGCCGCGCCATCTCTGTGCCATCGGCAGCACCAATTCCAGGTCGCTTTTCTCCATGCGGCTGAACAGGCGACAGAACTTGGCAACCAGGCGTGCGTTGCTCACAATCTATTACCAAACGTAGGGAATGAACCGGTAGGTTACTTCAACGGTACCAGGGGAGCTTCGCACGGAGCATTGGGCTTTGCGAGTTCGCTTCGGTTGCGGCCTGACGCCTTCGCCCGATAGAGGGCAGCATCCACTTCGGAAAGGATTTCTGCTGGGCTGTGCTGATTCCAATCTCTGCTGGAAAGGACTCCCATACTCATCGTGACAGAAAGAGGGCCGCGCGCGGTCTGAATCGGAAACCCCGCGACCGCCTTCCGAATCTCCTCAGCCCGCACCAATGCCTGGCTGGTGTCGCAGTTATTCAAGACCAGGAGGAACTCTTCTCCGCCGTAGCGACCCACGAAATCATATGAGCGCACCGATCCCAGAAGCCGTCGCGCCGCCTCCCGTAGCACTTCATCACCCACCAAGTGACCATAGGTATCATTGACACTTTTGAAGTGATCCAAATCGCCCAGAATCACGATCGTGCAGCCCTTCTCACGGAGCGTCCGCACCAATTCGCGTTCCAGCAATTCCACAATAGCACCACGGTTGAGGAGGAACGTCAGGTGGTCGTGAGTTGCTTTGAAGCGCATAGTCTCGTGCGCCTCCACCAGCCGATCCTCCAACTGAAGGATACGTTGTCCAGTCCGCAGCCTCGCTTTCAGCTCATCAGGATCCCAGGGTTTAATCAGGTAATCGTCGGCGCCGGATTCAAGCCCCTCCACGATGTTTTCCTTAGCATCCATGGCTGTAAGCAAGAGCATGTATGTGTACGGCTCAGGCCGGTCACGCCGTATGGCTCTACACACATCGACGCCATTCTTTCCGGGCATCACCCAATCAAGAAGACCAACGCGGGGAGCGTCCGGAGCCTTCAATAATTCGACGGCGGCATTCCCGTCTTCCGCTGAGACGACCTCATGACCCCACATTGCGAGAAGCGCTTGAAGTTTACGGCGAGAGATGAGTTCGTCGTCGGCTACTAGGATTTTCATTTCGCAGACCCCTGACACAGAATTGCAAGCCCCGTGAGCAAACGTTTGACGACTACTTCGAGTGTGGCTAGTCCGGCTTTCGCTGATTCCACATCTCCTCTTTTCGCATCGTTTTCAAGCTGCGAGGCAGCACTCACTGTTCCGTGCGCCAAGAAATTGCCCGCAGCACCTTTCAGAGAATGCGCAGATCGCCTTAGCTCTTGCATGTCACCCTGCTGGAGCGCCTTCCGCATCGCTTCGATCAGCTGAGGCGCTTCTCCCAAGAACAACTGCACTAATTCGGTCAATAGTTCTGAATTGCCTTCTAGTCGTTCCAAGATCGACCCTCGGTCAAGATTCTCGTCATACTCATAAGGGCTTCTCTCCATCATCTTCTCTCTTCCTTTCTGAACTTGGCGCCGTGGCATTCGTGGCAATGACTCGACCCATGAGAACCAGCGCCGGACAAGATGCGCAAACCACAGTGAAGAAAGGCAGAGCTTCAACTCGATAGTTGTAGGAACCAGTTATAGTCAGATCATGCGACATTACTAGACTTTATTTTCTCTGTTCTATAGTTTCATGGACTTGAACGGTTCCTATCCGTCTCCTTAAGTACGTCTCCAATAGCTCGTCCAGTTCCTGGGGGACGATCGGCTTGGACAAATACCCATCCATCCCCGCCGCCAGACATCGTTCGCGATCACCTTTCATGGCATTTGCTGTCAAAGCAATGATCGGCATATGCGTGCCGTCGCGCTTCTCCCTCTGTCGTATCACCGCAGTAGCCTCAAACCCGTCCATTTCGGGCATTTGTATGTCCATCAACACCAGGTCGAAATTTCGATTCGCGAGCGCTTCCACGGCTTCGAGGCCGTTTGCCGTCACGGTGACGCGATGCCCCCGCTTCTCAAGCATCCGTGCCGCTAGGCGTTGATTAACTGCATTGTCTTCCGCAACCAGCACTCGCAAAACTGCCATTGGATGAAGCGCATCTCCGAGCGAGTAGCGAGTGATTAGAGGAATGACGCCCTTCTGCTCACTGGCTCCGAGCACTCGGGCAATTGCCTCACGCAGTTCGGACTGGCGGATGGGCTTCAACAGATATGCTGCTACTCCCAGTTCCTGGCAGCGCAACGCATCCCCTCGGTGGCCCGCTGAAGTGAGCATCATGATGATGGCGGTTGATAGTTGGGGGTTTTGACGTATTCGTTCGATGAGCCCAAAGCCGTCCATCTTTGGCATATGCATGTCGGTCAGCACCAGCCTGTATGGCTCTCCAGCTTCCAACGCCGAGGACAGGGCTATTAACGCATCCTCTCCTGCCGCCACCGATGTCGAGTTCATCTCCCACCGTTTCAACATACCTTCCAGAATCCGGCGGTTCGTGCGGTTGTCGTCTGCCACCAAGACTTTGGCGCCGCGCAAGATTTCAGCAGGGGCGATCGCTCCCACTTCGATTGCTTTCTCTGAAGTTCCCAGCCGCGTTGTGAAGTGGAACTCGGATCCTCGCCCCACTTCGCTTTCGACCCATATTTTTCCACCCATCATCTCCACCAAACGTGCCGAGATGGACAGTCCCAGACCAGTTCCCCCGTATTTTCTCGTCGTTGAAGAATCCGCTTGGGAAAACGGCTCGAAGATCAACTTTACTTTCTCGGGAGGAATCCCGACACCTGTGTCCGACACCGTAAAATGCATGATACGATCGCGGCCTTCTACTGCGTCGACTTGAACCTTCAAGGCGACTTCCCCCTCATCAGTGAACTTGATGGCGTTGCCGACAAGATTCACGACAATCTGCCGCAGGCGGTTGGAATCCCCCCGGGCCATTTCTGGTACCTCGGGGGCCACCTCGCACAATAGCTCCAGTCCCTTTTCGTCACCCCGAAAAGCGAGTGTCTTCAGCGTTGCTTCCAAATGGTCGCGCACGTTGAAATCGATCATTTCCAAGTCGATCTTTCCGGCTTCGATCTTGGAAAAATCTAGAATGTCATTAATCACCGTCAGGAGGGCATCCGCTGACAACTTCACGGTATCGAGGTACTCCCGCTGCTCCGAGGTGAGGTCAGTCCCTAGCGCCAGGTCGGTCATTCCCACCACACCGTTGAGCGGGGTCCGAATCTCGTGGCTCATGTTCGCCAGGAATTCACTCTTTGTCCGATTGGCGGTCTCGGCCATTTCCTTGGCGTCTTGAACCGCAGCTTCGGCCTCCTTCCGCTCCGTGATATCGATGCCAATTGTTCCGACCAGTGGCTCTCCATCCGGTCCATCGAGGGGGAACCTCAGATTCAGCCAATGGTGAGGGACCCCATCCGGAGTAGGGATAACCTCCTCAAACCGTAGCACGCGTCTTGTGGAAAGGACCTCCTGGTCATTGCGGCGGATCCTCTTAGCGATTTCTTCGGGTAACCACGTAGCTAGAACCTGTCCTCGCAAGTCCTCGAACTTGATGTTGTATGTTCTGGACATAGGTTCATTCATGTAGAGGATGTGTCCCTCACTATCCTTGATCAACGCAATCGCCGGAATGTTATTCATGAAGGCTTGGTAGCGCTTTTCCATATCTTGCTTCTGTTTTTGGGAGGTCCGCAACGACCCTAGCATTCGGTTGATGGCTTCGCCTAGATTGGCAATCTCGTCGCGGCCTTCAGAATGGACTCGGGCTGATGCATCGCCGCTGTTCGCAATTCTTCTCACACTATCATTCAGCGAACTGAGCCTCGAAACAACGGACTTCTCCAGCAGAAGTTGAACGACGCCCCCAAATACGATCCCCGCGATGAACAGTGCTACCACGAAGTACAGTTGGCTTAGACGCCCCTGCTGATAGATGACCCGGGGCATTTCTGCCCTAAGAATTAAAGCAGGCTTACCGTAAATATCATTGAGCAACGTGTAGCCGCCCAGCAGCTTTGCGTTCATGGGGCGGACGTAGGTCGCTCCCGCTCCGGACAAGTGCGAGCGAGCTTCTTCAAAATCGCTCGGAAGCTGTCCCCCATCGACCCGGTGGATCGAAAGAGAGAAATTGGTCGTCTTTTCCAGTGCACGAAGGTCCCCGCCCGATTCGAGGTAGCGCGCCGTCAGCCAAGAGCCGCGGATAGGACCTTCCCCGTTCGTCTTTACAATCGGGCGCGAGACAACGAGTAAAGGCCCTTCGGGAAGGAGCAACACTCCGCTGACTTTGTTGGCTGTCGTAGAGTACTTGAAAAGAGGATCCGCCAGGGAGAGGTGAGCCTTAAGGGTTTCTGGAATTTCAGCGACGGTATTCGTGGCTATGTTACGGGTTCTCGAAGCTACGATGCGTCCAGAGGCGTCTATTAAGACCACAAAATTGAATCGGCGCGTTGCTGGTGTACCTGAAGAATCTTTCCCGAACAGCGTTTGGATAAATTCGTTGGTAGGACTCGCCATGAAATTATATGTTTCATCCGTCGCTGCGCGATCATAGGTGAATCGGTCTACTGCACCGAAGTCCTGGTCGAGGGCATTCAGAACCCGTTGTACGTTCTCGCGCGCACTTGCTTGCTCTAGTTTCACAAAGCCGCCCAGAAGGAAAGACCGGGAGGCTCCGTACAGAACGATCACCAACCCCACACACGTGATAGCTATGATTAGCAGGGTCTTTCGGCGAACGGTCATTGGGCGAGCCTCCTTCAGTCCTTGCGAGGAAGTCTTAGTTTTTTTACCAAGTTTAGATAGCTAAAACCCACCCCAATCCAGTGCCCGACTTACAGCGGACGGGCGATGTGGAGGCCTCAACTAGGTGTGTTGGTCACTATAGCTTACGGCCATTTGGTGACCAGGGACTGTGCGAAATATTATTAGAATCAATTATGTGTCGTACTAAGTAAGGTCCAGATGTTCCGCGCTAAGATGTTGACGTAATAGGCCGAACCGATGTCAATCTCGGGTCTTGTTCAGCACAGAAATCTGTTTCGGTCTACGCTTGGTCAGAATAACTAAACGTGTCAATCTTAAATGTGAATCGGTTTGTGGGACCCGCCGCATCCCTGAGACCTTCTGAAGCGCGCGAGCCAATTCGCTGAACAATAGAAACGCCAACCCCAGGTAAACTAGCCCCGCAATATCCTCGTTGCTGTGGCCCTCGAATGCCTCGTGTAAATGTATACGTCCGGAAAACCGGCTCGTTTACAAAGAAGGGGCTATTACTTCGCGCCAAGATGCCGTATTTCCTCAGAGAAACACCCCAACCGCAGTAAGCTCAATATGGCGCGCATATCTAAATACTCTGCCCAGATTTTTTAGAGGGTCCCACGTTTCATAACCTCACGCACCGAAATGCAGACCTAACGACGGCAACGTCCAGACCCCGAGTTGGTGTCCCACTGCCCATAACAGTGATGCTGTCCAGACTCGCTTTCATGACGCTGTTTGAGCTCGTGGAAGCTCTGCTGTTTCCGTCCATCGCGCTGTGGCAATCTCATCTCGTCACAATTGTCGTGAGCGGCGCCATAGCGACCGTGTCTAGTCTCTTTGTTCTTCACAAGGCTCGCTTGGTCGAGGAATCCCTTCGAGCGATTCCTAGAAGTGTCGACACGCCGATTTCTTGGCGACCCGCCAGTTTTCCTTCCGTATCTTCGAATAAAACTAAGCGACCAATCCCAACAATGACGGTATCTTCCATCATGATATTGCCTTTTTGGGCGCGAATCGCAGCCACGATCTCCGGCATTGAAGGAACGAAGATTGTGCACTCATAGCCCGTCACATCCGACGTCCTTCATAATCTTGGCGCCTAACGATTGCGCTTCTGAGTCGCAGCATAACTGTCCTCCACTGCAACGATGCGAGCCATCCCGAGAAACCGTCCGGCACCTGCTTCCGAAGTGTTGTTGGCCAGAAATGTCCTTACTGGGGCCGCAATCGACCGGATCGGGAGAGGTTGCCAATTTCCAGGTTTCACTATTGGACCCCATAAACCCTGAGTTCGGCTATCTTTTGCCCATGACGGGGGGCAGCGACGAAATAGCGTTTAAGCTGAGGCACCAAGATAGCCGTCTTTGCGCGAAAGCCCGTCGGAACTCTGCCTAGTTCTTCATAATGATCGGCATCGTGCTCTACGTACACCACCACGAACTCGTCGCAGGCAACGTAGATACGCATACTCTCAGGATCGAAAAGCATGTCGTCCGTAAGTTCAGCGGCGGGCAAGGTAGCAATGATTTTACCGGAGTCCGAGTCAAGGACCATGAGTCTCGCGGGCTTACGACCGACAACGAAAAGTCGGCGATGGACCTCGTCTACGGCCATAGGTGTGTTTCCGTGGACTTCGCCCAAAGGCCAGGTAGAAGTCACCGCCCTTTTCTTCGTGTCGATCACTGCGACGAGACTTCGGTCTCTGACGTTGGCAAATAGCGTTGCGCCGTTTTTGTCGAGGGCCATGGATTCGATATTCGTTGAATTCACCCTTATGTCGCCCACACGCTTGCGAGTGCTAGTGTCGACAATACTGATCAATGAAAAGTCCATCTTTGCGTCTTCGCCGCCGGTAGCGATGTAGAGGAGGTGATTGGCGGGATCGTAGACCGCTGAGTCCGCACCAATAGCTAGCTTTACGGTCTCGACTGCCGCATAGGTGTTTACATCAAAAATTTTGATTATCCCGTCACCTCCGTCGACAACCCAAAGTTGCTTGGTTGCGGGAAGATAGAGCAACGAATGGGGGGTATCTACATCCCGAATGGTATGAATCAGCGTGTTGGCGCGAATGTCAAACACCTCCACAGCATTGTTCTCTTCTGCCGTTAGAAATAACCTGTTGCCCGAGAGATCGACGTCGAAATGGTCGAAATCCCCACCTTTTAGCTCGGGCATCGGGATGGTTTGCAACAGTCGCAGCGGCGGTTTAGTTTGAGCTGAAGCTGCCACCGCAAAAAAGATAATGTTTGCTGCCATTAAAAACGAGAGGAATCTCTTCATTTTTTCTTCTCCATTGGTTACAACGGTTTCTTCTATCAGGAGGGCCGGAATCTCGGATTTCATACTAGTCTACGCCAATTGCTGTTCTACAAGTGTCGAGGATGAATGTCTGTACGCTTATCGATACCCTTGCTCAACGATGAGTTGATCTGGATTCGACGTCTCGAAGAGTTGCGACGCAAGAAACTATTCACAATTTGGCAGTTCGAATTCCGCTACTTCCAATACACTGTTAGGTACGCGGCAGAAAATGATCGTGAGTACGGCCCGGCGCTTTGTTGGTTCCTTAACCTCCCCGCGCCAGGACACAACAACTTCGTCGGAAATCGCCGTCAACGTCAATGCGGTGCACCGGGCTCGGCTGACGATCAATTCCGAACTGCTCGCTTTGGCAAAGATTGTGCACGACGATTCGCCAGAAGGCGGAATGAGATGCGTTGGTATCAAGATCTATCCATTCCTATTAAGCTCCGAGCTATTGTCATGATCACGTGCGGGGCAGCCCTAGTGGTGGCAGCCGTCCTGTTCACTTTGTATGATCGGGCTACTTTCCTTCGCGAGAAGACACAAGATCTTATTGCCTCCGCTAAAATGATTGGATCGAACAGCGCTGCCGCGCTGAGTTTTCACGACACAAGGCTGGCCCGAGAAGTCCTGAATGCGCTTCAGGCCAAGCAACATGTAGTCAATGCCTGTATTTACGACTCGGATGGCACAGTCTTCGCGAAGTACAGCCGGAGCCCGGCCCATGTCGATTTTCCCCCTCCTCCTACAGCCCAAGAAGATGGAACCAGAATCGTTGCGCGTCACATGGTCTTGTTTCAAGACATCGTCCTGCATGGTGATTCCGTCGGCACGATTTACATCGAGGCAGACTTAGAGGACCTAAATGACCGGCTCCTCCGATTTGTGATGATTGATTTCATTGTGTTGCTGGGCTCGCTTGCAGTCGTTTTTGTATTGTCTTACCGGTTGCAGCGCGTTATTTCGGAACCGATCCGCGAGTTAGCAGAAACGGCAGCGACGTTCTCCGCGCATGAAAACTATTCCATGCGGGCGACAAAGAGAAGTAATGATGAAATCGGGGTCCTTGTTGACCAATTCAACGGCATGCTCGACCGACTCCAACAGCGAGATGTATTTTTACAGCAAGCGCGTGACGGGCTAGAAAAGAGCGTTGCAGAGCGAACTTCATATCTAAACGCCCTGATCGAGAATAGTCCTCTCGGGATTTTGGTCTTGGATTCCGGACGGCTCGTAAAGCTGTGCAATCCAGCGTTTGAGGCGTTGTTTCAATACACACGGCTTGAAGTCGTCGGGAAAGTGATCGATGGATTAATAGCCGACGGAGACTTGCTATCCGAGATTCGGGAGATTTCTCGTCGCACGCTTGATGGGGAAGTCGTCAACATGATCACACGGTGCCAGCGGAAAGATCGAAGTATCGTGGATGTCGAACTCCACACTGTGCGACTAATGGTCAACAGTAAGGTGGAGGGTACACTCTATATCTATCAGGATATTTCGGACAGGAAACGCGCGGAGGAGGAGATGCAACGGGCCAAGGATGCAGCCGAAACATCCAACCGCGCCAAAAGTGAATTCCTGGCGAATATGAGCCACGAAATCCGCACACCCATGAACGGGATTATTGGCATGACGGACTTGGTGCTCGAAACCAACCTTAGCCCGGAGCAGCGTGAGTTTCTGGGAATGGTGAAGAGTTCGGCGGATTCCCTGCTATTATTGCTGAACGACATTTTGGACTTCTCTAAGATAGAGGCCGGAAAACTAGACTTCGAAGTAATCGACTTCCAGCTGCGCGACACGCTGGACGACACCATAAGAGCCCTGGGCGTGCGCGCCCACCAAAAAGGACTCGAACTCGCTGGCCACATTCTGCCCGATGTGCCCGACGGTCTACAGGGCGATCCTACCCGTATTCGCCAGATCGTGGTAAATCTCCTTGGGAATGCCATAAAGTTCACCTCGGAAGGTGAAGTTGTAATCCAAGTCGAGATTCAGGATGAATCAGAGAACGAAGTGGTGCTGCATTTTGCAGTCAGGGATACGGGGATCGGCATCTCTTTGGAAAAACAGCAACTCATCTTTGAAGCGTTCACGCAGACAGACAGTTCGACGACGCGGAAATACGGCGGTACAGGCTTGGGTCTTGCGATTTCCTCCCGGCTCGTCAACAAGATGGGTGGAAAGATCTGGGTGGAAAGTGAGCCCGACCGAGGCAGCACTTTTCACTTCACGGCGCGCTTTCACTTGCAGAAGACTTCGTCCAGGAAGTACGCACCTTTGGGTGCGGAAGCGCTTCGGGGTCTTCCCGTACTGGTGGTGGACGATAATGCCACCAATCGCCGCATACTCCAGGAGATGCTTCTCACCTGGCAGATGAATCCCGAGTTGAGCGAAAGCGGGCCCGAAGCGCTCAAGATTCTTGAGCGGGCTAACACCGGAGGAACTCCTTTCTCCCTGATTCTGCTGGATGCGCAAATGCCGGATTTGGACGGTTTCAGTGTTGTGAAAAGAATTAAACAGGATGCGCGACTCTCCAAATTAGTCGTCATCATGCTGACCTCGGCAGGCTTTCGAGGAGACGCCGCTAGATGCCGGGAATTGGGTATTCAGGCCTACCTGACCAAACCGATAAAACGATCGGACCTTCTCGAAGCCATTAAGGTGGTGCTCGGATCACAGACCGGAGCTGAGGCAAGTCCCCCGCTCGTTACAGTCCACTCGCTGCGTGAGAGTCGAGGACGGCTGAGAATCCTCCTGGCTGAAGATAATCGCGTAAACCAAGTGTTGGCAGTCCGGCTTTTGGAGAAGAGAGGACATGAGGTAACAGTGGCGGGAAACGGCGAGGAGGCCCTTGAAGCACTCGATAAGCAAGCGTTTGATCTCGTCTTGATGGATGTTCAAATGCCCGAGATGGACGGTCTACAGGCGACAGTGGCCA
>Ga0209526_10003391_pt1 | contig 10872 bp, 9 predicted proteins | sample JacPinW_OM2H0_M1_FD_188566 | JGI IMG/M metagenome (GOLD analysis project Ga0209526, IMG submission 188566) | Forest soil microbial communities from Algoma, Ontario, Canada - Jack Pine, Ontario site 1_JW_OM2H0_M1 (SPAdes) (version 2) | ecosystem: Environmental > Terrestrial > Soil > Boreal...
CGCCGGCCGCAAACCCGGTTCGCGTGCGGCTGTAGCATCCGAGCATGACGTTCTCGACGACCGACATCGTCGGGCGCAGCTTGACGTGCTGGAACGTGCGCGCCATACCGAGCGCCGCAACATCGTGTGGCCTGGCGCCGGTGAGGTCGCGTCCGGCGAATGCGACGCGCCCGGAGGTCAGTTTGAGGGCGCCGGTGATCAGATTGAAGCTCGTGCTTTTGCCGGCGCCGTTCGGGCCGATCAGCGCCATGATCTCGCCGGCGCGGATCGAAAAGGTCACCTTGTCGACAGCAATGAGGCCGCCGAACGTTTTGGTGAGCCCCGCAACCTCCAGCAGCGTCGTCCCGCGTGCGGGCTTTGGCCGGGCGGACAGCGCAGGTGCATTGGGGTCCACGACGGCGGCGGGAGCCGGCGCCGCCGGCAGGTATTGCCGCAACATCGGCACGATGCCGCTGCGCGAGCGGTGCAGCAGCAGAATGAACAAGCAGCCGAACACCACGATTTCGAGATTGGCGCTGTTGCGGCTCACATAAGGCAAGAGATCCTGCAGCCAGTTTTTGGCGAGCGCAACCGCCGCGGCTCCAACCAGCGCACCGCTGATGGTGCCGGCGCCGCCAAGCACCGCCATCAGCAAATACTCGATGCCGGAACTCAGATCGAACGCGGCCGGGCTGACGAAGCGCGTCATGTGCGCATAGAGCCAGCCGGCGACGCCGGCGAGCGCCGCCGCCAACACGAACACGGACAGCCTGATCCAGAAAACGTCGATGCCGAGGCTTGCCGACATGTCGCGGCCGCCGCGTAACGCGCGGATCGCGCGTCCTTGCCGGGACGCCAGCAGGTTGGACGCGCCCAGCAACGATAATCCGCATAGCGCCCAGATCAGATAGTAGAGCCGGCCCATGCCGTCGAGCGCCACGCCCGCGAGCCATACGGGCGGAATGTCGCCGATTCCGCCGTGGCTTCCCAGGAACTCGAAGCTGCCAAGTGCTGCGAAGATCGCGATGCCCCACGCGATCGTGGTGAGCGGCAGGTAATGACCGCCGAGGTGGAGCGTGACGTAACCGAGGATGAGTGCAATCAACGACGTGAGCGCGATCGACGCCAGAAACCCAAGCCAGGGCGAAACCGCCCAGCGCGTGGTCAGATAGGCGGTTGCATAAGCACCGATCCCGACAAATGCTGCCTGGCCAAAGGACGTGATGCCGCCGCAGCCGGTCAGCAGCACGAGGCCGAGCGCGACCAGCGTGTAGATGCCGATATAGTTTAAAAGCGTAACCGTGAAGCCGCCGATCGCAATCGGCGCCAGCGCGAGGCCGAGCGCAACTACGCCGATGACGACCGTTCGCGCACTGGCGGCCACCTTATTCGTCCTCTTCCTCGTCGGCGTCGTGCGCCGACACGTAGAGCCAGCGCCAGAGCACGATTGGAATGATCGCGCCGAACACGATCGCGTCCTTGAGGCTGCTGGCGTAGAACGACGCGAATGATTCCAGCAGTCCGATCACGATGCCACCGGCGGCAGCCAGTGGATAGCTGACGAAGCCGCCCACGACCGATCCGATGAACCCCTTCAGGCCGACAATCAGTCCGGTGTCGTAGTAGATCGTCGTGGTCGGGCTGATCAAAATGCCGGCGATGGCGGCAATGCCGGACGCCAGCAGGAAGGACACGGCCCCGGCTCGGCCGGTCCAGATGCCGACCAGGCGTGCGCCTTCGCGATTGACCGCGGTTGCGCGCAAGGCCTTGCCGGCGATCGTGTAGTTGAAGAACGCGAACAACGCGCCCGAGAACACCGCGGCGGCGCCGACGATCAGCAGCAACTGGCGCGATACGGAAATTGATCCGATCACAACGTCGCCGCGCACGAACGCCGACGTTCGCATCCCTTCCGGGCCGAAGTAGAGCAACGCCAGCCCCGAGATCGCAAAATGCAGCGCTACCGCAACCATCAACAAGACCAGGACCGGCGCCGTCGCGATCGGCTGGAACACGATGCGATAGAGCAGGGGCCCCAGCGGCAAGACGAGGCCGATCGTCAGCAGCATGGCGGCCGGCGTTGCCACATGATCGGCGCCGATCACCAGTGTCGCGGCCGCTGGAATCGCGGGGATCACCGCCCAATAAAGCAAAGCGCGCGGCAGGTCCTTGGTCCGCCGGCGCCTGATCAACGATGCGGCCTCGGTCACGAAGGCCATGAGGGCGAGCGTAAGAACGAGCCAGACAGTGCCCGGCGTGCGTTTGAGCTCAAATGACGCAAGGGTCAGGGCCGAGTAGGCCACGAGATCGCCGTAGGGAACGAAAATGACGCGCGTCACGTTGAAGATCAGCACGATCCCCAGCGCCATCAGCACGTAGATCGCGCCCGTCGCGATCGCGTCTTGCACAAGAAGGACGGCGATCTCAAACGTCATGCTGTCGCCCGTCGCCGCGCGCTAAACGGACAAAGTTCAGGATACGCGGGAAATGTCCGGTTTTCGCGCGCCGGCCGCAAATCCAGGGATTGCAGCCGACGCACGCCGATACGCGATCAGTTGGCGAGGAGCTTCCAGTCGCCGTTTTTGACCTGCACCAGAATGACCGAACGTTCGTCGACCCCGTAGGACGAGCCGTCCTTGAAGGCGTAGACGCCGTTCGTTCCCGGCAATTCCCGCACCGCGCGAATCTCGTCGCGCAGCGCGGCGCGGAACTCCGGCGTGCCGGGCTTGGCTTTTTTCAAAGCGCGTGGGATCGCGTTTTCAACGGTGAGTACGGCGTCGTAGGAAAACGCGGCAAAGCTGTTCCAGCTGCCCTTGCCGTTGATGTCCTCGTACTTCTTGATGAAGTCAGCCGAGACTTTCTTGATCGGGTTGCTATCCGGCAGCTGTTGGTAGGCCCCGATCGGACCGGTGACCCCGACCGCGTCCTCGACCGACTTTCCACCGATGCGCAGAAAGTCCTGATTGAAGACGCCCGGCGTCACGTAAACGGGACCTGTGTAATTGCGTTCGGCAAGTGCGATATGCGGCAGTGCGCCCGGCGTGCCGGATCCGCCGACCAGCACCGCGTCAGGCTTGGCCGCGATGATCTTGAGCACCTGGCCGGTCACGCTAGTATCGGCGCGCGCAAAACGTTCGTTGGTAACGATTTGCAGGCCGTTCTTTTCGCCGACCTCCTTGAGGGCGTTGTAGCAGATGTCGCCCCAGGGATCGCTGAAGCCGATGAACGCCACCGTCTTGACCTTCCGCTTCAGCATGTCCCTGACCAACGCGTCGACCCACAGGTTCGCCGGCTGCGGCATCGAGATCAGCCAATGCGAGTTGTCCGCCGGGTAGCTTGCGGGAGCGAGCGAGATCTGCTGGACCTTCTCGCGCGCCGTGATGGCGGCCATTGCCTGGGACGCCGGCGTGTTGGAGCCGCCGATCAGGAGATCGATCTTGTCGTCGTCGATCAGCTTCTGCGCATCGCGCACCGCGGTCGATGGATCGGACGCGTCATCAAGAAATATCAACTGCACTTTTTCGCCGGCGACTTCCTTGGGCATCAGCTCGACGCCTTTGCGATACGGAATGCCGAGCGACGAGTTCGGGCCGGTCAGCGCCAGCACGACGCCGATCTTGATGTCGGCGTTGGCAGGGCCAGCGCCCGCCACCGCGAGCGCGCCGGCCAATGCCAGAAGTGTTTTCATTGACATGACATCCTCCCATTGCATGGCCATGAGTATGATACCTCGCGCTGGCGAGTCAATTTGGCGAAGGGTCACCGCGCAGAGTCTGCAATTCAATATTACAGATTACCGAGCCGGTAGATTCGCTGCGCAGTGCCGCCCAGCACCGCCGCGCGCTCGGAGCTTGAGAGCCCCGAGACCAGTTCCGTGACGCCGCGCCACACCTCGGCGAATGTCCCGCCCAGAAGCACAACCGGCCAGTTGCTCGCCGCCATGACCCGCCCGGGTCCGAAGCGCCCGATCACGTGGTCGACGTAGCGGCGGATCTGATCCGTCGACCATTGCCAGCGCGCCACCAGATCGCCGCCGGCGGAAAGTTTCACGCTGAGGTTGGAACAAGCAGCGGCGCGCGTGATCTGCGAGGCCCAAGGCTCCCAACCGTGTTCCGGCACCGGCGGTCGGCCGAGGTGATTGAGAACGATCGGCAGGTCGGGCAGCCGCTGCGCCGCCTCAATCACCGCGTCGAGTTGTTGATGCGTGATCGGGATCGCTTCGAAAGCGAGTTGCCGATGCGCGAGCATGCGCAGCGATTCGAGCACGCCGGCGCGCAGCACCCAGCCGGGATCGGGCTCGTAGGCGATGAGATGACGCATGCCCACGAACTTTGATCGCGTGCTCAGCGCGTCGAGGGCGCGCGCGCAAGCATCCGGATCGGCGAGCGGAACCCACCCGACCACGCCGGCGATGAAATCGTGTGCGTCCGCGAGGTCCAGGTATTGGATCGTCTCGTCATAGTCATCGAGCGACTGCACCAAAATGGTGCCATCGATTCCTGCGGCGCGCAGCTCCGGCAGGAGGTCAGCGGGCGTGAAATCGCGGGCGAGGCGGGAGCCGAACAGCGGCGGCAGAGGTTGCTTGCGCCTGGCGATCCACCAAAAATGCTGGTGAGCGTCGATGATGCTCATTTGCCGCCCCGGTGTTCTGCGTTTCGCATCCCACGGATGTCCACGTCTTCGACTTGGTCATCCATGGTCAAATTGACGGAAAAAATCACGACCCAGGCACTGCCTTATCATGGGTGACGGGCGGCACCCAAGAAGTCATCGATGAGGCGCGGGTACCCAAGGAACAGGTGCGCGGTCGAGAAGTCTGGTGTCTCGACGATTTTGGCGCCAGCGCTTTGCGAAAGTGCTTTCGGCCTTGCGATTGTTGGATTTATGCTCAAGCAGCCGGACTCTTGGAAAGGACAGGCCAATGTCCACGCGCTTCACCTATTGGATTCTGGGCGGAATGGCTCTGGGTGCGCTGATCGGCTATGTTCTCTATGCGACGATCCCCGACCCAAAGGCTGCGGCGGTCGTCGGTGGCTATTTTTCGATCATCACCGAGCTGTTCCTGCGCCTGATCAAAATGATCATCGCGCCACTGGTGTTCTCGATGCTGGTCGTCGGTATCGCCCACATGGGTGACACGGAGTCGATCGGCCGCATCGGGCTCAAAGCCATGGGCTGGTTCGTGTCAGCTTCGCTCGTGTCGCTCACGCTTGGTATGGTGATGGTCAATCTGCTGCGGCCCGGCGATAGTTTGAACCTGCCGCTGCCGGATGCCGGCGTCTCCACCAACCTCAAAACCTCTTCACTTACGCTGAAGGAGTTCGTGATCCACATGGTGCCGCGCTCGATCGTCGAAGCGATGGCAAACAACGAAATCCTGCAGATCGTGGTGTTCTCGATCTTCACCGGTGTCGCCGTCACCGCGCTCGGCGAGAAAGGCAAGCAGCTGGTCGCTGTCGCCGACGAGATCGCCCATGTGATGCTCAAGATCACCAACTACGTGATGCTGATGGCGCCGCTTGCGGTGTTCGCGGCGGTGGCCGCCACGGTGACCACGCAGGGCCTCGGCATTCTCGTCACCTACGGCAAGTTCATGGGTGAGTTCTACCTATGCCTGGCGCTGCTGTGGGGGATCCTGATCGTCGCCGGCTACTTTTTCTTCAGTCCGCGCGTCATCACCTTGATGCGCTACATCCGCGAGCCGTTCCTGCTGGCGTTTTCGACGGCAAGCTCCGAGGCCGCCTACCCGAAGACGGTCGAGCAGCTCGAACGGTTCGGCATTCCCAACCGCATCGTCAGCTTTGTGCTTCCGCTCGGCTATTCCTTCAATCTCGACGGCACCATGATGTACACGACCTTCGCGACCATCTTCATCGCGCAGGCCTATGGCATCGAGCTGCCGTGGGGCACACAAATCGCCATGCTGTTTCTCCTGATGATCACGTCGAAGGGAATGGCCGGGATCCCGCGCGCCTCGCTCGTGGTGATTGCGGCAACGCTGTCGACGTTCAACATTCCGGAAGCCGGCATGCTGCTGATCCTGGGCATCGACCACTTCCTCGACATGGGGCGCAGCGCCACCAACGTGATCGGCAACTCGATCGCGACCTGCGTCGTCGCCAAGTGGGAGGGCGAATATGACCCCAAGGCCGCGCACGAGCCGCTCGAGGACCCCGAGCCTGTGCACCGGCCGGCGACCGCGTGAACACGAGCGGCCAGGCACTGGAGCGATGATGCCAGCACCGGTAGGGAGAGCCTCCATGCGCGCCATCGCATCGACAATCTTCGCCGCCGGCTTGCTCGTGGCGCTCGGACACGCGACTTTCGTTCGAGCGCAGGAGGAGCCTCCGGCCGGGCCGCTTCGCGGCACGCTCGGGAAGGTGTCGAATTCAGGGGTGATTGGGATCGGGTATCGGGAGGCGTCGTTTCCATTTTCCTATCTCGGCGCCAACAACAACCCGATCGGCTATTCGCTCGACTTGTGCATGGCGATCGTCGATGAGATTGGCCGCGCGATCGACAAGCCCCAGGTCCACACACGGTTCACGCTGGTCACGCCGGAAACCAGGATTCCGACGTTGCTGTCAGGGAAGGTCGACCTGGTCTGCGGCTCGGCCACTGACACGGCCGAGCGCCGCAAGCAGGTCGCGTTCTCGCCGACCATGTTCGTGACGGGCACCAAGCTGATGGTCAAACGCGGTTCCGGGTTTCGGTCGATCAACGATCTCAAGGGCAAGACCGTTGTCGTGACCGCGGGCACGACCAACGAGCAAGTGATCAGGGACGTGAACGATAAGCGCAAGCTCGGCATCAAGGTGATATCGGCGCCGGACCACGAGCAATCCTATCGCATGGTTGTTGAAGGCAACGCCGACGCGTTCGCGACCGACGATGTCCTGCTCTACGGTCTGATCGCGCGGCATTCGGCCCAGCAGGAATTCATCGTGATCGGCGACTACCTGTCCTATGATCCCTATGGGATCATGTTCCGGCGCGACGATCCGCAACTCGCCGATGTGGTGCAGGCAACGTTCCTTAAGCTCGCCGCGAGCCGCGACCTGTTGGAGATCTATCACAAGTGGTTCATCCGCCGCACGCCGACCGGCGAGCGGCTCAATCTGCCGATGAACGCGCAGCTTACCGAGATCTTTCGGGCGCTCGGTGTGCCGGAGTAGGCGGCGCCGCTGTCCCCGCCGGGCGGTCCCTGGTTCGCTTCAACGCGACCGGCGTCCGGATTTTTGGTGCGGCACCTGCCTTGCGAATCCGGCAGTTGCCCGAATTTGTCTCCAATCGAGCATTGCCGCTTCTTGCTTGATCCAATGACGGAAAGCTTGCGCCTGCGCGCTCTCCCTCTGGCGCTTCGGACGCACGAGATGATAGGCGCGGCCGGAGGGCAACGTCAGGGCAATCGGGATCACCAGCCGCCCCGTGCGTAAGTCGTCGTAGGCGAGCAGGTCGTGCGCAAGCAGCACGCCGGCGCCTTCGCCGGTTGCATCAAGTGCATGGTCGCTGCTGTTGAAGCGCAGCCCGTGGCTCACGTCGACGCCGTCGACGCCGGCCGCCGCGAACCAGTCGGCCCAGGTCGGAACGTTCGCGCGGTGCGCGAGCGTGTCATCATGGATGAGCGGCACACGCGCGAGGGCCCCCGGCTGCTCAAAGGGCCCATGGGTTTCGATCAGACGCGGACTGCACACCGGCACGAAAGACAGCTCGACAAGTTTTTCAGTCACCAGGGCGGGATCGCTCTGTGGATCGATCGGCAGGTTGCGAACGGCGAGGTCGAATCCGTCGGCCGCGAAATTTGCGTTGGCAAGCGAAGAGGAAATTCGCACGTCGATTTCGGGATGTTCGCCAGCGAAACGGTAAAGACGCGGGGCCAGCCATTTCGAGGTTAAGCCGGGCGGGGTGCTGATCACGAGCACCCGGTTGCCGCTGGCGTGTCTCACGCTGGACACGGCCTCGCGGATTTGTGTGAAGCCGGTTTGCAGCCCGGGGTAGAGCAATTTTCCCGCGGGCGTCAGCGCGATCGATCGTACGCGCCGCTCGAACAGATCGAGCCCGATGAACTCCTCCAGCGCACGGATCTGATGGCTCAGGGCGCCGGCGGTCACGTGCAGTTCGAGCGCTGCCTTGGTCAGGCTCAGGTGCCGGGCCGCGGCCTCGAAGGCGCGCAATGCGGTCAGCGGCGGCATCTGCTCATACATGAGAAATTCTCAATCATAAAGCGAAAATAGATCGTTTGTCAGGCCATCGACGCCGGTCAACACTACATAGCTTTGAGAATTACTCAATCGGAATGGACGATGGAGATGACCATGAGTGTTCTGTTTGCGCCGGAAGACTCCACCCGCGCCTGGGGCGTCACGGTCGGCCACGCACGTGGCGCTCTGCGTCGGGTTTTCGAGGCCGTCATGCGCTCGCGCGCGCGGCGGGCCAATGAAGAGATTGCGCGCCATCTGCAACATTCCGGTGGGCGCCTGACGGACGAGATCGAGCGCGAGATGATGCAGCGGTTGACCCGCAATTGGAACTTGCGCCTCTAGCGACGCCGATTGAAACAGCCTGGACGCGCGTTCGGCTGGGGCGGGCGCCGGGTTCCAGTTTCGCCGCTTGCGATTACGCCACCGCGGCGTCTTGAGCCGCGCTCGGCTCGCCCGATCGCCGGTCAAGCCGCAATGTCAAACAGAACGCCGCGCCGCCGCTGCGCAGAAACGAGGGCAGCGGAACGACGTGAATTCGGTAGCCGCGTTCCTCGAGGCGGGCGCGCAGGCGGGCTCCACACGCCGGCATCACCAGATCGGCGCCGACGCAAACCGTGTTGGCCGCAAGCCCGACCGCGTCCTCTTCGGCGATTGCAATCCGATTTTGTGGTGAGACGCGCGCTTCGATCGCGGCGCGGCCCGCGGCCGTGAACGCGCGCGGGATGTACGTGAGCTCTCCGCCCGGGAGCGCACCGAGCGCGGTATCCATGTGATAGAAGCGCGGATCGGCGAGCTCGAGCGCAACGACCTCGACACCGAACGTGTCCGCCACGACCGACTGTGCGCGCTGATCGGAGCGTGGCCCATAGCCCATCCAGAACAGGCCGCGGGTCTGATCAAAGACGCAGTCCCCGGCGCCTTCGAGGGTGACACCCTCGGGTAGCCTGATCACCGTATCGATCGCGCCGTGGCCTTGCAGCCGGCGGAACGCGGCTTCGAAATGCGCTTCTTCGGCCTGGCGCTCGGGATAACGGAAGCGTGCGAGCAACACGGTGCGGTCGAGCACCACAGCCGAGTTGGCAGTGAAGACGAGATCCGGCAAGCCGGCCGCTGGCGGAACGAGCTCAACCACGGCGTTGAGATCAAGCAGCGTGCGATGCAGCCGCGCCCACTCCTGCTGGGATGCTGCGGCCAATGCTTGCTGATCGCGCGCCCAGCCGTTCGGGTTCATCCACGGATTGATGCTGTAGGTGACCCCGAAATGCTCGGGCCGGCACATCAGAAAGTGCGGCCGCGCGTACCCTGATCTTTCGTGTGCGGACATCCCGATTTGCTCCCCTCGTGCGCCCCGTAGAAACCTGCGTTGATCGAGCATGCGTTAAGCGGCGACCGGATGCGGCGGCGCCCGCGCGATGTCGTAGATCACCTCTTCGAAACGATCCAAGGCCCAATCGAGATCGGCGCGCGCGATAACGAGCGGCGGCGCCAGGCGAACGACCGTGTCGTGGGTTTCCTTCGAGAGCACGCCCTTGCCGAGCAAGCGCTCGCACACGTCGCGGCCGCTGGCGAAGCGCGGGTCGATCTCGGCACCTGCCCACAGGCCCTGGCCGCGCACTTCTTTGAGAACCGGGCTGCGCAATGCGCGCAGCCTCCCCAGCATGTGGGTACCGAGCACACGGCTGCGCTCGACCAATCCTTCATCAGCTATGATGCGCAATGCCTCAAGTCCGACGGCCGCCGCGAGCGGGTTGCCGCCAAAGGTCGAACCGTGCGATCCGGGCGTAAACACGTCCATGACCTCGCGTCGTCCGACAAAAGCCGAGACCGGCAGAACGCCGCCGCCGAGCGCTTTCCCCAGGATCAGCCCGTCGGGCGCGATGCCCTCGTGCTGGAACGCAAACCAGGCGCCGGTGCGGCCAAGCCCCGATTGAACCTCATCAAGAAGGAGCAATACGTGATTCGCGCTGCAAAGTTGACGCACCTCTTTGAGCCAACCCGCCGGTGGAACGATTATCCCGGCCTCACCTTGGATCGGCTCGATCAGCACGGCGACCGTCTCGGGCGTTAGCGCGCGCTCCATTGCAGCAAGATCGCCGAATGGGACCCCGCGAAACCCCGGCGCGAACGGGCCGAACCCGTCGCGATAGGCCGGCTCCGACGAGAAGCCGACGATGGTCGTGGTGCGCCCGTGGAAGTTGCCGTCGGCGACGATGATGCTCGCCTGGTCGCGCGGCACGCCCTTAACGCGATAACCCCAACGGCGCGCCGCCTTGATGGCGGTCTCGACCGCCTCCGCGCCCGTGTTCATGGGCAACGCGGCGTCGAGACCGGTCAGGCGACAAAGCTCAGCGAGGAAGGGCCCGAGACGGTCGCTGTAGTAGGCGCGCGACGGCACCGCGAGACGGTGCGCCTGCTCGGTCAGGGCGTTGAGAATGCGCGGATGGCCGTGACCGTGACTGGCCGCCGAATAGGCGCTCATCATGTCGATGTAGCCGCGGCCGGTAGTGTCAAAGAGATGCGCGCCCTGACCGCGGGCGAGCACCACGGGGAGGGGATCATAATTGTGCGCGCTGTAGCGACGCTCGGCCTCGATCGGTTGCATGACACTCTCGCATGCGAATCATCCTGGACGAATCATGCAGGAGTTTTCGCGGCCGATGTGGCCGAACTGGCCAGCGGCCGCAGCCGAGTC
>Ga0209526_10003392_pt1 | contig 10871 bp, 13 predicted proteins | sample JacPinW_OM2H0_M1_FD_188566 | JGI IMG/M metagenome (GOLD analysis project Ga0209526, IMG submission 188566) | Forest soil microbial communities from Algoma, Ontario, Canada - Jack Pine, Ontario site 1_JW_OM2H0_M1 (SPAdes) (version 2) | ecosystem: Environmental > Terrestrial > Soil > Boreal...
CACAGCTTCGCCCACCTGGCTCGCCTGCTCTTGGAAACCGCTTCGGGCGAGCATGGTTGGACACCCGCCACAATCAGCTGCCTCGGCGGTGACGTTCACTTCGGCTATGTAGCCCAGGTCGACACACCGGGATCGCAAGCGCCCATCTATCAGCTGGTCTGCTCACCGCTGCGGAATCTGCTACAGGGCGGCAAGCAGCGCGTGCTGAAGTTGGGCCTGAGCCGGGCCGGCACGCTGATTGCGCGAGCTCTGGCGCGGCTGGCCGGCTGCCCGCCCTTGCCGGTCAGCTGGCGGATCACTCACGGGCCTTGGTTCGAGAATCACTTCGGCGACCTGGTGCTCGACGGGCGCAGGGCGCGGCTCGCCATCCGCGAGTCGTTACCCGGGCGACATCCGGCCTTGCGAACCCGCCTACTTGTATGGCTGGATCGGCGTGCACTGAGCTGACCCTCAGGGTTACAGAACGGTCCGCAACGCTCACGGCTATGGCGGGCGGAGCAGTCCGGCAACGCGTTCAGGATCGGGTACCAATCCTCGTCCCAGGCCGGTCGCTTCATCGGGCGTGGCTGGAAGCCCAGGGCCATATCCAGGAGCGCGCTGTCCTGGCGACCGTCGTCGTACGATCAGGCTAGAACGCGGACCTGGCCGTTCGAAGGTGGTGACTTATCTTGGCATGTTAGTCCCTAAGGGGCGGACTGCCCTAACCAGCTCCTACGCATTTAAGTACCGGCTGGCAATCATGGTTGTCATGCCATTTGTCGTTGCTGGCTACTGGTACGTGATCGCCGTTGCGACCACCCCGATCGGGGGATTCAAGCTGGGCCCCTTCATTCCGGGGCGACAGGCCGAAGCCGTCGCCGTGTCGACCATGGCTGAATCACACGGCACCTCTCGGACGTGGGTGGTGACGCACTCCGCCTTTCATCCAATCTCATCGATCGTTTCAGACTCGGCAGGCTCTCGCCGTTTCGGATCATCTGCGGTCGCTTGCCCGTCTGAGTTTGTCGAACGAGGATTGAGGCGCTTGGGAACCGAGTGCCCGCCCGCCCCAGTCTGGGCAGTGCAAGTCGAAACACCATCTCGGACGGAGGGCTACAAAGCGCTGGTTGAGGTCGATGCGCTCAGCGGGAAGACACTCGCCTGGCAGGTTGATGACAGCCTGCCTTAGCTCGACTTCATCAATTTGAACTCGACTCGTGGCTACCGGCGAGTTCAGTGCAGTTCTCGTCCGTGAATACGAAACGACATCCAACGACATGGCCCGATCGACCACGACTGTTCCCTGATTGTTCCCTGTGGAACGCAGACTTACTTTGTCATATTTGGGCCGGCCTCGCGTCGGGAGGTACCGTCGTGAAGGACGTCCCGAACCGGCGTGTCGACGTGTCCTCCCGTGTCCCCTCGTTTCCCCGAGTGTCCTCCTGTACTCGATTTCGCTCTCCCTCGTGTCCTCCCGTTTCCTCCTGGTTCCGTGAATGCGTGACACGGCCGAGCTCAGCTGGCCTAAGAACGAGTTGGATCTGCAGGCGCGGTTCCTGGGGCCAGGCTCACGACAATAGAAACCGCGGCGTCCCTACCTCATCTCCAAGGCCGATGGCATGGCCGCGTGCCGTGCGCTACCTTGGCGCGCGTTGAACGTCGGTATCGAGCCTCGTATGCGCGGGAGCACGGGTGCCGTAAGGAGTCCCCATGAAGCGACCGACTGGCATCACTATCCTCGCAGTCATAGCCGTGATCTATGGCATTTTCAATCTGCTGCTCGCACTCCTGGGCCTGCTAGGGTCAGCGCTTAAAGCCTCCGGTGTGGCGGCTGCGGCGATCAGGTACAGCGCTGGGACCCTCGCCTACGCGACGATCTCCGATGCAGTCCTTGGCATCCTGGTTCTCGCCTTCGGCATTGGCGCGTTCCGGCTGAAGGGCTGGGCCTGGACCACGGGCGTCGCCGCCCTCGTGCTGGAGGTTGTCAGGCAGATTGTGGGGATTGTCATCCAGGGATTGAGTGCCGGCACGATCGTTCGCGACGCCATCACGATCGTGATTGCACTCCTCCTCCTCTGGTATCTCTTCCGCCCGAACGTGCGCGCCGCCTTCGGAGCAACTGCCTAGCTTCCTCATCCGGCTGCGTACGAGGCGGCCTGGCGCGGACGTGTGGACGACCGCGAATGCGGCCGAGCGCGTCATTGCTTGGCACAGGCTTTGGCTACCTACGCTGTGTCTTCTGACGCGGTATTCGGAGGTCCGCAGGAGGACGAGTCTGGCGGCTCCAGGCGGAAACACTCCGCCGATAGACTGCTATTGGCTGGGTTGCCACTGGCTCAGGGGGGTGACCTGGATCTGCTTCGCCAGCCCATAGGCAGTGGCGAGGTCACTATCGCTTTCCACAAGCGTGCGGCCGATCAGCAACACCGTATTGTTCGGCGAGGTGATCTGCTGCGTCACCCCATTCGGAACCGTGCCCTTCCAGTCCGGTCCGCTGATGAGGTAGTCACCGGCCTGCGTCCCCGTGGTGCGCCGGCCCACGTAGGCGAAGACAGTTCCCCACGGGTCCGTGAACTGGACGCTGTAGTAGCGACCAGCCATGTCCGGCACGTGCAACACCTCGGGCCCTGTGCTCAGATTGAGCCAGCCCACGGTGTATAGCGTGTCACGGTTGCCGGTGCTCTCTAAGGCGTTGGACTGCGAGGGCCCAGCGAGGGTGGGCATCGTGTAGAGCGTATTGATGGGAATGCCGGTGGAACCGCTGCCGCCGAGACCATGGCGGAGGACCGCGTTTTCTGCACCTGCGTAGAGCAGACGCGGAGAGAAGTAGACGTAGGCGTAGGTGCCAACTCCCCATACCCCCAGGAGGGTCACGGCGAAGGTGAGCAGGTGGACCTTCCACCGGCTTCTGGCCTTGACTGCCGGGGAAGAAGTGGACGCCGCCACGCGCTCTTTGCTGGTTGATTTCGCCATCAGTGCACCTGCATCACGGGCGGCACGTGGTAGGCGCCGCTCAGGATGGCCGCGCCGGGCTGATAGACCCGAAACCAGAGCTTGAAGTTCGCGCTCGGTGCCGGCAGCCAGTTCGCCTCGTGCCCCGCCGGGGCCGTGGTCTGGATGTAGATGTCAATCGAACCATCGGCGTTGGCCACCAGACCTGACCGGTCGCCGACGCTGTAGCGGTGGCTCGGATTGGCCACCAGATAGCCCGGCGCGATGGTCATGGTCAGCGACCAAAAGGCGTGATTGGGCGGGAGCCCGCCCGGCGGGAAGTGGAGGATGTAGTGATGCAGACCAGTGAGCGGCTGCCCCGCACCGTCCACAGTCGCGGTCGAGTACACGGCCTCTTCCGGCAGGTTGACGGCGAACAAGGCCTGGGCGCAGGCGGCGCGCACCAAGACGCCGTTGCTGGCCTTGCCACAGGTCATGGTGCTGCTCCAGCCATTGACCGTGGTCTGCATGCCGTGGACCTGGGCGGCGATCAGCAGAATGGCCGTGGAAAATGCCAGCACCGCCCCCACGATCATCCCCGCCACCACATCCAAGACGACGGTCAGCTTCCGGATAACTGCCCAGACGCGCGAGAAGAAGCTCATTGAGCTGGCCTCCTATCGAACTGCGGTGCCGCGGCCTGCAACGGGCCGAACTCGAGTCTCGGTACCGATGCCAGTTGCACTGACACTCGAGTCACCACGCCGTGGTGTGCTGTGACTGGTCCACGAAGATGAGATCTACCTTTGATGAAGTCGAGCTAGCCCGGGCTTAGCGGACTTTCTCGCCGATCTTCCACTAGGAGCAAGCAACACGTCACCGTGAACGAGCGCTCCGCCAGGGGTAAGGGCAGCGCACGCGAGTAGGTTCTCTAGGAGAAGGCACCAGCGTATGCGTTGAGCGCGGGTTGGCCCCCGAGATGGGCGTAGAGCACCCTTGACCCCGGGCCGATGCGGTTGGACCGGATGAGGTCGATGAGAGCCGCCATCGATTTCCCCTCGTAGACCGGGTCGGTGAGCACTCCCTCCAGGCGAGCACAAAGCTGAATGGCGTCGATCGTCTTCGAGTCAGGAATGCCGTAGGTGCCGGCGTGCCATCCGTCGAGGAGGACGACCTCGTCCTCTTCGAGATCGCGACCGATGCCGATCGCCGCCGCGGTCCGCTGCGCGATCCGCGTGATCTGGTCGCGCGTCTGGTCGGGGGTGGCGGAACCGTCGATGCCGAGGATTCGGCGCGGCCGCTCTTGCCCAGCGAATCCGGCGATCATCCCGGCTTGCGTTGAGCCGGTGACCGAGCACACGACGATGGTGTCGAAGAAGATGCCGAGTTCGTCCTCCTGCTCGGCGACCTCCTCGGCCCAGCGCGCAAAGCCGAGGCCGCCCAGCGGGTGATCGGACGCGCCGGCCGGGATGGGGTACGGCTTGCCACCGCGCGCATCGACCGAAGCGAGGGCCTCCTCCCAGCTCGGCCGGAAGCCGATGTCGAAGGTGGCCGGATGAAGGCGCACCTCCGCGCCCATGATCCGAGACAGAAGGATATTGCCGACCTTGTCGTACACCACGTCCGGCCAGTCGACCCAGTGCTCTTGCACCAGTACGCAGCCGAGACCGAGGTGGGCCGCGACGGCAGCGACCTGGCGCGTGTGGTTCGACTGGACGCCGCCGATCGAGACGAGCGTGTCGCAGCCCTGTGCGAGCGCGTCGGCGGCGAGGTATTCCAGCTTGCGGACCTTGTTGCCGCCGTAGGCGAGCCCGGAGTTGCAATCCTCCCGCTTCGCCCAGATCTCCACCTGGTCGCCCAGATACTCGCTGAGGCGCCTGAGGCGGTGTATCGGCGACCGCCCAAAGAGCAACTCGACCCGGCTGAACTCTTCCAAGCTCATTTCCACCTCCTGTCCTGATCAGAGGCTAGCTGGGTGCCAAGGGACGCGATCTGACCCGTCGCCTCGAGGAGGTCAGGGCCGGCTCAGAGTGGGAAATCCGGCCTCCAGCTCAGCCAGACCCTCGTCCATACGGCGGAGGTAATCAGAAGCCTGCGACCCGCGGGCGTTGACCCAGGTGGCGATCCCCACGCCTACCACAGCTCCAACCAGCGCCCGGACCGCGAGGTCGTCCGGCCGCCTACCGACGCGCTTGGCGACTACATCCGCGAAAAGAAGCATCGATCGGGCGAATTCGTCAAGCATCCGCATTCGAAGCTCCGGGACGGTGAAGATCAGCGCCGCCCTCTCGTCCTGCTGCGCTAGAACCTCGGCCGATGTTCCGCCAAACACCTCGCGCATCGTGGCGCGGAGGGCGCCGACCGGGCTCAGGTCGGCGGGCTGAGCTTCGAATGCTTCCAACAGGAGCGGGTCGAGGGCGTCGTAGAGCACGACGTCCTCTTTGGTCGGGAAGTAGCGGAAGAAGGTGCTGGGCGAGACCTCGGCAGCATCGGCGATCTCGTCGACGGTGGTCGCTTCGTAGCCCCGCTCTCTGAACAATCGCAGTGCGTGCTCCTGGAGGGCGGCCCGTGTCTTGGCCTTCTTGCGTTCTCGCAGTCCCGGTCGGGGTCGATCAGTCTCAAGCAACTGGTTCATATTCGCCACTCGCAATCTGAGCCTCAACCCGCGAGATTGCGGCAGCTCGGCGCGGCAGGAAGGCAAGCGCGAGCACCGCGCCGACCAAGGCGATTGCGGCCGACACTCGAAGCCCACTGTCCATGCCCGCCACAAAGGACGATCGCACCGCGTCCAGGAGGGCGGCCGAGTGAAGCTGGTGAGCCACGGCGAGGCCGGCGAAGACGCTTCTCTTGACCGCATCCGCGGCCGGCTCCGGCAGGCCGTTGAGGTGCAGCTGCGCCTGGTAGGTGGAGTTGAGGACCGATCCCAGGATTGCCGCTCCAAAGGCTGGGCCGAGCTTGGTCACCGTCTGCATAAGGGCGGAGCCCACTCCGCTCCGCTCGGCCGACAGCTGGTTCAGGGCGGCTGCCGCCGCGGTGGACAGAGAGATCCCTGCCCCCACTCCGACGGTGAAGGTCCAGGCCGCGATGAAACCGTCACCCGTGCCTGCCGTCATGGTCCCCCCTGCAGCCATGCCGAGGGACAGCACAATGAATCCGATTGCGGCCGTGAACTTGGGGCCGATCCTGGCAGAGATCCGGTCAGCGGGAACGGCGCCGGCGACCATGCCACCGATCAGCGGCAGCAGCCGCAGACCGGAGCCCTGGGCGTCGGTTCCCAACACCGCCTGGAAATACTGCGGCAGCCCGAACAGCGCGCCGAAGAGGCCGAAGACGGCGAACCCGGCGAGGACGATGCCCCAGGTGAAGGGGCCAGAACGGAAGAGTCCGATGTCGATGAGCGGCTTCCCGCCAGGCCGCTCTGTGAGCCGCCCCTCCCAGAGAACGAAGGCGGCAAGGAGTGCCGCGGCGGCGACCATCGGCACGACTGCACTGACGCTGGCCCAGCCGTTCTCGCCAGCCTGGATCAGGCCGTACATGAGCAAGGAGAGCCCGGCGCTGGAGGTAACCAGGCCGATGACGTCCAGCCCGGGGCGCTCGGCGCTACGAGACTCCGGCATGAGCAGAACAATCGCGATCAGGCCGACCAGCACGACCGGGACGTTGATGAGAAACACCCAGCCCCACCAGAAGTTGGCCAGCATCCAGCCACCGAGTATCGGGCCCAGCGGCAGGGCCAGGAAATTGGCCGCGGACCAGATTCCGACCGCCCTTGGCCGCTCGCTCTCGGCGAACAGCACCGTGACCGCGGACAGCGCCATCACAGTCAAGGCGGCTCCCGCCAGGCCCAGCTCGACGCGTGCGGCGATCAGTTCCTCTGGGGATGTCGAGAATGCGCATACGACCGAGCCCAGTCCGAAGAGCGCGAGCGCCGCGAGCATCACCCTCTTCCTGCCGAACCGATCTCCGAGAAGTCCCGAGGGGAGCATCGCCACGGCGAGCGCGAGGGTGTATCCAGTGACGAACCACTGCAGTTGAGACTCCGAGGCGTGCAGGGCGGTGGTCAGGGTCGGCAGTGCCAGGCTCAGCACAGTGGCGTCCAGGCCGGCGGCCATTACGGCAAGCGTGATCGCGCCCAGTGCCCACCACCGCCGTGTGCTTCGACCGTTCATGACAGCAGCTTCCGTTTCCTTTCAAGTCAATATTGAGAGTCGCTATCATTATATACCCGGTTCCATCCACATCGCACGAGGTTCACCACGCTTGATATGGCGCGAGCGTCGTTAGAGGATCTTCGGCCGCCGGTACTGGCTCAGCACTCCTCGCCAAGGGGTTGATAGATTTGCCCTGCAGAGTAAAAACTATATATGTAGACTATCTGGCATGCCTCGCCGCTCGGATGCGTCGGCCCAGACGATCAGACTGCTGACGGCCCTCGGCCGCGAGGGCCAGCGCTGGCGATACGGCTACGACCTCGGCAAGGAGACCGGGCTCAAGTCGGGTTCGCTGTACCCCATCCTGATCCGGCTGGCAGACCGCGGGCTCCTGGAGACCGATTGGGAGAGCGAGCCGCCGCGCGGCCGGCCACCCCGCCACCTCTATCGCCTGACCTCGTCAGGAGAGGCCCACCTGGCGCTGCTGGAGGAGAGGGGTGACGCGACGGACGGGACCGCCGGCGGGAGACGGCGCGCGTTGGGGATCGCAGGGTGAGTGAGCATGCCCGGGGCCTGGCGCCGCGACTGGCCCGCACGCTCCTCGGCGCGGCGGTCTCCGGGCTGCCACCGGACCGTGCGGCGTGGGGGCGAGCCATGGTGGCCGAGCTGAACGCGGTCGAGACCTCTGGCGAGCTGATGTCCTGGACGCTGGGCGCGCTCGGGACCGCGCTGGGGCTGCGGGCGTGGAGACGGAGCACCGCCGTCTGGCTGTCCTGCGTCGCGGGATCGATCGCGCTGCTGGGCTTCCTCGACTGGTCACCCTCCGACGTCGCCAACCAGGCCACGATGCTGGCGCTGCTGCTCACCGCCGGCTGCCTCGGTTTTGCCCTGCCCGGGGCCCGTCTGGCCACCGGGCTGATCCTTGGCAGCGCGGTAGCCCTGCTCCACCTCGGCTACCTGCTGCTGGGAGTGCGCCTGCCCTACCAGCCCGAGCCGCCAGGTGTTCCTGGCGCGGTCAGCCTCTTCGTTCTGGTGGTTCCGGCCACGGTCGCGGCCGTGGTCGGCGGTACGGTGCGGCGCCGGCTCCTGAGGAGGAGTGGCTGAAAATGGTCCGCCGTCTGCTCTGTCGCGGACTGGTCCTGCTAGCCCTGCTGCAGCTGCCGTCTGCCTGCTTCCTGGTCGACGAGAACGACACGCCGCAGGCCGTGGGCCAATGCGTCGAGCGGGCCGGTGGCCGCGCGAGCTATCCGCGGCCGGCCGAGTACGCCGCCAGGGCCAAGGGCGCGGTGGAGGCGCACTTCTCCCAGGGCAGGGCGGTCATTCTCTTCGCGGGCCGGGGAGAGCGGCCGGCGCCGCCGCCGGCCCAGTCGGTGAAGACCGCCGTGGGTGGTCGCGTCGCCTACTGGTGGGAGACCGCTCCGAGCCACTCGGAGTCCGCGGCGCTGGACCACTGCCTGACCACGGCGCACTCGTAGATGGGTGATGCCGGATGGGAACGAGAGGCCGAGAACTGGATCCGGTGGGCCCGGACACCGGGCCACGATGCCTACTGGTACTACAGGGACGCGTTCTTCGACGCCATCGTGCCGCACGGCGGTGGTAGGGCTCTTGAGGTGGGATGCGGTGAGGGACGGGTCGCCCGCGACCTCTGCACCCACGGCCACCGAGTCACTGGACTCGACGCCTCTCCCACGCTGGTGCGGGCGGCGCGAGAGGCTGACCCGGAGGGCGGCTACTTGGTTGGAGACGCCACGGAATTGCCCTTCCCTGACCGAACCTTCGACATGGTCGTCGCCTACAACTCACTGATGGACGTTCACGACATGCCGTCCGCCGTGCGGGAGGCCTCTCGCGTTCTCAAACGGGATGGTTGTTTTTGTATCTGCGTCACCCACCCGATCAACGATGCGGGTCGGTTCTGCAGCTCAGAGCCGGACGCAACCTTCGTGATCGAGGACGCGTATCTGGAGGAGCGCCGGAAATTTGAAGGCACGTACCAACGCGACGGCCTGACGATGACGTTTCGTGGTTGGAGCTACTCGTTAGAGGCCTACGCCAGGGCGCTCGAGGCTGCCGGCTTCGTGATCGAGTGCCTCCGTGAGCCGGCGGCCAGCGAGCGGTCCGTTGCTACCTTCGGGCGCTCCGAGATCCGATTGCAGCGAATCCCCCTGTTCCTGCACATCCGAGCCCGCCACCACTCAGCCTGATAGGCACCTGCGCCGTTGGTAAACAGCCAGGTCACCGGCGCTCGCGGTCGGGAAACTCGGCCCCACGCCATCGCCGAGAGGTATCAGGTTTACGGCGTCAGCTCACCCGCCTGCTGTCCGGGCGTCTCCTATCGCGGCCTCAAGACCACAGGTGCACTCGGTCTCAGGCTTCAGATTTTTCGCGCAGGACGCCTTATGACATCCATACGCCAGTAGTGCCTTGCGTAGAGCCAGCGCTTGCAACTGCAGGTTGGGAATGGTCTCGTTCTCGTATCTATCGACGTCCAGGCGCATGATTATCAGGCGGTCCATCTCATCTCTGCCAACAACCACCTTGTTAGCTTGCATGGCAGCTCTGCTCACAGACTGGACTGTGTGGTAACGGGCGGCTCGCTCAGTGACCCACTCTTGGCCGAATCCTCCGGCTGGGGCGCCGGACCGTTGGCAACAACCGTCATCGGGCTCTTCATTGGCACCGGCTCCGCGAGGAGCGGCCTGATCAGCTCGATGGGGATCGGGAAGACAATTGTCGAGTTCTGGTTCGAACCCATGTCGAGCAGGGTCTGCATGTAGCGCAGGGCCAGAGCCGCCGGCTGGGTCGAGATGACCTCAGCTGCGTTGGCCAGAGTCTGCGCCGCCTGGTACTCGCCCTCGGTGGCGATGATCTTGGCTCGCTTCTCCCGCTCGGCTTCAGCCTGCCGGGCGAGCGCCCGAACCATGGTTGGGGCCAGCTCGGCGTCCTTGACCTCAACCGCGCTCACCTTGATGCCCCAGGGCTCGGTCTGGCTGTCGATGATGGTCTGCAGCTTCTGGTTGATGATGTCGCGGCTGCTAAGCAGCTCGTCCAGGCTGGACTGCCCGAGCACGGCGCGCAGCGTGGTCTGGGCGATCTGCGAGGTGGCCTGACCGAAGTTGAAGACGCGCGTGACGGCGGCACGGGCGTCGAGGACCTGGTAGAAGATGACGGCGTTGACCCGGACGGTCACGTTGTCGGAGGTGATCACCTCCTGCGGTGGCACCTCGAGCGTGATGACACGCAGGTCAATGATGGTCAGCCGGTCGACCCCGAGGGGAAAGATCAGGAACAGACCGGGACCCTTTAGATCGGTCAGGCGGCCGAGCCGGAAGACCACTCCCCGCTCGTACTCCTTGGCGATCCTGATGCTGGACAGCGCCACCACCACAACCAGCAGCAACAGGATCCCGATTACGATCGTCGTCGTAGACATCGAACTATCTCCTTAGGGGCTGGGTTCGTTCTAGCCACGGAGAGCTCGGACCCTGTCCGCTTCGGATCTTGCGACCGCTGCCGTCACCGCCGCGTGACGCGAGCGTGACGCCAAACCACTCTGCGACCGCCTGGCTCATGGCAGCCTTCCGTCGCCCTCGGGAGCAGACGCTGGCCCATCGCTCGAGGGGCAGGAATGCTCGAGCGCACAGCAGAGGAGTCAAAGGACATGGAGTTGAGCGCTCATCAACGGACTCGGGAGATCGGCCAGAACGGTGCCTAGTGTCCTGCTCCAGAAATTCGCCGGCATATTGCGGCTCCGGACGCCGATGCGGGCGTCAGGGGGCCCGGCCCGTCGTCGTCACGCATCTCAGA
>Ga0209526_10003393_pt1 | contig 10868 bp, 9 predicted proteins | sample JacPinW_OM2H0_M1_FD_188566 | JGI IMG/M metagenome (GOLD analysis project Ga0209526, IMG submission 188566) | Forest soil microbial communities from Algoma, Ontario, Canada - Jack Pine, Ontario site 1_JW_OM2H0_M1 (SPAdes) (version 2) | ecosystem: Environmental > Terrestrial > Soil > Boreal...
CATCCGGCTCGGGCAGTTCGCTCGACAGCAGCGCTGGAAGCCAAAAACGCCGGAACAGATTTCCCATCGGCGTTCCCGGTCCGACCCGCGTCAATATGTTGAAGCCGTCGTCTTGCATGGTCCCTCCTCCCGAAAATCCGCGCTGGCTTTCAAAAATCGGACGCGGCTCCACGTCTGCCGAGAAAAGCTTTTCCGGCAGCGGCTCTGAGTCGCGGTCTCGATTTTTGTTGGAACGCTTGAGCGGACCATGCCGTCAGAACGGGGGACCGACAATGCGTTCACCGACTACTGTGGCGGTAGCCAAAAAGCTACTACCCTGCGGGGGTCGTTTAGCGTATTCCCGCCGCCCTGCGCTTTCCGGCCCGATAGCTGGCAAAATCGCCCTGCCGCAGGATATCAGCGAACTTTGTGGCCAGCTTTCCGGGCCGCCGGCGTGGCGGGAAAATCAAATGCAGGTCAGCCAGCAAGGGCGGTGCATCAACGGAAAGTTCGACGAGAAGGTTGTTGCGGATGAAGGCTTCGGCGGCAGGAACAAAGCCACACGCTACGACCCGTCCCTGCGCGGCTAATTCATTGAGGACGGCGCCCTCCTGTATCTGATGCACCACGCGGTAATCCGAAAGCCCGATCGAGGACAGTGAATTGAATATCATCTGACCATAATGACCGTCGCGGCGCGTGGAGACGAACGGCTGATCGCTCAGTTCGGAGACGCTGACCTTCTTGCGCCGCGCCAAGGGATGGTGTGGAGCGACAAAGAAGCCGATTCTTTCTTGCCCGATGACTTCAGATTCCAATTCTGCGATCGGTCCGAAATTGATGACACAGCCGAGGTCCACGTCACCGTTGGCGATGGTTTCGATCGCCTCCTCGAATGTGCCGGCGTCCACCACGAGTTCGATATCCTCCTCGTCTCGAACGAAATCGCAGATCGGTCTTCGGAGCACATACTCCGCAAGAACGCGTTGGGTGCTCAGTGTGAAGCGGGGTCGCTTCAGACCGGCCCTGTTTGGTGCAAGATCCCTGGTGAGAAGGCTTGCCTCTTGCACCAGACGCGTTGCTCGTTCGTACAATCGCCGGCCCTGCTCGGTCAGGTTCGAGCCCAATCCCTTGCGTCTCACGAACAGCTTGCAACCAACCTGTCGCTCGAGCGCCTTGATGTGATTGCTGATGGAGGGATGCGAAATTCCCAGTCGTTCCGCGCCGGCGATAAAACCGCCCGCTTCGACCACGGCGATAAAGACTTCCAAACGCCTGAAGGTCGATGGGAACATGTTCTATGGCCGAATAGTGCCGGACTGCAGAAACACCTCTTGACTGCCGGGACTAACACTAGCTGCGTGCGGCATCGTTGCAAGATGACGCTTTTTAAGCGCGTGGCAGCCATGACGACAAGCGTTCAGAACGTTAGCCAATTCTCTCGCGTCGGCTGGCCGCCGCCTTTGCGACCTCGGCAGAAGAGAAGCCCTTCAAGAACAAGTCGACCACCATGTCGGCGAATTCCTTGGGATCAATGCTGCCCTTGGGGTCATACCAAGTGTGACTGAAATTGAGGATACCGAACAGCATCATGGTGTAGACTTTCTTGGTACGCTTGACGATCTTGCCCTCCTTGTCGAGCCGGATCAGAAGATCGGACACCATATCCACGAGCTGCCGCTCCAGCGCCTTGATCGTTTTCTGCTCGTCCTCGCTCAGGAACGAAAGGTCGTTCAGGATCAATCGCTGTTCATTTGTCGAGCGCGCGTTGAGCGCGACAATTGCTCTTATCGCTGCACGAAACTGCTCCAGCGCGGTAGATGCGCCGGAAACCGCGACCTCGACGTCGGCGATCATCTGGCGGACATGGGCATCCAGAATCGCCAGCAGGATCGCTTCCTTGGAGTCGAAGTAATGATACAACGCGCCACGTGAGAGCTTGCAGGTGTCGGCAAGCTCTGCGATCGAGCTGCGCATATAGCCCTGCTTTGCGAACAGGCCACAGGCCGCATTCAATATGCCTTGATAGATGCCGTCGTAATTCTCGGAGCGTGTTCGCGCCATGGCAGTCTCTCAGTTCATTCACGCTCTGCGCGAATCCAAACGACGTTGTATCTCACTATACTACCGGCGCGGACCAAGGTTGCGGCTGCCGCGGGGTGCAATCCACCGCAACTGTTTCCCATCCCAGATCACCGGCGTTGATCTTGCTCAATTAAACGGTCAGTCGGATTAATAAATATGACCTGCTGCCCTGCAAGGCAAGGGTGACTGACCTCGTGACGTCTACCTCTCATCACCCGTGGCGATCTGATGAAGCATCGATTTGGGCGTCATCCCAATCTCGACCTTCAGCTGGTCGCGAATGAAGCTGCGAAGCGTGCGCTCGATTTCATTGGCCGCGATGGGTTGAGCAGCCTGGGTGCTCGCGCTTGCCGCCCACAGGAGGAGTTCGCCCAGCCGGCGGTCCCCCCCGTCCCGCAACGCTTCAAGACGCTCCGGATCGGCCAACCCTGTTTCCGCACGAGGCGTCGCGGGGATGGGCGGGTGGTCCATTCCAGCCGACAACCGCCTGACCTCCGAGAATGCGGCATCCTGGAGCCGCACCTGTTCCAGCAAGGGCCCGGCCTTCCAGTCGGCGGCAAGCTTCAGGCCATTCAGAGCAAAGATGATCGAGAACACCTGGCCGCGGACGAAGTCGTCGTTGCTGTTCGGCAGGACATGCGCGCGCAAGGCGTCAATCACGCCGTCGACGACAAGGTCAAAGGACTTGGTCATGCTGCAGCTTCCAGCGCGCGATCGAAGGCGCGCACAATCGAAGCCATCTGGCTTCCCATCACGGCCATCCGCATGTCGTTGAAACGATCGACCTCGAAGGCGCGGACCGCGCACATCTGGATTGCGGCAGCCTGGTAGAGCGCGAAGGCCTCGTAAAAGGCCAAGCTCTTGGCTGATATCGGAATCCCGGACACTGTTTGATACAGCTCGATCACCTCTTCGCGTTCGACGACGCCATAGAACTTGCGGCTTCCGGCGTTGAACGTCGGCATCAAGGCCCACGCAAGGTCTTCGTGAGGATCGCCGAGATGAGTGAGCTCCCAGTCGAGAATGGCTGTTATCTTCCGCGCATGCTCGAGGAAGTTTCCGATCCTGTAATCGCCGTGCACGACGGCTCGGCGCGGCGGCGACGGACAATTCTCCTCAAGCCAGCGGCCGCCCCAATCAAGCAGCGGATAATATCGCGCCGTCGGCCGCGCGAGGGAGCAGCGCCAGGCCGCGATGGCGCCAATCTCCCCTCTCGCTTCTCCGGCACGACCCGACGAGGCCAACGGCGTTTTGCTCCAGTCGACCTTGTGCAGTTCGCCCAGTATCGCGATGAATTGCCTGGCGATGTCGCGCCTGTGGTCTTCATCGAGCGAACTGCTCGCCCAAGGTGCCGGGACTTCGCCTTTGACATGCTCGCAGATGAAAAAGGGAAAACCGATTTCCGCGCCATCCTGATCAAAGCTGACGAGATCGGGAACAGGGACCGTCTTGCCCGCCATCGACTGGAGCGCATGGACTTGAGGCAGAACGGAATAGGGAGCAAACAGCCCGTTTGGCGGCCCGACACGAAGAATCAGCTTGCGGTCGGGTGCCGATGACGAGCGCGCCACGAAGCTGTAAGTAATCCAGGAAAACCCTGAAGATTTGCGGGCAAAGCCATCGATCACAACCTCGCCTCCGAACTTCCTGCCCAGATGCACGGCTAGCGCAGAACGGATGACGTTGTCGTCCACGACATTAGGCGGGGGCAAAACGTGACCAGCACTCGGGTGCAACGTGCGGTCGGATGGTGCGACGGCTTGCTGCATCAGTTGACCGATCGCGTATAGCCGCGCCACTTTTCCTCACGCAACGCGGACTTCATGATCTTTCCGGAGCCCGTCAGCGGCAGCGGCTCAAGGCGAATTTCGACCGACCGCGGGCACTTGTAGCCGGCGATCAATTTTCGACAGTGGGCAATAACTGTTTCCGGCACCAGCGCACGTCCATCTTTCGGCACGACGATCGCGTGCACCGCTTCGCCCCAATGCGGATCAGGGACGGCAATGACCGCGCACTCTCTCACGTTCTCGTGCTGGAAGATCGCGTTCTCGACTTCGCCGGAATACACGTTCTCCCCGCCGGAGACGATCATGTCCTTCAGACGATCGACAATGTAGACGAATCCATCGTCGTCCATCCACGCGCCATCGCCGGTATGCAGCCAGCCGTTGCGCAGCACGCGCGACGTTTCCTCAGGCTTGCGCCAGTATCCGAGCATCACGCCGGTGCCGCGTATGGCAATTTCGCCGACGCTGCCGCGGGGCGATTCCTTGCCGACGCTATCGACAATTCGAATCTCGACGCCGGGCGCCGCACGCCCTGCAGATTTTCGCTTCTCGGCGATCGGCCCGTCGAGGGCGTGATATTTCCACGGCAGAATGGTCGCAAGCGCCGCGCATTCGGTCATTCCATATCCTTGATGGAAGCGCCAGCCGGGGAGAACCTTCATGAGCTTGACGAGAAGGGCATCCGGCATCGGAGAGGCGCCGTATTCGCAATCCTTGACGCTGCCGAGGTCGTGCTGCCCGAACGAGGGATGATTGAGCATCATGTTGAGCATGGTAGGCACAAACAGGCAGTAGTCGACCTTGTGATCGGCGATGGCCTTCATCGCAGCTTCCGGCTCGAACTTGGGAATGGTCACGTGCGTTCCGCCGACCAGGGTCAATGCGACCATCGGCGACGTGCCGGCAAGATGAAACAGCGCGGCCGAATGCAGATAACGGGTGTCCTCCCTGAAATTGAGTGAGTAGATCCATACCAGCGATTCGTAGACGATGTTGGCGTGCGACAGCATCACGCCTTTCGGAAAGCCCGTGGTACCCCCGGTATAGAAAATTCCGACCAGATCGCTGTCGGCGCCCGACATATCCTCGATGGGCTCTTCGTCGGCGAGCGCATCGTAGCTGATCATGCCCTCGGGAGGTTGTCCCTCACCCATGTAAACCAGTGTCGAGAGCGACTGCGACGTCCTTAACTCCGCGGCCATTGCTGCGAAGGCGCCATCGACCAGCAGGATTGTGGGTTCGGAATCTCGCAGAACGTAGGCATTCTCCGCGGCAGCCCAACGCGTGTTGAGCGGCACCGCGACCGCACCCGCCCAGGCAATGGAATAGAACGCCTCGATATAGAGATCGCTGTTGAAGGCGAGGATGGCGATGCGGTCGCCGCTCTTTACGCCAAGACGGCGAAATCCGCTCGCCGCCCCCGCAACCCTCCGCCCGATTTCCCCCCAGCTGCGAGAACGGCCCACATCGATGGTGCCGACATTGTCTTTGCGCAGTTGGATCGCCGAGGTGAGAGCTTGCGTCAACTTCATATGTTTCCCTCCACTTTTCCGCCCCCTGGCAGGCGCCGCGGATCTTTCCGTCGGGCCTTCGATCCGGTCGGCCGTTCCCGGGGGAACGGCCTTCGCGCGACCTCTCCAAGAGAAATCGGTTGATAATCCGGATAGACGGTCTATTATTACATGGACGGCGTCGCGGGTAAAGCCTTCGCCCCGTCGTCCCGTATCGAGCCGCGCAAAGACGGCCGCACCCCAGGGAGAAACATATGCGAAGAGCGTGGTCTTTATTTGCAGCATGGACCCTGGCGTTCGGATGGACGCTGGCAGCCGCGAACGCCGAGAAGGCGTACGGCCCCGGCGTCACCGACGGCGAAATCAAGCTTGGCGCGAATGCCCCCTACAGCGGTCCGGCATCGATCTACGCGAGCTTTCCGCGCACGATGCTGGCCTATTTTGCGATGCTGAACGAAAAAGGCGGAATCAACGGACGCCAGATCAATCTTTTGACCCGCGACGATGCCTATAGTCCGCCCAAAACCGTCGAAGTGATCAGGTCGCTGGTCGAAAGCGACAATGTGCTCGCCATCATGGCCCCGTTCGGGACGCCAACCAATGCAGCGATCCAGAAATACCTCAATGCCAACAGCGTGCCGCAGCTCCTGGTGCAGAGCGGCGGCACACGGTGGAACGATCCGAAGCAATATCCCTGGACGACGCCCTACTCGCCAACCTATGTGAACGAATCCAGGATCATCGCACGCTACCTGCTGCAGACGAAAGCGGACGCCAAGGTCGGCGTTCTTTTTCAGGCCGACGACATCGGAAAGGATTTTCTTTCGGGTTTGAAGGAAGGACTTGGCGAGAAGTCGGATTCAATGATCGTCAAGGAAGCAAGTTATCAGACGACCGAGCCGACGATCGACTCGCAAATCGTGAACTTGAAAGCTTCCGGCGCCGAGACGATCCTGATCGCTGCACAGAACAAGTTCGCCTCGATGGCCATCCGCAAGATTCATGAGCTGGGCTGGAAGCCGCTGATCTTTCTCGGCTCAACCGCAAATTCGGTCTCCGGCGTTCTGGCGCCCGCCGGCCTCGAGGCATCTGTCGGCGTGCTGACGACCACGTCCTACAAAACTCCCAATGATCCAACGTGGGCTAACGACAAGGGCGTGGCCGACTATCTCGCTTTCATGACGAAGTACCTGCCGGGACAGGACCCCAACGATGTCATCGCCGTTACCGGCTATACCACCGCGCAACTCGGCGCGATCATTCTGGAGCGGTGCGGCACCAGCCTGACGCGCGAGAGCGTGCTCAAGCAGGCAACCAATCTGAAGGGGATCGAATTGCCGATGCTGCTGCCTGGAATATCCATCCAAACCACTCCCGACGACTACGCTGCAATCACCCAGCGCCAATTTGCGCGCTTCGATGGCAAGACCTGGGTGTTGTTTGGCAACATCATCGGCGCGGGAGCCGGCAAGGACTAACTGACCAAATCCCTCGTCCGCACAAATCTCCAGCGTCGCGCGTAGAGAAGAAGAAAGATGCTTACCGCCCAAGACGACCTGATCGGCCACCAGACGCCGGCTCCGTTTGCGAAGTCGGGCGCCGGCGATATCCGTTTCACCGAGCGCTATTGGTACACGGCCCATCCTATCGATGGCAGCGGGCTGCTGTTCGATGCAGGGCTTGGCTATTATCCGAACAGAAATGTGATGGATGGTTTCGCCGGAGTGACCATTGGCCGGCGGCAGTACAATTTTCGCGCCTCGCGGAGACTTGGCGGGCGTCCCCTGGAAACATCGGTCGGACCGTTGCGAATCGAGATCATCGAAGGGATGAAGCGGCACCGGCTCACGCTTGCGGAAAACCCTTCGGGTATCAGCTTTTCGCTCGAATTCGAAGCCACCTTTCCTTCGGCCCAGGAGAAACAAAACTATCGTGAGCGCGACGGCGTCGTTGAGGAAGATCTCGCGCGCGTCTCCCAGTTTGGCCGTTGGCGCGGATGGATCGTCGTCCATGGCCGACGCTTCGATGTCGAACCGGCGCTGTGGTGGGGACAGCGCGATCGCTCCTGGGGCTTGCGTTCCGAAATGCGAACCGACGAAACCAGGCCGCCTGTTGCGACCCATCGGAACTTCTTCTGGACCTGGTCGATGCTTCAATTCAACGACTCGGCGCTGTCGATCTTCCTCAAAGAGCGGTCGCCGGGCAAACCGCATTATCTGTCCGGAACGGAATTCAAGCAAGAATCCAATGGATCGGTATCACATCGCGATGTCGTCGCGGTCGAGCACAAGATCGACTGGGCGAATGATCCGCTTGGACAAACCATTGCGGTCGCCGATCTGACCTTCCAATTCGACAGAGGGGCACCACGCCATGTGAGGATGCACGGCCTTCCGACACGCTACTACCTAAAGGCCGGCATGTATGGCGGCCTGCAGGGCTGGACTCACGGCGACGACCGCGGCGACTATCATGCCGCCCACGACATCTGGAATCTTGACGATCCAGCGACGCGCAGGATCGCGCGTACACTGTCGGATCATGTCGTGAAGCTCGAAAGCGCCGGTGACGTCGGATTCGGCATCAGCGAGTATGGCGTTGCGGCCGGCTATCCGCTCTATGAAGACCCGCAGAAGTTTCCGGCGCTGTGATCCGCGAAGCTCGAGGGCGGTTGAGCCGGTGACGATGGAAGAAGGATTCTTCGATCGCCCGGGCGCAGCCGTATCGGCCTGTGACGTCTGGGACGGCATCGATATTGAGGCGCTGGTTGCTCTCGAGCGGATTGGGTCTCTTCGCTATCGCAGCCGCTATGGGGACGGAAATCTGAACGGGCGTTCCTATGGTGGCCAGGTTCTTGGCCAAGCTATGATGGCCGCGTCGCTGAGCGCTCCCGAAGATCGTTGGGCGTCAACCTTTCAACTGCTGTTTCTCCGCGGGGCTGATCCCGACCAGCGGATCGACTTCGAAGTCAACATTCTCCAGGAAGGCAAACGGTTCTCGTCTCGGCATATTTCGGGCTTTCAAGACGACGGACGCGTGGTGCTGGATGCGCACGCGACGTTTTGCACGCCGCAATTGGCGCCCAGCCATGCTGTACCCTCGTTCGCTCGAGAAGAGAAACCCGATAACCTGCCGGAGCTGAACATTCTGCCACCTGCCCTGATGCAACAGTTGCGTCCGTTGGGGCCTTACTCAAATCACGTTAAGCCATGCATGGATTTTCGTATCCCGGATATCAAACAGCAGCTTTCTGCGCCCAATCCCGGCTGCGATACTGGTTGCGCGGCAGATATCCTCTCGCTTCCGACTCTCGCGCCCACGCCGCTGTATTCGCGTATTTGTCGGACTGGTGGCTTAACTTCAGCAGCTTCGGCGGTCATCTCCGCGATTTGCAATCGCAGGAGCCGCTATACATTGCCAGCCTTAACCACTGCATCTGGTTTCACCGCGCATTTTCTCCCGATAGATGGATGCATTTTGAGTCCGAAAGCGCTTGCGCCGAGGGAGGACGCGGCCTGTCGATTGCGCGAATCCACGACCAGGACGGGTTCATGTTGGCCACCGCGACCCAAGAAAGCCTGATGGTCTATCCGGATACGTAACGTCGCGCAGGCATGTTCCCTTGCCATCGATCCGACAATCGCCGTGCCGGATCTGCGAATGGCCTGCCACCCCAATTTCCGGCCAAAAAATAATTTGAACGGTCGGTCGGATTATAATATCCTCCAAACTTGGGGGAAAGCAATCGGCACGCGCGGGGTCAACCGGCGGCACGGAAGGAGGTTCGGCGTGGATCGTCAAAAGGTGGATGCTGTCGTGATTGGCGCTGGCGCGGGCGGGCTTTGCGCCGCCGCGCGGCTCGCGCATGCGGGGCTCTATACACTTGTCGTGGACGACAAGGACCGGCTTGGCGGACGCGCATCGACCGAACAAATCGATGGCTTTACCGTCAATATCGGCGCCATTGCGATCGAGCTCGGGGGTATTTTCGAGGAAACCTTCAGGACCGTCGGCGTGCCGCTCGACATCCGCGTACCGGAGCCCGCGAGTTCCTTTTTCATCGATGGCAAGCTAATCGATGTCGGCCGCGGCGGATGGTCGCTGCTGCTCGGCCAGCTGACAAAGCAGGCATCACGCATCCTGGAAAAATTCGCCGATGCGCGCTCCGGCAATCTTCCGGACGGGCGCCAATCGACCGAGGACTGGCTGAAATCCTACACCAGCAATGCCACGGTGCATGCGATCTTTCGTAATTTGTGCGCGGCGATCTTTGCCTGCAATGCCGATGAGCTGCCGGCCCGCGCCTTCCTCACTTATTTCACCAGCAAGGGCGCGTTCAAGCGTTTCGGATTCTGTCCGCAAGGCACGATCGGGGTCTGGAATGCGCTGGGTTCGGCGATCAAGCGCAATGGCGACATCTGGCTGGAGACGCCGGCGATGAAGATTCACACGGCCGGCGGCCGCGTCGAGGGCGTGACTGTCGTTCGCGACGGTCAGGAAGCTAGGATCGACACCGATCTCGTCATCAGCAACGCCGGCCCGAAGGCCACCGTCGCGCTCGGCGGCGAGGCAGCCTTTCCTGCTGCCTATGTCGAGCAGGTACGAGACGGGCTTCGCCCGGCAGCCAATATTGTCATCAATGTCGCCAGCCGCGAGCCGCTGATCACCCATCCCGGTATCGTCACGTTCGGCAAGACCCGGCGGCTCTGCAACATGGCGAACCTCACCGCCACCTGCCCCGAGCTCGCGCCTCCCGGCTGGCACCTCTATGTCGCCTATGCGGTGCCGGTCCCCGCGCTCGGCCATTTCGATTCCGACGCCGAAGTCGAACTGGCGCTGATGGATTTGCGCGAGCAGTTCGCGAATTTCAGCCAGGCCAAAATCCTTTCGATCCGCGTGATGCGGGACGATTGGCCTGCGCAGCGAAGCTGCGCCGGCTACGATCTGCCGCGCGAACCCGGCATCAAGGGGCTGTGGTGCGTCGGCGATGCTGTGAAAGAATATGGCAATGGCGGAACGCAGGCCTGTGCCGAAACCGCAAAACTCGTCGCCGACACCATCCTGGCAAGGCGGCCGCGCGCCGCCGGCGCCCTCCGCCTTTGAACCCTAGGACGCTGGCGTGATGGCGATGGCGGCACAGCTCGAGGTCAAAGGCGATCAGGCATCGCCGGCGAATGCCTGCCTGCTCGAATTTCGCAATGTCCGCATCGTCTATGATAACGCAATCGAGGCGATCCGCGATGTCAGCATCGGCGTGCCCGAGGGTGGCATCGTCGCCCTGTTGGGGTCCAACGGGGCAGGAAAATCGACGCTGCTCAAGGCGATGTCCGGCATCCTCTATACCGAGGAGGGCGTCATCGAGAACGGCGTCATCCGCTTTCAAAATGAGGAAGTGCATCGCCTCGCCCCGGACGACCTCGTTCGGCGCGGCATCGTCCAGGTACCGGAAGGACGGCGGGTGTTCGCGGCCCTGACCATCGACGAGAACCTGCAAATGGGCGGC
>Ga0209526_10003394_pt1 | contig 10867 bp, 9 predicted proteins | sample JacPinW_OM2H0_M1_FD_188566 | JGI IMG/M metagenome (GOLD analysis project Ga0209526, IMG submission 188566) | Forest soil microbial communities from Algoma, Ontario, Canada - Jack Pine, Ontario site 1_JW_OM2H0_M1 (SPAdes) (version 2) | ecosystem: Environmental > Terrestrial > Soil > Boreal...
GAGCCGCACGTGTCACTCCTTTACTCTGATCGCCACAGGCGGTAAATCAGCCTCCATCAGGCGCTCTCCGCTGCGCTCGCCGTACCGGAGGGCGCGCGCGAGATTCATCCTCACGGGGAGGTGACGTGCGATGTTGAACGCGACACGCGAAAAGAAACTGGCGACCGCGATGGTCGGGTCGTTCCCGAAGCCCGCCTGGTTCACCGAGAGCTTGCGTGGGCGGCCTTTCAAAATCGCGATGGGCGACTCGCTCTATCGCGAGCAGTACATGGACGCGGTCGCGTGCTACGTGAACGAGCAGGAACGCGCCGGACTCGACATCCTGACCGACGGCGACAGCCGCTTCGACCTCGAAGTGGGCGGGCGTTCATGGTTTTTCTACGTCATCGAGCGCCTGGGCGGAGTCTCAGGCTATCGCGACACCTCGCATTTCCTGGACTACGGCGACATCAAGCCCGGCCACATCCTCTACGAAGTGCAGGAAGCCTACCATCCGCCCGCGGTGACCGGAAAAATCACCCGCGGACCGCTCCATTACAGCGCGCTATGGAAGACCGCGCAAAAGATGACCAGCAAGCCGGTGAAGTTCGGCGCCATCAGCGCGACCTGCCTGCCGATGATGCTGTGGAACGAGCACTACAAGACGGACCAGGAGCTGACGATGGATCTCGCCGCGGCGCTGAACGAGGAGCTGCGCGAATTGGCGGCGGCGGGATGCCCGGTGATCCAGGTAGAGGAGCCGCCGCATCACTTCGCCTGCTGTACGACTCCGCCGGCGACGGAAAAAGACCTCGATTTTTTTACGCGGGCCTTCAATCGCGAAGTCGAGGGAGTGAACACCGAAATCTGGGCGCACACTTGCTGGGGAAATCCCAATCAGCAGAGTTTCTATTGGGAAAGGCCTAGCTACGAAAGGTCGCTTCCCTACCTGATGGCGCTCAACGCCGACGTGGTGGGGCTCGAATGCGCCAGCAGCCAGGGGCGCGACTTGCCGCTGCTTAAGCATCACAAGACCAGCAAGAAGATCGCGATCGGCGTCATCAATCATACCGCCACGACCGTCGAGCCGCCGGAACTCGTCGCCAACCTGATCCGCAAGGCGCTCGAGTATGTTCCGCCCGAGCGCTTGATCATCACTTCGGACTGCGGGTTCGGACGCGAAGGACTGTCGCGCAGAATCGCCTTTTACAAGTGCGTATCGCTGGTGCTGGGGACGAATATGGTGCGCAAGGAACTGGGACTGCCGCAAGTAGAGGTTCGCGCCGCCGATCCGCGCTTCGCGTTCAGGGAAGCATAGAGCGCCACGGCCACTTTCACTGAGACACCATCGAAGGGAATCCTGGTTCATTCATCAAGTTCGCTCTCAAAACAGCGCGCGAGCTGACGACGCTCCATAGATACCAGCTTACACGGGATGGACCGGGGACAAACCCAAGCGCAGTAATCGTTTCAGCCGTGCGCTGCCCTAAGGATTTCGAGGCGCGAAATCGACCATTTGCGAAGCTCGCAATAGAGGGCCATCCGCAAAAAGCGCGGATGCTCAAACGCCGCCAAGATGCTAGACCTTTGAGCGAGATTTGGGCTTCATCTGTCTCAGAGGAACCATGAGCCCTGCTACGCAAACGGTCGGCGGTCCATTCTTCGAGGACCTGCGCGTCGGACTGGTTGCCGATAGCGCGCCGGCGCTGACCCTGACCCCAGGGATCGCGGCTGCGCATGCCGCGATCGTCGGCGACCGGATGCGTCTCGCGCTCGACGCGGAGTTGAGCCGCCGCGTGCTCGGCGCCGCGCTCGCTCATCCGGCGCTGGTGTGGGACGTGGCGAACGGTCAATCCACGCTGTTCACCCAGCGTGTTATCGCTAACCTGTTCTACCGCGGCTTCATGTTCCGCCGCGCTCCTTCGATCGGTGACACCCTGTATACGAAGACCGAGGTGGTAGGTCTGCGGCAGAACCGTCCGCGGCCGGGCCGGGCAGCAACCGGGCTCGCAGCCTTGCGCGTGCGCACGAACGATCAGAAGGGCCGCGCCGTGCTTGATTACTGGCGCTGTGCGATGCTGCCGCTGCGCGATCCCGAAAGCCAGACTGGTCATAACGCAGACCTCGAAACGATCGGGGCGGAACTCGACGCGCGCGCGTTGTATGCGCCGATCGAGGGCTGGGACCTGAAGGCGTTCCGCGATGCTGTGCCGGGCCTGCACTTCGCCGGCCTCGTCGCAGGAACGGTGTGGGAGGTTACCGGCGGCGACGTCGTCTCGTCCGCTCCTGAGCTGGCGCGGCTGACGCTGAACATCGCGATGGCGCATCACGACGCCGCCTCAAGCTCCGCGGGACGGCTGGTCTATGGCGGCCATACAATAGGATTGGCGGCGGCCCAGGCGACGCGCGCATTGCCGAACCTGGTCACGATTGTCGCCTGGCACGGATGCGATCATCTCGCGCCGGTCCGCGAGGGCGATACGTTGCGCAGCACGCTCGAACTCGAACGTACCGAGCCGTTTGCGAGCGGCGGCGGACTGGTGCATCTGCGCTCGCGCGTGCGCGCCGACCGCGAGGGCGGTCCGCAGGATGTTTTGGACTGGCGCTTCGTAGGAGTAATGGCATGAGCGGGATCCTCTCAGGCCTGCGTGTGGTCGAAGGCTCCGCATTCGTCGCTGCGCCCCTGGGCGGCATGACCCTCGCTCAACTCGGCGCCGACGTCATCCGGTTCGACCAGATCGGCGGCGGCCTCGACTACCATCGCTGGCCGCTGGCATCCGACGGCCAGAGCCTCTTCTGGGCCGGGCTGAACAAGGGCAAGCGCTCGATTCAGATCGACGTGCGCGCGCCAGAAGGACGTGAACTGGTGGCGGCGTTGATCGCCGCGCCGGGCGAACAGGCCGGCATCTTTCTCACCAATTTTCCCGCCCGCGGCTGGCTCGAATACGACGCGCTGCGCAGGCGCCGCGCTGACCTCATAATGGTCGCGCTCACCGGAAATCCCGATGGCACCAGCGAGGTCGATTATACGGTCAACCCGGCGACCGGCTTTCCGTGGGCGACCGGGCCGCGCAACCTCGCAGAGCCGCTCAACAGCGTCCTTCCTGCATGGGACATCGCGCTCGGCACGCTCGCGACCGTCGGATTGCTGGCCGCCGAACGCCATCGCCGCCTGACCAGCGCAGGACAACTGGTGAACCTTTCGCTTTCGGATGTGGCCTTCGCGATGGTTGGGAATCTCGGGCGTATTGCCGAGGCCGAACTGGGCGGCCGCGATCAGCAGAAGGACGGCAACTATCTGTACGGCGCGTTCGGCCATGATTTCGAGACCCGCGACGGCCGGCGCGTGATGGTGGTTGCGCTCACGGCGCGTCAGTGGAACGCGCTGAAGGACGCAACCGGGATCGGCGATGCGTGTTCGAGTGTTGAACGTGCGACCGGCCACGATCTGAACACCGAGAGCGGACGTTTCCAGGCCCGCGATCTGATCGCCGCGCTGCTGCGCCCGTGGTTCGCCTCGCGCGACCTCGCCGCGGTCCGCGAGACTTTCGCCGGCACCAACGTTTCGTGGGGCCCTTACCAGACTTTCCGCCAACTGATTAAGGAGGACCCGCGCTGCTCGACTGCCAATCCGATCTTTGCGGAGGTCGAGCATCCCGGCGTAGGCACGTACTTGATGCCGGGTTCGCCGCTCGACTTTTCCGCGATGCCTCGCGTGCCGGTGCGGCGCGCGCCGCTGCTGGGCGAGAATACGGATGAAGTGCTGGCGGACGTTCTGGGTTTGAACTCGCGTGAGATTAGCCGCCTGCACGACGAAGGCGTGGTGGCGGGGCCGAAAATCAAACACTGAGCCGACACTCGGGCGGACCGCTCAAACGATGCCGGCCTTGCGCATCCGCGCGATCTCAGTGGGCGCGATGCCCAGAATGTCGCGCAGGATTTCGTCAGTGTCGGAGCCCAACATCGGCGGCGCAGAGTGGTAAGAGAGCGGCGTGGCCGAATACTTGATTGGATTTGCGACCGACGGGACCGAGCCGAGGGTCGGATGGGGCAGGTCCAATCTCATCCCGCGCGCCTGCACCTGCGGATCGGCAAACACGTCTGCCACGGTATTGATTGGCCCGCATGGAACGCCGGCGTGTTCCAGCGCATCGAGCCATTCGCGCATCGTTCGCGTCAGGAAAATCTCGCGCAGAGCCGCGACCAACTCGTCGCGATTGTTTACCCGCGCTGCGTTGGTCGCGAAGCGCTCGTCGCTGACGAGGTCGGGGCGTCCGATGACTTCGCACAGGCGCGCGTACTGGTTCTCGTTTCCCACCGCGACGATGATGTGGCCGTCGCTCGCGGCAAAAACCTGGTAGGGCACGATATTCGGATGTGCGTTGCCCAGGCGCTGCGGTGCAACGCCGGTGACGAGATAATTCATCGCCTGGTTCGCGAGGACCGCCACTTGTGTGTCGAGCAGCGCGAGGTCGATGTGCTGCCCCGCGCCCGTGCGGTCGCGATGGGAAAGCGCGCCGAGAATCGCGATCGTCGCGTAGAGGCCGGTGAAGACATCGGCCACCGCGACACCCACTTTCATTGGGCCGCCACCCGGATGCTGGTCGGGCTCGCCGGTGATGCTCATCAAACCGCCGATTCCCTGGATCATGAAATCGTAGCCGGGCTTATAGCGATAGGGCCCGGTCTGGCCGAATCCGGTTATCGAACAATAGACCAGGCCGGGGTTGAGCGGCTTGAGTGAAGGATAATCGAGGCCGTACTTTGCGAGTCCGCCGACCTTGAAATTTTCGATCACGACGTCGCTCTTGGCCGCGAGCGCCCGCACCAGTTGCTGGCCCTCGGGATGGATGAAATCGATCGTCACCGAGCGCTTGCCGCGGTTGGTCGAAAGAAAATACGCTGACTCGGTGCTCTGGCCTCCGTCGCTGGTGACCGCGTACGGCGGAGCGTAAGTCCGTGTGTCGTCGCCGACGCCGGGCTTTTCCACCTTGATGACGCTCGCGCCAAGATCGGCCAGCGTCTGTGCCGCCCACGGCCCGGCGAGAACGCGGGAGAGTTCCAAAACGCGGATATGCTCCAACGGCCCAGCCATCGATTACTGCCTCTCGTTGCACAAGGGACTACTTCGTCCTGGCCTTGGCCGCCAGTGATGTTTCCCTGATCTTGCTCAGCGTCGTGCGCGTCGTGATCGCCTCGGGATCGAGGCGCAGTTCGATCAGCGCGGCGCGTCCCGATTTGCGCGCGCGCTCGAAGGCCGGCGCGAAATCGGCGGTGCGCTCGCAAGTCTCGCCATGCAGTCCGTAGGAGCGCGCGAGTGCCGCGAAATCGGGATTGGTGAGCGCGGTGCCGCTCACCCTCCCCGGATAGTCGCGCTCCTGGTGCATCCGGATCGTGCCGTACATGCCGTTGTTGACCACGAAGAAGATCGGCGTGGCGCCGCAATGCATCGCGGTCGCGATCTCCTGTCCGTTCATCAGAAAACAGCCGTCGCCCGAGAATGACAGCACGGTGCGCTCCGGGTGGGCGAGCGCGGCGGACACGCCCGCCGGCACGCCATAACCCATCGAACCGCTGGTCGGCCCCAGTTGCGTACCGAATTCGCGATAGCGCCAGAAGCGATGCACCCAGCCGGTATAGTTGCCCCCGCCATTTGCGACGATCGTCTCGGGCGGCAGTTGGTCGCGCAGGCTCGCGACGATCTCCGCCAGTTGCAGCGTGCCCGGGTTGGACACCGGCGTGCTGTATTCGAGATAGTCGTTGTGTGCGGCCTCGGTCGATGCGGTCCACGCCGAGGAATCGACAGGCGCGAGCGCCGCCGCCGCTGCTGCGAACTGCGGCATTCCCGCGTTGATTGGCAACTCTGCCTGGTAGACGCGGCCGAGCTCTTCGATTCCCATGTACACGTGCACCAGTGTTTGCTTTGGCCGCGGCACGTCGAAGAGGGTGTAGCCGGAGCTCACGATCTCGCCGAGCCGCGAGCCGACGGCGATGATGAGGTCCGCTTCGCGAACGCGTTGCTCGAGTTTCGGGCTGGGGCCTATTGCGAGGTCGCCCGCGTAGCAGGGATGGAGGTTATCGATGCGGTCCTGGCGGCGAAACGTACTGGCGGTCGCGAGCCGGTTGGCCTCGGCGAACGCGGCGATGTCGCGGATCGCTTGCGCCGTCCACGTGCTGCCGCCGAGCAGCATCATCGGCCTCTGCGAAGCGTTCAACATCTCGCGCAGGCGCGCCATGTCGGCTCCGCTCGGACTGGCCTGCAGCGTCGTGTAGGGCGCCGCATCGGCGATCGTGACAGGCTCGCGCAGCATGTCTTCGGGCAGCGCTATCACCACCGGGCCGGGCCTTCCGGAAGTCGCCATCGTGAATGCGCGCGCGATCAGTTCGGGTATGCGGCCTGGATCGTTGATCTGTACCACCCACTTGGCCATCTGGCCGTACATCCGGCCGTAGTCGAGCTCCTGGAACGCTCCGCGCTCGAGGAAGGAGCGCTCGACCTGGCCGATGAACAGAATCATCGGCGTCGAGTCCTGAAAGGCGGTGTGCACGCCGACGCTCGCGTTGGTCGCGCCCGGGCCGCGCGTTACGAAGCAGATGCCCGGCTGGCCGGTGAGCTTGCCGTAGGCGTCGGCCATGTAAGCGGCGCCTCCTTCCTGCCGGCATACGACCAGGCGGATTCTTTCCTGCACGTCGTGAAGCGCGTCGAGCACAGCGAGGTAGCTCTCGCCCGGCACGCAGTACACTGTATCGACGCGATGGATCCCGAGCTGATCGACCAGAATTTGCGCGCCGGTGCGCGGCTGCTTCGTGCGCTCACTAGCGGGTGTCGGTCCAGTCTCTTTGGCAGCCATGTCGTCCTTTCCGTCGGGCGCCGCATTGCAGATCGGCGCACCGGCTCCGTGCCTTGAGGAGAACTATAGCTGGGGACTATAGCTATCCTTTCAACTTGCCCGCCATGCTATCGTCAGTTTGGTACGCGTTGAACAGAGTCGCGCGGCGTGTGCGCGCACTTTTATGATGGTCGCAAAGCAAGAAATGGTGGCACCCGGCCGTCAAGTGCCGCCCTACGCACTGCATGCGGGCTGAGCCTTCACTATCCCCGTCCTCACAGCTTTCCTTCCGCCGCGCTTCGGGTGAAACAGGTGAAATACTGGTGCTCGTGCTGAGCGGCGATTGGCACCTTAAGCGGGGGTTTGCCTCGGGTGCGGAGGTCGAGCCCGAACTGGCGCAGTCTCCGGCTCCGCGGCGGGTCGCATTCGAGGCAGCGGGACTGGGCGAATGGGACAGCAGTCTTGTCGCCTTCGTCACTGAGGTGATGGAACTCTGCGTTGCGCGCGATGTGGCGGTCGATCCCTCTGGCCTTCCAAGTGGCCTTAAGCGGCTGGTCGAACTGGCTGAGGCCGTGCCTGAAAAGAAGGACGCGCACTCCGCTTCGGCCGGCACGTCGCTGGCGGAGCGCGTAGGCGTCGCAACCATCGCCTACGTCGAATCGATCGGCGGCTTCCTTGCGTTCCTGGGGGCGGTGACGATCGCGCTCGGCCGCTTCTTTGCCGGCCGCGCACGTTACCGGCGGGTTGACCTGATGGTCGCCATCCAGGATTGCGGCGCCAATGCTTTCGGCATCGTCACGCTCATCAGTTTCCTGGTCGGCACCATCCTCGCGTTCATGGGAGCCGTGCAGCTCGAGCAATTCGGCGCGTCCATCTATGTCGCCGACCTGGTCGGCATCGGCATGGCGCGCGATATGGGCGCGATGATGACCGCGATCATCATGGCGGGCCGCACGGGGGCTGCGTTCGCCGCTCAGCTCGGCACAATGAAGGTGACGCAGGAGATCGACGCCCTCACCACGATGGGCATTTCACCGATGGAATTCCTGGTGCTGCCGCGAGTGATCGCGCTGATCCTGATGATGCCGCTGTTGTGCTTCTACTCTGACCTGATGGGCGTGCTGGGCGGCTCGGCGGTCGGTACGGGGGTGCTGGGACTCTCATTTACCACTTATTTTCGAGAGACTCTGCATGCAGTCACTCTTACCGACGTGCTCGGCGGTGTGTTCAAAAGTTCGGTGTACGGAGTGATCATCGCGATCTCCGGATGCCTGCGTGGCTTCCAGTGTGGCAACAACTCCTCGGCGGTCGGCGATGCGGCGACTTCGGCGGTGGTGACCGGAATCGTTTTTATCGTGGTTGCGTGCGGAGCTTTCGCCCTGGTCTTCAACATCCTCGGAATTTGAAACCGAATGGGAATTTGAGCCGAATGGGACTTTGAGCATGGGCGAATCTTCCGCCTCAACGGGCACAACTTTGGCGGCACAACGGCCGGCGTGCATCACCGTGCGCAACCTGACGATGGCGTTTGGCAGCTTCGTCGTGATGCGGGATCTGAACTTCACCGTTCGCCGCGGCGACATCTTCGTTATCATGGGCGGCAGCGGATGCGGTAAGAGCACGCTGCTGCGCCATATGATCGGATTGATCGAACCCGCGGCCGGCGAAATCTGCTACGGCAACTTCAACTTTACCAAGGGGGAGCCAAAGGAGCGCGAACGGATGCTGCGCCGGTTCGGCGTGCTCTACCAGGCGGGTGCGCTGTGGGGTTCGATGACGCTGGCGGAAAACGTCGGTCTTCCGCTGGAAGAATTCACCGACCTGTCGCCAAACGAGATCCGCCAGATCGCGGCGCTCAAGCTCGCGCTGGTCGGGCTTAAGGGCTTCGAGGACTTCTATCCCAGCCAGATAAGCGGCGGGATGCAGAAGCGGGCTGGGCTCGCGCGCGCGATGGCGCTCGATCCGGAGATCCTCTTCTGCGACGAACCATCGTCGGGCTTGGACCCGTTAAGCTCTCACCTGCTCGACAATTTGATTCGCGACCTGCGCGACAATCTCGGCGCGACCGTCGTGCTGGTCTCGCATGAACTGGCGAGCATTTTCGCGATCGGCAACAACAGCGTGTTCCTGGACGCGGAGTCGCGGACCATGATCGCGAGCGGAGACCCCAAAGAGCTGCTGGCTCATTGTTCCGATCCGCGCGTTCATCGCTTCCTGACTCGCGACGAGGACGAACGCCGGACGGCGTAACGGTTATGGGAAAAAGAATCAGCCCGACACTGGTTGGAGCATTCGTGCTGGGCGGCGTCGCGCTTGCGGTCGCAGCCGTCGTAATCCTCGGCTCGAGCCGGCTCTTCAAGCCGCAGCATCTGTTCGTGCTCTACTTCAGCAGCGACGTGAACGGCCTGAAGGTAGGCGCGCCGGTCAAGTTCCGTGGGGTGACGATCGGTTCGGTGACCGCCATACTGTTGAGCGTGGGCACGCCGAAGCAAAATCAGAATGCGGAGACCGCGACCAAGGAGTTCCGGATTCCCGTCATCATCGACCTCGAGACGGAAGAGTTAGTCAAGCGCGGCGCGGCCGCGGACTTGGATGATCCGGCAGTGGTCGCGCAGGCAATCAAAAGAGGCTTGCGCGGACAGCTTAACGTGGAGAGCCTGGTCACCGGGCTGCTCTACGTCGACTTCGACTTTCTTCCCGACACACCAGCGAAGTTCTATATGGGCGCTGATTCGCCATATCCTGAAATCCCTACTGTTCCGACCAGGCTGGAGCAGGCGGCGACGCTGCTTTCGAAGATGATGGTCCAGCTCGAGAGAATAGATTTCGATGAGCTGATCAAAAGCCTTAGCAACACCGCGCGCGCAATAACCGAGTTGGCGGATTCCCCCAAAATCCAGACCGCAGTGGTTTCGCTGAACCAGGCCGCACGCAGCTTGGGACAAGCCTCAGTCAGCGTTAATCGACTCGCCGAAAGTCTCGATCGCGAAATAGGACCGGCGGGCAATGACCTGCGCCTGACCACTGAGCAGGCGCGCGCCACGCTCAAACAAACCCAGGACGCACTGGCCGCGGTTCAGATGACGCTAGGGCCGAACTCGCCGCTCAACTACCAGCTTGCGCAAACCCTTGAAGAGACTTCGTCGGCTGCGCGGTCGATGCGCGAGCTTTCCGACTACCTGCGACGCAACCCCAGCTCAGTGGTGCGCGGGCGCTACATTCCGGATCAGGAAAAGTGATGCGCAAGCGCCTGTCGGCGAACACGGCGGCGGCTGGCCTGGTGATGCTGGCGCTTGGCGGATGCTTTTCGCCGCAGCCGGATCCGTCGAAGTTCTTCGTGCTCGCGCCGGTTGCAACGGGCGGCGCAAACTCGATCGCGCCGGCCGGACTGGCCGCTTCTTCCAGTCCGATCGGCCTCGGCCCGATCAAGCTGCCGCAGTACCTCGACCGCGACGAGGTGGTGACGCGCGTCGGTCCGAACCGGCTCGAATTGTCCGACAGGGACCGATGGGCCGAGCCGCTCGCCGACAACTTCAAGCAGGTGCTCGCGCAGGACCTGACGCATTTGCTGGGCACGCATTCGATCACGTTTTATCCATGGGCCGGGACCACCCACGTCGACTACCAGGTGCGCATCGATGTCTATCGCTTCGAAACCGATTCCAGCGCCAACTCTCAGTTGGTCGCGCACTGGCAGGTGCTCGATGGATCGGGGAAGCTCCTGTACGCCAACGATTCCAACGTCAGCGAACAGGCCCCGCCGGGCGAGCCGGTCGCGGCCGTCCTGAGCCGCACCGTTGATGGCCTTGCGCGCCAGATTGCATCCGCGATTCAATTGCTTCCACGCCAACCGGGACAGGTGTAAGAGAGCGCAAAAGGGGGACAGGATTGTAGGCGGCCGACGGTTTGCCTCTTAACTCGCGTTGATGGACTGTCGTCGAGAGACTTCGCAGAGATCTCGACGGTCCAGCGAGAGATCGGCAACGGTCCAAACCGATGCAACCGCTGGCCGCCGCAACATCTTGGGGGTTCGATACATCATGGAGACGGAGCAATTG